>Ga0179593_1376573_pt1 | contig 14800 bp, 15 predicted proteins | sample CZODoug2_1_08_16_FD_185931 | JGI IMG/M metagenome (GOLD analysis project Ga0179593, IMG submission 185931) | Vadose zone soil fungal communities from Angelo Coast Range Reserve, California, USA - CZODoug2_1_08_16fungal (PacBio error correction) | ecosystem: Environmental > Terrestrial > Soil >... | reverse complement strand
TCCCCAAGCCATCTTTCTTTTCACATTCCCTTCTCCGTCGTCCAAAACGCCCTTACAGGGCCCCCTGCGAAATATTCTCAAAATCGTCTCCACAACGGAAGGAAGCCAGGACCTTCTCTTGATTTTTTTTCTCTTTTTCTACGGGACTGCCCTGTTGCTCCTCGGCTTTTCCGCCCCTCCCCTTACCTCCCCTCATCGGCCCTCTGGCGCCTTTGTAGGATTGTGATTGTTTGTTCCTTCGATAAGTCCATTCGTTTTTCCTTAGACAACGTCCGGTCACCAGGCCTGGAACGCCACAGATTCTTTTTTCCCGTATCTTCCCCCTCGTACACATCTCATCGATTCGCCCCCCCCCTCTTTGCCTCGCGTTCCTCCACTATTTTCTGTCACCTCCTCTTTTTCTTTCACTTTTAGCCACGCCCTGATGGGGCAACCCGCAACTTTTTTTCTTCTCGTTGCTGTTTCACCCGCACGCAGTGATTTCTGCGTCCTCTGATATTTCTCTTCCCCCCTTCCGCGCCTCTCTTAAAATCTTCTTCCCCTCTATTGTTCTTCATCTCGGTTCACATGGTTTTGTATTTCCTTTTCCCTCCTTGATCAGACCCTAGTGCTATAACGGTGGTATCCGCCCTCCCCCAAGGGTTTTGGGCACCCTGCACACTTTCCAATTCGTTCCTCGACAAGGCATATGAGTCAGCCAGGCCCCCTTTTTCCATCCCCGAATCTACGGGTTTATGTTTTTTAAGGCGTGTCCCGCATCAAGAAGGATTACAAGTTTCCTCACCCCCCGCCTCCTTTTCAACTAGGCACCCAGTGGTGGCACAAACTCTTGTTCTCTGTCGGAATCTCTGGGTTTAAGATAGGCCTACTCCCCACCCCGATGACTCCTTCCCCCCCTTGAAGCTCGCAACATGCGCGATGGTGTTGCGCATAGGGGGGGATAAACCTGCTTGTTTCTCATTTGACTATCTCGATCAAGGCCTTTTTTCCCGGATTCTCTTTTATAGAGTGCGGGACAGCGCCGCCTTTTCCCGCTTTTTTCTTTCGAGTAGCCCTTTCGTCCCCTTTGCGGTCTTATTGATATTGCTCGTCATGACGTACGCCCTTCTGATTGTCGCAGGTAGACTCAAATTTTTTGTCAACTTTTTGTTCTGACGACCCAAGTCGCCCCCAGAGCCCAAACAGGGTCTTTCCAAGTGGGCTATTTCTGGCTTTTTCCTTTTTTCTGAAAGCCATGACCTCACCTTTGTTACGTCCGAAATCACATGTACCTGCGTGCCCACACAGAGGGCCTGGCTCCTGCCCCCCTTCCCTGTTGGTAGTAGGTCCCTTATCTTTTCTTTAGTGAACCCCCTTCCTTCCCCCCCGGCAATCTCCGAGCATTATGTATCCAGCACCAAAGGACGAGGCTGTTCCCCACCTTTCGGATCATTTCCCCTTCTAACTGCCGATTGCATGGGCGGCAGTTATCACGCCTAGCTTGGACGCGGCTTCCCTCGCCCCGCCATTTTTCCCTTTTCTTAAATGACTTTTTCCTTCCTTAATACGTTGATACGTCTTTAGTTGGCCGGAGACTTCGGGCATTTTTGGCCCGTCCCCCTTTGATTTCCTCTGTATACAGCTTTTTTTTTGTCAATCCAGGCCTCCCCGTCAGCCAATAGAAACCCCCCCCCCTCTCCACCTCTCCGCTGTGCTTCGCTCATGGACCCTAACTCTTCTCGCGATGTTTTGCCCTCTTTGAGGTGACGACATCCTCGATTGGCGTGCTTATCTCCCTTGCCCTCTTTTCTCATCCGGTCGCAGCATATTAGATTGTGGGGTTAAAAATCCCGTTTTTCTTTCGAACAATTTTGTGGAATTGGACTACCAGCCTTATTCAAAATCTTGCGCTCTCTGATGGTTTCCCTCCCTCAGGGGTATTTTTTTTGTCGCACCTTCGGTTCTTTGAGTACGCCTCCGTTCCGCCCAACAGAAATTGGATGAAGCCTTCCTCGCCCCTCCAGGATAGCGTTTGAGCTTTTGGGCCTCCTCAGTTTATCACGCATGTTAAACTGCCTTTTTTTATTTTCTTGGCAAGTTTTTCCCTTTTTCACCCACCCCCCCCCCCCCCCCCCGCGAATGATCATTATGACCTGCAGCTTCGTTCTCCCTCACTGTCTTATTGGGCGTAACCTCCTCACAGATGGGAGTGGGCAAGCCATTGCCATCTCTTTTTTGACGGACTTTCTTCCTCCTATAAGATGCTTTTATGCTTTTGATTGCTCCTTTTTCTCGATGAGGGTGACGCCTCTTTTCTTCCCTTGTTATCAACGAGCTTCCGGTATCTCTCTCGCAGTGCCCAAGGCTGTGTGTGGGTCCAGCCACAATATTCTCCTGCATCAAGGGACTCATCATCAGTTTTTTTTGATCTCTCGTTTGATGTCTTCTTCATCTTTTTTTTTCGCCCACACAGACATTGGCCGGATCGCTATAATTTTCTTCCCTCTTTCGTTTGATGATAGCCAAAGGGGGCTGTCAGCTTCCAATTTTTCTCTCACATCACCTCGACGGCTACGAGCCATTTTCTTCCTCCTACTTATAGCAATTGCCCCCCCTTAATGGGCATTTATGGCCATGGGTTTTGCCCTCACCCCCCCCCCCCCATCTTATTCGCGTTCCCCGATCCCCGTTTTCTTGCTACGCTTTCTACGGCTTGAAACCTGGTTTAATGCCTCCAATCCCGGTTCAAGTTCGTTTCATGCTGATAACACTAGGAGCCAACCTACTGCCCTCTACTCAGGTTATGGCAGCTCTTCTCATCTCCTTTTGTGGATTCTTATGAGCCCGTCCTTTTTCTACCGGCTTGCGTTGCGATCAGGTTGTCCTTTCACAATATTAATCTCTCGATTTTCCTTCGGCCCACCAACCTTTTCTTTTTCCCTCGCTTTTCTTTGGCCACGGACCAATTCGTAGGACATATTATATTGTACGCTGCCTGATGCCTCATTTCCCTCATAAAGCGACAGTTTTTTTCGATGTGAGTTAACTTTCCACTCCCTCCCGCCCTTCTGCTCTTGGCGGCGAAGAGGTGTGGTTGATAGAAAGCATCAGTATTCCTGTTTTTTTGTTCTCGGTGAGTGTGCTTCCTTGTGAAGTTATCCCCCCCCTCGGGGAGATGCTGCATGAGGGTCTCCTTTCTTTCCTCCGGCTGAGGCTACCGACGTATCTAACCTTTTCTCCCTTCTGGACCAGAGAATGGTGTGACAGGCTCTCCTTCTCTCAATTGATGGGGTTTCCTCTTCTTCAAGCTGAACCTTTCTTATCTTTCTCCTTTTCAAAGAGGTTAGCAATGGCGTCAGTTAGGTGAAGGCGTCCAGTTTGCTGACCTCGTATCTTTGTGAGGTAGATACAGACTTCGTCTCCTGGGGACTTTTTTTTTGCCCCGACTCTACCCTGCAGTCATTGGTCAGCCCTCCCCTCCTCGCTTGGACATGCGAGTCCGATGCGTGTGGCCCTCTTTATTCCTTATCGGGTCACCTTTCCTTTTTCTCATGTGACTCCAACGCTTTGAACCATACCCGCACCCCTCAGCCGTCGGTTTCTTCTTTTGAGAGGTCACCTTCGGCGAATGTTTTTCTCTCGTATCCGCTTTTTGACTGTTGCCCCCCTGCGCCCCCCCAATCTCAGGCGGTCCGTTCTGTCTGCAGGAAGAGTTCCTCCCCCATACAAGGTCCCTCTATTACTGGCTGGCGTATCCCTCCGAGAGAGCCTAGCGTGCCGTCGCTTACCAGTTTTCAGCACCTTGTCTGGACAATCCTTAAAGGGAAAGTGTCCACAAACCTTTTTTCCGAGAGAAGTCCCAGTGTTTCCCCCCTCTTTTAACGACATTACCCTTTTTCGTTTCGGGGCCGGTTCGGCGGGGAATGTTGAGGCCTTTTCGTTTGCTTGACTGATACGTCCCCTGCGGTAAATGCCCAAATTTCTTAATGGTGGGACGCGGTTGTCTTAGTTGAAGGCACTTCGAATTGGGCGTGGCTGGGCCCGTGGTGGATCGTGAGGTGACGGTTTCCCTTGACCAACCGCCACCCGGATATCTAAGCGGGGTTGAAGAATTGGTTCCAGTACCCTTTCTCTAGTAATGCCGAGGCTGGGGCTCGATTTTTCACCCCACATTCGGACATGCGCCCTGGTCTTTTCGTTCATTGATTTTTTCATTTACACATTGAAGGTGCAGGTGAACCCCAATCCCCATGGGCAAACGATACTCCTCCACCCATCTTTCTTATCCCCCCCCGAGAGTCTTCTCGCTGGTGTCAATGCCTTATCAGCTTCGCATAGAACCCCAGTTTCACTTTTTGAAAAACATAGATCGTCATCCCCCCAACCACTGTCGTTGAACTAAGAGTTTTTTCCTCCTTTTTAACGCCCCCCCAGGGTGTGAACCACCTGTATTTGCAATAGTTGTTCGTGTCCAACTTCGCGATCGCGTCTCTGAACTCCAGCGATTGAGCGCGTCTTTTTTTTCTTTTTGCCTGGGACCGGCCTTCCTACGACTCCTTTGTCAGGCATCGGCCTATTTTCCTCCCCCCCTCCCCAAAAGGTGGATCCCTCTACTCGGACCCGTTAGATTGAAAGCGTTCTTCTTACTGATCTATTGCGGACCCCTCCAGCAATTTCTTGTGCAGTCCCCTTTTCCGACTTTTCTCTTGTTCCCCGTTTTATGTCACTTCTGACGTTTTTTGACGTTTTAGCATTATGTCGTCGTTTTCAAGTGTTTTTTAGGGGCTCAACTGTGTTATTTTTGTTGACGAGAACTTAAGGGCGGGACGGTTTGGGGTCCAGAGTGCTTTTCTTTCCTCGTGTTGTTTTGAGGAGAGTTCACTTGAAAGGTCCTCCTCCCGACCTGTCGTACCAAAACTCCCAGGCTACTTCCATTCCTAAAGCGCCGACAGCAAACGGCAGGCCCTTTAAGCACCAGCAGGTCTGCAGTGACCAATCTTTCCGCTGTCGACGGTCCTGCCTGGGCGATCAGAGGAATGGTCCTATTCGAATCATGTCCTGCTTTCCCTCCTCCCAACGCTGGCCTGCGGCATCCGCGTTTTGGTTTTTTGTGCGGCCTTTTGAAGTGGTCCCCGGTAGTTCATAGCCCAACGCCGGTCACCGGCAGAGAGGAAACTGAAGAAGAACATGCTATCTTGGACTCTCCTCCATCATTTCAATCTCCAGCGCTCGCTTTCTTTAAGCCCCCGAGCAGGTTGAAATCCCTGGTGCTGTGTAAGCACCCGAACTCCTTTTTTTTACACTCCCCCATTGTTGTGGATCGCCGCCCCCCTGTAGGTGGTCCAACCGCTCTTACTCAGTTGTTCCTTCTATCTCTTTTACTGCGGGGGCCACCTGTGCCCTTGACTTCTGACATTACTCGCTGCTTCGTAGGATCGTGCAACCTATTTTTACCGGCATGCATACGTTATCGCCCACCTTTTCTGTGCTCCAATTCCGGGTCCCCTCTGTAATCAGTGTACGACGCTCCACCTGCGTTCCCTTCTCTTTCTTCGCAACGGCCATGTAAGAAATCGGACGTTCAGCCCCCGATTAGCATTGTTTCCTTTTTTTCCCCCGGCTCTCAAGCGACTCCGAAGGCCTGTTTGCCCACCGTGCCCTTGAACCGCCCCCACAATTCGCCCCCTCAGCTTCCTTTTCCCCTCCTACAAGGCTTTTTTTTGTTTTCTTGTTTGTTTGGACTCTCGTGGCGAGCCTTCAGGCCATTTCGCTACCCAACCGCCGTAGGAATCCACATTCCGATAGAAACACATCGTCTCCTAGTCGCTCTGTGGGGTTATCTTCTGTACAGGCCCTTCTTCTCGATTTTCCAGGACTCCAGGTCTCGTTTTATGACACCCCTTGGCAAATTCTGAAAAGCTTCAGCCTTTTCTCCCTTCTCATCAGCCTTCGTCACTTTTTCCTTGTGATCCTTTCATCTTTCCTCTCTCTTCTTCGCTGGTCCCAGCCACAAAAAATCCTTTGATTCCGAGGCCCAACACTGATGCTTGCCGCTCCCATTATCCACGCCTTCCAGTTGTGCTCTAATCTGTTTGCCTGCGGTAGGGGGGTACCTTTATCAACTGAGAAGCATTGCAATACTTGACGTCCTCCCTTGCACCTGTGCCCTTTGCCCCCTTTTTTTTACTCCCTCCCCCTCTTTTAGAACGCTTGTGTTGATGTTTCCTTCTAGATGTTGTGCTCGAGTGCCCCACCCTAGGAGCCTTTTCCCCCTCTCCTAGCATTCTTTATCCCAATGAACGAGGCGAAATGAATCCTTCTCCCCCCTTAACTTTCGCCATTCCCTCTTGAATGGCTTTTTTTCAGGGATCCCCATCTCCTTGATTCTCTGTCCTTCCCCTAAGCCATTGACCGCGTCGCCGCTGTTCCCTTTTCCTCTCTGCGTCGAAATGCTGGGTATCCATCCCGTATTTGTAGCATTCCCCTTTTGTTCGGGCATTCCAGGCTCCCCTCTGTTAATCCGGTCTACAACCGCTTCTTGTGGCTTCAATGAAGTTCAGGCCCACGCCCCCCTCCATCGACCCCCCCCCCCTCAGCCACGATGTCCTGAGTTTTATTTTCACATCAAACTCTCCTTTCCTCTCTTTTTCGCTGATTTGCAGGGGACCTTGAAAGATGTCTTTTGCTGCTCCTTATTTTTGCAATCCTGAGCTTTAAAGACGATGGCGCCTCCTGGGCCTTTTTTCGAAAGGGTAGGTCCTTTTGTAATGATCCCCAATTTACGTACCTGCGATTCACTTTTTTTTCCCTTACCTTAGCGGATTCCTGAGTCGAAAGCGCGCCGGTTATCTATTCGGAAGCTTTTTTGCCCTCCCCCTTGATCAGATTCGCCGATCGAGCAGCACGTGAGTCGAGTTTGATATTGGTTTCTCCCCCGTGGTTGACTCCTTTTCCCCTCTGAGTGGCTTTCACGGATGTCCTGGTGGTCATTTTCCCCCCGCTACCTTATCTTATGACCTGCCCTCATGTCGCACGCCCTGTTGCCTCAACTCATGACCCCCTGGGGAAGTGGCAAATCCCTTGCCATTTCGCGCTATGACAATGTCTGGGGTTCTCGGCCCGTTTCGTTTCCGATTTTGTTCTGGTGAGTTATTCGCCCTTTCTTCTGACCAGGCCCCTTTTCCCCTACCGGCGTGCTTCGTTCTCTTCTCGCGGTCACAATTCTGTGGGGGGGCGCAATCCACATCTATAAGAACAAGTCGAATTCTCTTTCCTCCCCCCCCTCTTTTTTTTAGAGTCTTTCTTGATTTCCTGACTCTGTCTTGCGCCCCCCCCTATTGGCGTTTTTGCCTCCGCCCCGGAACTACGCCTGTATCGTTGATATCAACTTGGGTCTAAAAGTTTCTTTCCCTTCTCTGATCCCCCCCTCCCCGCAGCCTTTTAGATTTCAATCTCCCCATTTTGGGTCAGTCCGATAGGGCCCTGTGCTTTTTACAACTTACCCCAAAGAGGGTCCTTCGCACCTATCCCCCCTTTTTAGCGGAGGTATAAGATTCCCTTGGTTACACATGCGAACACGTCCTTATCTTGCACTAAAATCGGAGCATGCGTGAAAACCCATGAGTCCTCCACAACAAATCCGCAAGTTTTCCCCGTTATTTCTATTTCCTTTTGTTTTCGCAACAGCCTCCTTCACTCGCTACCGGCTTTTGAGCTTCCGTTTTTTTGTACCTTTACCAAAATCAGTATATCTCCCCCGATTTTCTCTGATTTTTCTCCCCCCTTCACCAAAAGGATGCTGTTCGATACTCCCTTTTCAAAGGCACCCCTTCGTCTTCCTGTCCCATGACGCTCGGCTTCAAATTCGACAAGCGAGAACTCAAGCCCTCTCTTCTTTCAAGTCCTGACATCAGCGTCCAAGGCTGATCGCAGGTAATATGTGTTGATTTGACGAAAGACTTCCTCTCCCTTCCTTCCTTGGTGAGTTGGTTTCGATGGGGATGTTTTTTACGGGAATGCCTGATTTACAGCCCAGAGTGTGTAGACCGGAGTCTTTTCAGCTTTTCGCAGGCAGGCCCGACTCTAGACGCTGGGAAAGAGTATAAATTATTAATGATTTCCTCAAATATGACTTGTGAAGATGTCAGACTCTTTTTTTTCCCCCTTCTGGTTCGGGATTTTGCTGCCTGAAAGGCTTCTCCCCCTTCCGCCATTCCCGCGGTTTCGCCCCCCCTTTCAGTTAAATTACCTTGCTTCTTTTTTCCCCTCCTCGGCTCGGCTGACCACCTTCCGGGAGGAGTGACGAGGGGGCGCTTTTCCCTATTTTAAACGTCCGATGCCGCTAAGCAGCAAGATGCGCTCTTTTTCTATGTTACGAGCTTCCGGTAGTTGTTTTTCCGTCCTAACCGTTGATGATTCTTCCCTTTGTTAATGCTGGGCTATTTTAACTCCATGCTTGACCCCCTCCGCAGTCCCCCATTGATTTGTCGCCGAGGTTGCGATGGTATGCTTTTCCTCTTATTTCATAAGTTGGCGCCCGTACTACTCTTCTGTTTTGGACCGCTCCCACATCCAGGATGGAGTCTACTTGTCTTTTCCTCTTGCAATACCTTTTTTTGTTCCTACCTTTTTCCTTCTTAAATGTGAGTCCTAGACCCCTTTGGAAGGAGGGGATAAGGTGCGGGCCATCAACAACGTTTGGAGGCTTTTGAAAATAGAATGCCACTTAGAATGATTTACTCGCAGCATGCTAAATCAGTCGACACGAGTCAAGCCCTTTCTAGAGAATTGGGCGAGATTTTATTTTCGGTGACTTCGTGGTGCATGTTTAGGACCGCTTATACCGTATCCTGACACTTGAGCACACAGAGTGACTATTCCGCTGGGTCGGTACCCTGACCTCTGTTATTCGCTTTGTTCTTGTATCCAATCTCCCCCATCACTTTTCACATGTTTCATTCTGCCCCTTGTCCTCTGTCCTTTTCAATTGTGTCCTCCTGTAACATTCGGACCACCCGCCTTTGGGGAAGTTGTTCTTAGTTGACTTTCACTCTTTCTTGCGAATTGGCCGACTTTGACCCGGTCCGGCCTTTGATTCGGCCTCTCCGTCACCCCACACTTTAACCGGCGAGGATGTGTTTGAGCCTTTCCTTTTGGCTGAACAGTGTTCCCTCTCCTCCTTATTTTTCTTTTTCTGTTGATTTTCTTCCCCCCACCTTCTTGAGGCTGCGACCTGGTTGAGCGTCCGTCGAGGTGGTTTTCCGTTCAAGTATTGAATGAAGCGGGGACCCTCCCTTTTTCACCCCGCTACCGAACATCTTTCGAAAAATATTGAGATCTTGAGAGGATCCGGTTTTTCCCTCCTTACTCGAGAATGTGAACAAACCTTGGTCTTGAACCTCTACTCTTTCCAAAAAAAAGTGTCGTTGAACCTTTCCTATAGTTTGGTCAAAGTACTCCCAGAGGTGTCCCCCTTTTTTTTCGACCCCCCCCCCCCCCTCTTTTATTTGCCTATACTTCCCTCTATCTGTCGCTCTTGGAACTCCAGATGATGGAGTTCCATTCTATGGTTCTTACTCTGCCTTTTTTTCCTTGCTTTGTCTATGTCTACGCCCTCATGCCCTTATTACCCCTCCTATATCCCCATCACACCCTTCGGTTCCGATGGCCAAGCTTTCAGATTTCACCTGTTCTTCAGTCGATTGCGGGACACCCTTCCTCTTTCTTCGGAAAGTTTTCGTCCCTTCCCGAAGGGGTTCTTTCCTTGTTGCGTCCAAGTCATGCAATTTTTGGCTTCACTCTTTTCTCCCTTAGTGTTCTCATTCCAGCTGTTGTATAGGCTACTGTGGGCGTTTTGGATTTCGATTTCGCTTGAGGATTTGCCCTGTGGGTTGTCATCTATCTCTTTTTCCTCTCCTTCCTGTTGTTTTTTTTTTCTCGATATGCACACTTGCCCTCAGCCCATTCCTGCTAAAAGACCACAGTCTTCCCCCGTTTCCCGGCGTTACCAGCATGAATTTCAGCCCCAGTTTCGATGAAGTCGTTCCTGCCGGTGAACACTTCGCTGTCCTTTGTCCGAGTCCCTTCCTCTTTGTCATCACTCTCCTTCCTAATGGAGCTTTCCTCGTCCACCCCGTCCACCTTCGGCGGATATTTCCGCATTTTTTCGTTTTCTTCTGCAATCGGCCTCTCCCCCCCTTTTCCCTTCAGGAGTATAGACAATAACCATGTCGGACCTCAATTGTTATTCTTCAATCATCTGTCGAACCTCTCGTTCCCCTTCCTCTGGTCTCCTCCCCCCTACTTAGTTTTTCATCCTATTTCTTACTTTTCTAAGCACTGAAATATGCCTTTGCACCCGACAATTTATTTCTTTTTCTCGGACCCCCCTTATGTTTTAACCCTGAGTCGGCCACTTTTTCGAATGCGCATATTTCTCCCTTTCCCAACCGATCCGCTTTTGCCCTATATTTCCCCTCTTTTATCCTTCGAAGTTTATAGGGTAACCTGTATTTTTACACTGACTCCCCATTTTTTTCCCATCGTGGAGTCGAGCCCCCCTCTCTGGCCCCCCTTTCCCATAGGCTTTCGACTCCACCTTTTTTCCCGATTCTGATACACAGCGGACCATTCTTATGATTCCCCAGGTCCCCCTGTAGCTCGAAAGTCTCATGCCCCCCCTCTTTTCCTTGATTTGTTTCTTGTCTAGGGAGGCCGCTCACGAAGCCTGAACCCGTTTGCTTTGAACGGTTCCCAATTCTCCCGCCCTCGTGAGGCCCTTACGTACCCACCCCAGGCCCCCCTGCTGGGGTCCTCCTTTGGTTAATTTAGAGTGTCGAGCCTTTTCAGATCGGTCCTAGACTGCCCACCCATGACCCCCCTCCCTCCTAAATGTTCCCTCCCCCTAGATCTCCACCTTCGAGCGTAAATGTGTATTGCTCTTGGTCACAGCTTTTCTCTCTGCCCTCTCTCTTTTTTTAGCCTCAAGTGAGATTCTTCTCGCCCCCCAGTATACAATATCGTGTCCCTGAGTTCCCTTTTCCACCGGCTTTTTCTCTGTTTCTTTCCTGCCGCGCCCCTTAGTTCGTTTTTATGATCTTGACGTAATACGTATCTACCCGGAGTGCAGGGCGCTCCCATAAAACATCAAGGATTCCGAGCTCCTCCCCCATTGATGTCTGCCGCTGCCAATTCTAATTTCTGCACCTTTTGGCGACCACCCTGTGGTTTTTAGGATAGGTCCTGTCGCAGTGCCTCCCTTTTATCCCTGCAATGTGACATATTGCCTGTTCCAACGCCTTTTTCGATACTCATTTCCCCAGCGATCGCCGTTTGGCGGGCTCTTCGGCCACGCTCTGGGTGCTCATGAGTGCCCAACCTCTTGCGGAAACTTTCCTTCGTTCATCATAACACCTTCGCGACAACTGCCGCGTTGCCTGACTTAAATTGCGCACACTATCCCTCTCTTTGCTCTTCCTTCCAGTTGCGCTTGCCCGCAGGGCTTCCCTCTTCCTCCCATTGATCAACTCTGCGAAATCCCTCTTGCGCGCCCATGCGGGAAGACGTTGAGAAGTCCTTTTGTTTTTCCCTAAGATCTGCTTCTCTTTTATTGACGTCCCCCCCCTTTATTGCACCGGTCAAAACGGGAGGTGGTACCTCTAATCCCCTTTACCCTCCCCGACAACCACACCTCCTCTGGACTTTTTAGTGATGAGATAAGACCATAACCTTTTAGCCCTGTACCCGCGGTTCGGATTTCAGGGACCTTTCCATCCCCCCCATTTTGGATAGCTTGTTAGCCCTGCTGCCTACGCGCGTGACGATGCCTCTCCTTTGGCCAGGTTTAAAACCCCCCCCTCCTTTTTAGGTCACCATTCCGCTCCTTTTGATCAAATTTACTCTCCCCTCTTTCTTTGATACTCGGAAAGGGACGAATCGTTTTTCCGGCGAGCCCAACTCCGCGTTAGACTCTTGGCTCCCCTTGTTGCCTCAAAGAAGATTGAGATTTTCTACGATTTCGCAATACCCCCTTTTGAGCCAGTTTTTTTTTTCTTTTGGTTTCTGCTCGTGGTACAGTTGGACCACCTCAGAGTTTCTTGGGCACTCTTCGCCTTTCTTTGTCGAATTCCCAAAGTCCTTTGAATTTTCAGACCTTGTCAGGAGGTCGCACTTAAAAGCTTCTTTTCAACCCGCTCTCCCCAGATTTGGGTGATGGTTGGCTATGAAATCGCGATGCCCATGGAAGGGCCTTTGTTTCTCAAGGATTTTTTTTCCTTCTTTTTTGTTCTGTTATCGCTGAGGGGATTCGCAATGGGTCTATGACCGGCCCTTGCCTCAACTTCCATTTTGGTTTCCGGGAGAGATCTACGCTTTTCCCAATGCTTTTTTTCGCAAGACAAGATTCCTATGCATTCAAGAAGAATATCTTTCCTCCTCCTCCCTTGTTTTGTTTGTTTAGTTATTCTGATGTCCCTCTTTCCTTTTGTCTTTTTTTGCACCCATTGTCGTTTTTGTTCGTCTCTCCGGAAGCACCTATCTTTTTTTCTCTCCACCTGGATGTTTCCGCCATCAAAGTTTCCTCATCTTTCAACTCTCTCCCCCATCCGTCCCGCTTCCCATATCCTACGCCGCGCCCTTCCTGGGCGATATTGAAAGGTCTTTTTTCCACTTTCCCCCCAGGGTATAGAGTTTTCAGCCGAAGACCGTTTTCCTCATTGGCTCTTCCATAAGCTCGATTAAAAGCGGACCCCTTCACCATCGTTGCAAATAAACTCGGTTTCCCCCCCCCCCTTGTGATAACTCTGAGCCCCCATATCAACCTGGCTTTGTTGTCAGACGGTCCATCTCAATTTTCTTTTTTGCTCCATGTAGCGTCCGCCCTCGCTAACCGGCTTTTCCTTGCGACTTAATCCGTTCTTCTTTCCCCCCTCCCAACTTTCGTTATCTTTCCTTTTTCCCTCTTAGGAGTTGTCTCCAAGTCCCACCGGCTGAGGGTTCGATCCGTTTAGTGGACCCAGTTCCCCCCCTTTGCTTCCCCGTATATTTAAGCCGTATGAGAAAGCGCGATTCCCCCGATCCTCCTCCTAGAGGTTCCCTTTCTTCCAAATCATCTCCCACCGGTCTGAGGGTTGATCTATTTGCCAGCGCCGGAATCGTGTGATTGGTTAGATGGGTCGTGCTTCCATTTTTTCATTATCTAAGCCACCTCCGCGGGTTTTGTCTCTTTTTCTCCGAGGGTGGGCCCATGCCGCCTCTATTGAGTGTTGCAACGACAGGACTCAACGGTATGAGCATCCATGAGCCTTCCTTTTCTGTGTAACCCACAGCGCTCGCTGTATCAATTTGTTAGCTTTCCAGGAGCATCTGTTCTTTTTATCTTCCATGCACCGCTCGTAGCAATGGCTGGTATAATGTCACCGGACGTTAAGTTGGTCGGCTTTTTCTCCCCCCTCTAAGTCTTCAGGATTTCTGGGTTGGCGCATGTTGCTCTCTGCGACAAATGTATGCTTTTCCGAATCAAGTCGTTTCCCTCTCTCATCGAGTATCTTCGTGCGGTGGGCACTTCACGTTCTGTCCTGTTTCCTTTTTCATTTTTAGTTATGCTTTCTCCCTTTACTCACTTTGTACCCAGGCGGTCGCCGAGCCCGTGGTGATCTGGGGATAAAGTTGCTGCCATAAGTTTGTCTCTCTCCTTTAGGATTTTTTTTTATGGTCTCCCTTTAGACAGAAGTTTTGGATCTCTTGAGCCTCCCACTTCCTACAATAAAATTGACTCCTTTTGCCTAGATTTTTGTGAGCTAGCGTGAATGCGGTTCCTTACATTGATTTCCCCTCCCAGTTTTTTTTTAGCTTCTCCCGTGGAGCCTTGATCGAGAGCTTACCCCCCTTGAATTTTAACCCCTTCCACAGCTTCTCGCTGCATTTGTCCTAGCTTTTGTCTTTCCTCGGTTCTCTGGCTTGGGGTCCGTGTTTCAGGTTCTTTTTCCCCAGCCCCCTCTGTAATAATGCCACCTGGATTCCCCCCGCCTTTGTTTTCCTTTTGGTTTTGCCTTCCCTTCTCAGGATTGGCCGTTTCAGTTAGGCAGGCCTTCGTGATGCCCTCGCGTACCAAAAGGAAAATCTTTATCGGTTGCTGAGACTTCCAGATTTTATGTTCGGTTACATCTCCTTCCGTCCTTGGTTTTCGTAACCCCCCTTCTGGAGGCGCGACCCGATCTTTTCCCCCTTTGGGGGCTCTCTTCCGTCCGGATTTCCTAAGGGACCCCCCCTCCATGGTTCGCTTCCCCCTCGTACACTTCCTTCATCTCCCTCTGTTTGTAGCGGTGGAAAGAGTTCTCCTTCTCATGTCGACCCCCCACTTCCTCCCCCCCTTGTAAAACATCGCCGCTGCTTTCCCCCCCCCCAAAAAACAACCCCCCCCCCCCCCCCCCCCCAACAACCAAACACACCACCCAACCCTCAAAAAAAAATTGTTGTCCCTTTTGCATTCTTTCCGTTTTTTCTCCCAATACAACAAGAGGATGGAACAACCTTATTCCTGGGTTTTCTTTTTCTCCCTCTCGTCGCGAGAGGGCAGAGGTTGAGCTCGTCCTATATTTGTGCGTTCCTAGGCCACAGTTCTTGTTCCTTTCTACGCCCCGAAAAGGTCTTGTTCCTCCCTCACCCTTCACCCAATTTCCGATTTTCTTTCCCTCTCTCTGAAAGCGGTAGTATTGCGGACACCATTTTATTATCGCGGCAAGAGCAGTAATTCCCCCTCCCGCCCGGCACTCTTGTCTTTTTTCCTTTTCTAGACGAAGTTGGCTGCCGCTTTTCCCTGCTT
>Ga0179593_1679500_pt1 | contig 14801 bp, 17 predicted proteins | sample CZODoug2_1_08_16_FD_185931 | JGI IMG/M metagenome (GOLD analysis project Ga0179593, IMG submission 185931) | Vadose zone soil fungal communities from Angelo Coast Range Reserve, California, USA - CZODoug2_1_08_16fungal (PacBio error correction) | ecosystem: Environmental > Terrestrial > Soil >... | reverse complement strand
TTTTTTTACCATCCTTCTTGGACTATGAACGCCGACTCTGGGACGTTCGCCGCCTGCGTCCTTTCCCGTTACCCGCCTACCGTTGGATGGAGGGTTACCTTTCCTACCCTTTTCATGTTGAAGGACCCCTGAACTAATCTGGGTATATGCTTCACTCCCGCAACTTTGTCACCCTCTCCTCTTGGACCCCGAGACGGGTAGCCACGCAACACTTGTTCACTCCACACCATACCCCCGAAAACTTTGGTGCCCCCGCTTTTACGTCCCTCCTTTGCAGCATTACTCTACACAGGCCCCGAATATTTCACCTATACAGTTTGCACCTCAAGCAAATGATTGAAACCCCTTTCCTCAAAGCCTGGGACCTCGATTCCAACGAAACTCCTGGTGGCCAAGAAAGTTTCACCCTATTTTAAATCCCCCCTCTGATTAGTGCCCAATAGCCCACTGGCAAATCTCTAAATAACACACCTCCCGCGGCACCTCAAAATTTGGGTTGCTTCTTTTGGTCCGTCTCATTTATACCCCCGCTGCTTATCGTTAACAGCTTATTCTAGAATTGTCTCGTTAGTTATAGTCAGAAAATTTTTGTTACCAGACCGTCAAGTCCAATTCCTTCGTATGGACAGCGTAACTAAGTTGTCACCACGCTAAGACCGACACTCGCCTTGGTTCTCCATTTAGACTCCCCTCATGGACCCGTAAGGACCCCTTCCGGCCGGATGGTTCCTCCCTGGAAATTCTTCCACATTTGTCGTGCCGGCGTAAGCAGAGTCATTCTTTCAGTTTCCGAGGAAAAGTGAGACCGCGTCTTCCACCGCCTGGCACGCTGTCACAATCCCGCCGTCTTGTGACAGCGAACCTCCCTCACCGCTCACAAGTAGTGACCCTTTCTGTCATTTCATTTGTCCTTACTCCAGTCCTTCCATAAGAGAAGATGCGCCGTTCATCGGAACTAGGACACTGATCCTGGCCTACTTGATTCTGCGTCACCGTTTCCTTCTTTGAATGTGCGATACGCATGGCTACGCTCTGCATCATTATCCGGACGGACCCTTTCGGAGACCATCTTGAGTAGGAGTTTTCTTTCGCTCCCCGTATGACATAAGTCGGACCACCTACAACCGGGCACTACCGTTCTCTCCGGTAAGAGAAAGCGGTCTGGATTGTTGTTTAGCGTTTCGTAAATCTTTTTTGTTCGCGTGTCTCCACTCCACGAGCGACCCACCCAGGCCCCCGCGCCCCGGGTGCTGTTCCCCGTGTAAGGGAGTTTTGCTTCTTTGACGAGTCCGCCACTCACTCTACGGACAAGCTCCCATGCTGCTTTTTGGAGTCCTCACTTATCGGCCCTGCGCTTGACAGTTCAGACCCCTGGGCGCATTTCCGACGGGCTGTCTTTTGAGAGCATCCGATCATGGCGTAAGCGTCTGTTTCCTCTAGCCTTCGTACCCCCCCCTCCTTTTTGCGACCCTCGAACGAAACAAGTAGCCTGTCACAACAGTTTTCTTAATTCATTCGTTTCTATGCTAGTAAACTACGAAGTTCTCCTGCGGTCTCCCCCCCGGCGACCCTATTTTCAACTTTGCGGAAAGAGATTGCAGCGCACTTGAGCTTGGCTCTGTTTTCGATATATTTGAAAGTCTGAAGTCACCCTGGGGCGTACGGTGACTCTTGCCTGCACCTCCCCTCATCTCAGCCTTTCTTCCCCTGCCACCCCCGACTAGGCATTCTTTCCACTCCTTCCTCACCTACCCAGCCAGAGTCTTGCACCCATCTGTCTTCTCCCTCAAGTCCCTGCGCAAGACCCATCCCTCCACAGCGACGAGGTTCTTTAGGCGAGTCCCGAAGGCCGTTCAGCCAACACATCCACCCCGTTCGACCCTTTCGTTGGGTGTGGATACGGCATGCGATTCGGCCGCGATAGATTCAAAGAATTACTATTACCGTTCTTTAAGGCAAACTAGGATCACCACACCGTTTATTGTTCCCCCCTGCTGCTTTCACGGAGTAGGACGGCACCGCTTCTCAAGGCTCAGGTTGGATTCCTTCGGTCACTTTCTTTTACTCCAGCCCTCCCGGCCCCACGTTACACCCTCAAACTGATGTCATATCGCCACCAGTTGACACTTTGTTTTTGCCATGAAGGACGGCAGGCAGTTAGGTTCAATCCTCAACCGTGGGCTCGGAGGATTTTGACCTTGGAGCCAGGGTTTTAGTGACAATATGTCAGATTTCAGAAAGTAGGTCAAGCCATCCCACAGTAAAGGAGTGAAGGCCTGTCCCCGCTTCTTTGATATCGGAACTGCCTTTTTTCACTGTTCCCTTTCCTTTTTTTTTTCTCTCCGAAGATCGAGGAACATTGTTACTTGTACCCTTTGCTCTGACCTGACTCTTTCTTGGGGAAGGAGTCTTCCCGTTTCCTTTCCATGGTTAGTCCTCATTCTCGGAGTTTCTTTTAGTTGGCGCCCTTGACCCTCACCTTTTGCAAAGGCAAGGAAAGCCGCTGATTTAGAACGTGCAATTTTGCTCCCTCGTCGGACCTTCTTTCTTTTTTTTTTTCTAAGGATCAATCCTTAGAGGTACACCGGTTCCCTCTGTAGGTTTAAGACTCTTTTGACCTCGAGGAAGGCGACCACTGTTTTAACCCCTCTCTTTTGAACCTCCCTTTTAAGGTCCAATCCAACCATTTTACTTTTCGTACCTTATCTCGTGGAGCTCGAGGAAGGTTGAGCCTGCTCCTCCGCGTCTGTCGACGAACGTTCTTCCTACGAAGCAGTATTGATGTTTTTTCGTTGTGTGTTTTTTTTTTTTATTGAGCTTCAGAATGCCCATTGCTTTTTGCACCTATAAGTTCCATTGTCTTGATAAAGATGCACCACAACTGGGGGCGATCAACTTCCTATGGATTACCACAAGCTAACCAATGCTACATGGCAGGAATCCCCTTGCCCGTGCCATGTCTCGAACGTCTATTGAAATGAAAGCGGAACCTTGGGGCCGCTTGTTATCAGTTTCCCCCCCGACGGAGTTTGATCGGACCCCGCTTATTTTCGTGTTCTTACCCTCCTCGACGCTCCTTTTCTTTTCTAATTGATACAGGTTTCTTTTCCAGAAAGTCAAAAGTGATTACGCTCTTAACCCTGGCCTGATAGAAGCTGGTCTCCAACGTGCCGGAGGCACTAATCCGCTGCCTTTTCCATAATCTAGTGGCTGGGGTTTGTCTTCGCAGTTTGGCGACACTACTTTTGAGAATGGCAGATCTTCCGTTTTTCGGCCGCTCTACGTTCTTTCTCGCGTGACGAAGCACTGATACTATCCGGCAGTGTCAGCTCTTATCAACCGAGTCCTCATTGCAGTTTGATTCATTAACCTTCTCGGCATTCTCTGTAGTCAAGTATTTTTTTTCCCAGAGGGTCGCACTGTCTTCTTTCCAGGGGGGAAGACCGTCACTCCCCCAACAACACTCCAAAATTGAATGTTCCCTCTCGAGTTTCCAAAAGTCTCCCTATGATCTGAGTTCCACTAGAAGTCTAACCTACACCAGTCCCCTCTTTCTTCGCAATGTCGGACTCCCTTCCCGCATGGCCCACTTCTTTAGTCGGAATGAGCAGCGCGATCTCCTGCCACTCCCGGTTCGCTTTCATCTTCGAGCTTTGGAATTTGAGTTTCCTCTTCGGTGGATCTTCTCTTTCATACCCCCTTTTCTCATTCTTGAACTTTCGTACAGAACGTCTTGGCGTCTTGCCTTCGGCCACGTGTGCTCTTCCATTCGTCTATTAGGCAACAGGGCAATTTCCGCTATGGTTGCTTCTAACTGGATAAATAACCTCTTAGTTGTCGCCCCCCGTAGTCCCATCGCTTCGGTCTCCCGCTAGCTCGAGAGACAAAACAATCCGCATGAACTCCGTTCTTTATCTTACCGGTCCTCTTGCCTCCGCCGAGTGCCGCGGTCACTGCATTCCCTTCCATCGCCTTCTTGCGTTCTTCCAAGGTTCGTGTTTGATGGTCTAACCCCATCCCCTCGTCATTAAAAAACATGCGCCTAATGTGGTTCGACTGATGCTCTGGCCTCGGACAATTCTCTCCTCTTTCATTGTGTTTGTTTCTTTTGCCCCTCCCCCTTGTCAGTTAACGGCAGCTCGGTCAAGGTTCTTTTTGACACCTTTGGAGTCTTTCTATCTTGTGATCCACCCCAGTGAACTACAAGAATGAGATTTAACTTTTTTTCAATTCCACATTCCTTTCGCTAACGTAGGACGTCTTTAGATCCTCTTCCCATCCCTTCACAATGATTTTTTTCGATCCGCTTCTCCCCATTAACCTTCCAATCACGTGCCCTGCTTGGCTGTTATGATGATGTCCTCAAGGTCTCTCTCGGACGGTTCCAATGCCGGGTCTTTTTTTCCCCCAACGTAACCTCTCGCCGGTCTATACCCCAGGAGTCTAGATACGGCGGACCCTAGGACCCCCCGGCGGTTCCCCGCAAGCTCGTGTTTCAGTTCAGCTCGTGCTCACTCATAGAAGGGGGTGTTTATGCCCTTTTCTTTTGTTGTCTGCAGATCGGGCACCAAACATTTCATCGCTGGCCAACACCCCCCCACGCGTCAAAGAGCTGCTTTTTAGAAGCCCGCCCTTTAGTGGTAATACTCAAGGAATACCTCCCGTATCGGCCCCCTTTCCACTTTTTTTGATACCGCTTTTCTTTTACTTTCCTCCCCACAGCGCAAGAAGGAAACGCCGAAGACTGCGACCCGGCATCGGATTCGCCCCGCTGGCCCGCTTCAGGATACGAGGGTTGGGCTTTGCCGATCGAACAGTCTTTTTCACCTTTCGCCAATTTTTTGTTCGAAAGCGTTTATCGTGACTTCCTGAAATGCCTGGATCCCTCCTTAAAATCCTCGTGATCCTCTTTCTGTTTGCACATTATTTCCCCCCCCCGGTTGCGGCGGGTTCACGGATTCCCGACTGTGTTTCTATATCTGGAAAGCAGCCTCCGTCGATTCGTCGTGCCTTTCTGGAGGAAATTCTCAGGCTTTGCGCACCCCTGACGGTAGCTTGGTGCTTTTATTCAAGGACTTCCCCTCATTTCACGCATCTTCCTGCGACAAAGTCCACGTGCGGCGCTCCCTTGGCCTCGGCAGGTTCGTACGCGGCACTCGGCGTCAGCCCTGGGAAGGATCAGGAGTTGCATGCGGGCTGCGCTAACTCCTTGACCTTTCAACGGCATATTGAGGCCGCCACACCCCTTAGGCTACTGATCCCTACTGGTCAGCCAAACGTATGGCGAATCTGCTGGAACGTTTTTATCCTCATTTTCCTTCGTCTACATTGCCCAACCGGCTGGCCATCCTCCCTCCAAACGCCCCCAACCCGTTTGTCTGAACAAAACGGCGCCACCGGAATCTCTATCGATCGATTCTTCAGAAGAAGTCTGTATGCGACCACCTTAAAGCACGCTGCGCTACATTGCCGAAGGTCACCCATCCCTAGGCCTTCGGTGTCGTACTGAGAATCGACAGTGTATACCCCTCCTACCTTTGCCTCCGATTTCCTAGTACTTTTACGTGTCGATTTCGGCGAGCTTTCACCAATAGGTCAGCTCTTGGTAGACCGATCTCGTCTTTTTTTATGAGGTGATCCGTTCTTTTGTTGCGTGACTATTGCCACAAGGCGTGACGACCTCCTTTCTCCCTCCCCCGTTCACAATGTTTCCAATCGGCTACTTCGGGAATGAAGCAGCGATTTCACTTCTGTCTAACCGAAAGCCTCCGGGCATCGGCCGGGCTTTCCCCTTTAGGTCGTGTCGATTTTCCCCCATGCGTTGCCCCCCACAGTCCGCCCTCGATAGAAATTTCGTCCAATATCAACCCATTCGAAAACACCGCAAGACAATGGCTCCCGCCCCCGTCTCCCCCTCTAACTAGATTGTGAGCACTTCGCTTTCTTCCATTTGGGTCACCTTCCCACAGCTCCAGCCTTCGCCCAATCAATGAGCCTAAACTTTTCTTACTCCAGAACTCAGCGTCACTACCTCAGTCGTCCGCAGAGATCAGACTTCGTGGGCCCCCTCCAGGTTCCTCCATTGATATGATGCAACCTCACGCCCCTGCGTAAATTTTCGTTTCCCCCCAAAGCTTTGCCCGTTTGGTGGTCCCTTTGAACTTTGTACATTACATTTACCTTAGGGGAGCGTTCCCCCCAGTGCGGAGGTTAACCAGAATAACTTTAGAAGCCTATTTTATTGAGATCATCCCCCGGAGACAGACCTCAATTCGTACGCGGGTTCCCATCCCGCAGTTCTTCCATCGAACCTCCCGAGTGATTCTTTCTGCCACGTCCGCTAACTGAGGCCTACTAAGACTCAAACATAACCTGGGGGGAGAACCGTTTGACACGGCAACCGGATTTACTGCTTGTAACCCTTTGTCGCATCCCTCGCCTCAAGAGTCACATACCCTTTTACCAATAATCCTTTCTCAGACTATCCCTATTTTATACACTCGCTGCGCATTCCCCTTCTCCTGACTACTTTTTTTTGGAGTGAGTTCCGAGGAGCAACTCAATGGCTCCCCTTCTGTCTCCCCCCAGCACTTCTACCCCCAAATCTTCAAAGATCTTCCCCCCCAGCGACCGAAGGGCGCTCGCTGCGCCATGGAAACGTCCGCAGAGCTCTAAGAGGCTAGGTCACGACCGGGTTCTACCTGCTTCAGTTCTAGTCACATACTGATAGATGAGGTAGTGATATTATGGCTTCCGTGTCTCTGAGAGGCCATAAGATCGGCTTGAACCTTCCTCAGCCTTTCCGTCGTTGCGAAAGCTCTGACCAGCCCCAGCGTGTTGTCTTTACGGAGGTTCCCGGCATTATACTCAGGCCGTTTGGAAGTCCCCAGTCTGTAAAACTTTATTTCACGTGAATCAGATTTCAGTGGCAGGGCTCGGTCGCTAACTTTTTATCGACAACTTCACGTCGAGAACGTTATTGTCGTCTACCCCGCCAGCATGGACACCCGATGCCGGTGCGTGTCAGCATTTTGTCAACTTATAAGTATCGTGGTGTAGCCCCCATCCCTCTTTTTTTCGAGTCGCGCAGGCAACTTTCGCCTTCTTTTCCCAGAACGAAGCGAAGTTTTGTGGGCTTTCCCTCTATCCCTTTTCTAGGAGGGGCTGCTGCAATCTCTTTAGTGGTTATTGCGCAAGAGTGTTTTCGAAGATTGAAGCCGGTTTAGCATCGGGCTTGCGGAGGGGGTTAACGTATGGTGAAGCTTACACTTGTGGGAAGCAGTTGAAGCGGCGCTGCCTGCGCGACATTGTCGTATCTTTCTTTTTTGACTGACAGTCAAGCCTAATATGATCTCGAGGACTGTCCGGCTCCTGAGTGCCTACGGCGCCTGACTTCTCTTGCCCGCCACTGATCGTCGCACGTCTCTTTTAGTGCGGAGTTTCGATCAGATCTCTCATAGCGACGAACTCTGGCTGCTCCAACAACTTTTTCCTTGGTGCCGCGACTGTTTGCAGACGACGGATTAGAGATTGCATTTCGGCTAAACAGAACTCCCTCTCTTTCCCCCCCCACTTTTTTATCCGATCTCCGCGTAGGCCCGCAAAGCGCCTGTGCCCCTGACAAGGAGGTGCGTTGCGTCTGCTGACCTTGTTCGCCTGATCTTCTGATGGCCGAACTCGTCTTCCCCCGGGACGGAATCCCCCTGTGAAGCCGGCCCGGGTGGTCGCGTGTTTGAACGCTTAGAGTCGCCTACCTAGAAGAAGAAACCCACCCCGAGGTGTATACGCTCAGTCAACCCCCCTCCAAGATTCCACCGCCGCGGTTTCTCATTCATTTTGAGGCTGTTTCCCGGAAGGTTGGTTTCCACTGTTGTAGCGCATCGCCCTGATCCCCCAGGGTCCCATTCCCTTACTTGTCGGACGTAAGTTCCCGTAGACCCTTCCGATGCACTCCTGGACTTCTCTTCTCGCAACTGACATAGACGCAAGGCTCGTGCGCATTCCTAAAGGCCGACCCCCGCTTCCCCGTTAATGTACGGAACCGTGCGATTTCTTCGCGATAGCCTTAAGATGGCTTTTGATGTGCGTTTTCCCCGATTTCTTGATTAGGACTTTGCCCAGTGCCCAGGTAGGCAGCTGTTAGTGCTTGCCTGACTGTGATCAAGCTCTTTGCATGTCCCAATGTGGAAGAAAATCGGGAATGGTAGTGAACAGTCAGTAGTGGTGACCCGATCCTACTTGGGACAATCTTTTTCCAGGTTTGATGCGAAACTAAATTCATCGGGCATGGAGACTTAGGTGCCTTGCAGGGGTCGGTTGGGAAACAGATCGTCAACCCGTCGGGAGTTCTTGACACAATTACGGATAAGTTTTTATTCCCGATCATTTTCCGGTCGGTGCGATGACGTATGGGTATGCAACTGCGTCTTCTAGTAGAGATCAGCTTCTCCCTCGTAGTTCTTTAGCTCCGGGCCGTCATTCCATGAACAGGAACCCACGGAGCTCCCGTTGTGAGGAGGCCTGGGGAAAGGGGGTTTCTCTGTCCTCTTCACGCGAGGTTTTCCACGCGGTCTTCAGGGCTTCGACGCGACTTTTCTGAAGGGTTCCTTGGGCCCGTCTGCGCAGCCCAATAGGTTCCGGCGGCTTAAGCCTTCCCCCTTTGCCCAAAAAACTTTGCCTCAATACGGCCATCTATCGTTTCTTTAATGACCGAACATCTTCGTATCCTTCCCGAGTGCGGGACTTTCAACACCAATGCTGGCAAGCTTTCCGGCCTTTTTCTCTAGGTTGTTTTCCCACCCCTTTCTCTTTGGGATCGTAGCGGTTTCCAAATCTGGTTCGGGGGTCAAGCGTCGCCAGTAACTGGTCTAGTTCGAAACAGGGCCCCTCTAACAGCGCTCTTCCTGGACCCGCCGACACCCATTCGTTTCGTAAGCCACATTAGAAGCGACGTTGGTTTTGCCCTGTACGATTTCCACCAAGTTTTTGTTTGAGGACCCGTCCTCTTCTGATTCTATCTTCAATGTTTTTTTATGAGCTCAATAAGGTGCACCAGGTACCCGGCTACCGCCTCACTTTGGCCTTAGCAGGAAGCGCCACCTTCCGCGAGTTTTAGACAATTTGGCGGCAGGGCCTCCGTTGACCCTAGAGGGGGCTGCTTTGGGCCTTCTTTGTCTTTGATCGTAACCGCACCCTTGTTAAACTGGTCAAGTTTTCTCTCCTGATCCCCTGAGAGAGCCCCAAAGAGAAAAACTTCCCACCTGTAAACCGTCTCAAGCGGGGCCGTCAACGCTGCCAATTTGGCACCTTTCCCCCCCTGTCTTCCTTACAATCTCGGTCCTTTCTATTACCCGAGATATTGACAGCCAAAGCAATGCCTCGGCGGACCCGGGTGGTGTTGAATGCAACGCCTTCACATTGTACTAGGAGACACTAACCGACCCTCAATCCTTTCCGCCGTGCGGTCCCAGTACACTGAAACCATAGCCCTCCCATCTCAATGGCCCCTTCAAGACATCAACCTTGCAGTCCAGATGAAACAACATATTACTGATTTATGGGAGGACGTATAACGTGATAAATTCAGGTTTATAGCCTCTTCCCGACTACTTCGCGAAGCACTCTTGAACGTACACATCCGTCCACCTCGATGCAGTGGTTCTTATCTGGTTTATCCGAATGTAACCTACATATTCTATGGAGACAATTTCTCCGAATGAAATGGATCCACACCTATTCTTACTTCACACGGATACCTACACTGGCGCCCAGGTCGGGTACCGGATGGTTCCCGAATTAGAACCCGTGTTTTGTCCCTGGTGACATATCTGCCCCAGATGGTTACGGCGGCCCGTCCCAAGGTCCTTTGCACGTCCCGTGAACTTCAGGCCCCCTAAACCGTGAGCCCGACACGGTTGCACGCATCAAACAGCACAGTATTCCCCAGAACCTGCTAATAGCACTTGTGACCTTCTCCAGTCTGCTAACAGTGCCGAGCATGTCGCTCCGGCTCCAATTAATTGATCTCGATCTGTAGCATGCAAACCCTGGTATCTGTCCGAGACGAGTCGACGTAAAGATAGTACCTGCGTCCGCATCCCCCCCGGTGGATGGGAACGCCTTTGCTGGTGTGGCTAATCGGTGACTACGGCGAAAACCGTACAAAAGGCCCGACACCACCCCCCCCACCTCCTGGCCTTGCACGAGAGTCTGTGCAGGGCGTGTTGAGACCTGGAAGCGCGTGGACTGTGGAGGACCCTTTTTTCTGCGACGCAAAGCCAAAGCTTCTCCTCATGACGGTCACGGGACTTCCCCCAGTGGCTGGCGGACGAGTTTGTTTTCTATTTGAACCTGACTAGTCCCCTCCCTCCGATTTCCAATGTCACCCACCGCCCCTGCCCATGCACACAAACATTCTTTGCATGTTCAAATGCGCTCCTTTAGGCTTCGACGCAGTGCTTTTGTGAGCTGATCATGGCGTCATGCGGCTGTAATGTGCAACGTAATCCTTATTGTCGGTCTGCTGAAAAGTCGCCTACCTCCCTATCTCAAGGTCATGAGCTTCTCCTTCTTCGGCGATATTGAATCGACCGCACACGTTCTCGTCCCCTCTTCACAATGCTCGACACCTTGTCGGCCCGCGATTGCAGAGCGCCGACTGTAGATCTCAGGCCTCTCATTTTCATGAAATTCTTTCGGTAACTTTTCAAGCTTCGCTGTTAAGGTCCCTCTGCGACGCCTAATCTCACATCCCGCCTCATTTTCCTGACCCCCATATCTTAACCCAGTTCCTTCGTCGACCCGATTCGATGGCCCATCCAATGCCGAGGTAGAAAGGTTGCCCAGCTTGCGCCCGAATCTTTTTCCCTCGCCTTTCGCTGAGCTAAGCCGGAAAGAACAGTCCCACGACAGGCAATTCATGCGTCTCGGCAGTTTGCCGGAAGGCTGTCTGTTTTTGGCCCCAGGGTCTTCTAAACCCACGCTTAGGTTTCCGCACGCGGTCACCAAGCGGCACTCAGCGTAGGTGACAATTACGTGCGCTCAGTCTGGTCCCACGGCCCCTTCACCTGCGGTGGTACGACAAGCCGGCTCGGTTCAGCCGCTAGGGCGCTTGACCCCATCTGATGCCCTTCTATCATCCCCTACCCGTTGCACTCTGTGCGTGCCAAACCATTAAGAACTGTCAGACTTAACATCCAACGTCTTCCACGGTCCTATCGTTACGCAGCAACGCCGGGCTTTAGTTTCTGTGAACCAATCTGGCCCTTGAAGATTGTTTGAACAAGCACCAAAGGCACGGTTAAATTTTTGTCTAGCATGTGAGCACGACGCCTCTAATTTAGCTAGTGTTACTCCAGGGTAGTAAAGGGAGTCGAGCCTTGCCTCAGAGATCCAACGTTTCGCGCGCAGCCTCCCTTCAAGCAGGAGTTTTGGGGGAGGATCTTCCGATTGGACGGGACTTTCAGTATTTTGCCTCCTTCTTCAGTCAGGCAGTCGCGCGCCATCCGAAAACTCCACGCAGGCGGGGAAAGCACGACGTTTTTCACGGACAGTTTTACCGCGGGGGTCCTGTCTTCACCTTATTCTTTCGGGACCTGACAAGGAGTAGGTGAATGTTCTTATCCTGGACGGCGCCACGAGGGGACTCAAACTCTAACTGTCAATCTTCCAACAAAACAGGTTTTAACTGGCGTAGGGCTCCCTCAAGAGGAAACATTCTCCTCTTTTTCGTTTTTATATTTCTTTTTTCTGATATATAAAGCCCGGAGTATCTCTCCTCTACGGCTTTCCACCGCGGCTTTTCTTATCATTGAGGCTTCCCTTTCCCACCCCCCCTTTAAAGATCCCCCCCCGGGAGGGTTTCCTCTTTCAACGTTCCGCCAACTTTTGTAACAAAAAAGATCATGAAGTCCCCGTCCCGGTAAATTAAATACGGGGACGAGGGCGGGACCCTCCCTTTTCGGAAACCTCCCCCCTTCCCGGAGTGTCATCAGGGAGCTCTATACATTGTTTGACGCAAGCACTTATGGCTTTCCCACGAATGTATGTACGCTCGCGCCGGATTTCCCTTGCTAAGTCTCTGTTTTCAAGTCTGCTAGGCTATCGGTCTGCGCAACAGTCAGCCGTATCGTTACATCACCGTTGCGGATTCACTGAGTCCCTCCTTTTTCCTCGTGATGGGTTCTTTTCGTTGTATTGGCGCGACATCCTTGAACTCAAATTCGGATATCGTGTCGGACCTTTCCCGTTCATGTTCCTTTCATTCCCTTTTCTGGCGACGCCTGAGAAACTCGTGCATTAAGCCTTTTTTCTTCCCTGCCTGTTCTCCCTCGTCGACTCAGTTCGCTGCTTCCTTTTCTAGCTATTGCGTTACTTTTTTCTCGCGCGATAACGTTCAGTCGCCTTTAGCGTTTGGAATATGTCCGATGCACCTTGGATCCCCAACCTTGACCAGTATGACAGATTGCTCAAATTTCCTTCTCTGTTATCCCCAGTTCATTCAGTCTCCTCCTAGATCCCCGCTCCATAAACTTATATTTCCTACGCCCGTATATATAACACTTCCTGGTCTCGTCATGCTGCCGCGCGATTATTCCCTTTTTTTTTCGGTTAGTTTTTCTGGATGAGATTTCGCACACATAGAGCGTGGATTTCGTTCGATTTTCCAACCCGTCGGCGCATGTTTCTTCCCTTCAGAAAGTTTTATATGTGCAGTTCTCGAGCTTTATGGCACGCGTGTTTCCTTCTCCCAAGGATGTTCTTCCTGCACAATCTTCGATATTCGGCAACCTGGGTTTCCCCGGTCTCTTTCATCTCAACTTTAATCTCTATAAAACCTAAGTCGCGAAAAACCCCTTGTCCTATTCTCCCCTTCTCTCACACGCCTAGAGCGAAAAAAAATCCCTTCCACACCTTCCCCGTTTGATCGACCATTAAGAGTATAGTGCATCCAAAGAGCCGTCACAGTGGACACGTCTCTCTCCTGTCAGTTAACAGGTAGTGGAATGATTATAATAGAAACTGAACCAAATCCCTTCCTCGTTACGCAGCCCTTCTCATTCCCAAGATTCTTCAGTCCCCTCCCCTCTTTTAGGGGGTTGCAGGTCGTTTTTCCCATCCCCTTTCCTCGTCCCTTCAAACACGCTTCCTGTATGACCATGTTTCATCCTTTCAACTAGGACAGAATGAGTGGATTCCCGCCTTCTTTCCCTCTCTTCAGCTCCTTGGTAATCTCTTCCCACCAGTTGATACCACTACACAGCGTTCTTTCCCTTCAAGGCATAACAGTTATTACCATCTGCCGATTTCCCGTTCCACGATTGGCTCTTCCTGCTGGAGAGATAGTCCAGTCGGACACATTTTTTTTCCTTCCCTTGACCAAGAGCGCCGTTAACCTGTTAATCGACGCGGAGAGGTTCCCCCCAGTCCTTTTTTTTCTTGATTTTTTTTGGGATCCGGCGGGATCCCCTTTGGAGCTTTATATCGTTCTACATAGTAATGGGGTGGTTCCCGCCCCCCTTCTCCCTCTTCTCTCTGTTGGTTGACACAAAACCCATCATTCACCACCCCCTTCTTGAGAAGAGCTGCAAGCCTTTCCTTTTTCCAGTCTCCCTTTTCCGACTGCCCGGCAAAAGCCTCGGTTCTAGCCGCGAGCTCTCTCTACGTTCTGTCTTTGACCATGTAACGCAAGAATCTTCCGTCCCCCTTTTTTCATAGGAAACGCTTGTAGCATTTCCACCCAGACACCCCCGGCCTAAATATTCTATTCCTCCCTTGTAAGATGACTCTGGTCAGAACTTGCAGTTGTCGTTTTCTTTTCGCGGTTTCCTTCTCAACCACAAGATCGTCAAACGCTTTGTTGTGTCACTGGAAATGCAACTCCATTCTATTGGGGCAAGCACTTTAAACAACTCCTGTCGGAATCTCGTTCTCTGTATGAAAATGCATCCGGCCCTCGATAGTCAAATCCCTCATGTGTTTCCTTATTTCCCCTCATTTCCAGAAGTTAAGAACTCTCCCAATATAGGATTTCCGTTTTGACCTCAGGGACCTGCGGCCTCTGGTCAGACAAGACCGTTGCGAATCCGTTCGTTGAAGCTGGATTCTTGTCTCTTCTCTATACGTACTATTGCCATCTTTCCCCAGCCCCCCTTGACAACCTCTGTAAGTACGTTCACCCAGTTCTCTCATCGTACCTGTGAACCTTTTCACTTTTTCGCACGACCCGTTCGACCCACCTTTTTAAAGAATTCCCTCCTTTCGACTGCAAATCCCCTAAGCCCCCTTTTCCTCGACAAACCACCCACTGTTCTTTTTTTTACGCCCACTTTCCCGCTCCAGATCTTTCTAAGACGCTCTCGAGATCCCGTGACCCTCTCAGGAAATGAGCAACTGCGCTTCATCCCTCTCACCGTGACTCTTTTGCCGGTGACCTCATCTTCCGGTTCAACAGTATTTTGTTGTACGGATAGCTGTTTACCTAAACTGCAGTCTGGAGAGGAATCCTATATGCATTGCCCTTTTCCACTTCCTTCTTTTTTAGGTTGACTCGCAGACTAAAGTCGGACCCCTTTCTCCTCAGCGACCCACTCTTATGCCCTCCGCCGGGAATCCCCTCTTTTCCTTACAGACGCGTTCTCCTGCGACTTTGCATTACCCAGGAGCTTTAAGCCGATCTCCTGCCCAGGGTTTTTTTTTACGGGTCCCGCATACTCGAAACCCCCCGGTCAAACAGGCTTTGCTGCTGCCCACGTTCCAATAGGCCCCCGACAAAATTTTAAAGTCGCTCTAAAGTTATAATG
>Ga0179593_1595072_pt1 | contig 14801 bp, 23 predicted proteins | sample CZODoug2_1_08_16_FD_185931 | JGI IMG/M metagenome (GOLD analysis project Ga0179593, IMG submission 185931) | Vadose zone soil fungal communities from Angelo Coast Range Reserve, California, USA - CZODoug2_1_08_16fungal (PacBio error correction) | ecosystem: Environmental > Terrestrial > Soil >... | reverse complement strand
TCTGTGTGCTTTTTAGGTTGCTCTCTCTTCCGGGCCGGGCTTGTGACGTGAATTCTCCCCCCCCTTATTTTCCTTTTTTGAGTCGAGGCTCTCTGCCGATTTTCTGTCGAACTTGGCGTCTTTCCCTTCTTCTTTCCCCTACGCGCCAGGTTCTTTCTTTGTCCTTGAACAGATCCACCCGCGCCTGGCAAGCCCGTGTTTTCCCCTCCTTCTCTTTTTTCCTTCTCCCCAAACCACCAAAAACCCCCCCCCCCATCGTTCATTGCTGGCGAAGGCCTCTGCACCTCTTTACCCCCACGTTGGTACGGCAGGAAAAGCCTCCCCTTTTCGTACAACAGGGCTCTTTCCTCTCTTAACTTCCTCTCCCCTCTATATCGAGGAGTTCCCGTTTCTTCGCCGCTTTCCTTTCTCCTTTGATGCGTGCGTCGGACAAGTGCGCCTGACCTTTTTTTTGGCATGAGGTCGTACGGGAACTCTCCCAACCTTTGACCCCGAATGCATGATTTTCTGACTCATTCCGCCTCTTTCTGGGTTGATGCAGATCTAGACTTTCTCCTGACTAGCCGTCCTTCCTTGAGGCCGTGAACACCCTCTTTCAAGCTTTCCCTCCTTCTACCATTACTCTTGTGAGGCACACTTGACAAGGTAACCCCCTGGGCTTCTTTTCTATCGGCATCGTTTTTGGGAAGCCCCAGATCCTCTCCTGCTTCCCCTTGTCCCTTGCACCTACCTAAGCTGTAGCTGCAGCGATCCTTCTTTACTTTTTTCGCCCCCCCCGAAAAAAAAAAAAAAAAAAACGGGATGCTTTACTTTATGTCCCTCTCCCCCCCCTTCCTTAGTAACAACTCCGTTTCCCTCGTTCTTCCCTCGTCTCCCCTTTTTTGGAGGTTTTATCAATCTCGACGTTGGGCATTTCTCTTCTTGACCGATAGATGGGGAAGTTGTCGAATACCGTCTTTCCCTTGCCTCAACCTTTTACTGTTTTCTTAGGACGTTACGACCATGTTTCCCTGTTGACCGTGATTCCTTCCCTGGCCTTTGCCGCTCCTGACGCTGAAATGTTTCGGTAAACGGAGGTAGTACCCCTCCTCCGTCACCGACCCCCTTTCCCTTATCCACTCCTCTCTTTTCCACTCACAGACTTTCATCCTCCCTCTTCTCGTGGAAGCTCCCTTTAGCTTTAGTTCTTGGTTTGGTCCTCCGTCGTTTCCAATTGAAAACCCCCCCCTCCCGGCAACGATGATTTACCTTGCTTTCCTTTCTGATTTTTTTTTATTTTTTTCTTGAATCTGAAACCCCCATTGAATCTCCTCCTGGCCCCTTTCGTTCTCCCTTTTCTCCGAAAACTCCGAGTGTTTCTACAGAAAGATTCGTCCCACCCTATCCCTTCATGATTTTCCAATGCTTTTCCCCCTCTATTCTTTTTGAAGGATTCAGCAATCATGCGTACCTCGGTCTTCTTTTTGGAGTTTTGCATGGCACACGTGTCGTCTTTAAACTGAGTCCGCCCTTGCTTTTTTTCCCGAGTTTTTCGCCTCGCCCGAATTTTCCCCCCCTTTCCCCCAGCGACTGTGACCTGCAAATTCCCTCCTTATGGTTCTGTATCTTCACGCTTAATGGTTTATTGCGTCTCCTGGGCCACGAAGTCTTTCCCGATTTTTTCCAATATTTTTTAGCGGGTCCTTTTTTTGCCCTCCCCGAAGAATCTTTCTCAATCCTCTGTAGTGACCCGTCTTTGTCTAGTCCAAGCGGTAGGTTTTTCAACTGGTTCAAAATTCCGCTTTGCCCGTGGATTCACCTTATTCCCCTCCTCCTCCTCCCCCCCCTCTAACTGGGGCTCTTTTGATGTATTCCCCTTTTACCCCTTCGACCTTTTTTTCCCCCCCCCTCGAGCGGGGTCGACGTTACTGCTTTTCTTTTTCTCCCGATATGACGGACGACAGTGACCTCTCTGTCCCCACCTTTCTCCCCCTTTTTAATCGTGTCTCCGGCAACACCTCCCCACCCCCTTCCTTTTCATAAAACAGCCTGTTTTACCTCCTTCTCTGCGAGATAAAACTCATGCCCAACCCCTTGAGGTCCCCTTCTTATCGGTTCGCGAACCTTTTGTCTTTTGTGAGGATCAATCTCACCCTTTCCCCTTCTCCGTCAGCAGACATCCGCCCGATCTCCCCTCTCGATTCGATGCTTCTCTGTCGAATGAAGGATACCGCGGATTTTTCTTCTTTCTTCTTTCCGGCTCCGCGCGAAAAGTTCGCCATTCTCCATGATCTTCTTTTCCTATAATCCCTTTTTTGTTGCTATCTGGGCGCGTTTTTTTTAAGCGTTTTTGCGCCTGCTTCTTTTTCCCTTTCCCCTAGCTGCGCCAAAATCTTTTCCCCTGGTCTTCAATACGCACCCCATAGCTCGACTTGGCTCTTTTTTGTCTGATCCCGTTCTCCGTTCGAGGAGCTTCTTCTTCTTCTTCCAACCTAGGGGACCCAACCCCTTCCTCCCAGCTGCAGGGTCGGACAGACCCCCTCTGGAAACTGATTGTCGTTTTACTTTTCTTCATTGAAGATGGCTTTTTGTCGTCCTCTTCCAATGTGTATTGGAATTTTTTTCCTGACCCTATTTACCTGTTTTTTTTTTCCCCCCCATGTTGGACAGGCTGATTTCGCTCCCTTAGTGGGCCGCCTCTTCGCAAGGTGTAACGTCGACAAGTCTTGCCCCTCTCTTTCCTCTGTTTACTCCCTCCCCTCCATATCTTTTCTTTATTCCGAGAATGACTGTCCCCACTTTTTTTGCCTTGCGTGCTTTGAAACCCCTTGTTTTCTCACCTTTCACAGACATTGGTTCCTGCGATATCACTCCCGTTTTTTTCTTGCCCCCCCCCCTCTCTCCCCTTTTTTTCCCCCGACTCGCCCCGCTCAACGCTCTTTTTATCTTCGTGACTTATGGAATATAGGTCACAGCAACCCCACATCGCCCTATCCGTGAAGTTGATCTGCTTTTCGGTTTTTTTTTGAGTCCCGATTGTAACCACTTGTCTCGGCCCCTCTTCTCCAGTCGACTACGTCAAATTCGCCATCGACGTGATGCCCTGCCCCCCTTCGTGCGGTCCGTCTTCTCTCCCTTTATGAATCATTCGCCCCAACCTGGCTTTTTCCCCCCTTCCCTTTTTTTTGTCTCATGTAACGACGTCTCTTGGCCGGAAAGATTGCAGATGTCCCACCCATGGCCGTCTTATTATTTCTTAAAGCGCCTCCTGCCCCACAGATGCGGTTCAAAATGGAGTGCTCTGCTCGGGCACCGCTAAACACAAATCCGTAACCTTTTTCCGGCTTACTCTTCCTTTTTGTTTCTTTGTTTCAAAGTTTGCCCCCTTCCCCCCACTCCCCCCCCCCCCTCCCCTATGTCTATAGCGCGATTCCCCTTTCATCCTCTCTCTTTGTTCAGAGACTTTATAGTGATGGAAGAATTGCTGATCCTTCTCCGACCCTATTCAGTCGTCTTTTTTCATGATTCAGGAAAGGTGGGTGAGCATTTTGAATACCCCCTTCTCTCTTTTCCCCCCACCTTTTCGTCCCGTCGATAAGCCTTTCTGTCATGGCGCCGGCTGGAAGTCCTTTTTCGCCTCCTTTCCCCACGAAGCTTTTGGCTTCTTTACTGTCCCCCAGGAGAGATTGCCCCCCTTTCTTTCTTTAGTAGGGTTCAATTCGCGGGATTTTCTTGGCGTGGAAGTGTTGATCTTCTTGGCTCTTGACCCCCGTTTTTCTTTCTTTTCTTTTTTTTTTCACCCCTCAGAAACTTTGAACGCTGGGTGTCCCAGCTTCCACTGGGAAGTCCTTCTACAAATCACTCAAAACACCCTGCTGCCTAAAAAGCCGTGATCGAATGAAAGCTCCAGTCCCAAGCAAAAGTCCCTCGATACACCCACTCCTCCAACTTTCAAGAAAAAGTCTCAGTTACCCCAAAAAGGCCCCGTCTCAACCCGCGAAACAACCTCCCCCACCCCCTTAATTCTCAAAACAAAACGCCCCCATGCCCACCAAGTCCATACCAAAACACGCCACCTCAAAAACAAAAGTATCCACCAAGAATGTACACCTACCCCACAGCTGGGGTTTACTCCCCCTTGCCCCCCCCTTTGTACTCCCCTGCCGACTGCCCGATGTGTCCTTTCTCTCTCGTCCTGTGTTTGTTTTTTCCTATTCGCCCGCCCCCCTCCCCTCACTCCTTCTTCCCTTCCGATGGGTCCGCTCCATTTCCCACTCGCCCCTCGTTGCTCCTCCTCCCACTTCCCCCCCCGCGCGTCCCCCCTCCCTCCCCCCTCACTTGCCCCGGGTACCCCACCGATCACCCCTTCCTGACTTTCCAGGGGCTCCTCCTCCCCTTGACCCTCCCCCTCATCCAGTTACTTCCCTCGGGGCCAACTGCCTTGTACGCCCCTTAGGTTCTCTCGCTTCTCCGATTCATCCTCCGGGGTGACGTGCCTCACCCCCCCCGGTTCTCCCCGTTGACGCCCTCCCCCGCCCCTCTTCGACTCTCTCTCCCCCGCCGGTCCGTCCTCCCGTCCCTCCCCTTGTTCCCGATCGCTGCCTATCCTTCGCCTGCCTCCACCCTCTGAACCTCCACTACGTAGCTCCCCTCCCCACCCTCCCCCCCCCCCTACACCTTTCCCCCTCGCTATGCCCCGCTTTCCGTTTCGTCCCCTTTTCACTCCGTTTTTCCTACACTCCCCCTCTCTCCTCTCGCGCGTTTCTGCCCACTTCCTTATCTCATTCCTTTCCCTCTTTCCCCTACCCCCCCCCTACCCCCCCCCACCTTTCCCCTTTTCCTGGTCCCCCCCCCCGTCATCAAACGGCTATTTCCTGCCTTGGCGTACTCCTCTTCGTCTCTGTCGTTGTCTGATCCCCCCCCCCCTTTCTTCTCTCCCGCTGAGGTCTCTCTACTCTTTGGAGTTGTGTTTGGGCTTCCATCTTACGAATCTCTCAAGCCCGGTTTGTGTCTCGCTGAGAGTCTTTTTGCCCTTCTTGCTTGATATTTTCCCACCATATCCCTTCTGTTCACTTCCGTCATTATTTTCACTGGTGTTCACGTCCTACCTTTCCCTCCATCGTCGCTGGCCGTGATCATCTCTGCTTCCCTCCCCCTTTTCGAATTTTTTAGTTCTCTTGGCTTCCCTTTCGGATGCATTTTATGCGGCATCTCCCTTCTGTCCTGCAGACGGCAGCAACTGTTCTCCATACGCCCCCTATTCTCTCTCCCCAACTTTTTTCTCTAGTTCCCACGTCTTTCTCTTCTCATCTGTACCTTTGATCTTTTCCGGTCATTTTGTCGGCAAAATGCGGTCACATTTTCCCTTCCCTGCGTTTCTTTACCTTCAGAGGTTCATTCAATTTGGACCTTCGCCCTCCCGTCAGATTATTAATCACTCAGAGAAGCCCCTGTCCGTCCAACAAGTCGCGGCGGGCGCGTTTTCTGTTCAAGTTCTTTCCCCCGGTAGTCCGCCCTCCACTGGCTTTTTTTTTGTCGTCGAGCACGGTCCCCCCAGCCCCTTTTCCTAGATCCTGCGGTGTTTTGCCTGCCCTGATGAGGGCGAATTCCTCAACCTTCGATTTGTCGGCTCACCTTACCTCCTCCCTTTCCCAATCTTCTTCCCTTCCTGTTGTTGTTGAGATTTTCTTTTGAATTTCTGCTTCCTCGCGCGTTGGCGGAGCTGAATTCTGCTCTGACATTTTCGTGAATCTCTTCCTGTTGGATCTTTTGATTCCACTCAAGCCGCTTCTGGTCGCTTTGACGGAAAGTTCCTTTCCCTCCTTCTACCAACCGCGAAAGTTCTTATTTTCTCCTCCTTTAACCCCCTCCATCAAAGAGAATGCCGCCGACGCCTGGGTCGGCGCGCTCCCAGAAGGTCTTGGTCGTATACCTTTCCCTGCACCCTTCCCTTTTTCCCCCTTAGTTTCGTTTGAAACGCCCTTGACCTCTTTTTCTTCAAGCCCCGATGAACGAATATTTTTAACTATTGCTATAGCGGGCTGTCCCTCGCCTATTTTTTTTCTAGAGAGGATCCGTCTTGCTTTTCCCCTCCTGTCTCTTTTACGCGGCCTTTGTGCGAAGTGGCTATTCTTTAATCCCTTGTAGAAAGAATGCCCTTCCGTGTTTCCCTCTATTCTCGCAGTCTTTGATGCCGTTTTTTTCCTCGTGCCTCTCCATCCCTTCCTCCCGTTCCCGCCCTTCTTAAACCCCAGTCTAAAAGATTCTCCTCGGGCTCTTTGTTCCTTGGTGAGGAAACAACTCACTTCTCCAAAATCTCTCAGTCCAGGCACTGGCGTTCTCTTCTTTTTCAATCCCAAGGATATATCCTACCCCTCCCGACTCCCGCTGTAGCTGAACTCCGTCACAGTTCTTTCCCCCGCTCGTGTGACCAATGCCCTTCATTCCGCATCAGACCCAGAGTCCCCCCCCTTCCTCCTCAAATAGGACGCAGCCCCTCCATCCCCTCTCCCTATACAGGAGGATTGTTTGATGCCCGCACGATTAAATTGGGTCTGCCTCTCTCTGTTTTTTTTTCTTTTTTTCCAAGCTCCCCTCCGTCCTTCTCCCCCCCTACCAGCTTCCGGTCTTATCGAAGGGGACCTTTTTATGTACCGTATAATTTCCCCCCCTTCTTCATCATATTACGGCCCCAGTTCGGTCTACTTTCAATCTTCATTTTTTTTAGGTCCCCGTCCATCTCATAACAGGCCCCTCCCCTCCTTTTTTTTCCAGGTTCGAGATCTCGTAATAGTTTTGGTTTTTTTTCGTCGATTCTATTTTCCCCAAATGGAAATACACAACTCCTTCCCCTGTTCACCGGGCAGTTTTTTTGATTTTCTTACCGCTGTTTGCCTTCCCGAACCCTTTTCTTCCTGCTGAGTGAGGTTTATTGGAACACGCATCGCGATGTTTAGGTGGGGGTGTGGGGTTTGGGGTGGGTTTTGGGAGCAGTTGTTTTTCTCTCCCTCACCCCCGAGAATAGACATTTCTTAATTCCCCCATCTTCCCAGATTTCGTGAATGCTCAGCCCTCTCCCCCTTTTGGGTCCTGGAATGGCACATTTCCCGATTCTGCAAATACTGGATGATCACGTCAATGGATTTTCCCTTTCCCTGTTTTTTACGGACTATGTCCCCCTTCGCCTCCCTCTGGGAGTGAGGCATACGCTAATGGTTTTGTTTTCGTCCTAACGGTAACCCCCCCCCACCCCCCCCCCCACTGGTCCCTAGCCCGTTGCGCGGTGCGCCCTGGTTATTCAATCACATTTTTTCGCTTGCTTAGTTTTCCCGGCCCCTTTAGGTTGATTCTCCTCCATGGTCAAATTCCGCGCCTTTTTCCATTTCATTCGTTTTTGCCCTTTTTAAAAGTCTACTACTAAGTCTTCAAAATTTTTTCCCTTGTTTTGAGGTCTTTAGGATGAACTCTCCCATCCTTTTCGACTTCGCCGTTAGGTCTGATCTTTCGATCAGACGACACAAAATCCACATCCAACTTTCTTGCCCCGTCACTCCTTAACATAACCCATTGCAATGACAGCGCCAAGCTTATAAGCCTCTTCATTCGCTCCTTTAAAACTTCAAATTCAGCAACCGTCTGGCTCCTCTCTAGTCCGTAGTGCTGAAGAAGGTTGGTCTACCTTTCTCGATCAATACAAGCTTACCCCTTCTCTTCAGTCAGCAACGAACGCGGCTCGATATCCATTCGCATCTTCATTACTGATTGTCTTCCCTTTTTTCGGGATTCTTCTCCCGTCTCTAGAGAACCTCTGTTGAGATACATGTCCCCTATATTATTTTTCCTTTGCGGTTGTTGATTCATGTGTCGTCGATGTGCCAGTCTGGATTTTTTTAAGGAATACTTCTCCGCGCAAAATGCGCGGTCACTCCTTTTCCCCCCCCCTCATCGGAGTCGATCGATTCCTCGTTGTGTTTTTTTCCCCATGTAGCAGGGTTTCTCTACACACCGTTTATTGCCCCACTGTCTTTCGCGCACTGCTGATCGGGTCGCCTTTTGCGTATTTCTTTTTTCCCGTCCGCTCTTCATGAAGATGGGGGCTCCTCTTTTTCTATCATTGCAAGGTGTATTGGTTTGTTTCACCACCTTGTTCCTGGGATTCCCCTTGGGACATATCTCTTCTTCCTTTTTCTTTGCTTCTCTCCGACCGAACGGAGAGCTTGTCTTTTTCTCTGATTTCATCCTTCATTGTTGTTTTTAACACAGATTCTCCATTATTCTCTGATCCCCTCCACACCCTCGATCGGCGCCCTGCTAATTGCGCGTCATTTTCCCCCATTAGCTCCAAACTCAATCCTGGGTCTCGGATTATCCCCAACGCTTCTCTTGCCCCCCCCCTCTTGGTTAAAACCACGAAAGAAATCGCCCCGTCCCTGTTTATATTCATTTCCTGGGTAAGGTGACCTTTTGCTCTGCCATCACCACTTACATGTTGGATTCCGCGTTGAAGCTTTGCTCTTTCTTCCCCCTAAATCCAGGAGATGGCGAAATTACTTACGTCTCAGCCCTCTTTCTCGTAAATTCGCCATCGACCAACTGGTGCCTACCGCTCCACCAGTTTGCCGCGTGTCCGCATCTTTTTTCATTCCCAACGCAATCCCCTTTCGGTCCCCTCCCCTTTCTAATCATCAACGAAATTGGCGCTTTTTTTTCCCCCCTCCGCTTGCGATAGTATTCAACCTGGCATCTCTCACTGCGTAGTTCTCACTCCCGCAGGCGTCTTTCTGTTTTCCTTATCCTCGCTCCCAATCGGTCCCCCCATTCGACAGACTTGCCCGATTAAATGATTTCCTCCTTCTTTAGGCAATGTTGTAAAACTCGCCTATGACGGTTCGATTTCTGGCCCTTCTTCCTCAGAAGGCTAGTCCTGTTATGCAGAGATTCGGCCGTTCCTCAGTGTTCCGTCTCACGAAAAAATGTGGCTCCTTTCCCTCGATGAGCGGATGTGAAGCCAGTTCAATTATCCAATGTCATCCCTAGACTCTTTCCCCTTTTTTCCCCTCCCCCTCTCCTTGCCAAGTTCTGTGGGCATGGCGCCGTTTTTTGCTCTTTTCGGTTCCAACTCACTTCACGAAATCGCTGCCTCTCACAGACAATCTTTCCTCCCTTTATTGACCCCAAAAAGTCCCCCTGCCTTCTTCTTGTTTAGGCACTCTTCGTTAGGGGTGAATCTTTCAGTCCTTTCTCCCTCTTCCTGCCCGGAATCCAGAAAGTGATGTGTTCACCTGAAACTTGTCACGATCGACTTCAATCTTAGGCGTAGGTGCCAAATCCCAGTTTACTCCTTGTTATGTTCCGTCTCTCCAACTTGATTTTGCCTTCCCTCCCCCCCCTACTCCTCTCCCTGTCTATTGCTCTCCTTCCTTTCCCCTCCCTCCCTCTGTCCCGCCCCTATCGTTCCTATTTTAGCCACCTTCGGTCTTCCTGGGCGCTCCTCTCCCCCCCCCCCTCCTTGGGCCCCTGGACTCCAATGCGCGAGCCGGCCTTCCCGGCCGCCTCCTTTCCCTTCTCGCTTCCTTCTGCTATGGTCCCTTTTCCGCCCCTGTTTGTGTTCTTTTTTGGTTTTGGTCTTGAGGGCCTGATTCTGGAATCAATTCCTCCCCCTCCTTTATCTTTTTTTTCGCGCCTTTTTGCTTCATTCCCAGGGTTTTCCCCAGAGTCCATGGTTATGCCCTGAACTTTGTTTAGTGTTAACGGCCTCCGATTGAAAGGATTTTTTTTTGAGGAAGATGGCCGTGTCTCTCTCCACTTTTCTTTTTTCATTAGGACTGGTCGGTCACTCGTGGTCTTTTCTGTCCTTTTCTCCTCCGAAATAATTATTGCCCCCGCACCCCCCCCCCTCCCTTATCTGAGACACTTTACCCTCATTCGCAATTCGGTTTTTTCTCGTTCTCACAAGTTGTAGGGTTCTGCTGCTTTCCCCCTTTTCCTTTCGTCGAGCTCAAATCCGGAAGTTGATTTCTTCCCCCCCCCTTCCCTTGTTTGAGGCAAGAGGTAAAGGGCCTGAACGTTGGATTTTTCACCGTAATCCTTGCTCTCTTCCAATTTTCGCCAGTACTTCGAGGTCGCTTCTTTCATCTGCTCTTTTCTCCTACTCGGCGACACAAACGCATTTTCTCCTTTTCAAGTCTTCAGATGTTGGGATCGACTACGACGTCTTCTCTTGCCTTTCTTCCCCCTAGGCCCCTTTCTTCCTTACTGCCACTTCCCATGGCAGTGATGGTTTTTTCCTCTGTCACCCCCAGAAGGGCGAATTCAACAGACCCCTTCCTCCACCCCTTCTAGTCCGCCACCCGGTTGTCGTTTTCCCATTCTCTATTTTGAATCTTCAGGTAGTTTTTTTTTCTTTCTGAAACTTCTCTTTTCCTCCAGATGTTGGCGGAAGCGCTCTTCTACTCTGTTAGGTGTCCCCGCATAATCAGGGTCGGGATGCTCCAGTTCATCCTCAGTCCCTCCGGGATGTCGCCCTTTTCCTGAAGGTCTTTTCAGGACTCCAACCTCCGTTCCCCGGTTTCTGCTCTTTCTTAAAATTCCATCACCCGCAGACCGTTTTGTTTTGTCTCCTCCTTCCTCTTGGATGTCGGGGGGTCAGTTCTCCCCCTCGTCACTTCACTTTCCCCCTCTTTGAACAAAGTCTTCCGGCGGAACCTCCCTGACCCCCTCTCCTACTCAAAAAATGGCCGATGTATTATCTCCCCCCTATTCTCTTCTTGAGAGGCTGGGAAACGAGCCTCCCACCTATTGCAGACATGATTGACATCCTTTCCCTTGCGCACGTCTTTTCACAGCCTTTGTTGCCCTTCCATCTCTTTCTTCCCTTTGACCTGCATACCCCATTTTCCCCCTTTAACGCCCTCGAATCACGAAGCCTTCCTGTTTGATGCCCTCCTTGGTAGCTCGCCCTCGTGAGGTTTTCCTGAAAAAACCTTAAAGAACCGGAGTGGCTGGACATAAACCTTTTTTGGGATTCAAAAAATAACTCCTTGATTCCTCCCCCTCTCTTTCTGACCGTCCCCCTAGTTTCTTCAAGATCGCATCTTCCGATCCCCCCCCCCTTCAGATTGACCTTGTAACCCTCCCCCTTTCTGTGCCGGTCTTCCATTTCTTTTCTTTCAATCACGGGTTGCTCCTATTTTTTTTACCCTTTCCCCAACCTTCTAGTTTTCCTTTCACGCGAATGAACCCTCTACTGCTTCCAATCTCAGTGGGGAGAAGGAAGATTTTTCGTGCACGATCTACTTTCTCCCGCCCTGATTCCCGCCGGAGCAATGACACAGTCCCCGTTCTCAATTGGACGTGTTGATTCTCTGTTGGTCCTTTTTAACCCCGTCCTTCCAATTTCATAGTCTCCCCCCCCCCGCTGCCACTTTCGCGTTAGCCTCGTTGATTGGTCCCGTCCTCCAGGCACATCCTTCTATCCTTCCAGTATTCGCGATATAGCATTTTTTTCTTATACTTGTGTTTTTCCTCCCACTTTACCACTCCTTGCTCCTCTGAAGCACTCCGCGCTGTTTCTTGCATGATTTGTGTTTCTCCCTTCCGCCCAACCATTTTGAACCTCAGCTCTGCTTTTTCCCCTTTTCTCTCCAGTTTAACCTGCCTCTATTCCATTTTCCCTCTCCCCCCTTACGGCTGACCTCCCCTGCCTCCCCCCATTCTTCAAGAGTAGCACACACCCATTCCTACTGCTATGAGTGGACTGACTCTCGCCCAACGGATTACTCCACGCTATTTCAACTTTTGGCGCGGGACTTCTTTTTTTCTGACTTACGAGGATGCCTTCATACTTTTCGTATGCGCCTCTTGCCGTTTTGTTAATGTGCTTTGACTGTTCCGCCACGCTTTGCCCTACAGCTTCCCCTCTGTTTTTCCCTCTTAATTGTGATTGGCGTTGACCTTCTGGCCAGACGGAAATGCAAGATCCGTACTATTTGGAGGTTCTTTACCTTCTTACAAGAGATCCTTTTTTCCACCTCCACCAATTTGCGTTTCCGGATCCTTTCTGAGAACCCCCACATTGGTTGTTTGATCAATTGATTTTAAGCTCTGCCGATCGCTTTTTCAGTTGCCCCCAAGTTTTCCTTCCCCTCCGTTAATCTTGGGGCGAGATTGGTGACTTTTCAGCCTAAGGACCCCGGAGCTTCTGGGTCTTTTCGAGACCCGTCTGCAGTTTGCCCCCCTGTTTAGGCCGAAGAGAGGGTAACTCCTCCCTTTCCTTTCAACTCAAGGGCGTACCCCTTTCTCCGTCAACCCTTTTCCAATACCAGCAATTCCTGCCCGCACAGGCGTCACCTCCTCCCCTCTCTTTTTTTTCTATTACCGTCCCCCCCCTAATTTCCTACCTTTTTCGACCCTCATGAAGCTGTATTCACTTTCATCAACGGTTTGGCGATTCTGACACGCAGAAAGGAGTCCAGCTGACAAGTCCTAGGCCCTCGATCGCCTCCTATCTCCTTGCGATGATGAATGTCTTCTCTAGATTTTGGCGAGGGGGATGCTTCCACCCGCCCATTTTCTTCTCTTTCCTACCTACCCCTTTTTTTCTGATTTCCCTTGGCCCGACGCCGCAGGGTTGGGAGCGAGAGCCCTTCCTGAACATCTCCGCGGCCAATGATCCTGCCTCTAAATCTTCCCCCGCCTTTCCCCGGATTATCGCAGAGGTGTGGCTTTCTGATTCCTCTCCTTCAACCGTTTCGTCTTTTTTTTCGCATAAGCTTGAGTCTACTTTTGCTGCCATTCTTATCTCTCTTGCAGAGTTTGCCTCAGGGGTTTTCCTTCTCCTTGCTTTATTTTTATTTTTTCCCGAGTGGAAGGCCTGGTCACCACTGATTACTCTCTTGTCGCCGCATTCTCCTAGCAGACGACCGGGCACTTCCGCAGGGTGTCCTTTGTTTCCCTTTCAACCATCTAGCCCAAGATGATTTCCCCCTTTTTTCTAGTCTCCCCTTGAATCTGCCCTCCCCAAGCGATCGTGGCCAATGCTGGCTTTTGAACCATTTTTGATTTTTTCCCATCCGCTTGGGTCTGAAATATGATCCGTATGTCACTCAGTATTGCAGTTTGCACGATCTTCCCCCTAACTCTCTACTCGCACCCTCAAGGTCTGGTCCTTAATTTCCTGGTGCCCTCCCCCCTAACCAAGCGGAGGGCTTTCTTCTCGTCGCTGTAGGGCCCTCCGATTTTTTTGTTTGTTTTCACGCGATTCTCCCTCTTTTAACATCGATCGGCCTTTCGCAGTTCTCAGCAAGTATTTTCCCTGTCCGAACGTGTGCAAGGACCGCCTCACCTTTCTCCTTTCCTGCCTCTATCGATTTGCTGAATTCCCTCTCCACCTTCCCCGTCTTGGGACCCTCTGATTCTACGAAATTTGCTCTGCTGTCTCTTTTTTTCCAGTGACGAGCTTCATTTTCCGCGGGAGTTTTCGAGCTTAGGACAGCTCCCGCCGCTTGATTTTTCCCCATGGAGTTTTATGCTTTTCCAATACCTAAGGCTCGAAGCATTCTTCCCTTATCGGGTGTGTTTGGAGGTTTGTTTAACATGATGAACGAATCTACCCAAACCGTGACTAGCGAGATCGCGCGTCTTCTCTTTACGGCTCAGGCTGGCCTGTTATCCCTTTTCTTTTTCCTCCCCGTTTTTGGAAGATTTATCCGTCTCCCGTCTGTTTTGATACTCGGCATTTCACCTTTGAATCACACCGAGAGCTCCACATGTCGTCGTCGCTTTTCTTGGTCCATGTCTCCCGGCTGCGAAAGTCTTGAGCTTTCCCTTTCCCTCCCCCTTAGGGGGGCCAAGATCACTCTCTCCCACGTGAGCCCCTGGTACAAACCTCCCCCGGGTTCAATTCGCGGGAATTTAATTGGTTTCTTCTCTTTATATGTTTTTTGCCTCCTTCTTTTTCCTCGGGACATGAAATTACCGGTGTTTTTTCACACACGAAACTTGACTTCCTGCTTCCTTCGGTGCCCCTCCATGGTTCAGTCCTTCGTCTCCAGCAATCACGAAAAATTAACTCCTAGTTGATCCCATGAAAAGACAACCCCCACAAAAAATACAACGATGAATCCGTGTGGGCATCTACGCTGCCTCCCTTACTTCCTTTCTTGAAGTTTTCGACGCTTGAGAGCGCTTGACATTTTTGCATCCAGGAGTTTTGTTTTTGGTTGGTTTTCATTGTTCCTTTTTGACCCTGGCAAAGGACCTTTTGTTTTCCTTTCCCCTTTAGTGCTAACTTTGGCATTCACCGTCCCCCTGTTCTTCGGTGCACCCAGGGGCATTCTTTCGCATGGTCCTTAGGTACGAAATATCTTTGCACCAAAGGCGTTCCGCGACGGTTCACTTGTCGACAGCCCTACTCACGTTACCAAAAAGTTCCTGCTCGGGATCCCCCCTGCTCTCTAGTCTTCCTTCAGTTGTCGTATTCATGTCTTTGACATCGTTCCCTTGCTCCAAGGGAAGTCCGGCGATTTCCCCCCTCTTAGGTCTGACAAGGTGGGCCACCTTCCTCCCCCCGTAGGGCTTATCGCACACTCAGGCGCCTGGTCTTGCCAGTTCCTTGCGCTTCAAAGATGGTTGATTTTTTTTGTCTTCCGAGAAGGCAATCCCCTTCTTCGACTCGCCCTCTGGCATTAGGTGTTGAATTCTCTCATCTGAAGGGCCTCCTTCCCCCCAACGCCGGCCCCTTCATCGTTAAGCCAACCGCTGGTGCGTAGTAGCGTCCCCGTTCAAGTTTATTGGAGAGAGAGGGGAAAGTGTGCTCTTCCCCG
>Ga0179593_1323688_pt1 | contig 14801 bp, 14 predicted proteins | sample CZODoug2_1_08_16_FD_185931 | JGI IMG/M metagenome (GOLD analysis project Ga0179593, IMG submission 185931) | Vadose zone soil fungal communities from Angelo Coast Range Reserve, California, USA - CZODoug2_1_08_16fungal (PacBio error correction) | ecosystem: Environmental > Terrestrial > Soil >... | reverse complement strand
CGTCTTCCCCTTCGTATTGTTTTTTTCCCGCCGGCTTCGGACGGGTGAGAATGGATGCCCTTTTTTAGATCGACATTCTTTCCTGCGCGCAGACTTCTTTCCGCGGGCTTAGGCCGTCGCTCTACCCTTTTACTCCCGCTTCGGCGCCTCCCCCCCCCACCCTTCACCACACTCGCCTTTACCGGTGCGGCCAAGAGAGGATCTTGCCCGGAACGTTTCCCCCCTTTCACCCTCATTTCTTTCACCCTCCTGATAGCCGCCCGTGTCGGTGCCCTCATGTCACTCCGTGATTCCCTGGACAAGTACGAGTCCTCTGTGCTTGGTTTGTTTCCTTTTCCCGAGTTGTCCATTCATCATCCTTTTTGTTTCGGTTTTAATGTTGATGGTCTTACTCCATTTTATTTTAGTTGTGCCTTTCTTCTTTAGACGGTGATTTTGCCCCTCGGCGGCCGGCGGAGATTCTTTTTCTTCCAATAGCGTTTGCTCGCGGTTCAGGCCTTCGTAGCATTTTTTTTTCTTACCGTATTTCCGTTGAGACATTTCGTCCCTCTGCCTAAGGCAACTTCTTGTATTCCTGTCTCCTTTGACCCCCTTCTCCCCTGATTGAAATGCCCTGCCTTTTGAGTCTTTTTCTCGATTTCACTCGGAAGTTCTTTTTAATTCCCCTTCTTCCTTCCCTCTCCTGTTTAGCTCCCCACTTACCGTCCCCTTCCCCCCCGCCGCCAGGGGAACTTACTTCTCCGCCTTCCCTCTTGCGGTCGTGACGCCGTTTTTGTCTGCTTTCCTCCCCTGTTGTCCTCCTTTCTTCCACAGTATGCTTCTCTGGGGTCAAGAAGTCTCACAGTGAGTATATCAAGTGTTTCGATTGCTGATGATCCTCAACCTCTTTTCTCCCTGTTCTCCCTAGCTGTTGAGCCCCTTGCGGTCCCCCTTCCTTTTCCAAATTTCCCCTCCGCTTCGTTTTTGGTATTTAAAAAGTATTTCCTGTCGATGGGCATTATTTAGCCTTATCAGGCTGGAGAGCCCCGTCTCCGTCGGGGGTGGCTCTACCGCTCTTTCTTTTCCCGCGGGGTTTTTTCCCCCCCGTGAGTCTTCTCAGGAATTGCTTATTTTTTTCTTTTGGTACCCATAAACCTTTTGAGTTTCCATCTCCCTTTCTCCCTCTTGTGTAATTGAGATTCTGAAGGCTTTCTTCACCATTCCCCCGACTGCTTTTAGGAAGATCACCTAATTAGGTGGGTGTCGGTTCCTGGGTCTCGTATCCCCCTCCCCACGAAAAAAAGATGCAGATGCCGTCTTGGGCGATTTTTTTGAGGAACCTTTCGGGACTTATCCATGATTTGTTTCCCTTGATGTCCATCACACCCAGAGTACCTTTTGAGTGACAGTGAGTACCGGTTGCCCTTCAAGAGGAATTATTTTCCCTCCTCCATGTCCCCTTTTTTTCACACCTGCCATAAGAGTGTACATGGAGCACCCTGTACCGCCTCCCCCCATGGACTCGCCACGTAAACATCCCCCCTCAGAGGAAGCCGTTGTCCCGTTCCCCCCCTTTCCTTAGTGAATTCTTTTGCTCGAAGTACCTCTTCGTACCCTCCTGGTAAGTTCTTTCTACCTTTCAGAAAAGTACTAAAGAAGATTCTCCTCCCTCTCCGCTAAGTGTAGTTACACTACCTCGTATCCATTTCCTCCTTTGTAAGGGGCCCCCTTCCCCAGATAAAAGACAGCAGGAACCCTAACACCCCAAGTTTCATTCCCAGGTATTCTCACCTTTCGTCAGTTCGATACTTCGTCCCCTTTCTTTGAAGGACCCCCAAGGATTGTGTACATACCTTGTTTCAAATCCCAAACCGCCAGTTTTCTCTCGGGGTCTGAGGTAGGCGTCTCCCCCGACCCAACCCCCCCCCCTAGTTTGAACCCTTTCCTCGTACCAAACGGTCGCTCCTGCAGGCTTGTGATCCCCCCCCCATAGATATCTCCTCTGCGGACCAATCTTCTATTTTTCCCTTCTTAAAACCCGGATTCCTTTACCGTTCGCCTAATTAAGAAGACCCCGAATGTAAGTCCCCTCTCTCGTTATTGAGTTTCATTCAATTCCCCGCCTTTTCTTAGCATTCGACCCCCCTCGAAGTCGTTTTCTCTTGCAGGTTGCTTTCCGATCCTCAATACCTCCCTACTTTCCCCTCCTCCGCGTTGTCCATTGCAGCTGTTCATAATCTTTCCCATCTTTTCCATTAGTTACCACAGGAATCCAAATTCTTCAGGAAGGTCTCCCTCCTCCCTGAACCATTCTGTGTTAGCCCTTCAGTCAGACTTCCCGAAGCTCGTTTTCCTTTTTTTATGAACCTCCCCGAATCGATGGATAGTGCTTGGTTCATAAGCTCCATCGCGTTCTTCCCCCCGATTGTTCCCCGCAGTCTTTCAGTCTCTTGATGGAATCTTGACCTCTCCCTTTCGGACCTCCTCCCTCCACAACCATCCTTTTGAACTGTTCCCCCTCTTGGGCTTTCATCCCCCCCCCCAAGCCCAAAAAGTGTCAATTAGTGCGTTGTGATTTGGGGGAATTCTTTCCTTTGGGTTCTGCTTTAGGTGGAGGCTTGACTCCGCCGTCCCTGTCCCTGGGTGGTTGCCCATAGTTTCCTTCGGCGACACCCCTTTTATTCCTCGGTTAGCTTATGGATGTGTTCCTAGCCGGTTCTTGCGGCCCGTTTCTGGTTCGGTCTACCCCTCGAAGACCTTGAGTTTTTTCGTTTATGCGTCAAGTGTCTTCCAGTTCAAAGATTGTAAAGGGTCGGGGCTACCCTGGTCTGTTGACTTTTCCAGCGGGCAATAGACAACTTCCTCCCGGTTCCCCTTTCCTCCCATTCGGACGTTTTCTTTAGGCCTTCACTTGTTAAAAAGACGGCCCCGCAAAAGGTCGCACTTTTTTTCTTGCACTTCCGAAGTCCAAAAGACCAGCTTTCCTCGTGCTCTTTTTCCCCCTCAGTTTTGCGGCAACCGCCGTTCCGACCCCCCCCCCCCTGACGAGCCACATGAAAAGGGAATAGTCATGGTCCAGAAGATGGGGTTTGGTTGTCAACGACTGGCGGGCTATTGGACTCTGAGTTTTTTTTTTCCTTTTTGGGGGGGAAAGATCCGTTGTTTGTTGAGAGTCTCCCAAACCTTCTTTTCCTGTGGCTGCAAAACTTATGGAACGAAACCCAACACCCCCTTTCTTAGTCCCCCTGCCCTCATCCTCTTTCCCGGTCTACGAGTGTGGTGCTTCCTTTCACTGATTTATTGCGTCACGTTCTTTTTGTGAGATGGATGATGCAGAATCTTTCTTTTTCCCTGGTGACATCCTTGCCTTTTCCAGGGGGTCCCAGATGGGTTTACAACTGGATATCGTCAACTTTTCCCCGCCGGCCTTCTTTCGGTTCCCAACTCAGATGTAATGATCTTACGTAGGGAATCCCTTCCCCCCCTTCTTCTCCTGTCTAAAGAGAAGTACCCGGTAACCCTCTTTAGACCATCCGACCCCCCCACGATCACCTTTTTACCGTTTTAAGCCCTTAGACGAATGTCCCTTTCTCGCCCCACCTCTAACCCGTCTCACCCGATTGTTTGACGGGGAAGAACCTATTTGCCCCCCCTGATTCTGTTTAATTTCCTGCTCCCCTCCCTCTTTCTCCCACATGTAAAGGACAACCCCAAAATATTCTTCCCCAACCGTCAACGCAGCACTTGCCCGTTTGTGTCTTGTGTCTTCCCCTCCCCCTTTTTCTCTTTTTGCTCCTTGCACCATGGGTGTTTGCGCTTTCAAATGATTTGCTTGCCAAGAGCATGTCCTAGTCCGGCACTGGATGCTGCTTCGCTTTGCTTAATCGGGCTTCGTAACCCCCCCTTTGGACCAGAGCCCTGGTTGTTTTTCGCCGGGTTTTTCACGTCTGCTATCTGGCCTTCGTTCTGCATTTGTTTCCACCATCATCTTAGGATCCCCTTTCTGCAGTGTCCCGCCGCAGGATTTTATTTTGGCAATCTTCGACACGATTTCCAGGGTTGATTAGCTGTCCCTCTTGACACGTTGAATTTTGACACAACTCTAAGCTTCTGTGAAATTATTCCAGCAAAAGAGATTTTTTCCCATGTACCAGTCGCTCGCGGTTTCATCTTTTCTCAGCAGCTGGTCTTTCAATCGTTCAGGGGGTCCCCATCGAGAGGCCTCTGCGTGTTTTCTCGTCTCATTTTTCTTTCCCTGCCTGTAGGTTTGGGGATTTAGGATTTCAAACTCCAGAGGGATTATTTTTATATCCCGCGTTTTTGTTGTCACTTTTTTTTTTGTAGATTGATACGCTCCTTTTCCTTAATTTTTCTCTTTTTGGTTTTTATATTCACTCCAACGCCCCCCAACGCCCCTCTCGCCCCGGTGTTGGAATAGTGTACCTTAAGACTCCTACTGGAGCCACACTCCCTCTTCTACTTCCCTATGTGAATTCTCCCCTCCGGATACTATTCTTGACGGTTCAGGTAAGTGATTGTTTGCTTCCACTGGGAAAAGCTATCTGGGCGTGGCATCTTTGTGGTTCTCCTACCCTTCTCGATAAGATAGAGAGGAGTCCATTCCCTTCCCCCTTGTTGGGACAATTACCGCTACCCGGCCCATGGCGTTGTACGTCGCCTGAGAGATTTCTTGATCTAGATTTTCTGAACTTTCCCGTATGGGTTGACCCGGCTTTTAAGCGGGCCCTTCCCCGAGTGGTTTTTGGCGGTCGGATGACATGTGTCTAGCTCGTGTGCTACCTTGTTTCTTGCGTTGGTCCCCGGCGGGGGGCCCTGTCTTCTTTTAACCCTTCTCCTCTGACTCCCTCAGAACTGGCTGAACCCTTTTTTCTTTCCCGCCCCACATTTTTTTCCGTTTTTACTTCTCCAGGTACCCCAAACCACTCGCAGAGGTCTCATCCGGAATTTCTTTTCTTTTTTCGGTTCCCTGAGAAACCTGACGTCGCTCAATTCCCCTTAGACTCGACCGTTCATCACAGCTCTGGCACTATTTCTTCCCAAGTTCTTTCCCATCCTCCCCCTCCCCCCCGGTTAGCCCCGTTAGATTCCGTGCCCTCTTCCGAAAAACATTTTTTGGTGTTTCCAACGGTTAATGGCCTCACCGATATGTTCCTCCCCGTGTAACACCGTCCCGTCTCCTTTACTGGCTTCGTAATCATACCCCCCCAAAATCAGGTTCATCACAGCACTGAGTTTTAAAGTTGCGCAGGTAACTCCAATCTGTTTCCCCCTCCTCCTTCGCCATTGAAAATGACCCCTTGCCGGATCCTTCACTGATACGCACAGGCTTCACGCCTCGTTGAAATTCCTCGCCGCTCTCCCCCCCACCCCGGTATATCATGCTCAGCTCTCCTCTTGACCCGGCTGGTGCATCGGTTGTCCGCCACTAAAAGCACTCCGTTTTAACGTTCCCGTCCTTCTTTAGCGGCTCTTGCTTTGCACCTTCTCTTGTTTCCAAGTCCGTAGTGCTGCTCCCAACTATTATTTTTTTTGTCCTAATTATCGACCCCCTTTTGAGTATCTTTCCCTCACTCACCAAACACTTCGTCTGGCATCAGAAATGTCCAATGCATTTCCCCGAGTCGACTCAGTGTCCATCTTCTTTTTCCTCTGGCAAAAGTAAAGTTACTCACAAGCCTTCACCTTTGCCAGCCTTGTCCGAAAACACCGTATTGTCTTCTGCTTGCAAAGAGCTTTCCCCCCCTTCCTTGCACGCCCCCGAGAGGTTTCTCCGCCTCCTCCCCCCCCTGTCATTTCCTTTTTTTGATTTGCAGTCCCCTCCCAACTTGGAACAGTTCAGTCCGAATATGAAAATCCCACCCTTATTGCTTTCGAGATTTTCACTCCCCGCCCTCCATGCTTTTCCCCCTGTATCGGTACTTTCCCGTATTCCGTTCCTTTGAATTAAGGGAATAGTTCAGCGATCCCTCTGTCCTCCTTCCGGAAGGACCTGTCCGGCACCGATAGCTCTCTTCCGCTGTCCCCCCCTGATGCTTTTTCGAGTGTCGTCATGACGAGTCCCTATGTTTTGCGGCCTTTTCGTCAAAACGAGGCGGCATCCTTTGCCTTTCTGTTCCCAATTTTCTGCTCTCACCCTTTACGACTGGATAAACTTCCTCTCGGGTTTTATCCCCCCTTACGACTTGCTTTTTTCCCATCCTCCTCTTTGTTTTTTTGATTTTTCTGATATTTACCCAACCTGTTTTCGTGGTAACTTCCGCCCCCCTCGTTCTCCTTGTTTGAGTATTACTATGCAACCCCCTGGAGGCAGCGCATAACACTTCTTCTGATTGTTACTCAACCTAGTCGCGGCCTCTGGGAAATGAGAATCCTTCGGCTGCCACCCTTCCCCCCCCCCCTCGTCTGAGGGCGTGGAAAAGAGATCTTTTATCTGCCCGGACCCTCTTCCCCCGGGAATGGATTCCTCAGTTCCGCCCGTTAGTTTCCAGTCCTGTAAATTTGAGATATGGACACTTCCTTCCTTCGGGCATGTCGTGCCTCGTGCCCCGGCTTTAGATCTGTTGTGGCGGTTGGCACTTTACTGCGTCGCTGAATTGTATCGCCCAAAGATTTGATCCCGGCCTTCCGACGGAGCTTCAGCGTTTCGCGGCTCGTAACCGTCTGAGTTATTGCGAGAGAAAGGAGTAGGTAAGACCTCTCTAGAACCTTTTTTTCGTTGTCGCTTCCTTGGCAGAATTGCTCCCCCCTTTCCTCTTCCCCGTCGCGTCGCGCGTGTTGTCCAGTCGTTTTCACCAGGCCCCAAATGGTGGTCTTCTTTTCTCTGCACTCGTCACAGTCAGGTAATGACCCTGCTGCCTCTAGTTTTTTCTTCAGCCTACCGCCCATCGAACTCACGCACCTTCCAGGTGCAAATTTTTCCCGAGTTAGGGATATCGTCCTTCAGGCGAGCCTTTTATGACCTTTAGCTTTCAGCGGCGGGACTCCTAAACGTTCGGACTCGTGGCCCCTTATGGAGAAAGAGAGGCTAATTCTCGTGGTGGTCCCCCTCCTTTTCTCCTTTTGACCGTTCAACGATGTTTTAATCCGGTTGCGATGCCTTTTGAGCACTGCGTCGCTGGGTCCCCTTACGTCTCCTGCGCTTCTTTTGTTCAGACCCCGAGGTTATTGTGGTTCACATAGCGCCAAATGTCTCATTTTTTTTTGAATTGAAAACACCGCCATGTCGGGGGCCTCCGGGGTGTTGTTTAACCCTGGCGGAAGAGATTGCATTGCTCTTCCTTGTCCCCCCCAGTTTTCGTAAGTGTTCCTTTACATTCTTACAATTGGTTTGTACTTGTGCGTTTTGAACTTTTTCTTTATTCCCCCCCCCCCTCAGTTCAAGATTTCTGCGGTTTCTCAAACTTTTTTCCCCCCCTTCAAAGTGGTTTAGTTCTCCCGGCCGGGCACTTGGTTTCTGTGCCCCTACACAGCCCGATTCAGAGGCCTCTTGCGAGTTGGTTTTCCCCCCCCATTCGGTTACTATCAATGGTTACTGGCTGTCCAGAACAACCAACTGAGTTTTTTTTGCTTCTGACCCCGTGCTTGAGGCTTTTAGATGGCGTTTCATGTTTTTGTGGAGTCGAACGTCCGCTGCATGGAGCCCCCGCAGACCGTTCGTTGAGAACGGGTTTGACCACCATCCTCCCCCCCCCCTCAAGTAGACCCTCTCCCCCCCCTCCGCTGAGTTGCTGCGTTGAAGTTTACCCTTTATAGCATAACGATCGAAGCCTTCGCCACCGATGGTAGGAATGTCTCCTACCCTTTCCGGGTAATAGCAGCTGCACGCGATAGCCCTTCCTCTTTTTGACCTCTATGTAGTCCCCACCCTCGTAGTAGACCAACGACCCGTAATCGATTTCCTTGCGGGAGATTCAATCCGCCGCTCCTACCCCTTCCGTCTTATCCGTAGGGAGCCCCCTTTCGTGGTCGAAAGAGTAATTCTGTCCAGAGCAGGACGCCGTAATACCCAGGCAGTCATGCACACCCCCCTAAGGTTACCTATTTTTTGTTGGCGGCAGAGAAAGCCCACCCCCCCTCTCCCCCCCCCCCACTTTCCGTAGTTTTTAAACCCACTGTAGATATCGCGCTTTAAGGACTCCCCATGTCTTTCGGATTTTTAGATCACCTTCTTGTTCGTCGATTTCCGGGGTCACTTGCGACTCCAGACAGACCGAATGCCTGTTCCCCTCGCAGTTGACCCAGTAACGCCTTTTCTCAGCGCTTAATCGAATCAGCTTGGGGGGCAAATTTCACAGGCCTTTCTTCCTATCCAGCATAAAACGCTGTTTTCAGCCCTGAGAGTTGCGCACTTTCCTATGAACCCCCCCCCCCCCTCCCCCCCCCCCCCGTTGAAATGTCGTTCAGCTCAGTATCATGCAAGGTCCCCCCGTCTTTGCCGTCCATATCTTGTGTGATCCCTTCCTTAACTAGGCAGATAGACTCTTTTTTCTGAGTAGGAGGATTTTTTCCTACCCGCGCGGTTTTTCCTGGGTTTTCTGGTTTTGCAGCTTGTCCGGATCATGTTCGCTTGCCTGTCTTGATTTTTTTTTTTTTTCATTAGAATAAGTTCTGGAAAGTCCGCCCTTCACACACTCCTTTTGCCCCCCGGTCGCCTATCGACCGGTTAAGCCACCGCAACCAAAATTTTCCCTCCTGCGTTTAGGGTGTTACGCTTCTAAGTTTTTTTTTTTACAGGTGGTAGGAGATGAAGGTCCTCTTTTGAACCCACTCGCCCCGTCTAACCCCATAGGAGGGTGAGGGTTCTGGAAGATGTTGGGCGAGTGTCGGCAAGTCTTTTGTCCACATTGACAGACCCCTTTATGCTGGGCCCTCTAAGTTGACACCCGGTCCCATTGAGCCACTTCTTTTTACTCAATTTTTAGGTGAGCGTTCAGAATTTGCCACCCCGCCCCCGTTTTTTTTCCCCGCCAGTATTTAAATGCTTTTATGTTACGCCTCTCATTTGTTTCAAAGCCACCCTTTTCACCACTTTTTTCTTCTTTGCACCCGGCGCAACTACGAGTCGTTGCAGACCGGCGTCACACCATTTGATGGCGCAAGACCTCCGGGCTCTGGATGACAGTTAAACACCCGAGTTCCTTGAGTCATGGCCAAGTTTGCGATGTACGTCCTCCTTTCGGATTCAATTCAAGAGTTGGAACTCTTTGCCTACCTAAGAAGGGTGTAGAGATACTTCCCTAGTTTCATTCTTTACGCCCGCCCATGCGTTGACGCCCTTTTATGTGCCCTTCCCTCATTCCATCCCTTTATTTTTTCGGCTTCCCCTTCCTTTTTCTCCGCACATTTCGTGGGAGACTGCTTTCGATATATGCCTTAGCTTTGCCTTTGGGCCCCATTGACCGACGTGTGGGCCTCTTTTTCCAACTCGCATAAACCCGCTGTACAACATTCTGCCGCGTGGACCCCGAGAAAGTTACTGGAGGGAACCTGATGGGAACGGATTCAAGTATGGATGAGAAATCAAAGGTTCATAATCTCCCGAGGACATAAGCCATCGACCCATCATAATTTCTTCTCGGAGTTATGCAGAATCTGAGTCTGTCACCCCTCGAGAAACATCTCTGCGAACCGTCTTTATTGTCGCGGGCGCGACACTTATTTTCCCCCCCGGGAGAAATGCGTACTATCCCCAAGCACCCCAAACCCCCAATAGAGATTTACCAAACCCCCAAGGACCTGGCGTTACCAATTGCAACGTTGTTGGCTTTGTCTTAACTCACGCGGTCGAGTTTGACTTCCCCATGTTCCTTGGGTTTTTTCCTGGGAAGGGTCAAATCGTGATTATTTGCCCTATGCAATCGAAGCAGCTTCTTCTTCAGGGCACACTTCCCCCCCGATGGAGATGCTGGAACCCGCCAAACAATCACGGGCTGGCTTTAGTTTAGACGAAAAACCCGTTATTGTGGACTCGTTTCTGAAAATGGGGTCCCAAACGAAGCTTATCAGTTGCTTTTACATGCGCAATGGGATTTCTCCGAGTCACTCTTTACACGATTTAGATTTTGATTAATTCAGGTCCCACGATTCATCCGAAAAGCGTAAGGGACTCTGTTGTTTCCCCCCTCGGCCCCGCTCCTGTTCCGGCCACCAGCTTTTTTTTATTATGACTACTAATGTCGGGTTCCTGGTGGCCATTAAGGTAACTTTTTCTTCATTGCGTCTTTCTAAGTGATGTTGCACCCTTTACCCTGAGGGTATGTACCCTGGTTTACTAGGGTCTCCCCATCTTCGATATCATCGTTTTTAGCTTCCAGGCGATTCATTCTCGGTACTCCTGTCCTTTTGTCCTGCATAAACCCCCAAGGCAGTCGTTCACTTATTTCTTTCATGTTTCCTGTCTATTACGCTCCGCCTGTCTGCAACGGGCTAATAATTATCCTCTACGTGCTAAGCGGCTACTACTGCATTTGGATTGGCCCTCGCTTTATCGGTGCCGTACGTCAACATATTCTTCGTCTAGGTCTACAGGTAGAACTTCTATTCGCGGCGGATTTCGCCTTGGGTCACTCCGCCATTTACGGTTACGGACCGCGGACGTGATATCTTGCTTTTTTCCTGTGAAATCCAGCACGTTACCCTCGGCCGTCCGTTATCGTGGCGGCCGTCCTTTCCATGGGTGGCGTATCCGTGCCTCTTTACGCTTCATCTTGGTTGGGGCTTCCCCGCGGTTCCCTGGTGTTTTGTTCCAAATTTTCCTCCCATTGTTAATGCCTAAAGAACTGGGTCAGCGCCCCATCGACCTTTCCAGTGCTTTCTTGACTCCAGTCCCCCCACAATCGTATGGAAATTTCCACCCTCTACCAAGTCGGCCTTGCGCTTTTTTTTCTTTGTAGGGGCACTTTTTATTTCCACCCGTCGGCGTCCTAGACTCCTCCTGTAGGTAGCACCCAATTCGCCTCTGCCCTGATCCATCCCTTCTCCATCTACCAAACCGTGTTTCGAATGCCCTTTAGTTCCTCACTTCCAGGGGGAGTTTTTAACTCCCCTTCCTTCGCTTAGTTCCACCCACCGCCGTCTCCCCGACTGTATCCATCAACACACTTTGCTCTCTCTTTAAGGTTTTTCGATAAAGGGCTTCCCAGCGAAATCCCAACCGTTGCACCCTAGCCTTCGATGTCAAGGACACTGTTCCCCCCGGGCCATGCTAATGCTAGCGCCCCACCGTCCTGCATCGTCGTCCTCTGCCGCATGCCCCCAATCCTTGCGAAGCGGTCTCTTAGCACCGCCTCTTGAGCAGACGGGAACACCGCTGCCTCAATTTTCGTGACGCCTGATTCTTCGTCGTTAAATGTGTTCCTGTTTCTTGATGTCAATTTCCCGTTTCTGCTTCTTGGAGCTTAATTGTCATTTCCCTTCTGATTACCCGGCGTTGGCAGCGCCTTTCCCCCCGTCCTAATTTCGAGTATCGCGATTCAATGCAGCCCACTCTTACTATTGCCCCGCGTCTTTTGCCAGTCAAGTTCTGCCCTGAAGCGGTCCGACACCCAAGTATGCTCTCTGCTATCGTTTAAGCGATTCAAGAACTTTTCTCTCCGCCTCCCCTCAGTCACCTCGTTTTGGACAGAGAAGTCCTCCACCATTCGGCTACCGTCCGCCATCTTTTTTCACATTACCCCCATCCACACCCCGTATGTTTATTTTGGCCCATCAAAGGTAATAGGTCTTGTCCATGTATCCCCCCCCCGGCTCCCTTCGGTCAACTTCTAAGGTATATCGCTTGCCTCCCCAGTTCCGGGATCCGTGTTCCTTCGTCTTTCTTACCGCCGTCACACCCTCTTTGCTTTTTTAGGTGTGGCAGTTCCCCGCGGCCTCTTCTTCTATGCGCTGTCCTATTGGACTATCCTTGCGAAGAAGATGATGGCGTATAAACTCCCGCCTTACACACCTGCTCCCCCTTCGACCGCCGGCTTTAACCCCCGTGAATCCGCATGCAGATCTCTCTTTCTCTCCCGTTTAGAGAGATCTCTGATTCGTGGGCCCCGGCGTCGAAGTGGTCGCGTCTTGTCCCGTTTAGATCGCCTTTTCATTCTTCCACTGTTTCATAAAGACTTGCTATCCGGTGACTCTGCTCGCATCCCCCCGCTTAACCCCCAGGTGGACCCCCGTTCGGTGCTCGTTTGCCTTGAACTTTCCCCCGTTGAGGCCCCCCGCTCTCTCACGAAACCTCCGGTCACATGCCGTTTTCGGAATGATACCCGTTCCAGACGAGGTGCTTGGGTGCCGTTGAAGATTTGCGTTTTTTTGCGGTAACGGTTCATCTGCGGGGATTAATATGTATCACCCACGTTGATGTTTTTTCGGCTCTGAGATTAGCCGCGGCGGCGAGGAGATAACCCGTCGGCGTTTTCAACTCGCGGACCCCCCTTCGCACCCGTGCATTAGCTTGGTTCTTTTTTTTTTTCTTTTACCGGCTAGGGCCCTTTCTTTTTCCTCACTTGCTCATTGCCGACTTCTTAACCCTCGCTGCGCGTGGCTGAGGACAGTCGCTCGTCGACCGCACAGTTTTGGAGTCTGGTGGGAGCCGACCGGCACCGGAAGGGTATCGTCCGGGCCGACAATGGCCGATCCTACTTTTTTGAGCTGACCCTACCCTCAATCAGCGATAGGTGCAACCTTAGAAGTCCTCGTCATATGTTCACGTGACTCCCGTACCTTTTTCATGATACACCGGCTGCTGCCTTCTTATCCCTGAGACTGAGCTACGTTGTTTTCTCTCTGATTTTCCCCAAGAACCCTATTCGGAAGCCTGGGCTGCGTGAGCATTGGCCCGGCGCCTGTAATTTTTCCCCTGTGAGTGTGGTCTCCATCATTTTCCCCTCTATTGCTCACACTATGACGCCGCAGCGGTTTGGATGAATTCGGGGTTTTTCACGGCGGTTTTGTTTACATGAAACGCGTTGTTGCATTTTTCTTCCGGGCCCCTAACCCATGTTTTTCGTACGGGGCGGCATCTAATGCTTCCAACAAGCGAGTGTTTCGCGTCTTTCATTAGTTATTTTTTCACTCTCTTTCCTCTTCTGCTTGCGGCCTTCACTGGATGTTGGGATCCGACGGGCATTGAGTTGCAACAATGCAAAGCTTGTCCTATTTCGTGTCTAGGTTTTTACCAATTCGGACTCCCAAAGAGTGATTCAACTTGACAAAACTGCCCCTGTCATTTGCCTGCTGACCATTTTGAACCTCCATAAGATGGTAATTAGTTTCAGTACAGCTCCTCACCTCGGAGAAACGGATCGCCCCTTCGAAAGACCCCCCCCTTTACCAGCCTCAACCAGTCTCGCCGCCCTATCAAGTTTAGCCGTGCCGCAGTGTCCCTGCGCTCTAGCATCCCCCCCCCCCATCCGAAGCCGGCCTTCCCCTCCAGCTGCGGTAGTCTCCTTTATCCCCAATGCTCTTTTCCGCACGTCCCGCAGTCGCCCCCGACCCGTTCGTAGCCACTCCGTAACTAATTCGCGTCCAAGTTGACTGCCCCCGAGAAACGCCGATCCTACCCACCCATTTAAGGCCCGTCGTGTCTTCCGTAGTTGCCCCAGTGTAGGGAGAATACTTTGTATGCCATTTGTAAAGTCCTTGCACGTACACTATCCCGTTCTCCCCATGCCCCACAGGTGACGTCATTGCGGAGCGACTCCCAACCCCCTGCCCCATCGAGTAACTCTAGTCGCCTCTAAGACTCCAATTCTCTCATCTGTTTGACCCTCTAGTGATCTTGTTACATTCATTTCAACCCGAGCGGTCAAGTTGCTCCTCTACTTAAAGCCGATTTGCCGATCGTTTCAGAGGCGATTCTGCCCCCTGCGTCCCAGTTAACCCGCTTGTCGTTCTCACCTCTTTGTCATTCCCTCTTTGGACGCTTTCCATCAAACGTCGCTTTTTCCCGAATTTTCCGCGTGACCCCCCTGCCGCCTCCCCTTGAAATCGTGCGACTTGATGCATAAGTCCTCATTCCCTTCGTCCACAGTGACTTATCTTTTGTCAGGCATTGACCCGTCCCGATTAGAACTTTGGGTCCTTCCAAATCGCCACCAGCTGTGCCCGTTTTAAGGTCTCTTCCAAGCTTGGGCAGATGTAATGCCTTGTTCAGCTTCTGCTAGGCTCTTGAATTTTCATCGCCTAATTATTACAGTGCCAAAGGACCACCAAGCAATTTGCTCCTTTCTCGAACCGGGTAGAAACATACCCCCAAATTTTCCCTTTCGTCGTTGATTGTTTGGTTTTTAAAGCCTGTTTTTTTACAGTTGAGGTAGGCGTCTGTCGCTCCATTCCGATGGGTAATTTTTTTTCGTACGCGCCCTACTTCCAGCTCTACTTGAGTTTTAGCGGAGTTTTGTCTGAATTTTCCCCTTGTTCCCTTTGCTGGTGCCTACTCCTGAGTTTTGAGTCTTTGGTTTTGCGTTAGGGGGAACTTTTTAGATTTTGCCGCGGGTGGCATAAGACCTTACTGTCTTTCTTTCTCCCTCAATTCAATCAGTACAAATATTCTTTAGCGGGCGGCATCATGCAAGCGTGCCTATCTTTCAAGTGGTTACCCCGCGCCTGACCCCCCTGCCAAAATGCGATTCTTTTGTGAGTTCCCGCAACCTTTTTTTTCCCTCGTTCTCCGCCCGGCTTCCCCACTTTGACATTTTACCAATCCTTCCGCTCCCCCCCTTCGGAACTTCCAGGAAACACTGAAAAGCTTTAATTTATTCCCTCCGACTTTTTTAGGTTTCGCCCACGCGATGGGAGGGCACCCCTTTTGG
>Ga0179593_1503057_pt1 | contig 14802 bp, 13 predicted proteins | sample CZODoug2_1_08_16_FD_185931 | JGI IMG/M metagenome (GOLD analysis project Ga0179593, IMG submission 185931) | Vadose zone soil fungal communities from Angelo Coast Range Reserve, California, USA - CZODoug2_1_08_16fungal (PacBio error correction) | ecosystem: Environmental > Terrestrial > Soil >... | reverse complement strand
GATGTGAGTTCTCTGGAAGACTATTGCTGCATGTCATTTCAGCTTTTTTCTTCCGATCGTATATCTTCTGCCGTGCGCAGCTTTCCCTGCGTTTCAACTTCTCAATTCGGAACCCCCCTCCTTCCTTTAGCTTTCTCCCCCCTTTCCCTTTACCGGAGGTCCTCCTTCTCTTTTTTCTCCCGATGCTTCTCTCACCGTACAGAATTATCGCAGCCTAGACTTTTTTCTTTGTTTAGCTCCCCGAGGAAATATTTGCAATTTTTTTTGGATATCCCTCTCGTACCTTCTACGTTTTTGCTTTGACTAGGGCGCCCCCTTTTCTTGTTCGAAGGGCTCCATACTTTCATCTTTTCCCAAAACGTTGGTCAAGGTTGCCCCCCCCCCCGATAGCTCCTCGGTCTTTTCTGTCACTTAGCGCTCCCCACAGATGGCGGCTTTTCTCTTCTCCTCTCCTTCGAAAACTCCCCTTTCCCCCTCTTATGACCAAGGTGTTTTTTTTTTCCTTTCCTCTTCGTGAAATTACCCTTTTTTTAATATGGTGCTGCGGCTATATCCTCTGCTTTTTACCTTCTTCTTCTGTATTTGTCTCTGGTTTGCTTTCCAAAGGAAAAGCCTTTTTTGGCTTTTTTAAAACTTCCGCTACCCCCTTTTAGGGGGCCCCCCTCTTCCTTCACATCTGTGTTTTGGAGTTTGGCGAATTCACCATTGGGAAAAGTAAAACTGTCCCCCCTCTTTGCCGGTCCCCTCCCCAATGCGTGGCATGCCAGCTTATTCACGGTTTCCACTCTCAATTTTTGATGAAGATCTCTCTGATTGCAGGTGATTTCCGGGAGTACTGGCCTGAGTTAATGCCTTCCCTCGCGGTTCATCTCGCGGTTTATGTCCGAAACCTCAAGTCGTATCCCCCCCTCCGAGTACAGATGGCCTCTTTTGTTCTTACGATTTATTTACTACCCTCTTCTCTTTGAATGCTCATTCTGCATTTTGTTCATCCCCGGGTTCTACTGCAATCCTTAGCTGTGCCCCACGAAAAGTTCCCCCCCTCACTTTTGCGAGAGGTTCCTTCCCCTTCTTCCCCCTAAAAAAAGGGAAGCTCTTTTTGGCGGGACGACCCCGCCTTTTATCTAGCGGTTTTGCGATGCTGAATTCCGTTTCCTTCTTCGTCCACTTTTTTGCCCCTCATGGCTTCCTCCCTCTTAACCGTGAACCCCCCCTCCCTTTGTCTTCTTGTCTGGATGCTCGTGGGACCTGAATCTCTCGCATTGTAAGGAGTATCTATTTCCCCCTCCTGTTTTGCCCATTATCGCCACAGCTCCAGATTCTTCCTCTCTTTAGGGCCCTTTCTCCCCCAAAACCCCCCTCAGCGGTTTAGCAGTAACTTTTCCCCCATCGCTTTCAACCAAGAATCTTTTTTTCCCGCGGTCTGCCAGCTCGATCCGGGAAATTTCAAACCGGCCTTTTCGCCTTCACGATAGTCTTCCTCACTCCCTTAGGTTTGTCGTTTGCCTTGTGCACGCTCACAACGTTTTTGATTCGCGCAGGCCTTTGGTCTTCCCTCTGTCGTTAAAGATGGTTTTGCATGGTCGTGTCACCTTTGCATAGCCCTTTCCGAGGAAACGGCAAGTAGTGACTCTCCCCCCCTTTGTTTTCCCCCAAAGAGTCACACTGCTTCTGCCCGAGGTCCCTCCCGTCACGCGGTACATGGTTCGTCCCTTTTTGCGCGCGTGTTATTTACTTCCTCTTCCCCTGCTCATGATCAACTTTCCGGAGACTTCCTCCCCCTCTCATTGTTGTTGACTTCCTTTCTGCTACCTGCCCATAATTCTGCGAGGCTGTCCCGTGTACCGCCTCCGGCCGAACTCAAGTCTTCTGGACCCATATCCCCTGACTCACCTCTTCAGATCCAGGGAGCCCTCCCCGTTGGGGCTTTCTTTTTCTTTTCGCGGCGCGACAGCAGACCCTCCAAATATCTCGCGTGACTTCTACTCTCTTCTTAATATTAATGATCTTCCGTCCCCCTCCACAGCAGTAGCCGCTATAGGGTTTCGCTTTTGGTGCTACAAAAGTTTTAAGTTCTGCCTGTTAATTTTTTTCCTGATCCACCACCCACCCCCCCCCCCCACACACAAAATTTTGGGGAGGCGCATCCCGGACTGGGATCTTTTTGAACCCCATTGCTCTCCATGAGACTATCCACAAACCTTTTGTCGGCGGCTGTGTCCCACTCAGTTGCTGCTTGCCCCCCCCCCCAACGCACTCTTTTCCTTTCTTGACGTTATTTTTGGCACTTAGTCCGTCAGTGAATGGCCGAAGACGACCTGGCCCCGTTTCTGCGGATCTTTGGGCGCCTGAAGGCTCGTCTTTCGCTAAGTACGCTGTTGCAGGTTCCCCGCCCACTCCTTGGAAGACCCCCCCTTCCTTCGTCGGCTACACGAATGCTTGTTCGTTGATTTGGTCACCGACTCTTGTCCTGGAAACATGAATCCCCCCCTTGCCACAAGTTCGTTGCCGCTCGTGTGGGCGTTGCTCACTTCATCCTTTGGATCTTTTCCGCAACGGCGTCAAGCCCTTGATGGTAAGCTTTTTTCTTGGTTTTTCCTCATGATTGAATTTCTTGCTATGACAAGTCCCCATTTCCTCTTTGATGTGTCTTTCGCAGCGTTGCACGGGCGATAAGTCCCTGCTCCGAAAAGTTTTGTTCCTCTTTCCTCCCCTCCCCACCCCTAGGCCACGCCCCAAACGCTTCCCCCGTCGTACCATCCCTGACAACGGGCCTTCGTCCTGTTCCCACCCAACTCCCCCCCCCCCCCCTCTCCGCCGTTCGGAGTGACATTACACCAATTTGGCAATCCGCCGGCCAGATGGTTTGACAAACAAACCCCAGTTTTATCCCTCTTTTTTTCGTCAGAGGGAACCCTTTTTCATCTGGTCACTCCCCCCTTGGACCCTTTTTTTTTCGTCTACACAAACGTCCCCAAAGTCCGCCTCTTCCCTCTTGGGCGACTTCCCCTTGCTGGGCCAAACTGTTTTTATAAGGGTTGAAAAGCGAACAGCTCCTTTTGTCGCGGCATCTTACCTCCGGCTTACTCCGTTTTCGCGCTGTGTTTTTCTGTTCTTCTCTTTTCAAATATCCTTTTTTCTGACGAATTGCTGCGGCCCCCTTGATTTATCTTTATCCTTCCTTTATTCATCGTCAGGGATGGTGAGCTCGAACCTTTTTTTTACATCCTTTTTTTTTTTTTGTTATGAGTTTTTTTTTGTCGTCCCCCGCTAAGGCACTTGCTCTTCCCTCCTACATCACTTACCGCGCCTCAATTCTTCCTTCAGCTTTCCTGTCTACGCCGCGCAGCTCCACGACCCTCAATGATGGATACCGGTGCGTGAGAATTACGCTCCCATCCTTCTGAGTTTGTGCCCGTATTTTTTCAAGTTGACCCCCTCCCGGGGACAAGTAGACATGGTGCCTTTTCATGTCTTTCGGGGACACATGTTGAGATAGTTTCCAAGTCCCAGGTCGCGCGTGCGTTTTTAGTTCTAGTAACCATGCGCACCCCATCCCTATGAGTTTTGCCTTGCCCCCATCTCCCATTAAGCTTATTTTTTCCTCCCCTGCCCCATTTTTTTTGCTTTGCCCCTCGACCTTACCGCATCGATGGTCGTTCCCCGTCATGCTACTGGAACGTTCATGGAGTACTTACACCGTCTTTGCCCTTTCTTCTTTTACTCGCGTTTTTTGGTTGCTTGCCCCCATGCCCAATCGGGACAAGGTCTCGCTGGAGCTTTTGAGGGGTCGGTGATCATTCTGACTTGCTAATTGCATCATTTCTACGTTGGCTTGCGCTCTTTCCAGGCCTCATTCACGAGTCCTTCAGTTTGATGGCCCTTACCCCGAAGTCTTTTCTGCCTCCGTTTCTTTGACAATGCGGCTCCTATTTGTAAAATCGGACAACGCACCCCACGCATCGCTGTCTTGATTTTCTTTCTTTTTCCCCCTTATCCTCCCGTAGTCCCTCCACCAATGACATTTTCCCAGTCCGCGTCGTAAGTTCGATTCGTTTTTTAATTGGCGGCACTCAACCGACTCTTCCTGCCCTGATATCCTGAAGGCCTCGGAGATTTCCTCCAGCATTTGACCCCCTCTCCTGTCGGAGGACACTCTTATTTGAACTACCCCTTCTAATTCAACGTCTTGAGGAGGTTCTCTCTCCCCCCTCCCCCGTTGGATAGCAGCCATCTCCCCACCGCCATGTTGTCGAACATTGTTCCTGACTACCTCCCGATCCTGCCCCGATAGCTCTAACCCAGTGCCCTGTGGTTGGTAAGGAACCCCCCCCCCCCCCCTTAACTAAAACAGCCTGCCCCAACTTTGGGACTTACCACGCCCCACCTGCGTAAACCTAAGGGACTGTTTGTCGATAAGGGTTCGGAATCATGTCAAGTTGCAGTAGCTCCCCTTGATCTCGGTTTTTTATTTCTTTTTTTGCGCATAAGAGCAATTCATAAGTTTTGGAATTTTTACCCGGTTCTCGCACCTTCAATTTGGTTATGGTTTTGGTTTCCAAGACTGGTTATCATTCCCCTTCGTCCCCGATTTTTGATCTGACACTTTTGAATGACTGGTGCGCTTGGGATCCACTCCCTTTCCTAGTAACCAGTCCCATGTATTTCCCCTAGTGAGGTGCCGATACCCTTTCTCCTTGTGACGAGCGTCCCTTCCTCCCCCAAAGTTTCAACGTTATCTCTTCGCTCTTGCTACACTCGCGTTTCACGTATTTGTTTTATATTCTAGAGGGAGCTTGCCAGAGAGTGCGCCTGAAGTTTTTCGCCCTCCCCCCAACCATATTCCGTAAACAAGAGCCAACTCGCAGCCAAACCCTTCCCCATCGACTGCCGATATCAGAGCATGTTGACGGCCCCCCCCTTTCAAAGAAATTTTTTTTCTTTATTCTTCCTCATTTGTCTGGGTTTCTTCGGAGATCGTTGCCCCCTTTTTTCTCCCTGATCCAGTCAGCGGGAGACCGCTAATTTGGGTTGACGCTCCTTGGAGACTTCCTCCCCGGACTGGCGTAGGTTTCTCGTTTAAGGCAGCCTTTGTGCATTTGGAAGAACTCTTTTCCGCTTCAACAAATAATGTTACCGATTTTCACCTAGTGCCCGGTTCTTCCCTTTCTTGACCGTTGAGAATAAGACATCTTTAAAATGGTTGTTCCTTGCCCCTCTTGTTACAGGCCCTTAGAAATTCCTACCTGCCTACTCTTGAAAATCCCTTCTCAGGTCACGGAATAGAAGCCATCGTCCACACCCATAGTCATTCCGGGTTTCGGATTGAGCCGCCCCGGAGTTGCCCTGGTCGATGGTTGTGTAAAATCCCTCTCTTTCCCCCTTGCGTGTACCTTCTTTGTGTTTGCCCCATCTAGCTAAGCTCCCCTTCGCGCTTGACCAAGGCCAAACACCTGCGACTGGCTTTAAAGCCCCTCTCCTTTTGGAAGGTCTCTTTATTCCCCCCCCCCTTTTTTCCGCCTTCTGGACTCTTTTTTTGGCTTTTTCCCTCCTGATATTCTTGTTAGGCCACCATTTCAAGACCCCCCCGAGATGAACCCCTCGTGATGAGAGCCCCTCCCCGTTTACCCTCCGGCTCCCCGAATTCCCTATATACGGAACAAGTGTTGTAGCATGGGCCCTGAGCCTACATTGGACGACTTTCGACCCGCTTGATGGGGTCAACTTGTGTACAGTTCCATTTTGAAGTAGTTCGTCCCACCCCTCCCCCCCACTGGAAAATCTTTGCCTTCCCACTCCCGCCGGCACTGTGTTTTTGTCGAGATTTTCAGCCATGGATGTTTTTCTTTCCCACCCGTACACCCCCCTTCCCCCGTCTTCCCCAGGCACATGACGGTTTAAGTCAGCGAATCTCCCATCCTTGCGGCTCGCCACACCAGTTCCCCAACGTTTGTAAAAGACGCGGCAGACAAAACAGCCACCCTCAATATCTGGTTTACTTTTTGTCTTCCCCTACAGCATGGAAATAGACCCCTTTGCCTAGCTCTTATCCCCTACTGAGCATGTCCTAAGTTTGTTTGACGAGGTAACGTTGTGTCCTTTCTTGACCACTTGACCCCTTGAACGTCGCCAACTCGGCCTATAAGAGGTTCTCTTTTTTTTTATATAAAACGCGTTTCCCATCGTCTTTGCCCTCGCGACCCCCCCCTCCCGGAGATCGCCGTCCCTCTGGCCAGGGTCTTGGATCCAACTATGTTTGATGCAGCATCTGTACGAAATCACTTCGTGCCCCGGTGTACTTTTCCCATTTGTTTGATCCTTTTCCTGCACATTTCCTGGAGTAATTGGTTTTCAATTCGGATCCCTTCCTCCTTCCTGCGCAAGTTCTCCCTCGAGACTTGCCTCGATTCCCCCACCTCCCTCCCTCTCTGCATTGGTCGTCACCACCTCACCTCCTATCTTTCCTTTTTGTTTGTTTGAGAGTGTGTGGAGGACTGCGCTAGTAAATATTTCCTTTCCTCCGCTGATGTTTTTCCCCTTATCTCGGTTTTGTCTCGTGAGACTTCATCTTCTTTTCCATCCTGATTTCGGACACCCCACCCTGTAATCTTACCTTTCTGCTGCCTTCCCAAACAACTTTCAATGTACCCGATTCCAACGATAAGTTATTTCTTCCATATGGAGTACAGTCCCTTTGTATCCGCAGCGCTGCTCCGGCGATCGCTTGTTGCGTTTTTCCGCAGAACTTGCACAGAGATTGGATTTCTGGTGTCTCTTCCCCCCTTGAGTTACCTTTTGCTCCTTTTTTGCCCCTTTCCCTTTTGGTTGCGCACTTTCTGTGTTCTCAGGGCGTGATCCCATCAAGGCCCCACACAAAAGTGTCTTTTATTCGCACCACACCCGAGTGCGATTGCCTTCCTGAAGGCTCCAGGAGCTCTGCCCCAGGTCCTTTTTTTTTCTTTTCCCGCTAAATCTTCTCGAGTCCGACCCACCCTCCATATTTGCATTTTTTTGGTCATTTCCGCCAGGTAACACAGTTGGTACCTATTTGGGCCTGATATAAGCTTAGTCGCTTCCTATGGTTCGACCTTGGTGTAGTTTTTGTGTTGAGAACAGGACTTCCCCTCCTTGTCCAAGCTTGGGATCAAAAGGCCGGCGAAAGGGTCAGGGCTTCTGTCCAATATTTGGCACTGTCGGGAGTGTCACCGGGCCACCTTTAATGACACCTGCCTTTTGCCTCCCCCCCCCATGATGGCATGAACGATTCTTGCCATGGTCGATTGCCGATGCTAACCCATGGACGATCGCGTATATCGATGGGGCTTTGGATGATATGTCCCTTCCCCCTTTTCCGTTTTCCCTTTTTTGCCTACAACCGACCTCTTAAACAAGCTCGAGGCAAGCTTGGTCCCAGATGGCCCAGAGTTGGATCATTAAAGTCGTAAGCTTCCTTAATGACAATAAGCGGTTAGCAGTTCTCTTTTGATCCTCCGCTGATTGCGATTTCCCTCCCCATCCCGCGCCAGTGGTGGTCCTGAGCTCACCCTAGACACTAGAAAACAGTTCTCGAATTCCAATATCCCCTGTTCCCCCGAATAGGATGGAGCCTGCTGCTTCCGTTTCACCGCTTCCCCTTATTTGAGGAAGGTAGCTGCGTCCTCCGACGTCCCCAGCGGTACGTTTTCCCCCCCCCGCATTTTTCCCTATTGTGTTCTGTCGACACCTGTATCTCTTCCTACTCCCCTTTCATCCCTCCATGCGCGCTTGGCCCCCGTCGTGGAAATTATATTGGTCCCCCCCCCCCATCTGGAATGCTTTCTACATCCTGATCCTCCTTACCGCCTCCCGCCCTGCGAACCCACCTTACACTCCTGCCCACACATACCTCACTTTTTTCTCCTGCCGGAAATCGATTCTTCCCCGAAGGGTATTCGGTCTCTCTATCCCCAGATCGGACTCTCTAAACACTGCCAGGCGTTATATGTGAGACAGTTAACCCCATAAACGTGCTGATGCATCAAGATTTTGGTTTCCGTTCTGGTGGCCAGAGCTACCAAAAAGTTTTGTTGTACTATTAGATGATCCCTGTCGCCTGTTCCGTTTGGGGGGGTTAGCGGGTGGGAGGGGGTGGGGGGCGGCGTTACTCTTTTTCCTCTGGCGTACAGTATCGATTTTTGTCTTGGTTACCCCCTTGCTGTTAGAGACTTCCTCAGACCTACTCTCGACCCCCCCCCACCCCCCACATTTTTTCCAATTGCCCTCAGGCGTATACTGCCATTAACCCCTACCACAAGTCCCTCCCCTTTTTAGAGGATTAGCAGAGTTTGCCCACATTGATTGTCCCATTCGTCATGGACGCTCGTTGCCCACAGATGTCGTTTTTTGCGTGTGCTCCCTGGACTTCGACCGTGATCGAAGGCACTGCGACGGTGTTAGTCTGTATCACGGGATTCTGACAAGCGATACCACAGTCATCCTAGCTTCCCCTCGGCGAGAGACGAAGCGGCCAGTTTTATGCCCCCTCGAATGTCGTTGACAAAAAAAAATTCCGATTCCCTTTTCTCCTCGGGGCTCAATTCCTCGTTCGCTGTATTTTTCGCAGCGCGAAGCCAGAAAACCGATATACGATGAGCACCTTTAGCTGTGACAATTGATCTTTCCATCTCTCCCCAGGCAGTCTCCTTTCTTTCGCTCCCTCCCCCCCACCCCCCCCAACACCCCCGTCCCCGAAAGAAGGGCCCCATCATTTTTGTTTTTTTGACGCCCTCCCTCCCTCTCCCGGTCTTAGTGTTTATCCTGTGGGATTAGTTGGCCCTAACACTCTCGTTGAGTTATGTTTTGTTTTTGTAGGCGGGTTTGAGAACAAACGTGCGGTTGTTAGCGGACGTTTTTTTTCTGCAGGGAGCCCCCGCGGGATGCCGCAATTGGGCCCTGAGATTAAAGATTTGGTTTCGGATGTTCTGGAGAGCTGAACGCGGTTAGTCTTTCCAAGACCGTTTTAAAGATAACAGATGGAATCGTACCTCAGCCGTCCTGTCCTAGTTTAAGGTAATCTAGTTTCTTCCTCATGCAATGCCGCTTTAATACTTTAGTTTGCGTTTAAGACACCGTGGCCAGGGCGATTTCCCCTCAAAGGACCCCCTCTGAGGGGCCCCGCCCCTTCCTGAAGACGACCGTCAATCCTGATTTCTCGAGCTCCCCTCGATGCGTTTTCTGATTTTTTTTAGGGCCGACTGCCTTTTTTCCCCCTGTGCGCCCCAACCCCCTCCATGCAACTTTCCGATTAGTTTTTTTTGTGGGTTCGGTTATCAATTTAAGGAAATCGATGCATTTCCGCAATTTAGCTCCATCTGCGTATGCGTCTTCCCTTGGTTTTTGGTCATCAAACCACGCGGGACCCCGTTGACTTTTTTTCATTGCATGAAAGAGTCGCCCGGCCCCCGTTGATGTTTTCTTTTTTCATGCGTATGACCTTGATCAACGCCTCTGCCCTTCAGGTTTTAATCGGTTTTGACTCTCCTGGTTCCCATCCCCGAAGCCTCGAGTACCCAGAAGTTTTACAAGGCGCGCGGGCCGCACTGGGAGCCTGCCGGGCGTTTTTCCCCACCTGAAGCGCCCGCCCAACCATTGCCCTCTGTCGGGTGATTTCCTTGACAAATGGGGCACAAGCCGTTCCACGATGGTAATGTTTCCCCATTAAATACCTTGAGTGATGGGCTTTTTTCCCGTTGTGCACCACCCAGTCGATAAGCGTGGCGCATTACCCCTCTCGCACCACGAGTTGCCAAGTTTCTGCCCTCATTCCCGGCTTTCCATGTCTACTTTATCTTTTGGTCAAAATGAAATCATGGTTTGCACACGTCAAAGCGCCGTGTCCTTTCCTCTTCCCTTTCCCTTCATCAATCGCTGGTTCCGCTTTTTGTTTCGCGTTTGCCCCTTGCCGCTTGTGCGTGGCCGCCTTTTTCCGGTTTTTTTGAACATTCTATCGGCGGCACTGTGCCGTTGTTCTTGTTTTTCTTCAACTATCTTTTCTTTCCCTTCTTTTTTGTGTTTCCATTGCTGTTGATATCCAACGATGCGTTCCACGATGTCTTTTCGTAACCCCATCAAAAAGGTTCCGCCGCCCCCCCAGCCCCATTTTTTCAGACGCAATCCTGTATTGACGACTCCGCGCGCCAGCTCATTTTAATGATGAAGTGGCGTTGCATTATTCCGCCGTCAACGGAGTTTTTTGGAATTTTCTTGGTGACAACCCATGATATTCATTTTCCCCCACACCCGCCACGGGATAACAGTCGATGACCACACGGGGACTTGACTTTTACGGCCACCATCGTTTCCTTTTCCTTCGTGACCTTCCCCCAGTTGTTCCTGCCGCGATTTTCTCAATGTCCCGATTCCGACCCTCTATTAGTTTCGTTCTGTACATTTGCTTTATTAAATATGTGTCCCCTTTTCTCCCTCTTGCGTCGAATTTTTCGTGTCCAACGACATAGTTCTTTTCCTGTGGGATGGGTTGCCTGTTGTTCCCTCCCTGCCCCCGTCCTGTCCTACCAGTTTGCGCCGCTTGTCGATGTGTAATCTTCTTTGTCTTTGGGTTTTTTTGGGGCCTTGTTCCCTAGTCCCCCCCGGTTTGGCGGCACTTTTCCCCGCAGACCTAGTTGATTGTTTTTTAGGTGATCATGCTTTAGCTGGTTGTAACACATCTGCCTTTTCCTGATGGTTTGCATTATTGCCTTACCGCGTAATAATTGTCTTATGCCCTCTTCCCGACTAATCGCATACGCCGGGGTATGAAGCCGTTGAGGGTTCCTGCCTCCTCTTAACTTAAATTCCTGCACCTTCTTCCGTTATGCACTAATTTGCCCCTGTTTTTGTGCGCCACTTACGACATTTCATACCCAACGTCCACTCCCATTCCGCTGTCTTCTCTCCCCTACTATTACCCGTTTTCGGCAAAATTGCGTCCCTTTTCCGCGTTTCCCTTCTCCTTTTCCAAGGCAGTGATCAGATCGGCGGTGTTTCCCCCTTACTGTTGACCTTGATTCTTTCCTTGAAACATTCTCACCCTCTTTCCGCTCTGCCTTCCCACGCTTGACGCTTTCACGAGTTTTTCTCTTTGTCTTCATTCGCACGAGTTGTCCCCCATCGCCAGGAAGTCCTTTCGTTTTGCAGCTCCTGGTCAGTTTTCATTTAATAATTTCCCCACTCTATCCTTCCCCCCGATACTCTGGACCTGACTAACTACCCTTGTTTGATCTTGCCAAACCCGTAACACAATACCTGCATTTCTCCAAAGAGCCTTTGTAAACCCTATAGCAGGCTATTTTTGGCTTTCCTTGGCTTAATTAGGTTACATGTCCTGCCCCCAATTAGTCCGCGCCTTTTGGAGTTTATGTAGTGCGAGATTAGTAACTTTTCTCCTCTGATCGAGGAAGTTCGGTCCAGTTAGGATTATTTTCTATGGTGAGAAGCCCTTTCGTCTCTTGACGTTGTTTTCGACGCCGTTTTCACCCCCGCGCAATGAGGTTTTTTACCCGTGCACCGTTTTAGCACCCGTCGCCAGACTTAGTTTCCTTCTTGTTCGGGTCTCCCTTGTACCTGAATATCTTACCCGATTTATGCCTCCCTGTTCACCCGTTCGATCCTGCCTTTTGCTGCCGCTGTTTGCAGTTTCGTACATTGGTTTACGCAGGCTCCCCGTTCTGTTTTTTTGTGCCCCAATGGATCATTCCCCTCTCAACCCCACCCGCACCTTCAAAACTTTTTTATTGTATCCCGATTTCCCATATCCTGTTAATCTACCCCGCTCCACCCAGTGTTTTTGCAACCCCACCCCGACACCAAATCACGGGATTATTCTACCCGTGATAGTCTTGGAGCTTAGAGACTGAGGCGGGTGACGGTTCCGATTCCTTTAGTCGCCCTTTACCGATTCAAATATGCTTTTACTTCCTCTGATGGGATTTTTTTTTCATGATAACACCGGGCCTGGATGAGTGTCTGTTTGTTAAGGTGCCAAGTGAGCGGCAGCATATTTCCCTTTTTTTGCCTCTCCTCCCCACTCCCCCTTTGTTTTCCCCCCTTGATATCGACAGGTTCTTTAATTTCAGTCTTTTTTTATATATTCTTTTTCCCTTAGCAATCCGACACCTTTTTTTCAGGAGTTTAGGGAAACTGCTCTTTTTACATATTTTACTTTCTTTAGCCGCAGGCCTTGCTCTTCCAGTATTGATTTTACCTCGCACTAGTTCCCCCCTTTCTTGAGCAGCCATCTTCCAACTCCAATGCGGCCTTTGTTTTCACCTGGCGTGTTCTCTGAGCTCAATTCTTCACCGCTTTCCCTTGTTTATGCGTGTTTTGTGGAGGGTGGTTTACTTACATTACCTCCTCACCGTGCGGTTTTTTCCTGTTATTGGTTGTCCAACTCGCAGGCCGAGGATCGTATTCCTTGGGGGTGTCCAAACCTACACTTTACGTTGGCTTCCAGCCCGCGTAACGTAATTTATAATTCTTCCCCCAAATCGCCATCCTTCCTCTTTATGCTGAGTTTTTTTTCCGAATATCGTCGTTTTTTCGGCCCCCCCATCCCCAGCTGATGAAACCGTCGAGATGCAGTACAATCAGACAACCGTACTCGCCCTTACCTCGAAGATTACGATAGTTTCTATGTTGAGCACGCACTGATCGTTCAATTGTCACTCTTCATCCCCAGCATTTGATGATCCGCACTTGTTTGTCCCTTTTCTTTTCCCCCCCCCTGTTCGCGTCGCCACACCGGACATGTTTCCTTTTATACGCCGCCGTTCATTACCCTTGGGTTCGGCTTCAACCTTTTCCCCGGATCGGATCGTTGGATTTTCCCAACTTCTCCAACAATAAACAATCTCAGGCAACTCCTGTCCGGCAGCTATCTATCCCCTTTGGCGTTCTCTCTTTAAAAAATGTGTTTCCCCTTTTATCTTTTTTCTTTTAAGATTTATTTTTGTCTTTTTGGAAATGGACAACCAACGCATCCTTTGTTACAGGTTTGTATGATGAGAGCTCTTTCCTCCACCCCTCCCGCCATTGGTGCACGATCATCTCTTCCTGAGTTGAAGACACCTTCTGCCTCTTTTTGTTCTACTTCCACGTTGTTAACGTTGTGACCTTTCCGCTGATGTTTTATTCTTTTCTACCCAGGCACCTAGAATCTGCCCCGTCCCCAGCAAACGTTAGAGCGGTTTCTCTCCACCCTATCCAATTTCTTCTCTGTTCTCCCCTTCACCATGGCGCCCCATGTTCCTTCTAATGGTTCTTCCCCCAAAGTTCTGTAGTTTGAGCCATTGTTTTTCAATTTATTCTTGCCTCCGCGGTTGTATCTTGCCAATTTGTGTCTGTTTAGAAAGCTGCTCCTTTTTGAAGTTTTCTTTTGCACCTTTTTGTCTTTTTGACTACTTCTTCTGGTAACCCCTCTTGCCTGTAAACTCTGCCTAATATCCTCCTTGAAGACCGAATCCTCTAAACAGCAGCGATTAGCATATGCGTACGCGCTGCTCAACACTATCTGGCAGACTCCCGTTGTTGTTTTTCTGAGACTATGATGTGGACTCAGCTGGCCAATATGCTGCCTCGTCTGTTTTGTTTCCCCGTCTCTGGCGGCTTATTTCGTAATTCCTCAGCTTGCTCTGCCTTACCTCTCCCAGAATGGATTCACCCAAAATGTCACTCTTCATTTTTGCTTTTTCCCCCAAATTCATTTTACCCCCCACCCAAAATTGTTCAATTTTCTGTCATCCTTTCCTCCATCTTGCCCGTCCAGTAACTTGTCTATTTGCCGCTTTTCGCCCGGTCAGATCTCCCCTTTTTTGTTGTGCCTTCCCACCTATTTGAAAACTGGTTCTTCCCGTCCCCTGTTTTTGCTTTTTTTCCTCTGACGATTTTTGACCACTTTCTGTTTTTTTTTTTGACCAGCTATGAAGCTTCACAAGTTCCCCCCGGTTGGCCCGCAAGTCCCAAACCCGATCTCTTCGGGACCGGTGCTTCTAGGGAATTTCTTTCCAGGAGTACCCAGGGCTGGGTGATTTCCCCTCTTGCGCGTCCGGAGAACTCCCCCCCCACCAGTACGGTCCACATCTCTTGAACTTGGCTGTTGTGAGCGGTGCCCAATAATTTTAAACGATGTGTGGGCGACCTCCAGACGGTCTACTATCCGCTCCTTGCCCTCAGTTCTCTCCATTATTGCGTCTTTTTGCTCCTGGGTTGAATCAACCAGGAAATCTCTACCTACTCCTTTTCTTCAAATTGGATCACTGTTTGGCGGCCCTATAAGGCCCATCTTCCGTTTGGCGACTCACCTTTGGGCCCCAACCTTACACCTACACACCCTTTTTTTGAGTCCCCCTCCCTAGTTTCGTTTGTTGCCCAAATTCCTTTCTTTAGTTCAAGTGAGAAACATGATTATCTATCCTTAATATTTGCCCTTTTCTGGGTCCGGCTACGCTCCGATTTAGACTCATACTGTTAGTTCTGTAGGTGGGACCCCTCACACCCTCATCTCCAAACAGATCAGAGAACTCCTCTTTCTCTTGCGCTTTTTCTGATATGACAGTTGAAAGACCGTTTTAATGCCATCAGTTCGCCTTGTTTCCCTCCCCGTTTACTGGTAACGGCGGTGCTATTCCAACCACCAATAACGCGAACGGGGTTGATTGTTTTTACTGTCCTTTTCCAGCTCCAACCCGGTCAAATGCAGAGTTTGGCGGTTTTCAATACCTTCTGAACACGCCAGTTCCCCCTGACTCATTATGTTCTTCGGATTTA
>Ga0179593_1673564_pt1 | contig 14803 bp, 10 predicted proteins | sample CZODoug2_1_08_16_FD_185931 | JGI IMG/M metagenome (GOLD analysis project Ga0179593, IMG submission 185931) | Vadose zone soil fungal communities from Angelo Coast Range Reserve, California, USA - CZODoug2_1_08_16fungal (PacBio error correction) | ecosystem: Environmental > Terrestrial > Soil >... | reverse complement strand
CCCCGTCCCCCTTTTCGCGACGGTTAATTCCCCCTGTCGCGAACTGTCAAAATAGTTATTTCTTCTTTCTTATCCCACTTCTTTCGATCTTGGTATTCCCCTCACTTTGCCCCCCTCCATACCCCAGCCTTCTCTCTGCCGTTTTTAGTGTCTCATTCTTCCTTTCTCGAAAAGAGTGTATCACATCGCCCAAACAATTTCACGCCGTAATTCTCCTTCCCCCTCTCGTAATCTACATCCCCCCCTTCTTTCCTTCTACCTCCCAGCCTGAATCTTACCCCTTGTTTTTCGCTGGCAACAGAGAATTACACGTCACCCCCCCAAATTCCCAAGCCGAGGGCGTTTTCCCCCCTCCCCTCCTTCATTCTCGGCCAAGCTCTTTTCCCCCTCTGTCCTCCTTTTCGAACTGAACAGCCAGCGTTTTCCTTTCCCCTCGCCAATCGTCCGGAAACAACAAAACTGGCTCTTTCGTCGGCGTCAAAAGTAGCGTCCCCCCTGACCTTCTCTTTTTTTTGCGTTCCGTCAAACCTAGAAACTGTTCTTTTCCTCCTTTCGTAACAATGATACTGTTTTTTTTCTCCTCCCCTCTGAGAAAGTGCTTTACACGATTCGCAAATAGAGGCTTTTCCCCCCTTATCGCGTGGTGGTTTTTTTTTCCCACTGCCGCATTTTTATCGCATCGTTCTCTTCAGGAAGAGGTTTCCACGCCACAATTCTTCTAAGTGCAGGCTCCTTCCCCTGCCCACCCGATGATTAGATAGGTGTCCTTCTACCACCAAAATAGTGTAGGACCCTATACGTCCTTGTCCAACGAATTCCGTCATCCAGGTCCTCTTCTTACCGTGGACCCCTCTTTTTTTCTCCTCTTTTCCCGAAGGAAACTATTTCCCATCGCAACCCGCCGCGCAAATTTTTTTCCCGTTTCCCCCGCCCGGTTGTGAGCGCCCGCTTTCCCTTTTTTCCTCGCGAATATTTCTGATTCCCTCGCAGCGCACCAAAAGGCGGAAGGATCCCCTCCTCTTGGTTTAGTTTGACTCCCCTCAGAATGACTTTCTTATGGAGTGTACCCGTCGGCGAGGCGAGCCCCCCCCACTACACCTTTCTTTTCTGCGGAACCATATCCCCTTTTTACGAGAAGATGTTGACCCCTTTGCTTATGACTCCCTTTTCTTTAGACCTTTTTTTCTTTCTTGGATTAGGAAGAATTTCTTTTGTACGTTTTCCCGCATGTAATGGTAAACAGTGTTCCTTTCTTACCCACTCTTAACGGTGATTCCACTTCCCACTCCGTTCTTAAATTATCACCCGTTCCAATTTATAAGAGGATTTTTCTGGAAGGCAGCCGACGTAAACCCTTCATTCCCTCGGGCTTGGATTCCCCTTCTTTTCCCTTGTTTCACATTTCCTCCCCTTGAAAAGCTCCGAACGCTACGGAGCAAGGCTTTCCCCCACCTGCCATTGTAGCGATTATTTTCACCTATTCTTCCTCAGTTTTTTTCTGTAATTTTCTTTCTTCCCCTGCGGATCACACACTCGGCGTGAATTTCTTTTTTCCCTCTTTCCCCCCCCCCTTGCCATAATAGTCTTTTTTCGGAACCCCCCTTCCCTTCTTCCTCCCTTTGAAAAAGCCCGAATTTTCTTTTCAACCCCCCCCTCATTCTTTACTATAGAAGAGGTTGATTTGGATAAGTCCCTCTCCCTCTTTTTTTTCCCCCTTCTCCAGTTTCTCCGAGATAGCAGTTTCCTCCCCACTTTTCCCCCTTTTCTCTTCAACCGTAAATAATTCGCTTCGTTTGTCTCCTTTTTTCTTCCCCCCTCCAAGCTTAGAGAAAGAGCCCTGCCGTAATTCCACACACTTCGAGACGCTACTTCTCCCTCTCCTTCCTTCCACTGTAATACGCCCGATCTTTTTCTCCCCTTTTTCTTTCGGCAAGTACTTTTTGTGTCACTTTGCCTCTCTCCCCCTACCATCGGCAGAATTTCACCCTCGCCTCGGGCTTTTCACTTTTTTTCTTCGGCGGAGTTTTGCTGCCTTTTTCCTTTTTTTCGGTCAGGACGGAGTCTCGTTCACTTTTTCCCCTTCGTGATAAATGGCATATGCGTTGTGTTTACTGACGAATGTTTATAATGGCGCTTGTTTGCTTCAAGTGCTTCAAATCGATCAGATTTGTTCCTCCTCCCCCCTAAACATGAACGCGCTGTCCATCGTTTGTTTATTGCTCTTATTTTCGCGGTGATAAGATGAAAAGTTGAACATGGTAAGGAAGGTAGTCCTTTTTCCTCTCCGCCCACTACTAATCCCCTCTTTTTGCTGATCTCTTGTGAAGTGGGGCTCTATGGGCGTTCGGCTCCGGATGGTCCAGCTTTCTCTCTCATTTCTCTTGTGATAGGAGCTATTGTTTTCGTTCCGCCCCGCTCAATCGCACCTGAATTTCTAATGTCTCTTTCTTATTTCAAAGAGGATAAGCAGGTTCTTTCTCGGACTGCCCGCACGCCACGCAGATCACCTTTATTCTCCCCTCCTCTCGATCATCGGACGGCTCGGCTGCCTCTTCCCCCCCCCCTCTCTCCGCTAAAACACCGTTCCCCCTCCTTCGGGATGTACTAAGACTCAGTGGTGTCGGTCCAAGAAATAGGCCTTCTCTCCTCGAAAGATTCCTATCCGGTCACCCGAGACATCGTTTCCTTTTTTTTCTTATGAGGCTATATCGCGATGACATTAGCTCCCTCCCCCCTACGAGAATGTTTATCCCTCGTACTCACAATCATTCCACCTTTCCTCTCCTCCCTCCTTGTCGAAGCCGTCTTTTTTAGCTGCCTTCCTCCCCTTAGTTTTCGAATGCGCGTTCTTTCCCAAGGAAGCAATGCTCTGCCAATTCCCCGCCTAATGGATCCTCTTCGGCCTTTTTTTTCTTCTCCTCAGAAATGGAGCCTCTTCCCTTCCTTCCTCCACTAGAGATAAGCTGACGGTATTCCTTTCATTCCTTGGCCCGCAAAGTAAGCCCACCTATGATGCAACTTTTACGCAAAAACCCCTCTTTTCCCCCCAATAGACTTTCCTTCTCTTCCTCATAATGTATTTCCTCTCCCCCCCTGGAATGTAGCCCTTCTTAATCCTCTCTTCTCCTTTCTAATGAAGTCTCGCAGGTTTTCTTTTTCCCCCCCTCAATAATACCTTTTGGCGTTACCTTTTCCCATGAAGCCCTCTCTTGCCCTTGAAATGAGTTACTGATTACTGGGCACCGGTCTCCCTCTTCCGTGTGAGAGCTCCCCTCCCTTTTTTTCTATCGGGCTGGGAAGTGAAAACTTTTTCCGGGCAGACAGTGGGGTCACCAGACACCTCACTACCCCGGTAAAGAAGTCTTTATTTCTTCTTTTTCCCAGCTGCCCTACGTAAGAGTCCCTGTAAGTCTGTTATTCTTCTTTTCGAGGCACAAAACTCTGATACTGATGCGAGTTAAAGGCCTCTCTTTCTTTCTTTTCCCCTCCCCCCCCAGCTTCAGGTTACCGGTGCTTCCTCCTCCCCACCTTCTCTCTTTACGAGTGCGCCATCATTTTTACTTTTTCACGGTAACACGGAAGTCTTTTTTTTTCTACGCGACAACTTTTGCCTTTCCTTTTTTCAGTGAACTAATCGCAATTTTTTTTCTCTCTCACGGAGAAGGTCCTTTTCTTTTTCCTGGCGAGTGGAAGCACCCATTCCCTTCTGTTCCTCCGTGGGCTAAGTTTCCTCCGCTTTCTTTCTTCCTTGAGGATCGTATATGCCGTGTCTATTATTTGATATCTCTATCTTTTAATCATCTCTTTTTTTCGAGATTTTCTCATCTTCCCTTTCCTATTTGGGCATTAGCAGATCCTTTCTGACAGGGTCAAGCCGCGACAGCTGAACAGCGGCGTCTTTCTTCCTCTCCCCTCGATGGCTCCTTTCTTTTTTTTTCCCCCCCGCGAAAGGAAAGTAGCGCCCCCTTTTCTCAAGTGATTAATCCTGCAGCTAAAATGCGATTAGGGAAACTTCCCTCTTTTTTTTTTCTCGATATCCTCATCCCCTTTTTCTTCTTAAGTGTTGACCCTTACATCCCCCCTTTTCCTTGCTCTGGAGAAAGCTTCAGAGGCCGATTTTATATTTTGGCGAGAGCCGAAATTTTCCCTTCCTTGGTAGGTGGCAAAGTTCGAACCCCCCCCCTTCCTCCCGGTAAATAGCATAGCTCCTTAGTTTCATCTAAACGAAAGATTAAGTCCCTCTTCCTTCCTTCTCTCCTTTTGTTCTCCCCCCCTTTCCCTCCATGATGCTTCCCCTTCCTTTTTCTCTTTCCCGCTAATGGAGGGTTATTTTCTTCGTCCAAATCAGAATTTCCATCCCTTTTTTTTTCCCCTTTTTGCTCGCCAACGTTCTTTTTCTCTCGACAAGCCGTGGCCCCTTCCTTTGAAACACGCACTTGAGGATATGCATATAGAGGTTGCTGAGAACACGCACCTAAAATTTTGATCTGTCCTCTTTTTTTCCCTCTTACTTCAGGTCTGCGCAGTCTCTTTCCGTGGGAGCGGTCAGGTGTAACCTAGGAGGCACATTACTATTTATTTCGCTACTAACGTTTCCTTCTTTTATTGAAAAAGATGAGTTTTTTTTCTTCTTTCCCCTTTTTCGCATCTCGTTGGGCCGGTTGCGGACGCTTTATGTCGACGATCAGATAAGGAACTTCTCTCAGTTCATTCTTGCCCCCCCAGAGGACGAATGCTCCCCAGTGTCTTTCCTGAAGAAGAGAAATAGTTGACTCCTGCAAGAGATTCCTCCCTTTTCCTTTCCTTTTTCCGTAGCATGGGCTTCCTGTTAATTTTTTTTCCTTCTTCCGAGAAAATGCGCCCCCTCCCCCCCCCTTTTATGAAACCTAAGATTTTAACGTGACTGCGCCGGCAGTCTTTTTATTCTTCTGGTTGTTCCCTTTTCTTTCCTTAGTAGGGCGTGTACTCGTTCTATGGGAGGTGTAACTATCAGGCGATGAATGTCTGTCCCTGGGACAGAGCCCCTACTCATATAGATTTTTTCCCTTCTCTCCGATGCGGAGGTTTATCTTTGAGGCAATATTTCCCCGGACTCGCACTGCGGCGCGGCTTCCGGGACCATGTAGGTTTTCCCCCCCCCGTGTTAGAAGCCGTGGTTGTCGAGCGGGACTGAGAAGATCCTTTGAGCGCGATTTTTTCTTTTTTCCTTCTCTTTCAAGTGTGACTCTGCTTTTTTTTTATTCAGCGAATGATTAGAACGTTGTTCCGTCAGTGACCTCGAAGTTTTTCACTCCCGTATTAAGCCCCCCCCTCTTTTTCTTCCGGTCGTCCCCCCCCTCCTGCATAAGGAGCCAGCGCCCTTTAGAGGCGAGCTATCTGTTTTGACCATTGTCGCCGAAACTCCCATCTTTTTTTTCCCCCTTTCCCTTATACAGCAAACCATTGAAAAGCATTCTCTCTTCTTTTGACCAGCGCACGAAGGATTTGACATGTTCCCTTCCCCTTTCTTTCCTCCCCTTAAATAGTCCCTTTTCCTTCTTCTGCTTTCCCCGGATTTCATGTACTTTAATCTTTTCCTCCTACACCGAGGATAGATGTGTTTCATCACTGCCCTAGCGGGCCCGACTCCCCCCCTTTGTGCTCATGAGAAAATTTTTCCATCCCCTTTACGGTAACTGCCCATCCTTCTTGTGGTCAATCTTCTGCTGGGAAGTCTCCTCTTTCTGCGCGACACACACCCCATTTTCCCTCTCCTCCCACCTGCAAAGAAGAAGAAGGCCGACATTTCCCCTTCTTCTTGATGACGGCGCCGTCTTGTTCTTCTTTGTGGGGCAAGTGCCCTCCCTTCCTTTTACCCCCTGGTCATCAAGCCGAGCTCGGCCTTTTCTTTCCTCTCTTCTCAGAGTAGGGCGATCTCGAGCTTTTTTGCAGGTCGGAGGCTTTTTCTGTTTCTTTTAATTTTCCGCCCGGGGAGACCTCTCCCTAGTCAAACGCCTTTCCGTCTCTTTTGACAGTCGACAGTTTGTTTTTGAATTCCAGTGGGCAGGGCAACTTTCCTTCCAGGTCGCTGTTGAGGGTAGACTCCCCCCTTCTTTCCTTCCCCCAGAAACACGCGTCTTTTCCTCCATTTTTTCCTTTGAACGAAGAGTGTTTTTTGATAGATTCAAATGCGGGGGGAGTTGTGGGTCGATTCCCCCACACGAAAAATCTTTTTCCACTTTCCCCTCCGTCCCAGAGTGTTAGGTCACTTGTTGTAGCACTTTTTTATCCCTCTCTTTCCTTCCCTCCAAACCCTGAGTTGAGGGGAATGACTCCTTCCCCCTCTCTCGTAAAATTTCATTTTGTTTGGTGGTCAGTCCTTTTTTCCCTTCTTTCTCTTGCTGAATAGATTGAATTGCAGGAGGCTGGTGCGCACCCGCCCAGTCCTTTCAGGCAAGTCCCCTCTTCCTCCCTTTCTTCTTCATAAGGCGAGTTATGAAGTGGCAATAAAGGGTTTTTGTCCTCACTTGGAAATGGCGTAGCTCCCCTTTCTCCTTTTCCGATCACTTGTTCCACCTTCCATTACCCCTTCGGAGTAAAACGATCCTCTTCTTCTTACAAGGAAGAGCCCTTGACCAGTAGGTCTAAGAAATCAAGGAACAACTCCTAGCCCCCGGAAGCTCCCTATATGAGACGTCCCTTTTTTTACTTTCAGAGGAATGACATCCTTTCCTTTTTTTGTGGAGGGCCTCCTTTTCCCCGCCGAAAGATCCAAAATTCTCGAAAGTCCCCCCCCCCGCAACCCCAGTGAAATACGAATCTCCTTCCTCCGTTTAGCGGCTTCTCTCTCATTTCTTCCCTCTGTGCGTCCAAAGGAGGAACGGCGGCGACTCTCTGGAGGTTTTTTTTACCGATGGGCGGCGGGGGGTTTTTTTCCTGCTTATGGAATTAGAGGCCTATTAAACGCGGAATTTTTCCCCTTTCTTTCCTTTTCTTCTCTTCCTTCGTTGTTTTATCACAAGTAGAGTGTTCCCAGCTTCTATTTTCTTTCTCGGGGGTGAGACCACTATATCTCTCACTCCCCCTTCCCTTGGACGTCTCCGGTCATTTGCCTATAATGCTATTTCTTAGGCGGAAGGCATATGACTTCCATATAGCTCCTCCACCCCTTTTTTCGTGAGGGAATACCACCCCCTTTCTCTAATTTGTACTAGATCTTTTCGAATCGTGGGGGACGTCTTGCCCCCTTGATAATAGATCGATCTTTCCCCCCGATCGAAGTTTCCTTGGCGAGATTGCCCCTATTCTTTCCTCTGGTGAGCGAAACTCCTTTTCTTTTATCTCTTGTTCCCAGCAGCGAAAGATCCTCTGTTTGCCGGGAAGATTGTAGATTTCTCCGATTTGTTGCTTCTGTCGGGTCCGTTTCGTACGCCCTTTTGTCCTCCTCTCTGGCGCAGAGACTAATGGCTCTGTTTTTTTCTTTCCAAGCCGAACCTCGATGGGCCTTGTTCTTCTCTGTGCCTAGAAACACAATTGCTTGGACCTCTTCCTTTCGCGTATAGCGATGAGTTTCCCTTTTTCGACGTCACGATCTCCTTTCTCTCCTTTCTTTTTTCCCTTTTTGCGTGAGTAATAACGCTATCGTATTCCCCCCCCCCTTGTCGCGAAACGCAAAATCAGTATAGCACTTGTGTTGCGAAGGTTCGCCCCCCCAATATCAGCATTCCTTTTCTGTTTCTTTCCCTCTCCTACAAGGGAAACGATTTTGAAGTTCCCCCGCCTCCTCCCCTTTCGCCGGAATAAAATCTCCTTCTTCATCCTCCTCCGTGGGTGTTTTTCTCTTTTTCTCCTTCCGGCGCCGGGTGACTTCTTCCGCCTCAAAATCGTTTCATTGTATGCGTCTTCCCCTCCTTTTTTTGCTTCTTGGTATTGAAAAAGCAGCGCCACAACCGTTCGAATCTGCCCGTTGCGTGTAGCTGCGAATATTTCTCTCCACCTTGCTTCCCCTCCAACATTCAAGCCAGGATTAGGCCCCGCTTCCTCCCCCTCATGTCTCTCCCCTCCTTGCAATCAATAGCGAAATACGCCGCCTTAATCTTTCCCCCCCCCCCCAAGGGGGTAGAGACACCTCGCCTTCCCCTACAAGTCCAGCGAGGGCGGATTTTTCCCCGAATCAATTCCCTTCTTTTCCGTATCGGCGCCAGTTTAACCGCTCTGGCCGCGTCGAAAATGAACCGCCCACTTTTTTCCCCCTGCTTCTCCTCGACAATAGTAACGGCCCCAAACCCTTCTTTTCTTTTTCGTTAGGCTTCACCTTTTCTTTCCCTTTTTTTTTTCGCACCTAGAAATAGAAGTCGTCTTGCCCCGTCGTAAAATCTCCCGTTTTCTTCTTCTCCCTCTCTATGAGAAGCTTGCGCTTCCCCCCCTTCTTCCTCCGAGGACAAATTTATCGCCGTGTTTTCCCGCCGCCTTTTTCTCTCTTTCTTAGGACCCCCCGTGCTTCAGTTCCTCCCATCTAAGAAGGATTAGTGCCCCCCCGTTTTCAACCCTCCTCTTAGGGTGTCCTGGGTTGTCCCCCAGAAAACCCCCCCTCTTCCCCCCCTTCCCGGTTTAGAAACCTTTTCCCTTTCCCACGTACAGACGGACTCTTCTCCAGTGTTCCCCCTTCTTCTTGTAGAAGCTTCTCAGGCCCCTATCATTAATGACCTCGCCACCCCTTTCTTCTTACGCGTAGAACTACCCCTCTTTGTCTTCCCCTTCCTTTTGAGGAAGAAAGCGCAGCTGGAGAGGCTTCCTCTCCCTTTTTTTCCTTTTCTCCCCCGCTTCAGATTTGGTTCTAGCTTTACTTTCGAGAATTGCCGTGGCTCTCTTTCTTTTTGTTTTGCCCCCCACACCACTAATTACTTCTTGCATGATTCTTCCCCTCCAGACTGGTGAACGCGCATCTTAATTCCTTCTTCTCTTTCTTCTTGCGTTGTATGGAGCCTAGTTCCTTTTCTTCCGGGCTTCATCAGCCTTCGTTTTCTTTTCGCTCTAAGCCGGGGTCCTTTTGGTAAAATGTGGCCCACGTTTCCTTCCTATATGACGTTGCTTCTCGACTTTTACCCCTCCCCCCCTTTTCTCCCCCGTGATTTCACCTCCCTCCTGGAGGACGCCATTCTGCACTTTCCTTTTTCAAAGGAACTGCATGGGCTTGGCCTTTCTCTTTGTGGGGGAACCCAGCACTCGTCGTCCCGGCACCACTTGCCAGAGCCGTCAAGAGTTTAATTAGTACGGCCCCAGGATGCAAACAACCACAAAAGGAAGTTTTCGCGGCTTGAGGGGCCCCTTCCCCTTCAGGATCTCCCGTTTTCTGTAAGATGCCGTTCTTTAAAACCTTTTAACCAACCGGACTTGCCCTTGGAAAGGTTTCCCTTCCCTTCTTCCTTCTTTTGCGGGTTTTTACACTCCCAAACAATACACCACTTGCCCTCTTAGTCCCTCGAAACCGAAGCATGTTAATTCCACTTTCCCCCTTTCTGGACCGTCTCTTTTTCTTTGGATACCTGACATTTTAGCGATTTTTCGACGGCACCTCTAACATGTATCCCTCCCGTTGAATAAAATTCACTTTTCACCTGTAGGTACTGTAAAACTCCCCCTTCCTGCTTTTCAGGTAGAGCTACACTTTCCCTCTTCCCCCCTCCTCCCCGCCCGATGAAAACTTCTTTCTTCCCTAATATGCGAATAGAGCTCGTTATGACTATATCTTCTGGATGAACATGGGCATCGTCTACCTTTTTGTCTGGCACTTTAATACCTCTTCTTTCCGTAAGAATCAGCTCGGGCCCTTTCTTTTCTTTTTCTCGGAGGAGGGTTGTTTCTTTTGACCACTTTGGTCGCTGCAGGAATTAGGCGCGCCTTCCCCTCCTTTTGCTCAATGTAATCCTCTTCCTCTCGGTTAGAAGGCAGCCGGTCCTATATTCCTTCTTTCCGTGTGATGAACTCCCTGTTGTCAGCTCATCGATGTACTTCCATTACCCCCGGGGGGCCCCCCCCCTCTTTTTCTTCTTTTGTTTCCGACTGATGCTCTATTTCGCGGTTTTCCTTTTCTGAAAAATGGTAAGGCTGCATTCGCTCTGGTCAACTCCCCTTCCTCCCCCCTTTCCCTGTTTTGCTTCTCTTCTTTGTCTCCTCTATTGGGCGTGGTCTTTCTTCTGGTCCATGCGCTGTCGCCCTCCTACATGGCGCTTTTTGTCTTCTATCTGATTTTTTCTCCCCCCCTCCTTCCCTGCCAGGATTAAGACTCCTCACTTACCTCTTTCACGCGTACCTGTTTCTCATTCTCTTCCTTCAAGCCCCGACACGCATCCCCCCTTGAGATCTTATTCTTCCCTGATGCATGATCCGGCCGGCTGTCCAGTCAGCTGCGCGCCCCCCCCACCCTTTATTCTAAACACCTTTTTTAACCTAGTCAAGCAGTCATTTCCTCCGAAGCACTCGCCCCCCCCAAAACCCAAACTGCGCGTCCTTTTTTCCGCACAATGATATCTCTCCCCAGAGGACGATGCCTCGCCCGCTATCCTCCTCTCAGGTCTTTATGATGGCAACGCCCCCCTTTCTGTTTTTGAACAAGAACAAGCCGCATGTACCGCACGCCCTCCTTCCCCCCCCATAATTCTGTCTTCGGCTCCTTTTTTTCCCTTTCGATGGCAATTCAGACCGTATTTCTTGCGGAGAATTCACCAACCCGTACTCCCATTCCTATGCCACTTCACCTCCTCCCTGCTTGTCGCTTTGCATTTACTTTTCTCCAGGAAAATGGTCTCCTTTTCCTTTGCGCAGAAGCCTCGTCTTCATCAGTGATCGTGTAATCGTCCTTTTTTTGTCCCGCAAGTAGCAATCTTTCCTGTCCCTCCCTCCCAAAAGTCATTCTGTTCATCCTGCCTGGACCCGTGTTTTAGCGAATCCCTTATTTTTTTCCCTTTTTCGCCCGACTCATCAATTCCTCCTTTCCGTTCTTCCCCCTTTCTTTTGCGGCAAGTTAGAGCAGAATCAGCCCTTTCGCTTCGTGTTATAATGAAAATTCTTTTCTCTCTCTCAATTTTTTTTCTTCTCACGTCAGGGTAGATCTCCTTGTCTCTCCCCCTCTCCGGCATTTCCTTTATGGATTCGGAATGGACCGCCCAAATCACGAATCCCTTATCTTCTCACCCCTCACGGAAATGCCCCCCCCTTCCTTTCTTTAGTGGTGACGCACTCTTTCCCTCTCCCATGAAGTTTCCCTAGAAGCGGAGTTTAGCTTCCCATTGTACATCTTTTCTTTCACCTTCTCCGGTATTTTCACTTTCCCCCTTTTTCCCCCCCCTCTTGCTGCTAAGAGCACAAATCTCAACTTCTTTTTCTCCCCCCGTAAAAAAAGGGATTGTACTTTCACACTACGCTTTCCTTCTCCCTCCTCACGGTTACGGGCACCAAGATTTTTTTCCCATCGAATTCTTCGCTGCGATTTCTTTTCCTTCCCTTTCGATTCTTTCCTTGAAGTCACCCAGTCCCTAGTCCATCGAGGGTAGATCCCTTTTTCTTTTTCTTTCCTCCTCCGCTGTGAAGCGTCGGCGCGATCTCTTTCTTAGATGCCCGTTTAGCGGATGGGCTCTCTCTCTCTTTTATCACATACTCCTTTTTTTTTTTCCTGATCGAAAAGCACCCTGCCGTTTCCCCCTCCCTCCCTTCTGCAGGATAAGAGCTCCGCTTCCCTTCTTTTCTGTAGAACGACGAGACCCCTGGTCCTGGAAGGTGGAGGAACGCGCCAGTTCACCTTCCTTCTGTCCTTTTCCCTCCCATAGACAGCGACAATTTCTTTTTCAACTGAAACTCTTGTTCTTTCCCCTGTTTTTTAGCGTATCTCCATAATGTGCAGCGTAAGGTGACCGCAGAAGTTCCCCCTTTTTTTTCTCCTCTCAGTGGCGAAGTTGAGATGTTGTTTTTTCTCTTTTTTCTCCCCTCGGTAAAGGAAAGTGGTCTTTTCCCTTTCCGAATAACAGGCTGTCGCCTTCCCATCCGCGAATCTTCCTTTTTTCTCCCCCGCACGCTGCAGGCCCCTCTTCGTTCTCTTGACGATTTGCGTCCCTCCCTTCTTTTCCTGCGTATACCTTTCTGAAGGGTTTGCTTTTCACTATCAATGTCGGCGTTTTCCCCCCCTCCGAATCAGCCCTTTGCGGTTTTCTTTTTGGCACACGTGGAGACGAGCTCTTCCCCCCCTTTCTCTCCAGAAGAAACGCGTCGAGAGCCATCTATGAGGTTCCTCCCCTTTTTCCCCCCCCCAAAAGGATGATTCTGCCTCGACTTGACGAAATCCGGCTTCCTTTTTTTTTTTTTCTGATAGTGAAGGAGTTCGTTGCTGAAGGCCAGGTGTAACCTCTTGTCCCTCAAGTATTGATTCGTCCCCTTTTTTTGCTATTGAAAGATGACGTTCTCTTTCCTTCTATTGGTCGGAAGGTGCCCTGGCCTCTGAAGAGAACGCCGATTCCGTCTGATTCGCTGATGCTTAGGACGTCTTCGCCGCATTTTTTTTTTTCCCGGGGAAGCAGAGCCATTTCTCCTTCCCCCCAACTCCGATGATAAAGTAGGATTTCATTTTTCCTCAGAGCCTTTTCTTTCTTAGGTCTTTTCCACTTGGAGCAAGTGGACTAAGGTACTTTCTCCATAGAAGATCTTAACTTTCCCGCTCTTCTTCTCTTTGCGGATGATGGCTTTGTGAATGCTTAGTAGTCTTGATTCAGCGCGCTCCTCCTTTTTTTTTCGGGGACAACCTCTTTTCCCTCCTTTCGGCCATAAGGAAAGACCCTCTATCCGAATCTCGTCTCCTCAGTCCGCATGCGCTCTGTTCTTTCTGGGATTGGACGAAGCGCCGTCCTTCCTTTCTCCCTTTTTCGGGGACGGAGTCAAGGACACGTTTTTTCTTTTGTTCCCCGTGTGAGAGGGACTGCTCCGTCTCTTTATTCGTTTCGGAGGTCAGTGCGACCCCCCCCCTTTTCTCTGCGGGGCGGTTTGGGTGGGCCGGAATGATAAGAAGTTTCATGCGTGTCTTTCTTCCCGGACTTCCTACTCCCTTGAGATGGAGTCGGGTCTTTCCCCAAAGAAGATATCCGCCCCCTAGCAACCTCTCCATTTCTTTTTCTTCAGTGGACCATCCGTCTTTCCTTTCCCATGGATGTCTTCCCCCCCTTTGTACATAGATCAGCACCCAATTCCCCCTCTTCTATGGATCCCCTCCTGGTTAGAAAGGCCTGACCATGCCTTTCTCTCCTTCGCACCGCGAAATTACAGACAGGAACAGGGGCCTCCCCCTTTTTCAGTACGGACAGCTCTTCCCTCCCCCCCTCTGATGAGATGTGCAGCACTTGTCTTTACTTTGGCCGACCACACCCCCTACCTGCTCCATGAGAAACGGTCGTTCAAAGTGATTCCCCCCCTTGCTCAAACGAGCCTTTTTCCTTCGGCCTGCTGGACTCTCCTCCTGCGAGAACAAACTTTTCCCTCCGATAAGAAAACCGCAGCACTTCCACTACATTGAAACTCCCTGCTTTGCGTCCCCTCTTTTCGATTGTAGGGCATCACACCCCACCCACTCCCCCTTTTTTTTTCCCATGTCCCACCGATCCGTCTTTTTTTGCAGCGCTTTCTCTTTCTTTTCCAGCTAGGCGCGAAGTGTTTGCCCTTCTGGAGCATATGCTTCTTTCTTCTATCTTTCCTTCCCTTTCGACGATCTCCCCCCCTCAGGGAAGGATTACGGTGACCTTTTCTTCCCCCTTCTAAAGGTTGTGAGGGAAACGGGCTACGCGTCTACATGGTCGACTTTCACCCACCTCGCTAAATTTATTCTCCCACCTCTTTTCTCCCCCTTTCCAAGCCGGTGTGTAGAAGTGGACAGTTTTTTTTTTCTTCTTGCAATGAGGGGGAGTCTGTGTTTCGTGCAAAAACCGAAAACCCTCCTCGTCTTTTTTTCCCTCTGTTCCTTCAATAGGCACGCCGAGTGTTCTTACTCCCCTCCCCCTAGCAGAAGCAGATTACAGCCCCCCCTCTTGGGAGGGTTTCTGTACGATTGTCCCATCGTCTCGCTTCTTCCTTTTTTTTTTGGTGCATCTTTTCTTAGCCTCTTCAGAGTTGAAGGCCGTGCCTTTTTTTCTCAAAGCGTAAGCCACAGGCCAAGCCCCGCTTCGATCCTTCCTTTCTTGCAGAGAGTAATCCCTATTCTCTTGAATTTGCAAATCACGGGTGAGATGTTCCTTCTTTTCCCTGCCTAGCAGCAGGTTACTATGGTTCCTCACCATTGGTCCACACTTTCCCCCTTTCCCGGAGTGCGTCACCACCCGCCCTTTTTCTTTTCCCTGCCAAGAAAAGATCGTCGAATCCACCAAGGAAGCAGACGCACACTGAAGCCTTTATCTGCTGTCAAAAGTTCTGGATGGGACAGATTGACCGTCCTCAGCTACTTAATTGAGTGTGTGATTGTGTTTTCCTATTTTTTTTAGCCCTCCATATAGAAAACTCCTTCTGCTCAATGATTCTCCCCCCAGAAATAGAGAGGCTCCTTCCGCAGTTTGGATCAAGCCCCTCTCCTACGCCATATGAGAGTGGCTCCACGGTCGTTGAAGGCGGGAGATTTCCCCTTATTTTTTGTAGGCTTCGCTTTACAACCCCCTTTTTTTTTTTGGCGCGGGTGATGATAGGGACCTTTCTTTCCCCCCCCCCTTTGCGAGTTTCCTTTTAGGTATGAGATGTATTCTTTCTTGCGTTGAAACGGTTAGTAACTAAACAACTATATCTTTCCTAGATATAGTTG
>Ga0179593_1550895_pt1 | contig 14804 bp, 18 predicted proteins | sample CZODoug2_1_08_16_FD_185931 | JGI IMG/M metagenome (GOLD analysis project Ga0179593, IMG submission 185931) | Vadose zone soil fungal communities from Angelo Coast Range Reserve, California, USA - CZODoug2_1_08_16fungal (PacBio error correction) | ecosystem: Environmental > Terrestrial > Soil >... | reverse complement strand
TTTAATTTTTCCTTTCTTGTTGGACTCTCGCGGGACTTTCGCGCTGCGGAGCTTTTTCTTTGAGCGGTTGAATCTTCCGTTCCGGTTTTTCCTCAATTCCTTGGGGTGGTTCTTCCACCAAGTCAACATTCCCCTTTTTCGGGCTCGCCTTCGACCCGTTCTCCATGGGACTTGGTTGCCCGTCCCTTCCGGCCTTGATTTGGTCTTTGTCCCCTGTTGAACTTTTCTGAAGGGAGAATGGCCCTTTTTTTTCGCAGGGATCCCCCCTTGGCACGTTTCCTCCCTTTTGCCTCGCCACCCTGGTCCTGTTAAGCTAGTGAGCTATTTTTTTGGGTACTATCAGGGTACCTTTCCACAGGATTTGCTCCTTGATTGTTTTCTTTCCCGTTGGATTTATAGATTTTGGGCGCTGGTTTTTGTTTTGTTTTTTTTTTCCCATTTCATCAGCTTGTGCTTCCTAGAGCCGTAATGTCGTTGCCGGCATCACTCCCCTGTGCACACGAACGTTTCCGCCGCTGGTCGCGCTCCCTCACTTTCCTCCCTACCCCTAGTGTGCCGTGCGTTTCTTGGCCCAGGCGGGTTTTCATGCGGTTTCTGCTTCGACCGCACCTTGGCCTTGGTTTCCTTTGGCTCCCCTTCCTTGCGGGACTTTTTCTTCTTACTTTTTACGGTGCGGTTGAAGCTTGCCTTTTCGGATGGCAGTCCAGAGTTTTTTTTGTCGATCTTTGCTCTCGTCCCCCCCCCTCCTTGTTTCCCTCCCCCTCACCCCACCTCGTCTTAGGATGAAGCGCATCCCTTTGTTTTTCTGCAGAGGTTTTTGTCGGTTGGTAGACTTTCTTTTCCAGCGCTCTCAGCTCTTGTCTTTCGGGAATGGGGTACGGACGTATTGTTATTTGGGAGCCCCATTTTTTTTCGGCCTCCGGGCTGGAAGTTTTAGACGTTCGTCCCCTTCCAGTTTTCTCGGCTTTTGACCGTTTTCACTCGACGAGTAGGTGACTTTCCCCGGACCCAGCCCCCCCCCAACATCGCCACGGTTGAGTTGGTGTCGGAAGTTCCCTTCCTTATTGACGGGCCTCGGGTTTTCCCTTTGAAGCCCTTCCGATTGTTGCCGTGCTGTGAGGTTTCTGTCGGCCGGCGACTCTTACCCTCCGGTCCCCGGTCTGGCCTTTCACGTAGACCCCGCTTCACAATGATGCCCCTGTTTATTTTCTGCGCCAGTGTTTCCCTTCCCTGACTTGCGAGGTTTTTCTGGGGCTTTCCATCAATTTGCCGCCTGGGCTGGCGGCGGTTTTTCCTGATTCTTTCCTTTTTCGATTCCGTAAGGCCGATCTTTCTCCTTTGTGAGAGACGTCAGCTGCCCCTTTTTCCCTTATGGCTTCGTATTCAGGTCCCCGATGGTTTCGCCGCTTTTTTCTGGGGCTATTCCTGTTTTTGGTACTGATAGGGGAACGGCTCCATTTCGACCCTTAGTAACGTAACCTTTATAGTCGAGTCAGTAGGATTTGCACCCCCTGTACCCTGATAGGTCGGGTTGTGCAGATGATCTCGGTGCTTCCGGCCCGACAGCGGATCATCTAATTCATTTTTAGAGGCGGGTTCCGAGAGGGATTAAACCTCCGTCAGGTTTTATTGTTCGTCTGTTTGAGGTTTATTGACAGCGCCCCCTTTGTTCCCCCGCCTTTATGGAGGCAGTTGAAACAATTTGAATTTAGTTCCTATGTCAAGATGAATTAGACCAAGGTGTTTTCTTTTTGAGCGGGAATTCCCCTCGGCCGTACCTCCCTGAATGACCTTCTGAAGCGCCTGGGTCCCCTTTTCGAGGTTTTCTTTTTACGCGTGATTTCCATTTAGGGTGTGCCCCTTTATTTCCGGTCCTCTTGTATATGGGTCAGGGGTCCGCGATGGGCGGCTCTTTCGGGGTTTTTTTAAAGACTTCTAGTGGCCGTTGCTGTAGATGATTGAGGTTAGTCCCCCCTTCCAACCTGAGTATACAAGTGTCCCTTTTTAGGACCGAAGTCGTCCGGGTCTGTTTGCGAGATTTTCAATAAATGGCCCCCAGCGCTGGGGTCTTCCTGATTGCCCCGACTCCTTAGACCAAGTCGCCTCCCCGACTTGAATCTTGCTGGGTCTCAACCCCTCCCTCCGAGTTGGGTGTCTTGTTTAGCTTTGATTTTTTTCATCACTCACCATTATCTCACTTTTTTTTCCATTCTGCTCCCCTTTTGTTTTTTCAGCCCTCCCCTTACTCCCTCTTCCATAGGGACAGTCCCCCTCATTGTGCTTTTTTTTCCTCAAGGTCCACTCTTGGGTCCTCGCTTAGCTCCCGCTTTCCCTTCCCAGCACGTGCACTTTTCAGTTTCCTTCTTCCGGCTCTAAGGCGCTGCAAAACGGTTTTTTTTTTTTCTTCTTTCCTCTACTTTTTTTTTTGAGAGAATCATGCACGCGGTCTCATCCCCTGCCACAAAGTGACTTTTTTTATTAACGACGTCGACCCGTTGCCCCTTGCTCCAGACAGAGTTTTTGGGTCAAAAAGTCTGCTCTCCCCCCTACTCATATCGTAGTGCTATTTCTCCGGTTACTTTTTTTTTTCTTCGTCCTTCTTGAAACCCGCCGAGTATAGACTGGTTTGATCGTTCTCTCTATTACGATAAGCCCCCCCCCTTCCCACTCGGGGTTGGCATGTCTTCCTGCCTCTTTTTTTTCAATATGGACCATCTTTTTCGTGATTCCGGTTTGCACAGTACTACGCCCCCCTTTTTCCCTTTCACTTTATGGACATATCCCTGTTTTTACGTCATGGCCCCTGCCCAAATCCAGGTCTTCCTTTTTCCTCCCCTCAAATTTTCCTTTTTTTCTGACCCCTTCACCTTCGATCCATTGCTTACCCGAAAGTTCCTTGCCTTCACCTGCCATTCCTTCGAGGCCGAGCAGTTTAATCACAACCTCCCCCTTTTTGTCCCTCGTACAGTCTGTCACACCCAAGGGCTTTGTGAGCTTTCCCTTCCCGGCTGTACCTCCTCGGGGGCACTGTTCTTCCCCCCTCCTTTCGGATGTTTTTCCTTCCCCTCCCATCTTTTTCCCCTAAGCCCTTGCACCAATGGGCGGCGTCCCCACCCTTCAAAACCTCGTCCCAGCCTTTAGTTATGGCGTGAAGCTATTTTCCTCTCTACACTGCCCTTCTTCTGATCCCACTTCTTTGTTTTCGCCAACTTCCCCGTCAGTCCCCTGGGTGCACCTCCCCGTGATCCCTCTGTCGGAGATTCCAATTGGGACCCCCACCCCCCCTTTATCTTTTTCCCCCTTCCCCGACGACTCGACAAATCTTCCACCCCCCCCCCTTAACGGTTTAGGACCGTCATTTCTTCACCACCGTTCGCCCCCCCGCCCGGCCGCGGCCCCCCCCCCCCCCCCCCCCCCCCCCCCCCCCCCCCACCCCCCCCCCCCCCCCCCCCCCCCCCCCTCTTCGCTCTCTCAAGTCCTTCCCCCCAAGATTGCCTCCCGATAAATGAAACCTCCTTATCCAGGGCTTCGTCAACCTTTTTTTCTCTTAAGTACCCCCCTCCCCCAATTCCTTTCGCATAAACGGACCCGGAATTTCCAACCTTATCCCCCTTGAGGGACTTCTCTTCACCCCCTCGCCGACGTTTGCCTCTCCGCCGGAAGGACCTTTCCCCCCTTCACCCCCATCTCCTTCGACTTTCTTAACTGAGTCGTCGCCCCATTTTCCCCACGAAACCCCCCAGTGCGATGTTTCACCGCGCCTCTGGTTATTCACCGTGAAAGATAGACCCTTCCTCCCCCTGGCCGGTCTTCCCCTTTCTCCCCCTCTGACCCAAAATGGCCCCCCAATTCCCCGACCGCATCCTCTTCAGCGTGGCCCCGATTTCGTCATTCCACCCCTCATCTTTTTCAACCTCTATTCCCATCGTCTCCCTTTTCCCCATCCCGTGGGTTTTCACGAGGGGCGCCCCCTCACCTTTTTTTTTTTGGACCCACCCGTCCCTTAGGAAAACTAACTTCCAATTCCCTCGTGAGCCCCAAGCCTTCCCTTTTCGGGTCACCACCCCTTTTTTTTTGCGCGCTCCCCCCCCTCCGCCCAAGTTTCCCTCCTCCCCTTTCAATCGGCGTCGTTTCACCGTCCTATAACCCCCTATTGGCCGGGGGTCCTTTTAGTTGGGGAAGCCCATTGTTTTCTTTTCATCTTTTGCCGTCCCTTTCGTCCGCTTCGGTTGCATTGCTGTGATTTCTACCCGCCCCCGCCCCCCGACACCCCCCCCACCCACCTTCCTCCCCCACGCAGTTTGCCACCGTTTTATCCCTTTCCCCCCCCTAAACAATCACTTCCCATTGCCTCACTCCATCCCCTCTATTTTTTCGACCTTTTCGAGGACCCCTCACCCCTTCACCTTCCGTATCCCGGTTTCCCCCAATCTTCCTCAACTACGTACGGGCCTTTCCTAAAAGTAACATATTCACCAGCTGATCCATTGACATAGCGGCTACCCGTGCCTCCCCCCTCGGCGGTTTTCTTCCTCCAGCCAACCTCTTTTTCGTAATGCCCCCCCCCCCTTCGCGACGACTAGCTCTCACATCACCTCCGAGCCGCATTCTTCTCACTAGTTTCCCAAGCACCGTAACTTAAATCTCTCTTTCTCATTTTTTTGAAGTTTTTAGTCTTGGCTCCGTGATTTTGTGCATTAACGCGTACAGGGGGACCCGCCAACTTTTTTCGGGTTGATCCTTTGTTGTCCTCCTTTGTTATCAGCTCTTTTGCTGGCTGTCCCCCTTTCCTTTTCGGTTTCTCAACCGCACCGTCGTTGCCTTCCCACCCCCTTCGCCTATCTGTACATCCTGCCCAAGTTTCAGTCTCTTCCAACTTTTTGTTTTTCTTCTTTCCTCCGACTTCGTTTCGGGGGATCCCGTCCGGGTTTTTCTTACCGTGTGCATATTCTGGGTTCCCTGTGCTTCCCCTGACTCGTCTACCAAGATCGGCCCCCCCGGAGTACACTGTCCCCCCCTGGGGTTCACTTTTTGTTGCTGGATCTGGTTCCCTGCCCCGGATGTTTCCCCATCTTTTGTGAGTAGTTGATTTGGTTTTTTCTTGAAGAGTTTTCGGCCGTCCGTTAACTGATTTTTTTCTTTTTGCACTCTTCCCGAAACAGGCTTCTTCGCTCGGGACCCCCAGCGAGCTCCCCCTCACTGGCTTCCCGCCATTTCCCTGAAGGCCCGCGGATCCTTTTATTATTTTCTATCTGCTTACTTGCTTCGACGCTTGTCCCCCCTTCGTAAAGACTGGGGGATTGAGAGAGGTAATTCACCACCCCAAAACCCAACCCCACACAACACGTGGAAGGTCTGTTAGGGGTGGTCGTGGTTGCTTCTGGGTATGGAAGGCTTTTTTTGATTTTGCGGTTGTTTGTCCCTTCCTCGCTCGTTCCAAAAGGATTCTTTTTTCCCGGGCCCCTGTTCCACATCTCAGTATTGTCTTCTCTGATGAAATTCCACGGCCCAAACCTCCGCTGTCTGGTCGGTGGGATGGTCCTTCCCATCTTTTGTCCCTTCCGCTCGTTCTAGGGTCGGCCTGCTTTTACCCAAAGGTTTACTTTGTGGGGCCATTCCAGGACCTCGGGCCGTGATTCTTTGGGTCCCGGGAGGCGTTTTTGCCCCCCACCTTGTTACTTTCTCTTCTTTCTCCCCCCATTCCCTGGATGGGGCGTGTTGTCCCCGGGCCACAACACGGTTTTTCCCCCCCTAAGGGGGGGATGTCTTTTTCCGGTCTGAGATGTTTTATAATTCCCCCCCTCTTTGCCAGCCGGACGTCCTCTTGGCTTGTTATTTTGGTGAACGTTTGGACCGGCCCCTCTGCTAGGCCCCGATACTGTCGATGCCTCTTTTGGCGCAGCAGGCTTCAGTGCGTCCACCTTTCTACTTTGTGCTTTTTCCTTTCGTTTCTTGTCATGGACGTATTCCCACGAGCTTCGTGGACGTGCCCTGCCCCCACCCCCCACGAAAGCCCTTTTTGCGCGGTTGTTTTGCAATGATATTATGCTGTTTTTTCTGTCCCCGTTCTTGGTCCCCTGCCTCTCGATGAGGATATTTCCCCGGACGGGCGGTGGTGCTTCCGCCCGCCAAGGTGTGACCGTCCTGTAAACTGCGTTCTTTTCCGTTAGGTGACTCTCATCCGGTGTCCCAACTTACAGTCCCCGTACCCTTTTTCCTAGACGTCCGTAACGGTCCTGACAAGGGCCCCCTTCCCCCTTTAGTTCGTTCCCAAAACCTGTCGGGTGGGTTGTTTCAGATGCAAACACGTTTTATATGCTAGTTCCAGGTACTATTGTTTCTTATTCTGCATGCAGGAGGGGTCCGGGTCCCCCAACTTTTTCTTCTTGCAGGAACGTGTTCCTGAGGCTTTAAGCCCAAATAAGTGAACTTTTTTTTTGGCGTTTGGATTCTCCCACGGAGCCCCTAGTGTTGAGAGGCGTGACTCCATTGTCGCCCCATTCCCCCCACAGTTCAGGGCGAGCGCCTTTTCCCCATCCCGAGTTGTTCCCTGCTTCTTTTTGAAAGCGGGCCCACGCCCCTTTTGGCACAGGGGGGGGCCCTTTAGACGGGTATTCTGAGAGCTGTGCCGCTCCTTTTATTGTGGAACTTTTCCCTTTCCCCACTTTCGTCGCGTTGTGTGGATTTTTTTTGCCGGCTTTTCATTTTTCGTTCGTTCCGCAATTATTTTCCGTGACGTTGCAACTCTGTATTTCAACAGTTGGTGGTAGTTCTTCTGGGACCTGGAACCCTATTACAATTTTTTCGTGGCAATTCCGTTTCCCTTTTGAATTTTTTTTTCAGTCGATTTTTCTTGCACGAGATGTCCCTCCCTTTCGCGCCTTTTTATCTCTGTTTGGCCCCTGAATTGACCCAGAGCTTTTCTCCAAGATTATTATTGCGGAGCACATGGGCAATCTCCCCCTTTGTTTGCTTTAAATGCGTTTTTCTGTGTTTCCCTGTCTCCACTACCAAAATTCTACCTCCGTTTGGTCATTCTGAGCTACAATCTTTTCCATCGTCGAAATAGCCCCGCCAGACCCTCACCGGTTTTATTATCTCCTCCCCGTTGGGTTTCCCCCCCCCCCGTCCTTCAATAGGCTTTCATCGCTTTTTTTTTCCGACCTGAAGTACCACTCCCCCCCCCCTTATTGACCTTGTTGGCAGTCGTTTTTTGAGCCGTCCTCCCCTCCTTTCCGAGGTCTTTTAACAGGGTTTTTCATCTTTCTACTTTTCATACTCCCTGTTAGAGCGCTCCCGTTGCCCCCTCCGACGTAGACGGCCGGCCTCCCCCCCTGCACACCTTTTTCCTTTTCTGTTCTTTTTCCCAGTGAGTCTCCGGATTTTCCCCCCGTGAGATCTATCCTTACCCCCCCACGACTTTGGGGCTTACCCCCCCGTCGTCTACCGGTGCTGTGCTTGCTCTTCGACGGTCTTCCCCTTCCCCCTGACCGGAGGACTTTTCCCCTCCACTTTCCGCGTTCAATTCAAGTGACCCCCCCGAGCATTCCCCCCTTTCTTTTTTCTGTGCGTTCATTCTACCTTCAAGATTAAGTCTTTTCTTTTAGGATTCGGGCCCCTGTTAGCCTTCACCCCCCATCGCGCCCCCATTTAGTTTTCCCCTTCTTTTTTTTGCCGTTGGACCCCTTACCGACTTTTCCAATTCAGGTAACCTCGGCCTTTTTTTTTATACCTCAATACTCCAAACAGCAACTTTCCCCTCCCCCCCGATGCGCCTTTACCCTGAACTTGGCTGCCCTGCCATTCCTCACCCTGCCCAGTCTCCCTACCCTTTGCCAGCTCCACACCCATGGGTTACCTTGTCCAGTTTCCTTTTTCCCCCCCTTTGGTCCCCACAAAGGTGGTTTTTTTTTTTCCTCCTGCGTCTTCCTGCGGTACCGGGTAGCCTTCGCTGCCGTACACAACCTGGATATCTTTTTTTCATTGGCATCCACCGGCCTCCCCTCGGTACAACCGGTTTTGCGTTCTTTCACGTCCCCGTTCGCTACCCTCTCTTTTTTCCCTTTTGTGACGCCTCATCCGTCTTCCCGAGATGGATCCCCTTTTCCCCTTACACGGTCCAGTGACGCCCCTTGGCACCGCCCCCCTCTCATTTCATTGATCCTGTGTCGCCCCCTAATCTATAACTTTCACGCCCCTTCATCGATCGTCACCGGCAAGTCACCGTCAGAATCCCCCTTCCCTTTTTCACCTTGCCGCCGAGACTCCCGCTCTTCTTTCTTCTCTCCATTTGTGCGACGCATTGTACTAATTTTCCCTCTCCATTAGGCCCCCCGCCGTCATCCCCTTTTTATTGGCCCTTCTTGCTTTTCCCACGCCCCTAGTGCTTTACAAGTGGACGTCCAGAAACTCCCCCGAGCACCTTTTTTCCCCTTTTCCTTCGCCTTTCCTTTTCTCTCCCGTACTGTCCTTTTCGGCTCCGCCACCCCCCCCAACCTCCTCCCAACCACTTGCACGTTCCCATCTCGCCGGTCCCCCCCCCTTTTTTTTTTTCCGACCCCATCACCTACGACCCTTTCTACCTTGCCGATGTCCTTTCTCACTCCCCCCCCCCAGTCGCGGGCCAAAGCTCCTTCCCCGCGGCCATTTTTTTTTTTTACTGCCGCCATCGCGTCTTCTCCTTTTTTTCCCCACCCTCCCCCCCGCTTCAGAATTTTCGCTTTGTTGGTCACATATTTCCGTAATTCCCCGGCATTTCCCCCTCTTTCCACCTCGCGGCCTGCCTAGTTTTCCTTCGTAGGGGTGCAGTTTCCACCATTCTTTTTAAACTCTTCTTTGCACCGCGTTCTACATGGCCAACTTCCTCCTTTCCCCTCGCCCTCTTTCCCCCAGCCCGTAACCAAGCGCCCCCCCGACTGACGCAAGATCCGCAACCTTTTTTTTTTCGCCCTGGCATTCTTGGCGTCCTACCTTGCGTTCCCTTCCTCGGAAAAGTTTCCCTTTTTCTTCCCGATAGGGGCGTCTCTTTTGGCTGTAGCGGTTTTGTTACACCGTCCTTTCCGTGGACTTCCTTTTCATTTTTAGGCCCCGGGCTCCTATTCGCACCCCGTCCCCCGCGATCCCAAACCCCCACCCACCCTGGCACCCCCGGCGCCTTCCTCCCTTTCCCCCCCCCTAAACACCACTCCTTTACAAAGACCACATTTTTGGAAAACTAGCGATCTTTTACGCTATCTTGGTTCCAGCACGCCGGGACCCAAACCTTTTTTTTTTCCCCCCCCGCGTGCTGGGCCCCCACCCCACTCAGCCTCACTGGCTTTTGTCCCTCCGTTTTATCTCAGTTCCTCCATGTTCCCCCCCATGAGATTCGCCCTTTGCCCTTCCCGTCCCGGGCGTTTTCCCCGCCAAGGCTGATCCCACACCTGAAAGAACTTTTTTTTTTTTGCTTTCCCCTTGCTCCTCTGAACTCCATTTAAGTCCGTTTTTTTTCTCTCTGAGTTTTCAACAAAGGCACTCCCATTTAGGTCCCCATCCTCCTTCCCGTTTTGTTGTTTGTTAATTCTCTCCCTTCATTGGACACCTGTTTGAAGCCCCCCCCTCCCCCCGATCCCCCTTCCCCCCGCCGCTCACGGGACAGGTCGAGGAGTTCTGACTCGTCCCTTGTAGCTTTCCCCCCGACCTTCGAGCAAAGCCAAGACACTGAAGCACCCCCCCGCGTCGGTGACCATTTTTTCCACGGACTTTTTTCTGGACGTTGTTGTGACAAGTCGTTGATATTCGGTGATTTTGTTCCCCAGGCCCGGTTCCCCCAACCTCCCCTCCCCTTCGTTTAGTTTAAGATTGGCCGTCGGAGGGTTTCCCCCCCCGGAAAGTTACGTTTTGCCCCTGAGACTCGACCCCCTACCCAAAGTAGATCTGTAATACAACCTTTCTTTCCATCCTTGGAGGATTATCTTTCCTTTTTTTTTGAAATGAATTCTTTTATTTTCCCTGTCACTTTTATTATGGTGCCCCTTTACGTTTTTGTAACCGCACCTTTGTTTCGTGTAAATTTGAATCCCCGGCCAGAATCCAACCCCCTTTCCCCGAAGACCCTACCGACCGTGTTGACAGCGTTTTTACATTTTATGCTTCCTTGCACTACGGAATTAGCCCGCGGGCTTTTTTTTTACTCCCGTGGATGCGTGGGGCACGAGCGTTCTTACCTCATCCGTATGGGACACTGAGGGTCCGGTCGGTGAGGGTGCCTTTGGCGTCGATGTGGGTTGAGTTAACTCTTCCCCAACGCTCTTTTGACACTGCGGGTTCCTGGCTTTGCTCTCTAATGCTGCGGTCCAGTCTTCGTTTCAATCCTCTCCCCTCCAAAACGACCAAGTTGCAGGCCTGCACCCACCTTCTTCCCCAGTATGTGACTGACCTCCTTGTTATCGCGCTTTATTTTAGAGTCATGGAGGAGCTGATTGAAGTTTTGGGGGATGACGGCCTTGCGTTCCCTCGCTTCTTTACTCTTCTGCTTTCTTCTTTGCGGGTTGTGTTGGGCATTGCGGTCATTCCTGAGGATGTTGCCCTCTGTCTGTTTTTTTTTTTTTTTAGAGGATCTGAATCCCCCACTCATTTGCCTTCGCTTAGGAACAGCACTTGAGTTTTGTCGTTGTAGTGTAGGTCGGCTCTTTTCAGATCTTTGGTATCCTGCCTTCTGTCCTCTTTCAGAATTGCATGGTGGGGAAGGGTTTTTTAAGGAAAAACGGAGGGCCTCCCCCTATATTTTTTACTTTCCGATTTAGTAGGAGGATAGTTTCAATTTTTCCTTTTGGAACGGTCCCCTGATTCTTTGGTGATTTTTTTCATTCCCCCTTTCTTCGGATAGAGGCCGAGGCTTGTGCGTCGCCGAAAGTGCACCCTCCTTCCCCTGATGGCGGGAGTGTTTTTTAGATCGGGATTTCTTTTTGGACGTGTGCATTGGGTGCGATGAGTTTAGTTGATCTGCCTGGCCGGGCTTGCTTTTTTTTTGCGTTGTTTTTTCCTTTAGCGGCTGACTTTTGTTTATTTCGGGGGACCGCCCGTCTTTCCCTGTCACTCTGACGTATTGGTCCCCCCCATTACTTCACCATGTCCACTGCTCTTTCCCTTTCCCCCGGGGTTCCATTTACGTTCTGGAATGCGGTCCCTTTCAGGGGTCTTTTTTTTTCATGCCGTTAAGTTTTTCGATTTCCGCGTACCTTCCCCCTTCCTTAGACATCACGTCGCTTTTTACGCATACGGTTGCACAGCTCTTTGGCCCCGGCCTGCTTTTGGGCCCGGGGAGGCGTTTATGTGGAGAAACCTCCAAATTGATTTTTTTCCACCCCAGAGCCCCCAGGTCGGACTATCTTCCGAGTCCCTTCCTGGTTCTCTTGGAATTGTGGGATCCTCCTCCCTTGGTGGGTCCCCCTTTCCCGAGTATATTTCTTTCCTCGGTGGTTTTTTTCTAGGCTGGTCTGTGGGGATGCTGCCGTTTTTGCTTCTGTACGGGCGGTTGGCCGGCGGATTGCTTTTCATAGGTTTTCATAGCATGAGCGGCTCGAGGATTTTTGTTTTCCTAGATTGACTGTCGTCTCTTACTTTTTTTTAATTGTGTTCATTGTGGACAGTTCCTGATTTGGGTCGGGTAATGGTCCTAATTTTTGAGCACTTGACTACCTTTGATATAACTCTTTGTTTTGCCCCGAATCCCCTCTCTTTTCCTACTTAAATCTTTCATTTGGGACCCCCTTCCCCTCCTCCGTTGTTTTTTCATAGTCTTTTTTTTTTCTTTGCCCTTACTTTGTCAACGACTCCCCTCCCATCGCGTGTCATTATTTGTCGTCCACCCGAGTCGAAAGAATCCTATACAGCCTCTACCTCATTTTTATCTTCCTCGCATCCCTGGGTTTTGCGCCCCACACTGGCCACCAATTCCCATAGGCGATCTATACGCTTTGTTTTTGCACTCCGTCACTCACCAGTCCTGCCCCCTTTTTTTACCTTTACCGCGACTTCCTTTTTCGATTCCCCCCCCTTTTCTTTTCAGTACCTCCTCTCGTTTGTTGTTCTTTTCTTTTTACGTGCCTCTCGTTCGCCGGAGCAGAAAACGGCCGTCCACTTGTCATTCAACCCTGTCAGTTCGCCGTCCTCTCTGCTTAGGCTGAGTGACGCCTATTTGATGGTTTTTTTCCCCCCCCCGTTGCTCCCCCCCCTGATGCGCTTGATATTTCGGTCTTGATTGACTCTGGAATTGCTCCTGGTGCGTCTTCACCTCTCCACTCGGCTTCCGCCCCCTTGTCCCCCCCTTTCGTTGAGGCGTTGCATTTCTTCAGATTTAACCCCTTCCTTTTTCTCTTGTCGATAGGAACACCTTTCCCTTCCCCACTTTTTCCACTTATGACCCTCTACTCGATACCCCCCCTTCTTACACGTTTTTTTTTTTCCCGGAGAAACACTTACCCTGTTTCTCTCTCTAACCACTCTCTATGACATCACACTTCTCTTCGCGCTTTGAGACTACCCCCCCAGCACCTATCTTCCGGCCGACCCCTGCCTTCAATAGAGAATGACTTCCCCCCTGATCCACAAAAGTCTGTTCCAGGCTCACCCTCGCCTCCCCCCCAAGGGGGCGAAGTTTCTTTTCATCTTTTCGTGGTCGGCGCCTTAATCCCCCCCATGGCCCCTTTTCCCCCTGGATGAGGCTTTAAATGCGCCCTCCTCCTACCCAGGGGTGGTTGGGTTGCCCCCGTTTTTCCGGCACTTCACCTTCACAGCCCTTCCGGACCTCCCTTTGGCGTGGGAAGCCCCTTCTCTCGCTGACATCCGTTCTGATTGAGATCACGCCGCATAACACTTTTCCTCGCCCCGACATGGGCACGACCCACTATTTTCTTCCCCCCCATTATTCTGGCCATTTTCATGCCCCGCCCCAACCTACCCCCGTCTCACAAGGTTCGTGCCGTTCCTCTCTCCCCCCTTTTTCTTTCAGGGCCCAGTCCACCTCTTCTGACCACACGGCCGCTGATACCCAGTTCCAGGTTTTTTTTTTTTTGTCCTTTCTATTCCTCACTCGTGTTTTCTCTCACAGACGCCCCCTCTTTCCTGCCCGTCAACTTCCCCCCCTTAAGTTACCAGTGCTTCTGCCTTTTTCTGGAAGTCCCGCCACTCGGCGCACAAGGGCGATTAAACACTTGCAATCCATACCACCTTCGTTCCGGTTCCATCGAGCCGACTTGGCTCCCTCCCCGGCGCTCGACCACAATGTCCCCCCTTCAACGGGGCAGTTATGACCTTTCCGGCACTTCCCCCCCTGGCAGGAAAACCCCCCTATTCAGTCATCCCTCCTCCCACTTTTCCCTTACGTCTAATCCGTCCCTTCTTCTCTTTCGTCTCAACCGAGCAAAGAACACTCTTTCCCCTTTTCCGCTGCGTCCATTGCCTCCTTCCCCACGCCAAGGTCCAACCCCCCCCCCCCCTTCCCGACCATATCCTCTTCTTCTTGACCCCAACGCCTCTTCTCCCCACTTACATCATTCCAAACCCGTCTTCGTTCCCTTCCATTCAGAGTGGGTTTTGCCTCCTGAAACTTTTTTCCCGTTAGATCTTTTCTTCCTGGCAAAACTCTCCTATCCCCCGATTGCGTGCAAGCCTTCCCCCCGCAACGTCACCCGCGCCCTCCACACACGCCCATCTTTTTTTATCCCCCCCCCGTCGCCGCCCTTCCTTTCCCATGTTCCCTCGCACATCTTTTCTCGCCTCGAAAACCCCCACCAAGCCCTCGGGCCCTTCTTTACCCCTTTGCTTCGCCATTTGCTTGGGCGCTGTCCCCCTCTTTTTGACGTCTTGTTTTTTTTTTTTTTCTTTGTGAGGCGGGCGCTTACTTTCCCCTCGACCCCCCCCACCCACCACCTCCCCCAAAAGTGCCTCCTCCCCGGGCCCCGTAAACAATGCACCCCACCTTCGTCCCCGCCCCCTGTGGAACTACTCTCCCCTGTACTATCCTTTTTCGGACCATGGGCACTTTTTGGAACCCCTGGGTCCTTTTTTCCAAGCTTCTTGCCCTCCTCCCCCCCCGCAGTTCTTCGACCTGGTCCCCCCCAACAGCGAATTTTTTCACCGGGTCCCATGTCCCCTCCCGTACGACGTCCGGCTGGCTGCCCCTTTCACTTCAGGTTTTTTTTCTTTCAGCACACAACCGGTACCGAGTATCCATGTGTTCTACGGTTCTTCGCCTACTTCTTCCCCCCTCTCCAATCCCTGAGCCGCCGTCGCCGCCATTTTCAAGTCCCCCCTTTATACACTACTAATACCGTTGTTTTGTTTCCCGCTTTGACAATTGACTCTACGATAGAGACGTCCTGGTCTCGCATTTTTCTTTTTTTAGAGTTTTTTCCCTTTCAGGACTTGTCGTGTCCTCCCCACGCCTCCCCTTCGTCGACAGTCCACCCCCACCTGTGCACCCTGCCCGCTCATGCCTTCTTTGGTGAACAGTTCCCCCGTTCTTCCGGGGTCCTTCCAGGCCGCCCGCCTTCGTTTTAGAGCTTTTTTTTTCTCAGCCCTTTTTGTACATCCGGATTATTTTCCCCCCTCTTTTCCTTTGGCCGCCCCCTTCAACGGCGCTCATGAAAAGTTCCCCCCCCCGGCTTTTACTAACTGTTTTGATCACTGAGCTTACTTCAATGACCGCCCCCGCGGTTAACTTTTCCCCCCCCTTGCCGCATGCACCCTTTTTACCGTCTCTCCGGCGCTGTGGGAATAGTTGTAAAAGTTTTTTCTCTGGTCTCCTTGATATTTTCCCTTCG
>Ga0179593_1460341_pt1 | contig 14804 bp, 12 predicted proteins | sample CZODoug2_1_08_16_FD_185931 | JGI IMG/M metagenome (GOLD analysis project Ga0179593, IMG submission 185931) | Vadose zone soil fungal communities from Angelo Coast Range Reserve, California, USA - CZODoug2_1_08_16fungal (PacBio error correction) | ecosystem: Environmental > Terrestrial > Soil >... | reverse complement strand
TTGCCGAGCCTTTCCTCAGATTACGAGCCTTCCACAAACAATAAACGGCCAGACTAGAAAGTTGAATTTTTTCTTAGGCGTCCCCTTTCTCTTTGGTATTTATAACATCTTCTCTTCTTCCTGCGAGACTGAGCGGTCTTGCGTCGCCCCCCCCCCCCACCCACCCCCCCCCCCCGCCCCAATTGGTTGTTCTTCTTCCCCCCTCTGTTCTCCAAGTCGGATCTTCACTCGACGGATGGACCGCAGCTCTTTTTCCCCCCGGCGAAAAGGCAACATGGCATTTCTCTTTTGAAGTTGTCTTTTTTTTCGGAGTGCTGTCCGTCCGTCAGCTGCTTTTTTTTTTTATTTTGCTCAGTCTCCGCCTTCTGTGTCGCGTGGTTTGCGTTTTTGGGAGTTTCTTCTTTTTTTTTTGACCCGCTTACACACCCTGGACGTCCAGCTTCCTTCAGTTTTTTCGCTTTCGTTTGTGTTCCTCCCCCTCCCCATCCGATGCGGCCACTCGACTCTTCGTGTAGTACCTTTTTAGCCTTTTTTGACCGGCAAGATCACCCCTGATCAACACATTTCCTTCATTTTTTTCCTTTCCGGACCGTTTCCCCCCAAGAACCTTTCACCTCCTTCCCTACTGCCGCGTTCTCGCTCCAATAAACAAGTTCAGGACCGAAGTGTTAGAACTTGTCATCCCCCTTCCTGGGTCTCCCCCTTCTTCTTCAGCCGCTTATGTTTTTATACAAAATTGTCGTCTTCCTATCTAGGACCTTTCCATGCGCGGCCCATCGCCAGTTGCTCATTAACTTTCTTTCCTCCCTGAGTGACCCCCTCGAATTAGCAGATACTAAGCAGAGCATACTAGTACCGCTCCAATCTTTCCCCTTTCCCCCCCCCCCCCCCCCGTCTTTCTACTCCTGATTTATGATTTTTAAACGATGAAACTCCTAAACCCGAGTAGAAATACTCGCGTTCCTTTCGCCCTTTTCTTTCTTCAAATCCTGCGGTAATGTCTCGTTTTTTTTGTAACTCCCTCCCCCCTCTGTGTTCTCCTCCCCTGAAACGTTTTCTTCCTCCTCGCGATCTGCATCTTTGGTTGGAGACCTTGAGTCCGCCTGTTATGATCGTCTGAGGAGAGGCCTGTTATGATTAGTTTGTTCTGTACCCTTCCTTTTTGACGTTCCCAGACATTGCAGATTGCGTGTCGCACATTTTTATGTAGTGAGGACACCTTCGCGTCCTTTTTCTTAATTCGGATGCTTTCTTCCTGTTTTTCCTTTCAGAGTTAGGCAGCGGCCTAGCGTTCCTTTTCCCTTCTTCAGAAGCCCCCATCGTATTCTTCCTTTGAAGGGCATAAATGTCTACTTATTTGTTATTTCGCTGTTGAAGGGACACGTTTACAGTGACCCCCTGCCATTCTAAGAAGCCCTTAGGCCCCTTGCTAAAACTTCCTCTCTCCGGCACGCGCGCCAATTTTTCCCAGAGGGTGCCCTGCTTCCACCTCTCCCAGGCCCACCTTTTCCGCTTCGGTGCGCAAAATCAAATCCGCTTTCTCCCTTCCTGCCGTTTCCTGCTCAATTTAGGTTAGCATGCCGGGAAAATCTTGCAAGGTGCGGATTTGAACCAGCTGTGAGCTATGTTCTTCTCCAACAGCTCACGTTCTTCTAGGTCCCCCCTCCCCTTCCCGTGTCCCCTTGTCTTCGAATGTGTAGCTTCCTTTCGCGCCCGGGTGTTTTCTTTTCTTGTCGACGGGCAATAGTGTTTTGTGACCGTTACAACCATACCTCTTCCAGTCTGATGTGATTCCCTCTTGACCATGAATTTTCCCCTCCCCCTTTTCTCCCCCCTTTATTTTTTACCGTGTAAGTGGACGTAGCTAGGCAACCTTTTGTGATTTTGCGTGCTTTTTTTCCAGGAACAAACTAGTGGCATGTGTAAATGACCCTCCCGCCGTGATTAGGCCTTCTGTTCCCGTTTTTTTTTTTCACTGCAGTCCCCGCTTACCCTCCACAGTAGAATTACACCATTACCTAGTCGAGCCCCAACTTCCCCCAGGTACCCTCCACCCTCCGCTTACCTCGCCATCTACATCTGTCAAAGCCCCTTTTTTTGGTTACGAGTTTTCCCCCTCGTTCTTTTTCTTGCCCTCCCATTAATTTGTCTCAAGGCTTCAGGTCACAGCGTGCCAATCTTTCTCCCACGGAGAGTGGGGTCGGGTCGTGCTAACCGGCCTAATGAACCTATTTTACCAACGGACCGCCTTTCCCTACTTCAGCATCCCGCGAGAGGGGTAGAGTCCACACCAGGCTGGCTTCCCCATAGAACCTTACGTCTTCAAGCTTTCCCTCCACCCCCGAGTCAAATTTGCTCCGTAAGTCCAGAAATTTCTCACTTGGACTTTTCTGCCGGTGGTTCTTTCCCTGTTGCTCACCAGACAGTGAATCCCAAATGTGCCAGACCCCTTAACAGTTAAAAGAATTGTGCCAGGATAGGTCCGACCAGGCACACTATGCTTCCGTCTCTTAGTGCGATATCAGGTTTTCCCTTCCCGGTTTGTCAAGGATTTAATCTCGAAGACACCCCCCCCCCCCACTGATTTTTGCCAGATTTACTGTTTTCTCGGTGATGTCGGTTTAAACGTCGCGGTCCCTTTGATGTGTCTTTTCCCTGACTTCGAGAATTCGTTGTCTACCCTCATGACAGGCACCTGCACCAACTTTCAACGAAGGTTCCCCAGAGTTTCCCCCCCCAGCATGTCATATCACGACGCCTATCCCCTCTTCCGTTCCCTTATCCCCTTCCATAAACGTCAGTCGGATCGGTTGTTTTTTTTTTCTAAGCCTCCCCTCCTCTTATCCCTATTGACTCTTTTTTGGAGATGAGCTCATTTCTGCACTCCTTTCCTCTTTTTTTTTGAGAGATATCTACTGAGCGAGGTGCGCGCCACACCCCTCTCCTCCTTTTTTTTCAGATTTTCTTCTTGTCAACGCTAGGCAAAAAGAACCCCACCTTTTGAGGGTCGTATTCAAATTTCCTTGACGACTTTTTCGATCATTCATGCTTTTTTTGGTTGAAGAGATCCCTCCCTCTTTATTTTAGCAGTTGGGGGGTCTGGCTTCTGATTTTTTCCTTTTCTCCCCCCATTATCGAAATTATCGAAAGGTTTAGCCCCAAGGTCCCGGCTTACTGACCCAACTTTATCCCCCCTTTTCCCCTTCGGCCGCCGGCTTTTCCCGCGGGTTCTTTTTTTCTCCCAGGACGGTACTGGATGTAATTTGACACTCCTATTTCACTCGTCCGTCAATTGTTGGTTTGTACGTACTTTTACCAATTCTTGCACACTTGGAATGGACTTTTTTTGAACTTTTCCATTTTTTCAAGGCACAGTGGACGTTCTCTTGCTTCCCACCGTTACCGTCACAATTTACACGGTTTTCCTTTCCCCTTTGGCAGTCCCCCCTATGGATGCTAAACCGCAGAAGATTGATTCTTCCTCTTTGAGCCAGATGGCCCTGAATTACGTCCCTGATTTTCATCCTCAGTTTTATAGGAGACTAAATTGCTTGTCTCTTCGTGTCCCTTTCTTTTCCGGGGTTTTTTTAGTATTAGGGACCGTATTTGTCACGCCCGCACCTCTTTTTTTTTGGAACTGCCTCTTTTCCCCCTCTTTTCCCCGTTTTTCCTGCTCTCGCAAGTATTAAGGGGAGACCTCATTTACCTCTTCTACCCTCCCCCCCCAAGTGCTTTTACAGTTTCGAGGTGTTTGACTTTCCTGAAACCGCCGTTTTCGTTTTTTAGATCTTGTTTGTTTTAATGGGAAGTTTTTCTTTACTTAAGCTTTTTTTCCCGATGCCCCGATTATGTTAATCATCCTGAGTTGGTAGTCTACCCCCCATGCCATTCCATTTTTCGGTTTTTTCTAGTGGTTTAAAATGACCCCTCTCCTCCCCCCGGTTGAATCACACACGGGTCCGAGCCTCGACGTCCCACTTACCTTATAACGACTTCTTTGGAAATCCGCCTCAGATCCCAATCCCATCACGGTGGAGTCTTCTTTATTTTTTATTTGAACTTTTGCCACCTCACTTTCTTTAACTCGCTTTGTCAGCCATCTAGCGAGAAACCACACCTTTGATCGTGCGGAAGAGCGGACCCCCCAATTCTCTCAGAAGGACCCCTGGCATGACGGTGACGTGCTTTGTTCTCTCTCGTGGTGATCTTTTTCCCATTTTTCCCCTTCTTATTGGTTCCCCTCCAGTACGTTTCGCGCTTTTCTTCCCTCAGTCTGCACGGGTGACTCCAGATTTTACAAGGAGGGCGAAGGAAAATCTTGTTTTCTCTCAGGGGGATTCTGCGACCACGGCCCTTTTTTCTTTTTTCTTTCTGGGCTTTTGAGTCCCCATCGTCGGGGCCGGAGGCACCTTACCTTTTAGTTCTTTGAGTTGGTTTTACTGTTTTTGAGGGGCCCTTTTTACGAGAGAACTTTTCTTTCCGGCGGTGCTTTTTTCCAATCCGTTCTCCTTTTCTCATCCGCGCGACTCTCTGAGTCCGGAAGACCTTGTCCTTTTTCCCTGTCTTGAAGTAATCGTGTCGGATACATGACATTCTGCACGGCCGTCTGCTTTCTTTCCGTTCCAACCCCCAGTCATCACGGCAGCGCCCCTTTTTATGATGGTCCACTGTCCCCCTTCTTCCCGATGGAGCTACAGCACGTTTCGCGACGTGTCTTGACCCTCCCGCCGCCTTTCGACTTTCTTCCCAAAAACTTCCGAGTTTATCTTCAATCCGAAACTCCACTTTCTTGTCACGACCCGGAAACTCCTCCTTGTTGCCGCCAACTTATCCTTCTTGCTCGATTCTTCTTATACCAATGTTCCTTTCGCACCCTTTTTTTTGATAAGACTGACGGCCCTGACCCCCTTGATAGTCGTTTTTGAAAACGTTTTATTTGCTTGATTTTGACACTCGGTTTGGTGGTTGACAGATTTGTCCTTGATTCACCCCCTTCTGAGTCTACTCACGGCTGTTTTCGGAATTGTGCGGCGGTGGTTCTCGGAGGGCAGTCTGATACCGCTTCCGAAATCGTTTCTGGATTTGTCAAACTCCACTGAACCTTCTTCCTCTTTCCCCCCTTCTCTTTGGTTCGAATGTTGAAGCCGCTCGATCGCACGCCATTGTGGCTTGGCGTCCTTTCCGACCTTTTGAAGAAAAGTGGGACAAACTTGTTCTTTCTCCTGGTCGACACACTCCTCCTCTTTTCCCCATGTTCGGTTTTTATCCAAGCTCCTCTTCTCTTAATTTTGGAGGTTTGGGACCTGATGTGCCTTTCCCCACCTATTTAGTGAATGAGCGGAGTTTAGGGACAATATTTCCATTTGAGAAATTCACCGTAGTTTTTCACTTTTTTCTTAATGCTTTTTCTTTTGATTGCCAAGCACAAGGTCGACTGCAAACACATGGACCATTCCTTACCAACAGGTCACTGGCTGCGCCCGCAAAGCCGTCCGGTTACGGTGCCCTAACCCAGGCTCTACCCCTGCTTTCTGACGGCTACCAATCTGCCCAACAGCACCCCTTACCTGCTATGCCTTGTTGATGTGTTTGGCTCCAACTGGTTAACTCCGGCGCGAGCTTTCTCCGATTGTCTTAAATGGCAGGACCTCCTGTTGACCTCTTTCAGTTTCTTGATTAAGGCCTTTTCCTCTTCTGACAAAAGGGACTTCTCCCTTGCAGCGGCGGTCCGACCTAAGAAGGAAGGCTAAGCGTTTGCTGCCCCCCTTCCAAGAGGGGACTTGCGGAATCCAGTACAAGATCCTGAAGAGTGGTTAAGACACCCCCCAGCGCTGTTCCGATCTATGTATCTTTCTCCTCCTTTGGTTTTTCTCTCTTTCGGTCTCTGGTTTTGGTCGTTTTTGTGTGTGATGGAGGCCGCTGGGCGCTCACAAACTCCCTTTCGTTCCAGCAAAAACGATTCTCCTTCTTTTCGCTTCTCCGGCGAATTCATCTTTGATTTTTTTCGTCGTTCTGCATCCTTCAGCCCTTTTCTTTCCTGAGTCAGTATTTTCTTTTTCTCTTCCTTCCTTAACCATCACAAGATTCGGATCGAACTTCCTGGTTCTTTCGTCCTTTTTCGTTCAGGTGCCCCCCTTTCTTTCCCTTCACGGCATGAATTTTTAGGCTTTGATTAGTCCCTGAGACTTTCACCGTCTAGTCGCGGCCAGTCCTGGTTCTCTTCATTCGGATTTTGGTCTTTAAGGTTATCCCTTTCTTCTCTGAGTAGTTTTTGCCGAGGCTTTTACTTCACTCCCCTTACCATAATGCCTCCCCTTCCCCAATGAAGAACTTTTTCTTTTAAGGGAATATTGTCCCAGCACCCTTCCAGTTCACTACCAGCCTTTGAATTGGGTGTTTCCCTCCTTGTCCCCCAGACCGCCCAATTTATTAATACCCTCTGCCGGCGTCCCTTTTACCCTTCCAACCATTATGGAGAGGTCGGGGTTTCAGTGTAGCACGATACGTATCTTGTTCTTCCTGCCAATGTTCCCTTTTCCTTTTCGTTTCCTGAGTGCCGCGTCCATCCACACCTTTGCTTGTGACCTCTTCAGGCATGAACCTAGCGCCATCGCCTGGTTGCAGACTTTTGCCTTTCTCCCCTTTTTTGTGAAATTCAGGCTTCACGGACTAGGTTCAGCGCCGCTTCCCTGCTTCTTTAACCCTTCCGTCCCAGTCCCGTTTTAGATTACGCCCTTTTTTCCTCCAGTTAAGCCTCTTCAAAACCTAGTAAAACAGTAAATCCGAACGTTGTATTCCGCCTGCGTCTAATTCTGCTGTGCTGGCTCAGAAACGACAATATCCTTGACGGAGCATTCCCGTATTTGACCGCCTTCATCGATCCATTCAGTTAGCCTTTTGCCCCGTAAAACCGTTCATAAGTCGGCTTCAGTTTGATTTCTTGCCGTTTTTTTCCCCCTTATTCCGATGCCCTTTCCTTTTTGAACACGTTCTAAGTCATTCGGTCGCGGTTGTTGAGCCCCCGCGCCTGGGTCGTGTTGATATCTGCCACAGTAGTAGTTTCCCTTTTCTTCCTAGATTCCCCTCTTGACGTGATGACTGGTTGTCCAGGCGTCTTAACGTTTTCCTCTAATGATGTCGTTTTTTGCTCAAGCAACCCATAACCCCCTTTCCTATTCGCCTTCAAGTTATTCCTACGATCCCCTTTCTTATGTAAAGCTAAGACGTCTGCGGAAGTTTCTGCCTACCTTACGGAACTTCATTCACCCTCTGTACATCCTTTGCCCGTAGGCCCTCATTTCCTGGCCTAATCCTCTCTTCTTCGGCAACGGCCTCCCCCTTGCTCCAAGTCTCAATACCCAGCCCAGCACTTGCAACTCGGAACATTTCCTCTTTTTCCTTGGAAACTGCCGAACAAGGAATGCTCTCTGAGTTAATGTCGACAGGATGATGGGTCCACCTCTCTTCCTGTCCCTCTCTGCCGTTCTCACGGGACTTTGACAGCGTATGCCTTTTCCTCCCGTTCACCCCTCTCTCTTCTCAATGCACCTTTCGTCCCGGGGTCCCAGTCTTTTTAAAGTTTGTTTCTTTCCTCGAAGGACTCTTCATTCTGCTTTTCCACCTCTTCCTTGATTTTCGTTTGTCTCCCCCTTTTTTCTTTTTAATTAATCCTTCCGTTTTTCTTTTTATTGCCAATCCATGACTGCAAGAGAGCTGGTAACTCCAACCTTTCTGCGGCGTTATGTTCGTTCAGTTTCCTTCCTCCTGATGTGGCGTTTATGAGTGAAGGTCACTTTACTCGAACGCCCAATTGGCCTTTTTTTTTTTACCAAGCGCTCCCCAAAGTTGATCTGGCATCCCTTTCAGGTGTTCCCTAGAGTCATCATTCAAGTAGACCCTTCCACAAACGGGTGTTGTGCTCACGTGAGCAATGAACGGTACCAAGAAATTTTTTGAGTATCTTCCATTATTGTCTGCCCTTATTACAGCTCAGGAGTCCCGGCACAAGCCGAAATCCCTGAGGATGAGTGCGTCCTTGCTGAGGGCTCGCCACGTTTCTCTCCCCCTAGGGTATCCCCCGGCGCTCCCGTCCCCCTTAAGACGATCCCCCCCCTCTTAGAGTTTCGTTCCGCGGCGGCGGGCCTTTTTCCCACGCCCCGAATGAAGCGCTTATCCAAGAGGTCACTGCTCAGGAAACCATTGTTTTTAGACGGTAGCTTCCAGCAAGTTGATGCCCCACCCATCAAATTCCTTTTCTTCCCCTTTGGTCAAGGTGTTTAATCCAGTAGACTGCTCCAATCCACCAAAATTGCATTTGACAACTTCGAAAATCCCCTTCGCTCCTTGTTTGTCAGGATAAAGTAACCCCAGCCCCACTCCGTGCTTCACCGTTTTCTTTTAGATATCCGCGCATACCTGCAGGTGAATCCATGACGCCCGCCTTTACGGAAGCTGTTCTGATCCCTGTATTTCAAGCTTTTTGAGGTGGAAATTCGCGGTTTCCCTGATTTTCCCTCAGTGACGAGGTACTTTTGCGGAAAGGCGTTGCAGTCACTCTCTATCCTCCCTCCCCTTTCCCCCCAATTGTACGAAGGGAAGCCGGATGTCACACAACCCCAGTACTTTTTTCCCAGGATATTGCCTTTTCACTCTTCTTTTAAAGCAACGTTCAATTCCTCTTGTGAACCTCTACCCTAAGCTTCCCTAGAAACTGGTTTTGTCTTGCGCAGCTCTGTGTATCTATATCTCGTGTTGTTTGATTGGAGATCGATGCTCATGCGCGTCCCTGCGACCCCCATCCCCCATCCTCTATGTGATCATGCTGTGCGGGCTTGAGTTTCCGTATCCTTTTATGGTCATTTAATACCCCTTTTTGCACTTCCTCTGGGGGCCTGCCTTTTCTTACTTCTGTTGTTCCACTTTCCTTCCCTTTCGTAGGGGGTGCCCAGTTTGATTGCTTCTTCTTTTTTCTGACTGTCAACCTTTACTCTTTATTTTTCCATATAGTGACTTTCCCCCCTTCAGTTTTCACCTTTCCTTCACGCGCACTGTGAAACCTCCAAACCTCTTCACCTGGCGAATAGAGGCTCTTTTCCCAACACATTTCCTACTTTTTTTTCCCCCCTCCCCTTCTTGAAAGGGGATCTTTCCCTCCCCCTTTTTGCTCCCGGTCAGAAATTTTCTGGAGGTTGGACAGACTATCTTGAACGAGTGGAACTTGGCATAGTTACCTTTCCCAGTGGGATTTCCCCTCCTGTTTTTGGTTGCTTCCCCCCCCCGTTACAGGCCCCCCGGCTCACTTTTGCTTTGATACACGGGTGGTGCAAGTCCTTTTTTCTTTCCTGCTAAAGGTCAGCAGCTCCCGTGTTCCCCCTTTTTTCAAATGGACCGCATCTTTGGCTCCGCTTGTTGCTTAGGCTATTTTGCCCTCCTTTTGTGACAATCGTTGAACACCTTTCCCTTTTTCTTTCGTGATTTTCTGAGAAGTAGACGATTAGCGTGGCAGAGTGAAGCCATCACGCACATACCGCCGCCCCCCCCTTCTTTTTCCTTGACCCTCTTTTCGCTGAACCTTTCTGCTCTAAAAAGGGCACAGACCATCATGGCCTCGACGCCCCCGCCCCCCAAATGCCTTTTCGAGCGTTGTTGTAGGGTTTCTTTCCTGCACCCCACCGGCGTAAACCGCTGTTAGCTCCTCCAGCATTGAATTTTACTTAGATGGTGTGTAAGAGTGGCTCTTTACAGGTCCCCTGAGTCACTATTCCGTTTCTCTCCGGCGGGGAGGCGGTGTGAGTTCCCCCCCATTCCAATGCACCACATTGGCGGTGAGCGAAGGGACATTCACCATCCCGTTAACGCCCCTTTTCACAAACGGATATACGAAACCCCCACCCCCCCGTCAATAACGCCGCGGAAAGTTTCTTTGGAACGTCTCCTTTTGTAATTTTCCCTGCAATCACAATGAACCTCTAGATTGTATCGATTCGGTGGGAGCACTTACATCACCTTTTCTCAAGAGATGCCCATCGCGGGAACACCCTGCGCTTCACCGGCCTCCATCCTCTTGACACCTTTCGTAATGGCCCGGTTGACCCTCTAATGAGGTTCTTAGTTGTTCGACTAAGCAGCCGGGTGTTGCGACCGGGCTTTCTTTTCGATCACTTCCCGCCTCTGACCGCGCATTTCGCGGTGGGCCACACCCTCTCTACGGCAGAACTTCCTTTTTTCCCTTTTCTGTTTCTGCCCTGGGATTTCTTCACCATTTAGGAGGAAACTGTTGCCGGCTCTTGCCCGAGGCTGGCGAGTGTATGTTTTGCACCATTGCTTCTTGCCGGCTCGCGGTAAGACTTTCCTGGCCTTTCAATTCTTTTTTATGAGGGTCTTTTTTCTGTCTCCATTCTGGCGGCCGTTTCCCCTTGGACCACTCCTCCTTCCAATCCGCTTACGATCGCTTACGGCTACATTGCTTCCCACTTTGAAGGTCGACCCGTTTGCTTCTTTTCTTATCAAATGACATTCGAGCCTTGCCGCTGTCGCCTCCTCTTTGAAAGTCCTTCGCCCAACTTCCCCTTGCAACTTCTCGGATTCGATGGTCAAGAGATACCCTCTTCGCTTCCTCGTCATTTCTCAGCTCTTCCTAAATGCTGCGTGATTCAACAACGTTTGTTCCCATGCTGCCCTCGCATATCCCCCCTGCCGGTCAATCAGCCCCCCTTCGCCCGAACTAGACATATGTTCTTTTGAGTCATTTTCGAAACTTTCACTGCTGACTTCGTCGGTCTTATCCACCCTACGTGAATGAGTCCTTCACCTTCTTTTTTTCCCTGATCATCAGCGAGAACTGACCCAATTATCTGATACGCCCTTTTCAACTTCTCCGCTTGTCCAGGCGAGACCGGTTGTGCACCTGAGCATGGAAAAACCCCCTAAGGACTTTTACCTTCCCTTGTGCGGCGGGTAGCCAAAAGCGGCCGTTCACGCTTTCTCCAGCGTCCGGGATTTTGTCCAACGCCACCTTTACGAAGGAGGAATTCTCCCCCTTTGCTGGCGCGCATTGTGGAATATCGATTCGCACCTCCTTTTTGTGATGCTTCCTTCGAAGCAGAGAATTGATCAGTGTCGGTCATTCCCCCCCCCACCCCAGAGTCCGGTAGGGACATTCCTCTTGACCAATCATGTTTCCTCTCGATAGACTCCCCCCCTTCCTTTCTGTTGAGAGGAAGTGGGGCATCTTTTGGTCCCTTGTGCGCCTCAATATCGCTGTCTTCCCTTTTGGCCGAGGAAACACGAGGGCATGCTGAACTCACCCCAGTCGTACTATATTTTGCAGCTGTGTGGGGGGAGTGGCCCACGCACAGAAAACGCCAGTGGCAAAAATTTTTACCTTCCCTTCCCTACCAGCGGCACGAAACTAGAAGGGTACTTCGCGATGGCGCGAGAAGCAGGATGCAGGAGAATTCCCAAGACGACCCCTACAACTCATGCCTATTCCTTGGGATGAATTTTGGAGCCAACTTTTTGAACCGTCCTGCGCACCTTCAGTCCTTTAGTTTAGATCCTCAAGGTTACTTAAAGCCAAGCGTAAATCGACTTTTTCATTTCCTTTCCAGTTTAAGCTTTAAGTAAGTTGCAGAAACTCATGCTTCAAATCCCCCTCCTTCGATCTTTGAAGAGCTCCCCCTCCAGTCAAGGAAGGCTTCCGCGTTGGCTCGCCCCACAAGTTCCCTAGTTGTACGATGCCCATTCCCCTCCCAACTCTCCCTCCAGTTTCCCCACCGAACCGAATACTTTTTTCATAATCATCCTTTGTTGAGAGAGATCGTTCGGACTTCTTTTTTTTCCGTTGCCGATTAAGGATTTTCCTGGAGTGGGTCATTTTCCCCCCTCACTCTTTTCATGAAGCAAAAACTCGACTTTCTTCGACTCCTTCATATATCCTCTCTTTTTTCCTCCTTTGTGCTGCACTCTCAGCAAGTTTGCGCTTTTAACCTGCATTATTTTTCCTGTTTCTCCCATTTCAGTCCTAAACCCTTGGGCTACCTTTTTATTCCCCTGACCAAGATGGGACTGCTCGAAGGCTCTCCCTTTTTTGCGCCCCCTTCATTTCAATTGCATAGGATTTTTTTTTTTTTTTCTATTGATGATGAGGACTCCGTGCATTTTCGTCGCGCCATTTTGTCCCCGGAACTTCGGTTTGTGCGTGCGTCAGCCTTGTGAGCCTTTCAGGCTATCTTTTTCCTCGGGCGTTTCCTTTTTGGCATACAACCCGACAACATCATGCCATGCTTTTCCACCCCCTGTTAAGACTCTTTTTCCATTATCTGTTACTATTGTCCCATGCCTTGCCTCCCAACACTAACGAGCCTTTGAATGCCATTTCCTTCCCCTACACCCGCCAATTCTTGCATCGCTTCTCTCTCGATCTCCTCCTAATGATGAAGAGCGATCTTTTTCGCCCTATCACTCTGTTTTTCCTGAAATGATCCTTCTGCGTTTTTTTTTTTCTTGTAAATTAACAAAAATTTCGTTCCCCTTCTCGGGCTTTTTTTCCTCGCGCATCTTTGTAAGAATTCTGCCGGTCGTCCGTTGCGGTTTTCCCCCATGAAAGATGGAAGAGTCCCCTTCTTTGGCGTAACTGCCACAATTCGGTACCGTCCGTGAGTCGTCCCAGCAGTCCGCAAGTGTGACATGCTCTTTAAAACCCCCCCCGCATTGCCAATCGAAAAGTTCGTATCACGATCATGCGGTCCTTTCTTCTCTTCAAGAACCCCAAACATTCGTCAGCCTCAGTACTTTCTTTTTTTTCTCCCTCCTATCGATCAGTTTGAAGTCTTGGTTGCGGCAACTTTCTCACTTTTTTTATTTTCACGGGCTTGAGAATGGGGCTCTTATTTCATGATGTAACACGTCCGTCCGTTTTGTCCCCGTTAACCATCATTTCCCTTTCTCATGTCGTGAGCAAAGGTCGGCGTCAGGATTGATGATCTGCCCCCATCGTCTCTTACTTTTCTAAGGCCGGGCACTTTTGCGGGCCGAGTAACTCTTTGAGGCCCGGTCGAAGACTTAATTTTCTTCCTCAACTGCACAACTTCTCCGTCCCCCTTAAGTATGAAGAAGATGGCCCAGTAAGCGAATCGTAGCGCGTTCATGGCACGTTCGCCCGCTGGGGCTTCTGCACTGCCCTCAAATCAACTTCTCCCTCTTATCTTTCCCCCTCCTGATGATCCTTTTTCCACTTCCTTACCCGATCTCTCTCGGTAAGCTCCCCGCCAATTTTTCCCTCCCCCGGGGCCTCCAGCCCAGCCTTTTGCCATTTTTTAGTTTTCCACAGTTCCGTTTGCGCACCCATCCCATGTCTGTCCCCAAGGATTCCTCCCCTTTACTGCCATAATGGGTAAGGAGGCTTTGAAACCGCGCCCAGCTTTTTTCAACCTTTTTTTCCCTTCGTGACCATTCTGAACCCCTGAATTTCCTCTTTTTTTTTTCGGTGTTCGCCACGCACCACAGAGCTGCTACACCTTCCCTTTCCCCCTGGTCCCCCTTCTTCGCAAGGGCGTCATTATTCTGGATGTTTTTTTGCAAGGTGGTTTGCATTGAAATCTTTTTACTTCAAAGGTCTGCCTTTTCTCCCACCGCCCCAAATTTCATCCCCTATCTCCTTTTTTTTCTTTATTCCCATCCCGACCTGAAGATCTCAAGAAACTTTCTGCGGCTCCTTGACCCCCTTTCTTCTGTCTGTAGAGTCCCCGTTTTCTCTTCCGCTTGTCCTTCGCTCGTGCATTTTTCCGACAACGAGACACTCAAGGTTTCATGGTTGTCCAAAGCCCCCCTTTATCCAAGATTAGAACAGTGATTGCTCCAGGTGGACCTCTCGTCCACGCTCCCCTTCGTGAGACTTCCCCCCCCTTCATGTTGCTGTGAGTTAAAAACGGGGCGCGTTGGCAGTCCGCCCCCTCTCCTCCCTAGCGCCCGACCATTTTTTTGCTTCCGTCGCGGCATTTTATGTTATGAATTAATTCCTTGTTAGAGCAGTGGAGTAACCTAAAGCGAAATTTCTGTCCTCCAAAGGTTGAGTGTGCTGGTCTTCTGTTTCCGCTACCCCCCCCCCGCGTTTTTAATTAGCCCCTGTTCTTCCCGTTTTGCGTCTCTCCCTTCCGCCTATCTGAGAGTGAGTCTCCTCCGTCTGGCTGAAAACCCCCCCCATTACCCCGGTTCCTTGGCTCCCGGTTCCACGGCCTCTTGAACCCCCCCCTTTTCTTTACGGTATCGTCCGAAACTCACTTGGACCTCACATTTGATTCCCTGTTCCTTAACAGACCCCAGACTCTTTCTTTTTACACAACCTTTGACTTGAAACTATGCGTCATCCACTTTTTCCTTTTCTTACTGCACGGAGACCCTTCCCCCCACCGTCCCCCCCCCCGGACCTTGTTTCTGAAGCTGAGTGTTTTCCACTCAGAGTAATTCAGGTGTTTTTCTCCCTCTGCCACTACGACTCTTCACTGCCGTTTCGCCAGATTTACTCCCAGGACTTTTTTTCTGTTTTTCACATGTCCGCGGTCCCCATGATTTGCTTTTCATGGGATTGCTGTCAAGGGCGTTCAGTCACAAACCTCCCACATATTTTGCACCGCCACCCACCTGGTACTCCTTCTCTTCCCCCTAGTTCACCACAAAACAGATGTCCCCGGCGTACTAAAGATTTAAGTGAGCATTCCCACCCTCCCCGTTCCCCAACTTTCACGTTCCTTTTTTCCCCTTCCAGCAGACCATAATATCCAATCGAATCAGTTGGCTCAGGAGCG
>Ga0179593_1376799_pt1 | contig 14804 bp, 10 predicted proteins | sample CZODoug2_1_08_16_FD_185931 | JGI IMG/M metagenome (GOLD analysis project Ga0179593, IMG submission 185931) | Vadose zone soil fungal communities from Angelo Coast Range Reserve, California, USA - CZODoug2_1_08_16fungal (PacBio error correction) | ecosystem: Environmental > Terrestrial > Soil >... | reverse complement strand
GACGACCGCAACGATAGTTCCGAAAGGAACCCGCTCCCTTCACCAGCGTCTTGGGGTGTCGCTCACATTTTTCCCAGTGCCAAGAACTCCCCCTGCTCTTTCGCACGTCACCCTGTTCGGCGGGACTCGCTTTTTATTTTTCCAGAATGCTCTGAATGATCTTCACCTCAACTCGGATTTTTGTGTGCGTTCTATATCTGATGTGCTCCCGGCTTCAGTTTATGTTTTTTATAGGTAATCTGTTATTAGCGTGGGCACCTTGAGTGCTTCCTAATAGTTTTTTTTCCTGACGGAGCTGCAGAGATGATCTTCCTTCATTCTCTACCCAACGGTCTTTCCCGTTTTTGATTTGACCGATTTTCGAAGGTTCAGAAGGTTTGAATTTCAGCCCAGGTCGTAGTCCTGCCTTTCCGCAGGGAAGTCCCCTCTTCGAACAAACTTCAATAGCAGGGTCCTTCGCTTCTGGGCAGTAGGTTGCAAAAGTTTTCGCTTTTCCCCCCCCGAGCCCGTCCTGCCCCTCTCCCTCTTCCCTCCAGACAGCTAGATGATCTCCAGCTTTTTCCGTTGACTGACGCGGCTATGTGATCAGGACCCTTTAAGTTTTCCCCACCGTTTGCACGCTAGAGACCTATCTTTTGGAAGGCAAGTGAGCCTCCCCCTTTTATGTACAGGATTCCTGACAAAGTCACTATGGATGTCTGGACACCTCGCAGTTCAGTCAGACTATTTTTTTTATATCGTCTCTTTTTTTTCGACTATCCCACCCACCGCGCTCAATCCGCCGCCATACGCCCGGCATATTTTTTTTCAGGAATAAAGCGCTTCTGAGTCTATTCCGGGCGGTGTATGGTCCGGCGTCAAAAGTATTACCTATTTGCCTCCATGATAATCGTCTTTCTATCCCCCTTCAACATTCTGCATGATGTTAAAAGGGCCAGGTACGGTCCGACTTGTCTCCTTTGGATGATAGTACCATGAAGGTCTTTTCGGCGTTTACCCTTCCGTGGCCGGTCGGTCGCTTCATTTCTCACTAAAAAAACCCTTTTCTCGACAGGGAAACCCGACGGCTCCCCCCCACTTTAAAACTACGATCATCCCTCTCCCCCGCCATTACCTGTTCCTGCGACACCCTATAAAGGAGATATCGGTTTTAGCCTCACCTTATGAGACAGGAGGGGAGGTTTTTGTTCCTACTCCTTTGGCGATATTCAGTCTGGTCACTCTGCCGAGGGGGTGCTCCACTAGCGATACTGCCTGTGCGCGGGTCAGAACGCCCTGAAGAATTTTCAAGGCGGCACTCACATTTCACCACTGCTTCGTCGTCTTGGCACCGTAATTCGCCGCAAGTCGATCTTCCCACGCGGTTCTCGAGCGGCACCGCCCGGAAGGAGACGGATTTTTAACTGACGGACTGAGGACGGAGCCTCCCGTCCGTTTTTTTCTGTTTCTCGAATTAGTTTTATACCCTTCAAACCATCTCTTCCCAGCATTTTCGTCTGAGAACGTCATGGTGAAGATGATTTGCTTTTCGTCCCTCCCTCCAGTGCCAATCGAGCTTGGAGAGCCTCTTGTCAGCTCTTTTGTTCCTTTTTCTCATCGACCCCAAAGCCCTATAATCGGTGGGAGCAGATGCCTTCCCATCCGCGCCCTTTCATTTTCTGACGAGAAATGCTCCTCGACGTTTCCGACCCTTACCCTTCGACCATCACCCGAAGGATATAGTGCGGTCTAGGATCCTCCCTTCTGCCCCCCACAAATACTCCCCTCCCTTTCTTTTAGTCGGGCTAGAGGCTTTTCGGCATTGCCTTCCTCGCTTAGGCGCCTTTCAACGCTGGGTGTTTGACTTCCCCTCTCTATGGCATCCCCAGAAGTTCCCTCCTCGGGGACCAAACCGCCTTTTTTCTCTATTGCAGCGCATCGAATCTCTTTTCCCCCCCCCCAAGACTCTTCTATTTTTAACACCCGCATCTTTCAATAATGTGTTGTTGTAGAGATTGATCCAAGAGGGGACCCCTCTTTCTGCCTCTGAATGGTTCAGGTCTTTGTTGTTGGCCCAAAAAAGATTAGTTGGACCATCCTCCCTTCGTTCCTTCTCCTTTCCGTAGGCCCCTGCGGTCCGTCGCGCTGCCGTCCTTGTCCGATCCTATCGCGCCCCGATTTCGCCCTTTAGGGGGGGGAGTTTTCTCGTTTTTGGGTAGAGCAGATGGCGGTCCCCTGTTTCCGGTCTTCTATTGGACCTATGCCGGACTCACCTTCATGACGTTTTTTTTTAGTTCGGTCGGCTTAAGTTTTTCATTCGTAATGCGGGAAGATAGATGACTCCTCGTTCGCCCCCGGAGAGTTAGACTTGGGGTTAGCGCTGAGACATGGCGAGGCGATACCTCTTTGAGCGCCGCATTCCCTCCTTTTCCTGAACCCTGCCGTTCTCTCTCCCTCGGCGCAACTTCAGACGATTTTGCTAATAGAGAATAGCTTCCTTGCAATTCCCTTCATTTTAGCACGTCCGACATTATGCCCCCCTCCCTGCGCTGCCCCGAAGTCTCGCCTCGTTGCGCTAGTATCCCCCGCGAGGCCTGGTCGATGTGCCGGACTGTGACCCGACGAGCTCGACGGTCGCCGTTTTTCCCGTTTAGGCGCCCCGAAAGAACCTTTAGGCTTTTTCATGGGATTGGCGCCTGCGCAGCTACAAAATGACGTTTTCCTTTATCGTGTTGCGCGGCCCGTTTGCTGTCCGGTCCCTATTAATAACGCGCTTCCCCGGCCGTTTTTTCCCCAGAGCAGACCTAGGATCCTGATAGCGCAGCGACTTGAGCCCATGACGACGCCTCGTGCGCGACTACCGGGTCGACTCCGTTAATGATTTCATGGAATAGATAGGGTCTGGATTATGATGTGCCTCTTCGTCTCGTCCTCGACTGTTGTGGCCAATCGAATAGGGCCCAGCGAGCAACGGCACAGCCGATTGACATTGTTTTTTTCCCTTGATGAAGGAGCCATCCCATCCTCCCATAGTCGAGGCGATGTCATAATGGAACAACATCATTCTCCCTTCGAGCTTCTGTTTTTAAGGCTTCTCCTACGATATCAGGCCCGGGTAGCGTCGTCGCCGTTCTTCCCCGATTCATCTGTCTAATTCCCCCCCCCCCCCCGTGAACATCTCGTTTTTCTTTCAAGCTATACGCGGATTTCACTTGTCTTGTCGTGATTCAGAACTCATACCCACTGGATGCATGACGGGTCCTTGGAAGTGGATCGTAAGTACATCTTCTCTCCGACTGGTTTCCCGGCAATTGTCTATAGGTCTTATCAGAGGCCATTAAGGGTCGTCCTTTTGATTCTGATCCTCTTCCCTGGATCGTACGTCCCGATGCAGGCCTCGAAGATGCGCGCTAACGCCTACAGTACAGTCTCACGGCAAAGCTTTTTGTGGTCTTTTTATTGTCAGAAGCTGTGTGCTGGACTTATGCATCTTGTACCAGCTCCGTCCCGCCTTTTTTTGGTAGCCCTGTTTCCCTTACGAGAATGAGGAAGAGTCTCAGGGGCTGCTAGCAAGACTTAGACCTAGGTAATCTTCGTCCGTCATTCTTCTCAATATTTCCCCTTTTCTATGGGCCTCCCCCCCACTCCTTGGATTAAGAATTCCTTACCCCGACATCCCCGGATTAGAGAATCCTTTCATGAAGTCCGCGAGACCCCTTTCTTTCCCGACGAACCTCTTCCCCGCGGACATTTTTATATAGAGGACAACGTTCTGTGAATCTAATGCCCCTACGGTTTTTTTTTTTTTTGGTGTTTGGGTGTGGGGGTTTTTGTTGTGGTGTTGGGGTGGGGGGGGTTTTTTTTTTTTGGGGGGTTTTGGGTTTGTGGTAGCTTGACTTGATTCAAGCATCCTTTTTTTACAGTCCCTCCCCAGAGCGCGTCGTCCGTTGATTTCCTGCGTCTCGCCTTTCCGGTTTTTTCACCCCCCTACCTCTTGCGACAGAGAATCTTATGAAACAGGCCGAGCGTACCACAGTTGAGAATTTATTTCTGTCCGTTTCCTTTTCCCGTTTCCCCTTCTCTTCCTACCCTTTTTTGTTTTTCTCCGATGCCCCCCCCCCTATGCAAACTTACAATTAGTTTTCCCAGCGGACTTTATGGCCTGGCCGTTTCCGATGGTCATCGGGGCCCGAGAGGTCATTGTCTGTCAGGGCAACAACCTTCATAAATTCGAGCGCAATTACCTCCCGGCCCTGAAGCGGTGTTGTTTTTTTTGCGGATATCAAGGTCTGGGTTCTCAATCATCTTGATGTTCCGCAATATGATGGTTAGTGCGGCATTCATTGGTTTTTCTCGGTTCTCCCGAAATGGGAGATCCATTCCTTGCGACACCGAGTTGGTTAGGCTTCGTAAGATGTCTTCCGCACTTACCCTTCATCAACTTTTGCATTGAGATCTTCCCGGAGGACTAAGACCCGAAGTCAAGATTTTCCTGGTTTTGCAGATGTAAGACCCTTTCTTCCCCCTTCGACGCTTGAAGTTCCCCTTTTTTTTTTAGTTAATTTTTGACCAACCCGTCACCGGCCTAGTGGGGCTGGTGCGAATCCGAAATTTTTTTTCTCGGGATTACCAATCCGCAGAGGTCCCTCTTCCCAGAGCTTCCGGAATCCTTCTTTTTGTCAGTTTGCGGATCGCTGCGGCCTGTTCCTGATATCTGTGATTTACCTCCTTTACCAGTCATTCAGGGACGAGGATCCAAAACCATCGTTTTCCTTCCCCCCCCGACCATCGGGCCTTAGATTTTATCCACCGATCCCTGATTTCTTTTTTAAGATCTTCTCAATAAAGCGCATTCCGGGACTGAGTAATCTACGAAAAGACCAGAGTTCCCTCCGCGTGATCCGCCGGTCCCTTCCCCCGGTGGTGTTTTCCGAATCTCGACTCTCAGGGATTCGCGCCCACTACTTGTGATGGTCGAGAGCCCTGTCCTTTTCCTCATCATGTACACTTCTTAATCGTCTTCGCCCATTCCCCCAATCTCGAGCACTAAATGATTTTCCCTTTCCCCCCCTTCGTCGGGGAAAGAGCCCCTGAGGACGTCGGTCCCCCCCTGGGAACATCTCCATCTGACCGGTTTGATCCGAATCGGCGTCTCGTGACCTTGTTCGGGTTTCGTCGCGGTTGCCATCCTCCCTTATTGAAAACACCCCCCCCGAGGCAAAGGCCTCAAGAAGCAGTGCTGCGCTACCTTCACCCGACGATTCTACATTATAAGGAAAGGACCCCGGGTGAAATCCTCCCGAGCTTGTCATCATTCCGCAATGTCGTGTTTGGCGACGATACCAGATTTTGGGTGCTACTTTCCCCTGGGAGTATGAATGTCTTAGATTTTGGTCCGCCCTCCCCCCACGAGCGATACCTTGAAGTTAGATTTTTTTTTCCCTTAAGCCTCACCCATTACGTTCGCACCATCCCGTGACGTTTTTGACCTCGAGAAAAGGAACCGAGATGTAGAAAGTAGACGATTTTGGAATTTTTTACAGATTCACATACCTTTTTTGCAGATCCCCCCCCGAAGAGGTCGTTTAGTTCGTCGGCCTCTTCTTTAAGATGGTCGGACGGGCCCCCATATGCGATCCCCAGAGTATCCTTTCCCCCCAATCTGGGACCATTATAGTCCCGAACGTCTGTTTCCGCGATTTGTCCGGAGGTCTTGCGTCCATTTTCGTTCTGGGCCGCAGCTTCTTAGTTAGTGTCAGCGCGAACCACTCTCGCCCTCCGGAGCTCCCCCCTCTGCGTCGCCGATGTTCCGCCTTTTAACCTATATACTCTCCTTTTTCGACAGCGCAACTAGTCCCACTTCACGACCCTGAGACTTCGAAACTGGATTTCCGCGACGCACCCTTGCCGCTTCCGTCACACCCCTTCGCCCCTCGCCCTTCCCCTAGACCGTTTCTCGGGCTCTAGGAGGGGCCTTATAGTAGAGCGTAGAGAGCCTCCTCCTTTTTTAGAAGTCTGATCCTCGTCCCGGTAGTACTTTTCCACCTGTTTTTTAGCAAACCCCTACCTGAGTTCTCTTTCCCCCTTCATCTAAGGATGGTCGTCTCGTAACTTTTTTCTCTCGTTTGGTTTTTTTGAGATGTGATTCTATCCCTGTTCTTTGCATATCCTTCCTCTCTCTGGCCGCTCTCTAGATCTTGAGGTGTTTGAGCCACCTCCTTGTTTCCCTCCCTCGTTGAGATTCCTTGTTGACGCCCTCTGCTTCGATCTGATATTAAGGCCGATAAGTCGCTTAGAACGACCCCCTCCTTCGAGCCCCCTGACTCCCCCTTTTCTTCTGCTGGCCCGATTCGATTTGGGTCCGTTTAGGAAGGGAGCCGGAGTGAGCTCCCCCCCTTCTCAGTTCATAACGTACAGGATTTTGCTTTTGTTTGCAGGTTTTTTTCTTCTTCATCTAGCATGGATTGCTCTTCCCGTTCAGTTCTCTTACAGATCTCGACTCTCCTCGCGCGTTACGTTTCCCCCTCGAAAGGTACTTTGGTTTTCGCGCTAAAGGACCCCATAAGACCCCCCGGCTGAGCCCTGATAGAATTTTTCCCGCGCTGGGAACCCAATTTCTAGGCATAAACCTCCGTTTCGAGCGCATATTCGGTGCCGCAGATGTTGCCGTCCCCCTCTTCCGCGATTTCTTTTCCCGCATGCAACGTTCTCCTAGATTTCTTCGCTGCTTGACGGAAATAGGGTCCACTTATGTTCTCAACGGGTATGTGGAGCCCCGGGTTCTCACTGCCGGCGCCGGTCCGTTGCCTACGCTCTCGACCCTTTTCTAGCCGTTTTTTTCTTCTTTTTCCTTAATGAAAGTTATTGCCCTTTTAAGGTGCTACCTCTCGCCTTAGAAAAGGAACTGCTCCCGCTCGTTGTCGCTCCCCCCCGCTCAGTGCAGGCCTCCCCTCCCCTTCCTTCCCCCCCCCCTTCCTCGACCTCTCTTTCAACTTTCTCCTTTTAGCCAGCTCTCAGGGTCTGCAGAATCGCTCTGGCCTTTCCTCGTGTCCGACCTTGCCGTTAAGGGCTAGAGTTCATTGTAGTCCTTTTTTTGCCGAGATTATCCGTAACTGCGGCATCATTTGTTGGCACAACTGATAGTCAGGCCGCGAACCTTGCCCCAGTGCGAGTTTACGTTGACTGGGTTCTCCCCCCCGGAGGAAGTGATCTACCTCTTTTAGTCGCAAACGAAGAGGGGAGATTCAGTACCTGTCTACCCCATAAGATAATGCTGAGAGGAGTTGCCCCCTCTATCCCTACTGAAGTGGATCCCCTGGGTGTACTCTACTTTACCCCAACCCTACTTGAACATAGCTTCGAATCTGACTGCCACCAATGTCATGCGAAATCTACGCGTCCAGCGGCCAATAGCTGGTCTTGTTTTATCGTCCAATTATCTCGATACGCTCAAGCGTAGGTAATCTTTCGTCGCCTCCTGCGGGCAGTCAACGATAGAGTTGTATTCTCGTACATGCGATTCCGAATTAAGGTAAAGTTTTCTCCCTAGTTCTTGATAAGCGGCGTCTTTTACAGTCCTGGTTGCAGGTTCTCATTTTGACTCCTGATTCTCTTCTCTCACTCCGCCCGTGTTTCCTCCCACGAACGTACACCTTTCCTTCCTTTGATTGGCCGTTCTTTAGTGGATTTGCAAGATTGAAGAGCCCCCCCCCCTCGTCCTCTTCCGGCTTCTTTCCATCGCCCCTCCGCCGGTGCCGTTTGTCGTCATGGACTTTGAAGCTTTTGACCCTTGCACGAGCTCATACCTGGGCGGACCCCCACATGTCCGGCACTCGTTTTTGTCGTCCTTCTCCAAGACGGCTTCGTTTAGATTATCCCGGTCTCTTTATTGGACCTTCCCAATCCACTTGATGTAATCGTCCCGTTTAGACGGTCCGCCAGCGAGACAAATGCAAAGACAAATCCCTGATCGCCTAGATAGGCCTACACCATCCGTAAGATTGTTTTTTCCCCTCTGCACGACGTTGTTTTTTTTAGATCATTGATGCCCGCATCAGTCCCGCAGCCCGACTCGACGGGCTTTTGCTGATGGCTTACATTTTTGGTAGCCGTTTTCTGTGAAGTACCCCACTTGAAAGGACGATTATTCCAGGAATCGTCCCAACCCTCCTTAAGCATGAGGTTCTACGTTTGAAAGTTTTTTGGAGAGTTGTTCCCCTGAGGTAGAGCTCTTTCTCACCCCGTTTTGTTGTTGAGCTTATCCAGACACTTCCGACACGTCATCCTTTCGCCCACGATGGACTCATCGGTGCTGTTTGGTTCGGGTTTTTTTCTCCCGACCCGTTGGCGGTCAATCACACGAGTCTGAGATCCCGGAGGAACTCCCGGCCGCCCTTGCTTTTTCCGTTCCCACGTGCAGCAGTCAAACTGTAAGCCTCCTCTTTTAAAGGTTAACCCTATCCCAATACCTTAGAAGCCGGTAGTTTGGGTTCATTACGATTCCGGTGCTTGTTCCTTTACCCGGTAATCGCCTTCTCCTCGATTTTCCAATCGCTGCTCGGTTTCCGCAGAAACGTATTTCCCCCTCGTTGGAATTCACTGTCCCGCGCAGAGCTGTACGGCCCTTAATCCGAGGGTCTTCTATCACAGCGCGCATGACCCATGATTTCTCAGGCTTTCTCATCAGTTTGATTCCGTTGTTTCTTAGACAGTGAAGAAGTCCTCTTGGGCGACCTCCCAACGTTTAGGGTTTGAGCTGGTCCGCTTTTTTTGGCCCCTCTATCTAGGAGACCCATTTCCTCTTCCCATTAATCCGCGGCTTTTGTTTACAATTGACGAGTACGTTGCTTGGTCTTGTCGTGTTTCTTTGCCAGCGGATATGCCCTTTGAGCGATACGCGCATAGCCTCAGGAACCCTCGTCCCCCCCCCTTCTGTCACACTGTGATTGAGGTTCCCCTCCCTCAGTTACCCCTAGGATGCAGCTCAAAGGCTGATATCCTTCCTCTATCTTCTATACAAGCAGAGTGTCTATTTGTCTATACTCTTTTTTTTCCGTCACCCTTTCCAAGCCCCACTCCCCCTTAAATATACGTGACGTTCATTTAGATGTAAGAATAATAGCGCGAGAGAATTCGACGCATATTCCCTTCGTTTGATTTTGGCCCTTTAGAAGGGTTGAGAGGGCCGTCCCTTCCCCATCATCTCGCGCTTGATCCCTTCTTTGTACATGGACAAGTTCTTTAATCCTTCTTTTCCGATGGGTCTTTCTTGGATGATCCTTCTGCCTCTTAATCCTGCTCCCCTTTAGCCGCATTGCTTAATCGCATCTGTTTTTTTTTTTTTTCTTTGTGTGGGCTTCGTCTTTCCTCTTGACCCCCCCCAAAGTGATTGATGTCCCTGTTCACCAACCAGACCGGCCCTGAAATTGAAACCCGACGATCGATTTCTCTTCTCCATTCGCCCCCGGTTCTCCCCCTCTGAACGTCTCTCTCCCTTAATTCATCTTGTATTTTTTGAGAAGATAGACCTTCGTGGTGGCGGCGACGGCCGCCCCCTTTTTCATCTCTGAGGTATGACCTTTTTCCCGGCTTACTGTTCAGGCTTTACGGTCTGAGGCGGGGACCCCGTTCAAACCTTCCTCCAAGGCCGGCAGCCCCGTTCCCATTTCCTGCGCTGCCCCTTTCAACCAGGCAGGACATTTAGGCGGCCCGAATCGAAAGGTTTAAACCATTCTTTAAGAGATCTACCCCGTACGCCGTGCGTTCTTTTCGTATTCGAGGGCAGCCACTCGGTCCTGTAGTCCGCGCAATACCTCCCACGTGCTACGCCATCCATCAGCTTCTTGTCTCACAATCCCCCCTCGCTGCCGATTTCTGACTAATACTTTTGTTGAGCGACCAGAGAGAATTGCTCTTTTCGATGGCGGCATCTCTTGTCGCTTCTTACTGGCTGTCCTCCCTTGCTAACCCACAAGCTCCCTCGGGAGTCTTTCGAGTACTGCGATCACGTCCGCGACCCTTGCCAATGATCCGCGCTCCCTCCCCCTTCCTCCTACGGGACACCCCACATTTGCCAAGGACCACTTTCATGACGTGACTCCGTCGGCATACTTCTCTCCCCGACGGTTGGGGGGTCCCCCTTGCCCTCTCATCGAACCCCCCCCTATAATAGCCCTCTATAGACCGTTCTTTGAGAGGGGGATCGATCGCTGTTTTTCCATGAGAGACATTTCTCCTGGAAGCACGATCCTTTATTCCTTTCCCCCTCCGGCTCATGACGCTTTCTCCTGGTAACTATCTTTTTCTCCCACCAACCTCTACTGATCTCATTTACAGACTAGTCCTTCTCTGGCCCTTCGTTCTATCACCCATACTCTTTTCCTCCCTTGTTTTTTTCTTCTTTTCCGTTACATTTTCACGATTCGATGCACCCGTTTTTTCTTGGGGTTTAAGATAATGGAAAATTACTCCCTTGGAGGCCTTCGTCTAAGTTACTTGCTCCTCCTACCCTCTCCTTTACATGGCGTATCACTTTCCCCTTTCCTCCTAGCACACGAAAGGGAGTTCGATTTCGGATGAAGGCATTAGTCGATTAGAAGAGCACGTTAGTACTTCTCCCCCTCAGGCGGTGTGTCTGTTGTTGTTGCCTTTAGGCAGTGCCACGTCCTTCTTTCTCTTTAGGTGCAATGAGGTCGCTCTGTATTTCCTGCCTTCAGTCCCCCCAGTTTTTGTTTCTTTCGCGCTTTTTTGTACAGGCCCATAGCGAACAAGAGTCTGCAGGCCCCCCCTTCTTCGGGCGCGTGTCCTTTTTTTTTTTTTTTCCAATTGGCAAATTTGCAGAGCAGACATAGGGCGCATTCTGGTTGTCCTTGTAGCGAAGCCGATCTCCCCTGGTCCTCCCCACTTCTGTGATTTCCCCCCCGCTGAGAAACGTCATCAAATACGCCCCCAGCGTCTCTTCTTTTTTTATCCCAACCGGGATGTGTTTTTTTTTTGCTCAATGCTGGTGCAAGTGCGGATTAAGACTTTAGGTCTCGCCTGGTTTTTCACGAGTCTGCGCCGGCAAGTACCCTGGACTGTCCGGCCTGGCCTAACCCTTTTTCGTGACCTAGAGCAGCTGCACCTATAGCTAGCTTCAACTCTTCGAAGTACCTCATTTCCTCCCCGCCGTTTCAACCGGATCCTTTTTGCCCAGCGACGCCCTCAAATTTCGTATAGAGCGACCTTTCTTCCTTTAGCGACTTCCAATCTGTGGATACTCACTCTTTTCTCCCTGAACTGTTTTCCTCGTCTCTGTCCAGTAGATGTCGTTTTCGTGACCCCTCGAAGTGCGGATTTTCCGGAGCCTTCCCTATTTTTGATGGCAAGTTCGACCTAACATTGCCGATGCCTCCGATGTTTCGCCTATTCGCCTAGGGCGCAGGGGTGGGGGGGGGTGTTTGGGGGGGCGTTAAACAATAGGGCGGGGGCGGGGGGGGGTTGTGGTGGGGTGGGGGGGGGGGGGGGGGGTGTGGGGGGGGGGGTGGGGTGGTGCTACACAAGATACATCACAACAAATTGGTTGGGCACAGAAACCCCCCTACCCAAAAAAACAGCAACCCAAAAACAGAAACACACCCCCCCCCCAGAGAGACCAAACTACAACCCTAGCCACTCATAAAAAAAAACAAAAAAAACACCCAATACAATAAAAACACACAAAACCAAAACCCACACCCCCTACCAACAACCCCAAAAAAAACCCAAAACCCACAAACAACACAAAACACAAAACCACCACAAAAAAAAACACACAACTCGTAGCGCCCACCCTTCCCTCAGGGATTTTTTCCCGTCCCCTTCCTTTACACTCATGATATCCCTAGATGTCGTTTCCTTCCCCGATTATGATCAGTGAGTGTCCCATGACGTTTAGAATGCAAATGAGAATGCGTGCCCACACTTCCTGGGACTCCCTTCTCCGACTGATTCGCTGTCACTTTTCTTCCTCTCCTTTTTCTTCTTTCTTTTTCCCCCCCAAAATGACGCTGCCGGCGCTTTTCTCCCCCTTGGAGGGCTTCCCTGGACTGCAGCTCTCCTCCCGAGTTAAATTATTTTTATCCGGTGCCTTCAAGCGTCTAGGTTTTGCATCCTTCCTGACCGAAGGCCTGCGGAGCTGCCTGACGCAAGGTCAGTTCCTTCAGTCTTGAGAGCCTCGACCGTAAAATTCATTGAACTTTCTTTGAAGCTCTTGGTGTTTTTACGCTTGGTGCAGCGACTGCTCTTTGCTTATGCAAGCTTACCCGCCGTCACCCGAACCTTGCTTGGTCTATTCCTGCTTGCACTGCCGTACTGGGCCGGACTCACTTCTTCGCCAGCATGTTCCCTCCCCTCTCATTCCGGTAGTCCTTCACGTTTCAAGATCTCCTCGCCCCTGAGCGGGCCCGACGGACCCTCCGTTATGAACAATATTTTTCCTAACGTCGCCCCCCCGAGAGCCCTCCTCTCCGAGAACCCTTTTGGCGATTTACCGTTTTGGCGAACCCACCTGGCATCCCCTCTCCCCTCCGTAGACACACTTTCCTTTGAATCTCCTGATTCGTGAGAGGCTTACCTCCCCGCCGTTAACTGCCCTTTCCAAGCGTTCGGCCGTGCTTCCTTTCTTATCGCCCTTTCTTCTTAGACAAAAGTGCTGGAGAACCCCGCTTGTAAATTACCCTGCCGGCCGCTTCTTTCCCGACCAGTTTGTTTCGCAGTATCCGTCTAGAGTTGGGAGTCAGATCCTTTACCTTCCGTGGGGTTGAGTTATGCCCTCCCCGATATCCCCGCCCCTCATTGAAACGCATCCTTACCCACACACCCCCCCCCCCCACCCCCCAAATGCCTTCCTGGCAGATTTGTATCTTGCTCCCGTTGTTGTCATAAAAGGATTCCAAGAAGAAAATTAGAGCCTCCCTGACAATCCCGGACTCCTCGGGTGGAGACGTGTTAACGCTGGGACTTTCCAATTCCTTCCCTGCGCGCCGCTTTAGTGTATCCCTTTCTCTTCAATACCCTCCCGATCTTTTTTCTTCTGATCTTGGTTAGGCTTCTTCGTCTCGGTCCTCCCCCCCCGTTCTGATCTGTCATAGAGTAGGTCTTTTTCTATACGCTGAACTTTTCGGGCATGACCTTTGGAAGAGAGGAAGCCTCCTCGGTCATCCCCCCTTTCCTTTCTATCTTCCTCCAGACAGCTAGGGCGGTACCAGTCTTGACATTTTTTCTCCATCCTGTGATCCAACTTTGTTTTTTGTAGTGTGGGGAAAAAGTGAACGTCGCTCCTCTTTTTCCTGATCCGGCGTAGAGTAGGTTTCTCTGACTCATTTATTGCGTCACCCTATAATTGATCGTCAGGACGATGTTCCTGTTCCTTTGTAGAGTGTTTTGGCCGCCCGCTCTTGCTCTTGGCGGACCGAAAGAAGCAAGACCCATACTCGCAAAGGATGAACAGGTTTTCAGTCTTCTCAAGACATCTCTATTGAAGGTCCCTTCTACCCTCCTGCAGCGAGTACGACAACCTAATAATTCCGAGAACGTTTTATGACCCTATCCTAGAGAGCTGATATCTCTTCCCTTCTCCGACACGCACGAAAAGGATGCACTTTATTGTGATAAGCGGCATCTCCCTTCCGTTTGACTTCTCCTCCCTGGGCAAGTCAGATTGTGCCCCCTGTTCGAGCCCCCGTATGTTTCCCTACCATTCTAACTGTAGTACCCTCTCTTCCCCCCCTCCTCTCGAGCATGATCTCTTTTTCCCTTCCCACAGGAGGGACATTCCTCCCCTCATGCGGAACTAGAGTGGGTTATTCTACGTAAGGAGGCTAATCGCCTGTTTAGATTTTTGCCCAACAACATATTCCCCCCTTCCGGTCGTCCCCAAAAGCATACTTTAGTCTCTCCCACAAGAAGAATTAATCCATCCTCAGGACCTCACCAGAGGCCCTTAGAGATATAGTTTTCTGGCTCTCAATGTCGCGTTCTACGATTATCCCCCTTTTGGAGGGCTGTCTCTTCTCCGATCCTTTTAGATTTTATGATGTCACGGATCCTCTTTTGACGACCCCAAAGTACTTCTTCCTTGAGATAGCTGTCGTACCCGTTTAGAAATGAATTTAAGTCCCCCTCTTTTCCCCCCCCTGGTTCTTTCCTTCTACCGCACTTACCCTGCACCCCCCCTTCTCTGCCCCTTCGTTTGGCTCTTCCTGTCCGTCCTGAGCCGGCCGACCCTGTTAACTAGGTCTCTGAGTAACGAGGTATAGCTTTTTTTCCGATCTCTCTTCCTATGTCTTGACCCACGGCGAACACTTACTTCTCATATTCTTTTAGTCTATCCCAAGGCCGACCATGAGCTCGATACCCTTTCGGTGCCTCCCTATGATTGCCTGGCTCCCTCTCTACTCGCCCCGCTTGCGCGCTTCCTTATTTTGCTGCTGTCGCCCAAGAAAAACCCCTCCCTTCCTCCTAATCATGTGGAGAGCCCTGACCCATCTGCTTCGCTTGTAAGCTCAGGCATCTGAGAATCTAAGACCCCGGACCCCGAAACTCAAGAATCGTTACGTCCTTCACTTTGTGAGGATCCATCGGAACGCCTTGCTAATCATCGAGAACACACTCGCCTCCTCTTGAGAGTTGATTTTTTATAGAGGATTGCGGCTCGTTCTCCTCCTTCTCTTTCCAACCTTCTCGACCTTTCTCGGAACTCAAGCCCCTTTTCCTGGCCTTCTTAACTTCAGGAAGTCTCAACGATCTTACCCCTAATCCCTTGCAGGCATGCGTAAGTATCCTTCTTTTTCCAGAATCTTCTATCC
>Ga0179593_1338275_pt1 | contig 14805 bp, 16 predicted proteins | sample CZODoug2_1_08_16_FD_185931 | JGI IMG/M metagenome (GOLD analysis project Ga0179593, IMG submission 185931) | Vadose zone soil fungal communities from Angelo Coast Range Reserve, California, USA - CZODoug2_1_08_16fungal (PacBio error correction) | ecosystem: Environmental > Terrestrial > Soil >... | reverse complement strand
CTCTGTCGAGATTGAAAGATTCCTCGACTGAGTAAGCCAGGCCACCACTCTGAAGGCCCCCTCTCAAGCCACCGGGAATCGGCGACTTTTTTAGCTTTTTCTGGTTTCTTCTATCCTTTTTCTTCGGTTTTGCCCAACTGATTCGCCCGTGGTGTAAAATGAATGATTTTTATCTCCCGGGCTGGTCTCTTCCCCCCCCAAACATGTGTATTTCTTTCACTTGCCCTTTCAATGAGAGACCTTTTTTTAACTGACCCCTCCGTTTCGGTCGAATGTGGTATACGTTAACCCCCTTGTGCACTTAGTCTCCTCTTTCCTGCAGAAACGGTCGAGAGGTTTTTTTTCGGATTCTCTTCTCCTTTTTAGTAACCCCCGAGACTCTTTTGCTGACGCAAGGAGTGAATCAAGGGAGTGTTGACAATTTCGTGTTCGTATAGTCACCGTTGACGAGTCCACAGAGTTTTCTTTCCCCCTTCGGTTTTTATGTATTTCTCAGGAACTGAATCGTCGATTCTGATGCTCCTTCTCCTTCTTAGGAGATCCTTGACTCTGGAGTGACCCTTTTCCCCGGTTGATTTTCTTTTTGAAGTTTGAACAGGAGTTGGTAAACTTTCCTTTTTTTTAATACCTGTTGTTGATTCCCCTTTCCTGCGGTACATTTTATGGTTTTCCCTCCTTCCCAAAGACTGCGTTAGATGTAAAACGTCATACAATGGTTCGTTTTATTTTGGTACTGCCCGATGGTCGGCTCCTTGTTTTCTTAACCTTTTCACCCCACTCGAGTACCCTTTCTTTCCGCGGCCCTAAGGTGAAGCTGACAATTACGAAACTTTTTCTGTGCTATTGTCGATGGCAAGTGGAGTGTCCTCCGCTGGGAACCCAAGGTCAGGCCTTAGTCCGGTGTTCTGCGATCTTCTGCCCCTTTTTAATGGTTGGAGTAACCAACTCCCCATCCCCTTTCCCTTTGCCTTAGCCTTGGCTTTTTTGTTTCAACCAGCTCTCCCTTTTTTGTCTTTTCGTCCCCTTTTTGGTAACCCCCCAAATCCCGGCGCGACGTCCTTTTTGACACTCCCATACTGTCTTCCTCCTCGTCTGAAGATGTTGATTTCGTCGTCCGACTCAAATAGGTTTACGAGATGTCCCCGGTGTCCAGTTAACCCAGGTTCCCCGGTCTTTTTAGAATGAGGGTTCTTTTACGGGATCTGAGTAAAACTCTTCCACCTTTCTGTTCTTTCCCTTTATAATGGCCTTTTGACCAATTCCCTTCTCCCAACATCGTAACCTCCCTAAAGGTGTGCCTTTTCGCGAAGTTTATTTTCTCCATAGACTTTGTCACGGTGTAATTGAGGACCCACGCCCTTCTTCTTGGAGTCTGAGCGACCCGTTTTTTTTTTTCTTCTTTTCTTTTGCATGTCCACCGGTGTTAATTTTTAAGAAGGCTGTGAATTGGGTTTCCTTTTTTTTGCTTTGGTGGTTGGGGGGTGACCTTTTTTTCAAAGTTACTTTTGTCTCAACAGACATAATTGTTTAAAGCTTCCCAGAGGCAGGGACCTCCGGCAAAGCAGAAGCCGGGAGAGTTATTCTCTAGCGCGAACTAGGTTACCCCGTCTCTCTTTGAGGCTAGTCCCGGCTCATTATTTAAGCCACTCTGGAGAAAAACAAGTTAGAGTTTTTCCCATTTACTTCTTCGGAAGCGGTCTGGGTTAGACATTCCTCATCCTTTCCTTCTCGGTCAGACATTGACGGGGATTTGTCCTGACAGGTGAGTCTTATCTTTTTCTCGGCTACCCCCTTAAGAGCTTAGCGTTATACCCCTCGTGTGTAACGACCAGGCTATGCTGTAGTTTTAGATTCATGTTTTGAGTGGGTGTTCAAGTGAAGGCGTCAGCCCCCCCCCTGGGCAAGGTGTTAGTTTAGAACTTTTCCCCCTTACAACCATAGGTCTTGCCGGCCATTACAGGTTCCTTTTACTGTCCTTAGCCTGTGGGCCGTGCCGCTTTCCCATGGTCTTGTATTGGTTTCTTTCTTCTGCTCTTTTTTCGTGTAAAGTTTCCAGCTCGTAAAGAACTCATCCAACGTTTTCCGTTAGACGGTAAAGACCCCAATTCTCTGATTGAAAGAGGTTCCTTAATGTGCCTCCATCCCCTAATAGTCAATCCCAGGGCCGTATGGATCACTTCTCGTTTGAAGGTGAGCGTGAACGCCGGCAGGAGCCCGTCCCCCCCCAAGTCCTTCGTTAGGACGGTAAATTATTGTTCCCTCCCCCCAAAAAGAATACCCCTCGCATAGGTCGCCCTGCTTTCCTTGATTTCATTGTTACACGGATCAAGAGTAATTTCCTTTCACCCCCTTGGAGTAGCTGCCTAACGCCGCTGGAGTCCTTCTTTTTACCCTTTCTACTTGTTATTCCCGTAAAGACGCTAAGTAAGTTTTGTTTAAAGCTGCACCTTCGCCGAAGCACAGCACACCCCCCCCCATCTCTCCCAAAAAAGCATTTCCCTTAAGGTTATTCAGCGTCAGCGCCAAACTGATTCCCCTAGAGTAGCCCCATGAGGCCGGAGTTAAAGAGAATTCCTTACTCTTTTCCTTCATCTAAGTTTTTTTTGAGATTTTTTCCTTATTCCCCCTCAGGCCTAACCCAGCTGAATTTGAATCTTTCCCTTCTCTTTGCCTCTTTGAAGAAGCCTCTAAGGATTTTTTGACTTTCTTGAGTGGGCCGTGTCTGCTTTCTTTCTTTCCCCTCTTTAACCTTGACCAATGACCTGTCTCAGTGATTTTGAATTTCAGTCCCCCAGTCGCCCATTTTAACCCCTATAATCCGAGGGCGTGCGTTTCTTATCCAGTGGTTCGTCCTGATGTTAACGGTACATTGTCCAACCCCCCCCCCAATCCCTTGGAGACGAGGCTATGTGCGTTTCCTGGTATTTATGACCCAATCTTTGACGTCCTCTTCTTCGAATTTTGCTTGGTGGGATGGCATGCGAGTGAATTCCGGCCCCCAATTATTCAACTCATTAAAATCAGCAGAGTTGTCCAGGCCTTTTTCTCCTCTGGAGTGGGATGGATTTCCCAAATTACGAAACGAGCGTCCTGACGTTCCCTTCCTTTAACTTGGAGAATGGAGGCACCAGGTGGGTGCTTGATGTAAGTTGCCGGCGGTACCGGTCCCTCCCACAAACCCTCCAAAGCTTGTAAGAACAAGCCCCTTTTTGAACAATCTCGGCACACGACTAAAAGTCGTGTTGCTCCTTCAGAAAAGTTTTCCCCCACCAAGTCTTACGGGACGTCATTTTGGCATTGGGGAAGGTTGGCGGTACTCTAATATAAAAGGCCCGACTAGGTTAGGTCTTTCTGCAGACCTTCCCAATGGCACCCACACTCCCCCAACCCGACTAGAAACTCGTTTCCAAAAGACATCTTTCCTAGGTCTGTCCTCCCAACGATTTAGCCCCTCTCCGCTCGTTTTGGTTGAGTATAACTTTTTCCTACAATCTAAGCCCAGGTCAATCTCCCCTCAAAGGGTCCTTCTCTCGCCGGGGGGACATGCTTTTTACGGATTCCGTCAACTTTCTTCATCTCATTGAAATTTCCTCTATTTTGTTGATCCTTCCTTTGAACCCTCTCTAAGTCCGCCCGCCCTATTTTTCCGCAGGCGCAGCATCCCGCCCTTCTGGCTGCTGTGCCGGCTGCCTGGAGCTCTGGCTGATCGGTAACCTTTCTTGTGACGGGGCTCTCCCGTCTTTCAACTCCCCCGAGCTCTTACCACCAATCACCGCCTTCCCCACGGACAACCCTTTTATTCCCCCTTTCCTCATTCCCGATATCCCCCCCCCCGGAGACCTTTAAAACGTTCTCCTAGGGCTAATTCCAATGAAACCGTCATACAGGTACTCCGTATCTTTCCATACTCGTCCCGTAACCCTTTGAGGCCCCCCTTTTTTCCTCTTTTTTTTTCCCGCCGAACTTTGTCCTGCATTCGGATAATGGGACACTGCGCTTCCCCCCCCCCGTTTTTACTCGTCTTCCCGTCCCTCACCTCTCTTGAACATAACTGACCGTGTTCCTGGCCCACCGTGTTTGCCCTCATCGGTCCCCCTATTTCCTTGAAACCACGCTTAAAAATTCCTTTTTAGTTCTCGCCGACGTGATCATTTTAAAAAGAAGGTCCCCCACCGGCGCTCGTTTCCTCTGCATTTCGTCTCCCTTCCCACACAATGCTCGGGTGGACCCCCCCCAACCCCCCCGCCACGGCTCCGGCAATCTAAATGGTCTTCTTCCCCTTGTTCCTCCCCCCAAAAAAGGAAAACCCCGTCCGTTTTTCATACTCCTTCTCGCGCTACCTTTTTGACGGGCCTTTTTTCCCGGTGTTTCAAGCTGGCTCCCAGCACCTGTTGCCCCTCCCCTACGAAGCCACTTTCACCATTTCGCGAATTTAATTCTCACCGTCGGCCCTTGAACCCCCTTACGTCTTGTGGGACCACTTTAAGCACCATCGTAATTTACCCCCAAATCCACCCGAACCATTTTTGATAAGTTTCATCATCTCGTAATTCACTTTATTTGCCAACACGTCCTGTTTACCGGTCTCCCTGGTGACTTTTTCCCCCAGACCCCCTCGGAGGACCAGTTTTCTTTTTTAAAAAAGCCTCCGCAGGCGGCCGTCAACCCCGGTTTCAAACTTTTTCCACACCCCTCTTTCTGTTTCTACGCCCGGTTCAACAGGACTCTTTTTTTACTCGTCCCCGGGGACATCTTTCTTCGGAATCAAGCGACGGCTGCAAGAATGGATCCAGCCTATGGCGCAACGCGCCGCGTACGAACACCTGACTTTTGCCTCCCTTTGCTGTCACCCTTCCTTCCATGACCGTCGGCATCCTCTGTTCTACCCGCGCTCCCTAACCTTGCCCCGAAACCTTCACGACCGTTTCCCCGGCCGTCCAATGTGCTTTCCTCCTCTTGTACCTTGGACGTTAGCTACCCAAACCTGAGCATCACCGAACTTGGAGTCCGACTGCTATCGGCCAGCTAAATTTTTACGGGCCGTACTACTTGATACTCTTTCACCTTCCGTTGCTGGCCTTCAAATCTTTTACACGACCTGGTGCGACATCTTTCCCACCCTCACTACCAGGTTAACGCCCCCTCCCCCCTCCTTTCTGATTCGACCACCGATTAGGTGAGTTCTAGGCTGACGCTGTTTCTCCGTTTATAGGAAGAGTCAGATGGACTCAGCGACGATCTATCTTTTCTCTATCTTTTGTGATCTCTATTCCTGTAGATATGAAATTTTTTTCGATGATCAGACCTTCCTCAACGCGGTTTCAATTCCGACCTCCCCGAAATATTGGACCGTCGCGCAGTAGGGCTGTTGGCGTGATCCTTGTATTCGGGTTGCGCAACCCCCACCCCCCTTCCGTCCCATTTCTTTCCACTAGATGTTATTCCTCAAAGGCATGGTAACTTAGCCCCCTTTCTCTGATAAAATGTACTTGCATGGCAGAGCTCCTTCTTGAGTCCTCAAGAGGTGATATTCCAGGTCACCCCTCAATTCACAAGTGTTTTTTTCCCTTCCCCGGAGCCCTTTCCTGCCTAAAAAAAGGTGTAGCTTCGCTGTGTCGGCGGGTCGAGTTTCTTCGTTACCAGCAGCTGCCGCTTTTTTCGTAGTGTTGTGAAACTCCAGGTGAAGTCTTTTCTTTATTTTTCGTCGCCTTTCCTCTTTTCCGTCGCATGTCTGTCTCACCACCCTTTTGCCGCCTCGCTGTTTCGAATAAGACCTATTTTCTCCGCCCTTGTAGGCTTGCCGCTTTATGGTCGGTTGAACTCTTTCCCTTCAACGTGTTTTTTTTCCAGGACCTTCTTTTTTTTTCCAGACCTGTTACCATACTTTTTTTTCGTCCCAGCGTCGCGGTTCATGCTGGTTTTTGGCCAAGTGCGAATTTCCTAGCTGCACGTCCCCTCAAGTAGGTTTTATTTGGTCAGACTGTTCTGAGTCCCCATGACCGTGCCCCCCACTACATCCTTTGGAGGGCCGAAGTTGACGAAGGCATTTATCCCTTTTCTTGATGATCTTTTCCTTTTTAGTGTGCTCTGGCCCCAAGGCATTGCCTTACCTTTTTCTTCCTAGAGAGGTCGTATCCCGTCATTCTTTTTTTTCCAACTTGCCAACACCCTGTGACCTTGAGTTCTCCCCTTTTCCTGGTGTTTGTCCACGATAGCCAAGTTGTATGTGCTATCGACCGGCTGTCAAAGAAAGGTTGATCCGTTTACGGGTTTTGACCCCTTTTTTTTTTTTTTTTGTTCGCTCTGCCAGATTGGATGACTGGTTCAGAGCCCACTTTTGCCGATTTTTCCCCTAATGGTCCTTTGACCTGAACACCTGGTCCCCCTGTCTTGTCGCTGCTGGGTGGCAAGGGATAGTCTTACAACGTAGGGGGAAAGTTCACTTTTTCTAAATGTCCAATTGCTGAAAAAAGCTTGACCACTCGTCCCCTCTTTATCCGGGTGCCTTCCTGTGAATTTATTCAGTCTCACAAGAAAGGATAACTGTTTTTTCATTTTTTAAGGCGCCACGAGGGCCCGTTTTTCTTTTGCGACAGTGGAAGTTAGAATCTTTTCTTTTTTCTTAAGTCCCCCGTTTTTTACGTTGGTCTTCCTTCTTGATTGGGTGTCCCCAGAGATAGGGTCGTTGACCATTCATTTTTTTTTGAACCCACACCCGTACCTTTAAGGTCCTAGATACAGCGGCTCCAGGGTCCATCCTTCACCGAAGAAGCAGGCCCCTGTTATGATGGAAGATCCCAGAGTTCCATGGTCGATTTGAGAGGATATAGAGGTTCAAGCTTACAGTCACCTCTGTATACAAACATGCTAGTAAATTTCTTATCTTTAATTGGTCTGCGGAATCCCCCCCTTAATCACTCCTTCACACGGATCGAAGGAAATGTCTGGTCTTGTCACGCGTTTTTTTATTCTTATGATTGCGTCTTCGAATCCCCCAGGACGAGCTTATCCGTCTTTAATCTTGCGTACCCTACCTGGAGACGTTTTTTTTTTTTATTGTCTATGGCTCTTTCTGAGTTTTTTGCGGCAAAGCGTGCCCGGGTCGTTTCCCCTAAGAACATTCTTTCCCTCCCCTTGTCTCTTTAGATCCTACACCCCCTTAATTTCCTTCCCTGGAAGTGAAAGGGTTTTCCCAGTAAGGAGAATGGGATGTACGTTTTCCTCCTTGGACCCCCTGGGGTATTGAGGACAATTTGGAGTTGGTTTAGTTTTACCGTGCCGTTTTTCCCCGCAAATCCATTTCCCTGCCTCCCCAAAAAGTGAAGCCAGTACCGAAGTCAAGAATTTCCACAAGCGAAGTCATGCTCCCTCGGGGTATCTTATTGGTGCCTCCCTCAACTCCCTTTTCCCCCTTGGCCCTATTGACTAAAAGATCAGAGTGATGAATCGAGTGACGCCAGGCCCCTTACAAGTCCCCTCAAACCCTGACCCACTTCGCGCCGCGGCCTTTAAATATTTTCCCTCCATACCCCCCGAGAACCCTTTTTCGTGTACGGTCTTTTTTTCTTTTTGAGTTACATCCTTCTTCCACTCCTTCCCGTCCTCCCCCCGATGATCGAACTCCTTCCGCGGCGTTAGGCGTATTTTTTAAAATGGGTCCCTCCGTGTTCTCACTTAACCTCGCCTTTCAGTAAAGGGTGTCGGTCACTATGGTCCCCCTCCCTCACTCATACACCTCACCCCTTTTAATAAAAACCGACTTGCAGCGTCAGTTAGTACGTTTCCCGCTCCGCCCCGGAGGCCACTTCTAGAACGGATGCCGGATCACGCTGGAATCTATTTATTTTACCTTTCCATTTTTTTGTGTAGTGCTCAGAGGTCACGCAGTCCCTTTTATAATGACTGTGTGCCTAGGGGCGTCGCAGACTCTGACCAATGAAGACTCGCGGTGCCTCCGGTTTTTATTTTATGAGGAGGGATGTTAATACTTTAAACATCAGGGACATTCTCCGTACTGACCCGTGTGGCAGACCCCCGTCTCCCTTTAACACCCATCCCCAAAGATACAATGCCTCTTTACTTCGAATAAGACTGTGTTCGCTGTCCTCTGTGAATAGGGACCCCTTTTCCTCTAAACAAGACCACTGTGACCGATCCTTTGAGCTAGGATGTCTTGATCACCACCCTTTACAGGAAGCTCGTGAGAAGCGGATTTGGTGTCCTGCTGTACGTGTGCCAGGTATGTTCCCCGGTTTCTCCCACTCCGCCTCACCTTCCGCCCCTCCGTTCCTCCCCCCCCATACCCCCCCCACCCCCCCCTCACCCCCACCTAACCCCACCCCCCCCTCCCACCCACCTCCCCCTCCTTACCCCCTTACTCCCCCTTCCCCTCGCGCTCCCCCCTCCCCCCAACCACCTTCCCACAGATCTTATCGTCCCCTTCTCACGACCTACAACCAAAAGTAAGGACGGACAAGTACACCATCCAGAAAAGCTCTTGTAGAAAAGAAAAAGGGGGTGTGGGTTTTTCTGGGTTTTTTTTTTTTTTGTGGGTATTTGTGGCGGTTTGCTCTGTGGGGGGTTGTCTTCCTTCTTTTTGTTCTTTGTTCTGTTTGTGGTCTTGTGGTCTCTTTGGTGTGGTTTTTTTTTTGGTTTTTGTTTGTCTTTGTTTTGGGTATGTTGGGGTATTTTTATGTGTGTGGGTTCTGTTTTGTGGGTCTTTCGGGTGTGAATTGGGCTCGTTGTGTATTTTGTCCTTGGGGTGGGGTTCTTTTCTGTTCTTTTTTGGTTTTGGTTCTTGTGGTGCTTTTCGTTTGTGGGTTTGTGTTTCTTTTGTAACAGGTTTCTCTTGTTTGTTTTGGTGTTTGTGGGTGTTGTGTGTGTGGGGGTGTGGTGCTTGTTGGGGTTTGTTGTGTGTTTTTGGTTGCTTAGCTTCCCTTTTTCCTTAGTTTTGGGGTTGTTACTGTGTGGTTGGTGTGTTGGGTTTTTTGGGGTGTGTGATTGGGGGTGGTGTTGTGGTGTGGGGGTTTCTGTTGGTGGGGGGGTTGTGGTGGGGTTCGGTGTTTGTGTGTTTATTGCCTGGTGTTTTGTGTTGTTTCTCTGGTGGGGGTGATTTTTGGTGTTGGTTTGGGCGGTTTGGTTGGTGGGGGAATGGTGTTGTAGTTGTGGGTGGTTTGGGGTTTTGTGTTCCACTGTTATGGTTCTTTTTGTGTGTTTTTTTTTTTCCTCTATGTTCTATTTCTATTCTTTGGGTGGTTTTCTTTTAGTCTTGTGGTGTGTTTTGGTTGTTCGTTTTTGTTGTGTGGTCCCCTTCTTTGGGCTTTTCTCTTTTTGTGTTTGGGTCGGGGTTGTGCTATTTTTTTTGGTTGGTGTTGACCTGTGGTTGTCGGTGGTGTATTTTTTTGGTCCGGTTTTTGTTTGTTTGTTTTGGTATGGTTTTGGTTGTGTGTTGTTGTATTTTCTTTCTCCTTGTCTTTCTTTGTTTTTTTCTTCTGTGGTGGTGTTTTTGGTTGTGTGGGGTGTTGCTTTCTCTTGTCTTGGTTTCTGTGTGCTTCTTCTCTTGGGGTTTTTGTGGGCATCTTTCTTTTCTTCTTTGTCGTATTGTTTTGGGGGTTTTTTTTGATTTATCCTTTTTTCTTTATTGTGAGGTTTGTGGTGGTTGTTGTGTCTTGTGTTCTGTGTGTGGTTGGTCTGGTGCTCTTTGTTTTTTTTCTTGTGTGTCGCTTGTGTTTCTTGGGTTTTTCTAGTTTGGGGTGTGTTGTGGGCGGTGGGGGTTTGGGTGGTTGTGTGGTTTGTGTGTTGGGTTATCTGGTTGTGTGTTTTGGGGGTCTGTGCTGAGGGTGGGGTGTTTTTTTTTTTGGTTCGGATTTGCCGTCGTGCGTGGATGTTGACTTCACATTCAGCTCACCCCTCTGTTAATTGTACGGGCTGGGGTTTTAGTAGGGATTTCCCCTTTATCCGGATGCCTGGGCCCAGGGTTGTTTTTTTCCCTTAGTGTTTTTAAGGCCGGCACTTCCCCCCAGAAAAACCTGCACCACGCGCTAAAATACTTCCCAGGGGGTCCCTCATGGCAAAAGTGCCCACTTCTTATTACGAAAACGAAAACATTCTTAAGGCAAGGCCGGCAGGCATTTTTTTTAAGGTGGGCTTTCTCTAAATTCTCTCCCCCTGTTTGCCCGAGGTTAGGCTTCCCTCTTCACATGGAAACCCACGACAACAAAATCACTCGAACATCTACAACAAGACCCCTGTTGTAGTACTAACCTGATTAGAAAAAGTACTATAGGCCCTTTTTCTTATTTACCCCCCGAAAAAGAAGAAGCCCCTAAAAGCGCCTGGTCAAGCATTCACTGGAATGAGATGGCAGTAATGATTCTTCATCCCCTTCACCAAGATTACTCTAATGGAAAGGAATATAATGTTCCTTTTTTTCAATACTGTCCCAAGAGACCACTACAGACAGATAATCTGTGAAAGAGGGACGGAACTGTCCCCCCGCAGGGAGCATCCCTGGTACGGCCTGGCCCACCCCCCCCCCCACCCCCCCCATGGAGCCGCTGTTTGGATCCGTCCACCTTAGGACGTTTTTCCGAAACCCTTCCTGGTCAAATCCCAGTTTTGAGCCTTTCACACAACCCCCCCATCCCCCCCCGCCGTCTTAAACGGCACAAACAGTTTGTCATACCCTAGATAAGACAGAGCTTCCCAAAAACTGGTTCTCGCCGCCAAAGTTCTCCCTCTGGTCTCAAACTAAAACTTCACTCACCGGTCTTTATTTCTGTTGTCCACTACTCCGCGACGAACATTGAGGCCCTCTGGTTAAGACCCTGTTCTTCTAAGAATTGGTTTTCATTCATTTCCGTGATCATTCCCCTCAGCACGTTAAAAAACTACTGTTGTTCCCCGGTTCGATCCCTCTCCCCCCTCCTCTACAAGTACCTTTCCCGTGTAATTTCCCCAGTGGGCAAGGATTTCCCCTGGAAAGACATATTTATCGTTCCCCCTCCATCACCCATCTTCCGAATCGTAGAACTACGGATAGGATTTTTAAACATCCGGTAAAAAAGGCTGACATCCTTGGCCTTTTTTAACGTCAGTTTAGATAGACGAAACAAACCATGTGGACTGCTTTTTCCCCCCCCCAACGGCGCCCCGTCTAATTCAACGATTAACGGTTATGGCGCAATTTGTCATCCACCTTCCACCTCATTGATTACTCCTCTCTCCCGCTCCCCCCCCCCCCAAAGAAGGCCAGAAATGGGGGACCAGTCCCCTGTCCCTTCCCCCCTTTTCCCCGCCCGCTGAAGCCATCATTCGTCCTTTTCCCTTCACCGTCCGGCCCTTCCCCCCACATGAAGGCTTTCTGGTGGGACCCCCTTCCTGTAGAAGACAAAGTGGCCCCATCAAAACTCCCCGTTTCTTATTTCAGCGTCGTAAATGTGTTTTTTCCCCCATGGTGAAAACAAGAGGGATACCTGGCGCCATGGGAACCCCCCGCCCTCGTAGTAACAGTTTCTTGTACCCAAGAAGTGTACCTCCTTCGCCGTCAACACGTTTTACCCCTGAGAATATAGGTTCTCTTCAGACCATTCGAGGTCTCCTGACCTACAAGGGCGCCCCTTCTCTTCCGAATCCCTTACGGGGCCTAAGTGGCTGGCAAGCCGTTTCTCTTCAAACGGATGACGCGACTCCAACCCTCCCAAAGTGTTCAGGACATGGGCGGTCACCAGACTTAAGAATCTGAATTCCTTTTCCCTCAGGTCCTCCTGACACCTGCCGACAACCTAATCTCCTTGAGGATTTTAATATTCTCCCCAGTCTCGTGTTCCAAAAGAGTTGGGTGATTTTTAGTCTCACTTCCTGTCATTCCCCCCCTAAGGCGTTACTCCCGGGCCTCTGCCAGCAGTTCACTTTGCCCTTTTCTCACTCCCTTTTTTCTCATATGACCACCATTCCGTGGCGTCTAAAGCTTATTTTAAACGAAAGTTCGGGCGACAATCGGTTGGAAAAAACTCCCCTACCCCGGCGCAAGCAACCACAGAATCCGTTGAGACGGGTCGGGGGGGTTGGTTTTGGTGGGACCTCCCCCATATTAAGGTGGCGTCTTTCCTTTCCAGAGGTTTAGACTGTAGGCTCAGGCAGAGTCCTCTTATAAGACCCTCCCTAGATATCTATTCTCCTCCCCTCGTTGTTTTTTTTATCTCGATCGTAGATTTGCCCCTGCCTTCACTTCGCCCGCCCCTTACTTCCCCCCTGGCAAGGCGATACGCAACCGGAATCTTTTTCCTACTGGACAGCTTGCTGGTTGCGTGCGCCGGGTTTTTTTTTTCCCCATTTCTTCCCAAGCTTCGTTTACCCTCAGTGTTATACCCACTGACTGGTAATTATTCTCCAATTTCTTCGACCTTCCCCGGGATCTGCCTAGACATTTTGAACGACACTGTTAGGTGATTGAGTCCCTTTGGGCTCGAAAAGTAAAATCTTTAAAAGAGATGGAGCAAGCTGGACTAACCTCCTTTCGATGCGCTTGTTGTCGGCAGGTACTCTTTCGAAGTTTGTACCAGAAGATGCAACTCAGTTCCTCCTAGCGTTTGAAACAGCCTTCTCAAATTTCTTTGTTTTTTTTTTTCTCGCCGTATCGTTGACCGGAAAGCGGCCTTGAATACCATTTTTGCCGTCGATGGATTAGATCAGAAGATTTCAGAAGTTACTTGTGAGCCGCTCGAATTTTTTCTTTTCTCCGCCCTCTAGTCGACGGCACCGGTTTCCTTGAGATTAGTCCTCGTTGGTCACTTCAAATGTTACTCCATTCTTTGGAGTTCCCCTTCTCCCCTTCTCCTTTTTTTTTTCCTTCAAGGACAAAGACGGGATCGCTGAACGTAACTCCCCTTGCCCATTGTTTGATTTTCATGACGATGGTCGCGACTCCCCCGAGGTACCCCGAATACTTAGTATGTTTTTATTCCGTAACGGTGAAGAATTCCCCTTCTCCTCCTCTGATGATGCCCAAATGTCTATTGCCAGTGGCGTGGCCGCCGCGTGGTTCCCCATGTCCTTTCGTCGTCGGGGAGCGCGATTATGGGGTGGGGCTTCCTCTCGTTGGCCTTAGTTGGAGTTACCCCATGGAGACCACCCCCGGTCTCCTTTCCTTAAAGTGGGCCGGGGTGTTGTCAAAAGATGATAATGTTCTTTTCGTATGTGCATATCGAACTTCCTCCCCCACTTCCACTGACTGTCTACTTTTACTTCTTTTGTCCCCTTCCTCTCGAGTTACTGACAGCGGACGTGTTTCTGAGTTTCTCTCCATCTTTGTTTCAGTGATCCTGCCACTGTGGCATGCCCCATGTACCTTTCTTTTTTCTCTGAGGTGATGACGTTATCAGGCTTTTTTTAACAAAAGTCGGCAGGGGGAGTGAAATTATAATTCCCTTAAGTTACCCCCGTTCGGCGCCCCCCCCCCTCGTCAAAATGTATCCGTTCTTCCTTAGAGACAAGGATTTTACCCTTTAATAGGCCTGATGACAGGTGTACCCTCTTAAGTCTCCACTATGCCGCACTTTTGCGGTTCTCTAGAAATGGTTTTTCCGTTTGAGTCTATAGGGGTCCGAAAAGGTTTTTCATTTTCCTCCCGTCGGTTTTTTGTGTCCGTCGCCTTTTCGTGACCAGGGCAGTTTGCTCAAACCAGTCCCAAAAGTTTCCTGTCTCCCCTCCAGCGGGCTCCCTTTTCCCCTCACGTCCCTCAGACCGCCCTGTTTCTGATGAATCTCCGCGGTCCAAATTCGGCTCTGGCTTTCTGATTGACTCAAAGTATGTAAGACCAATAGTTAGCCCCACAACATGAGATTCCTCAATGAGGGAAGGTCCTTTTAATCCTTCCTGCCTTTTAATTTTTAAATGCGAGAATGAAACCTCTCAGTTCCCCCCCTGTCCCCGGCAGGTGAGATTATGCCATGGAGTCTTGAGCCATACACGGACGAGATTCTGAGTTTCTTCACTTCTTTTTAGTAACTGAACAGTTTTGATTTCGTTTTACGCTGTCCCGGTATGTTTTTTGTCTTTTTGTGGTGAACACTTGTGAAGTCGTAACATCCCTACCATCCGTCTCAGGTTTAGATGTAATAAGAACCACCCCCCCACTTACTCTCCCCGAGGACCTGGTTTGACTTTAGTTCTTTCTCCGGGTGTCTAATGAAGACTTGGCCCCCCATTTGGACTTTATTCTTAGTTTTAATCTTTGCGTTTTTAGTGTGACAGTAGGCCTCCCGATCCCTCCCCGCTCCCCCCCCGTTTGCCGACCGTCGCCCTTACTCTTACTACTCGCCGTCATGACCTTGGGTTCGAGGTGAATCAATAAATCCACTCCTCTTACTTCCCCTGTCCTTATTTTGAGGTGATGAGTTTTTTCTTCATTGTTCTTTTTCCTGTTCCACTCCAGTCTCACCAAGCCCGTCGCTAGTCTTCCGTTCAAATGTTCATAAATTTTAAAACGCTCCTTCACTCGACCTCCCCCCCCCTTGTCTCCCATTTATGGTTATTGAGAATTTGGTCATTCTCTCTCAAGCGTCATCGACACAAAGGATTAGATTCCGCTTTCCCAGTCCAGGACTCTTCCGGAGAGTATTAAATTTCTAAAGTTTTTTATTTCCCAAGTCCCGACAGCTAAGCGTCCGGTTGCCCTGGTTCCCTCTTTCCCAAGAACCAGAAAGACACGCCAAGCTCATCCCCAAAGCATTTTCAGTATTCTTCATGGAGCTTCCTTCCTCCCTTCTTGAACAAGTAGTCCGTGACTTGGAGGTTTCCCCTTTG
>Ga0179593_1301409_pt1 | contig 14805 bp, 17 predicted proteins | sample CZODoug2_1_08_16_FD_185931 | JGI IMG/M metagenome (GOLD analysis project Ga0179593, IMG submission 185931) | Vadose zone soil fungal communities from Angelo Coast Range Reserve, California, USA - CZODoug2_1_08_16fungal (PacBio error correction) | ecosystem: Environmental > Terrestrial > Soil >... | reverse complement strand
TACGCTCCCGTCCCGATGTGCCTATTCATCGGTTTAGACGGACTATCTTTGTTTTTTACTTTTTGCCAAAGATCCCCTATTCGGTGTTTGGGAATGCTTTGAAACGTATCATCGGATTCCCCGGACCCACTTTTCCGGCCTCAAATCCTCCGCTCATAGTCAGAAAGGTTTGTAGCGCCAGCGAACTACCGTTGCCTTGTGATCGCATTTTTTTTCCCCCGAATCCGGTCAGGGGATCAGCTTTCAACGTGATCCTCAAAACCAATCCCCCCCCAGGTGTCGTGCGGATCCGTGGCTCTGAAATGAGCGCGGTTGAGTAGGGACGTCGGGTGAGGTCTAGGGCATTATCCACCTTTCTCTGTTAGTGTTGCGAAAAACGGAGTGCACTGCAGTTCCCTGGTCGTCGCACCGACCCACGGGCCCACCCCCGTTGCCCGGCCGTGACTTTGAGAGTATCACGCCAATTTTTACTCACTGGCCTCCGAGTTATTTAGGTAGCCATAGGCCCCGAAGCTTTTTTTCTCGTTGGTTGGGAACCGCCGCGACAGACGTTTGTGATAACCCCCTGATTCGTCTTCTGTTGGTCTACTGCGACCTCGTCGCGTTTCCCCCGTTTCCCCGCTTCTCTGTCCATCAATTTTCGTGCATCGTTTTTTCACCCTCCTGAATGCTTTTCCCCTTGCTTGGGCTGTTCTTTTCTGTGCTTTTCTGTGCCACGTTCCTTTGGCAACTTCCTCTTCCTGTTTCAGCTCCGGTGATGCACCAAGAAAGACTAAAAGCCCTTTTTTGCAGTCTAGTAGCACCTGTCCCGTAAGAGTTTTTAATGTTGTTCAAGATTGCCTTCTCGTTTCTTTAGATCCGAAAGACCCTATCGGAAAACGATATTCCGATATCCCTTGGATCCACCCCCCTGCCCTCCTCAGGCGGACCGAAGTTCGTGTGTGCGGTCGCTACCTCCCGCCCCGCCGCGTGCAAGACCGGATCTCTCCTGAGTACTGTCCCCTTAGATGGAGTCAGGCACTGGGCCCTCAGCGTCCACTTCTTCGAGTACGGTCTCAATTGTTTTATCACATACCCCTCCCCGCCCTCGTGTGTTCAGCTTTTTACGCCCTTATTTCCACTTCTTCCCCTACTCTGCCTGAGTATCCTATAGACTGAGAGGGACAAAAAAACCAATTGATTTTATGGAAAGTTAGACACCACCCTGGCCCTCTCCTGCTGACGCCAAGGGGCCACGGCCACACTGGGCTCTTAAAGGGCCGATTCGCTGTCATGTCAGTCAGGGAAGGACAAGCAGGGGGAGGTAACCGGACTCACGCCATTCCTAAAAACTTCAAAATTTCCCAGAGTGAATAAGTCCGACTACAGGACTTGGTTCCGAGGAAGCAAACAGACGGGACTTCTACGTAATATTTCTTTTTCTTGTCATCTTGAAAATGTTCAGGAGTCCCGCCAGTTCAGTGTGTTCCCTTCGAACAGGCTTCTACCCATTTCTTTAGGCATGAACCTTCCGCCCTTTTTCTTTGCAATCGAGATCTTTGAGGTGGACGTGGAATCACATAGAAATTGAATTTCGTGGCGTAGCGTCGAGTAATTGCCTGAATTGGTGTACTGCGAACGAAAGATGGTGTTAGGCGGTTGTTCAAAAACGAGTACTTTTTTGAAGTGAAAATGTCCGATTTCCTTTGCGTCTGGTCCACTTCTTTTAGGGGGCCTCCCTTTAATTAGGGATGGCAGTTGACTCCGGCCCCACTTATGTTTTTATATGACTCAGCCGTAGTTTTTAGAAACCCCCTTTTTCCAACTGCCAGCCCCTTCCAACCCCCGTCTCCCCAATTCTTCCCCTTAAAGGTTCCAGTTGTTTGAATGCTTGACTTTCTTTCTTTTTGACAAAACCCATGCTGTTGTCATAACCGTCTGGTGTGTCCTTAAAGGCCCTCCATTTTTAGATTACAACATTTCCGCTTTTTTTAACGCGGCAGCCCACAAGCTGCCGTATTGTTTTCCTTTCACATGGCCCCTGGTGACCGACTTTCGCTGGCTCCCTGGTTGATGCCACCTCCGGAGCAGTCCCTCACGTGGAGGGCATTTGCCAACGACCCAGCGTCCCCTGCCCTTGAGCGGTACAAGTGGTGGACGGAAGATCGGGTTCTTGGGACCCTGATCCAATTTCTATTGTTGCCCATCGGTTGTCAAACACCTTGCTGTTAGCCAGCCCTGCGTTCTGGGGGTGTGTTTTGTCCCGACGTTCTCGGAGCGGAAGCCCTTCGTTACCAATTCCCAGAGCCAGTCTCCCCTGTCCTGTAAATGTCGCTCCAAATAAGAGCTGCTGAGAGCCCCTTTCTTCGTTTTTTCGAATTTTCTATTCCCGTCCGGGGATCTGCCAAACAAGTGTGGTCCTCGGTTCTCTTTATCTCAACTCAAGTTCCTTCCCCTTCTGTGCGATCTCACTTTTTGTTCTCTACTCGGGACCCTTTTTATCCCTTTTCGGTTCCCTTTCCCCATCTCCTCCGGTCTCTACCTGTTCTAGGCCTGTTCCTTTATGAAGCAGTTTGAGTGTGATGTTTCTTTTTTCTTACGCCCCACCGGCTTCGGTACAATTTGGGTATGCCTTTTCTTGCACTTCTTCCGGTTCCTGCGGCGCTGTCATTACCCTCTGAACCCCGGCATGTCCTTAGTATTTCCCCCCATTATCTCCCTTTCCGGCCTTCCCTTTTTTGCCCTGGCTGCTTTGGTTATAGTAACTCCTGCGACAACCCCCTCTCCTTGGGTCCAGAATCCCCTCTCCCTTTTGCCGATTGTTTCGAGTTGCTTTGCTCTTGCCCGGCTTAGCCCTGAGCCCTTACACCCAACTCCATAGCGGCTCTCCTCTCACATTCTTTTGCAGAACGCATCTTATGAAGGTGTGCAGCTACCCTTCCATTGCCCCTTCTATTTCTGTCTTTCCCTGTATTTTTGGTTAGAAGAGTTACTGGCCCCGTTGGCCAGCCACCCATTGCGCCGACCGGCAGCTCTTCTCCTTGAAGTTTTGGTGAAGGGACGTTGCTGCTTCCCATGTTCACGCCAGCCGAACCCCTAGGCCACTAGTTTCCCCCCACTTGACCCAAACTCAGCTTTGGCCTTTTCTGGGACCTTTATCTTTTTTTTTCGTATTTCCGCTGCTTGTTTTTTGACCTCTAAGGTCTCCTCTCGCGCTTACCCCCTCCCGTCAATGTCTTTTCTTCCGCGGCTCTCGTTGCCTTATGCTCTGTTACTCTTCCTTCCGGCCCCTCGGCAACGTCTCCCTCCCTCTCCCTTCTTTTTTCCGACAAAGGACGACTCAGATATTCTTTTCTATTCACAAGCCACTCTCCTCTCGTTCCATGCCCCTCCGCCCTCCCGCTTGCAGACTTGGTCGCTTTGTGTTTGTTTCTTTTCTGCCTTCTCCAATCCATCCGCTCTTAGGAGCCTTTCCCCTAGATATGACCCCTCCCTTCTCGCCTGCGCGACTCCCCTCCACCACCCTGAACCCCTACCTCGAGACCTTTAACCGGAGAGAGAGACGGCACAGACTCTTGCCTTTTCTATGCGGAGTTGGCTACACTCGGATGGAACACCCGTTTTTGACCGAAAGCTGTCTCTTCGTTTGTTTTCTTCCTTTCTTTGTCCTTCTTTTGGCTTAGCTTCTCTTCCTGGAACATTCACGTCCTTCACAGTTTTCCCCCTCTATCTTTCTCCTTTTCCCCCCCCCCCCGTTGTTTTTTTTGCTCTATTCTTGGTAACATTGCGTGTATGTCCCTTTCCTTTCCTGCTTCTCTCCCCGGTCCAAGCCTCTGACAAGCCCAGATGCCTAGTAATCCTAGACCTTTTCGTTCCGGTTCAATCTGTTTCGCTTGCAAGAGGCTGCTCCGGCTTTCTTTTTCCGGTCTCGATCGAAGTTCCTTGCCGGTCCTTTTAGGCCTTCTTTTCCGTTTTTTCGTCTGTTCGACTACCGGTGGACCCGATCTTTCTTCCTGGAACCTCTCTCGAAGCGCTGGTTTTAGAAATTCCACCCCCCCCAATCACCCCCCCCTCTACCAATTCCTTAAGAGGTCTTTTTTTTTTTGGCCTGCGCGTGACGGCCTGTACTTTTTTGGAAGTCAAGGATTTCGTAGTTTGTCCTGTTGTCCTCCTGCTCTACTATCGCGACGTTTGCCCGCGCGTGATGTTATGCGAACCCTTGCAAGAGGACCAACCCCTCGCTATCGGTTCCGCCATATAGGGTCTGTGTAAGCTTGGCGAGGCCCTCCCCCGGAGGATGGAAAAACCCAGCATTCTTTATTCTCCAGCACCTCACCTGAGCTTTACTGCACACCGCCCCTTTAGCCACGCGCGATTTGGTTTTTTCCATTATGGCCGGAGTGTCAGGCTTTTTTCCAAGGTTATTCCAAAAAACTTTTGTTCCGTCTTATGAGCAGCTTGTCCCGTACTTTGGATCCTTTTTTCTGGCCAGGTTTACATCCGCTGTCAATCCTTACCTCTAAAGCATAGATGGGACATTCGCTCTTTCTCCGTAATGTCGCTCTGTCCCTCACCTAGCCTTTAGGGGTGGCCAGCTCATCCCCGCCCCCACTATGCCCCTGCGCCACAAGACCCCCTTTCACCCCCCTGGTTCCCTTTTCATTCTGTCATACCCCACCGCGCCCTCCGGGTTCGCCTGTTCTTTTGCCCCAGTTCCCTTCCCCCCCCCCAGATTTTTCACCCCTTCCGAAGCCGTCAAGTCTCGTCCTTTTCACGTTCTCCTTCCGGTCTTGATGCAGCCGGGCTTACCCTCGTCCTCCTCACCCCGTGCTGACAAGTATTCCCCCTTCCGCCCCGATCCAACCCCTGTTCCGTAGCCGTTCGTTTTTCCACCCTCCCGTCCCCCCCTCCACACCTCCTGCCCGGTCTAAGCCCCTCTTTCCCTTCTACCTTTTGAGAGCCACTTCTTTCCCCCTGAAACTGTCGACGTTACAACCGGTCGTGTCACTGCTCCAAAACCTCTTTTTTATCTCACACCTTCACGGCTTCCCTTCTCTATCTGATTCGTCGAGCCCGGGGTGACCCCATTACCCAGACGGCCCGTCCTCAACTTCCGCCCCCCGAAGCACTCTCTCTCTCCGTTCTTTTCCGTCGCCCATTTCGGGAGATGTTTCCCCTTCATTTAGTTTTTACGTTATTGTATCTCCTTTGAACGAGTCCCGTCGGACAACCCCCCCCCCCCCATCCTCCGATTTAGCCCCTCCTGTTGGTCCAGGTGGTTCACATCAGCTTGGTCTTTAAACGACTGCCGTCCCGTTCCCTATAAAGTTCGTTCTTCGGTTTCAATTATCACCGGTTGAGTGGCTTTCTTCTTACTGAGTTTCCTACCTGTTCTGCCGGTCAGGCCCATGCTCTTTCCCCCGTGCCCTTTTCCGCAAACAATACGGGGCCCCTTTTTTGGGTCCCCCTCTCTTTTTACCCTACAAGCTTTCTTCGGCCTTCCTTGAACTTTTGAAACACAAGGCCTTGAAGTCCTCTCCCTTTTTCCCATCTCCCTCCTACCCCCTGCCCCCTTCATCCTTCCAGAGCCCTTGTTCTCCGCTTTGACGGGTGGGGCCCTTGGCTTTCCAAGCACCCTGGAAGGTTATACCGTTCCTCCAACGCACCGCGTTGTGCGCGGCTTTCATCCCCCTTCTACCCCCCCCCTTATCCTTGGCCAACGACGGTGGCACTCCTCTTTCACTTCTCCATTAACCTGTGCTATTTTTCTCTCACTTTTCAGCGGGCTTTTCGGCTTTTATACCATTTCCATCCCATGTTCATCGGATTTGCCTTTCTTCCTGTTTCCGTCATTTTTCCCTTGAACAGACCGGGGACCCTCGCTTCCATCGGTCGTTCCCGACCCTTTTTCCTTCCTTTGGTCGAGCATTTTGTTTTTTCCCCCACCCCTTGATGTAGCCTCCGTGAACCCTTTTCAGTATCACCCCCCCCCAAAAGACAATGCCGGTATAGCCAGTCTTCCGTCTTGACACCTTCCTTTATGGTGCGTGTTTTTGTCGTAAAATCGGCTTAGTTGAGACGCTGTTCCTCCCTGTTTTATCGGGACCAGCACCCCGTTGACTTCCTTCCGACAAGTAAGACAGGAGTATCACCGTTGACCACCGTTTTCCGCCCTGATCGTTGGGCAGGTACAGGGGCTCCCGCACTGTCTTTTTTGTTCCCATTTTTGCGGCTATTGATTACTCCTGCCTCTTTTGACATGGTCTTTATCGACAGGGAAATACCTTCTGACCCGGACGCTGGCTGGCTTCTTTTGCCTCGCACCACAGGGCGGTTGGACAGCGCCAGTGCTTCGATCTGTTCTTGCCTCCCCCCTAATCATGCCCTTTGTCCTTCATCTGATTTTCTTGTCCCGTTCCCCTGTCGGTCTTTACGCAAGTCCGAACATGAACTTTCTTTTACTCCAATGTTGCTGTGCGTGGTGATTTTCCCCTTTCCATGATCCTTTCAAAGTTCTGTGATCCCTCTCTGGGTTTCTTATTCAGACTACGAGACTGCCTCTGCCCCCCATTCTCTTTATCCTTTCAGTCATCGCTGCAGACAGGACCTTTTCTTTGGCATTCCATTCTTCCTGCCAACGGTTTCGTGATTGACCGACCAATTTGGACCTTTGCAGTCGAGATCAACTTTCCTTGAAATCGCCACTCGATGGTGGAGGCCACGAAATCGGGCTTTTGAAAACAGCGGGCCCTCTTTATAGAGCGGCACCCTTCAACATTCTACTTGGCTGAGGAGCCCAGACCCCCTGCACGCCGTTTCCTCGGCACCTTTCGTCCCTGGTATTCGTTCCCCCCACCCACGTTTTTCAACGAATCTTTTATCAGCTACAGTCCCGCGATTCCATGAACCCCCTCACATTGGCGTGCCCTTTAGCATCTGCCGGGAACGTGTGGCCTTGGATCTTTTTTCCCTTTTTCCTGCTATACTCTTTCTTACACGAAAATTGCTATGCCCTCTTCCCCCTCAATACTCCAGTCTGGCTGAGCGACATTCCCCGCAACTCCCCGATTTTTTTCTGCATCCCCGGGCACTGCGTTATCAAACTGCTCTCTGTGCGCTGACCCATTTCTTACTCTCTAGTAAGGTTTGGATTCGTTCCTCCTTTTTTCTGGTGCATTTTATCCCTTTTCCTGCCGGTTACCAAAGGATAAGGTGGTCTTTCCAGTTGATCCCCCCCCCCACCAGTTTAGGCAGCCGAACCATATTCTTTCTTTACCCACTTAGGTTTCCCCTAGTATCCTCTCTTACTCACCTACTTTTGGGTTGAGTGCTTTACTCTTATCACGATGTGCCTCTCCTCTCTTGTTTCCTTATGCCGTTTTGTGATTCCCTTCACTGCTTCCCAAGTCTTTGTCCCCCGGCCGGCCAACGATGGAGCCCCTGAGTTGCTTCCCCGGACCACCGTCTCCTCAATACACCCCTTACTTGCCGTCATAAATTTTTTGAGCCCTCGTCAAAAGCGATTCCAGTGCATCGCTACTCAGCTTTCCTACCGTCCCGTTCCCGCCCCAACTTAACTTTTTCTTTTTCTTGCGGATTTTTTGCTCCTCCTCAGGTTCTTTCTTGATTGGTAAGCTTTCCCGGGCCCCGGTTTTCGTTTTTTGTTTCGTAACCCCTGCTTTTAGGCATTCAACGTCCGTCACCTACTCCCCACGGTTCCACACTGTCCCGGGGCTGCATTCTCCGCCTGTTGCCCCACTTTTTACTTGATAGACGGGCGTGTCCGGTAAGTCGGCGCCAGACACGTACTTTTACCCTTTTTGGTTGTTTGAATACTCGAAGCAATTTTTCGACACAAAGGTCTTTCTGTTGCCTCCTGACGCTTCGTCGCCTTGCAGTGCCGCTTAGAGATGAGATGGCAGCGGGTCTGGAAGTGGCACGCTCAGCGGAGGCCTAACACCTGCTAGTGGTCCCGTTTGTTGGTTCATGTGCTCGGAAGGGCGAGGCGGATGCCCATCGTCCTTGGGTGCACTCTCCCCCGCCCTCTGCAGATCCTGGATTCACCTACACACAATACCGTCGTCGCTTGCTGGACGGTCGTTCTGAGCTTGTTTTGCCTATTGCATCTCTTAGTAGATCAATCATTTGCGGGATCCCAGCTTCTCCTTCTTACCATGTCTCCCCACGGCCCTCACCCCCGATTTTGCGTCTACCCCGGTCTTTGTTCCTGTTTTTTCGTTTTAACCGCCCGCTAGCCGGGAACCTTTTTCACATGATATAGCAGATTACCAGTGCAATGATCCTGTCTTTGCAGACTTGTCTACGAAGAAAGCCACGTCTCCTATTACAGCCTGTTTTCTCGCACCCTACCGCAAAGGCTTGGTTGCCATTTTTTCAGCCGCGAACGTAGGTTCACCCCTTTTTTTTTTTTTATTAAGAACACTCACAGTCAACTCGTACCCTTGCCCGATCCCCGCAAGTGGTTGACCCCAACACTTTTTTTTCTGCCTCCTCAGCCAACACTGGCCCCCCCCTTCTTATCCAATGTCCGACACCTGTATTTCAACCTTGTCCCGACCTTGCCCTCCGATGACAGTTTTCAGGGCAATTTCCCGATGTTTTTTACCCGAAAACGCAGCTACCCACTTTAATGCTTTACCTAGTTTTCGCCCGGCGCCACTACCTTGAACGTTTTTGCTTGCGACCGTTCGTTCTTACGTCATCTTCGGTTTGTTGTTCTGCAAACGTTCCTGCTGATCCCAGCAGAATTTTGGGGTTTATTTTTCAATGCGCCTCCCCCCCCCAAGCCTTTCCATCCGCAAAATGTCCCCTCCGCCTATTTCATCGCGATCCGTGTCCGTTTTTAGTGATCCCCCTTCAACTTCCTGCGCTGCTAGCCGCGATCCCTTTGAGGAATTGTTCTCTCAGAAACGCCCGATTTTTCTCAAACGAGCCTTTTTTGAGTCGCCGCGTTCACCTGAGTCGCCAGTTCTTGATTGGGTTTGGTGTTAATGTATTAGTGTTACCTCCTAGTCCCCCCACGCTTTTTTTCTAGGAGCCAGCGGTGGGTTTTCTAGAAATTCCCCCCCAGTGGTGCTTCCACCTGCCCCCTCCAGTCCCCATCGGTCCCAAGTCGAGAAAGGTTTTCCGTATACCGTGCCGTTTTGACTTTCATGAGTATCTGGGACCCACTGTCGCTCGTTTCAAGGGTTTGTCCTTTTCCGTGCCTCCTCCTCAACCAAAGTTTTCTTTCTATTGTTCCCCGCCAAGGGGCCCAGTATTGTTTGCGGTCCAATTGTCCGGGAATAAGCTTTTCATTCGATGTTTTTGCCTGCGTCCCCTCCCCTTTCGAATGATCCCCGTTTATGTCCTTTGCACCTCAAAGCCGTCATCATGTCTTTTCCCCGTTTAGCAGCTTTCTGGACTTTTCATATTCCCCCCCAGTGATGTCACACCGGAAAACCTGATGGAATTTGGGAGTTTTGTGTGTTTGTTGTCCCCCATACGGTCTTGCTCTTCTATACCCCTCCCGTCCCCTTCCTTCGAGCAGTCTCCCACGACCCTGGCCCCGCAGAAGCCCTTTTTTTTTTCCGGCTGTCCCGCGGTTCTTCGTTTGGTTCTCAGCGTTCTCTCCTCTGTTCCTCTTCACACACGGTTTTCGAGCTAAGTTTGCCCTCAGAAAGTCCTCGTTTTACTTTTGGGCTTTTTTTCTCCAACTGTTGCGCCACGTTTTTTTAGCCACGCCCTTTCCCCTTCTCCGTCTGTGTTCACTGGACATCGCTGAGGCTCCCTTTTCTTATTCTTTTGCTTTCCGCCCCCAGTGTAGTGTTGTTTTTTTGTTTTGAGGATTTTTTTAGCCCCCTGCTACTTCACCAAGTTTCGCGTATCACTATTCTACATGTTGCCGCTGTACGCACCCGGCTGCAGCTTGACCGTCCTTATTCCCGTTCAACCGAGTCTATTACCCGCTTCTCCTTTCTTTTTCTGCATTTTTGGTTATAGTCCCCTGGCCGAGACGCCCCCATACTGATTGGGTCATAACGCTCCCTTTAAACTTCTTCAATGGAATGATTGGTCTTTGATCTTTGACTCTGGCTTGCCGAGCTTTCACCAATTCCCCCAAGTCGGACGGATGAGGAGAGAAGGGCGCGACAACCGCTCTTTTGTCCTCTTAATGCCATTAAATCTCTTTACAGGGATTCTGACTTTACTCTTGATTTACCCCTCATATGTCATTGGCCAGGCACTTCGACACCATCCCTGACTCATCTCTATACTAACGCCTTTCAGTTTGAGCTTCCCTTCACGTTTAAAAGGCATCCCCCTCTAACCCCGAGTTTCAACCCCGCCATCGCTTCTTGTATTTGCCCCCATTTCCCTTTCCCCGGTTTTTTTCTGTTTTCGCAGCGCTGGGTTTTGCTCTTCCTGTCTGATAGCTCTACAATTCCCGCCTCTGATGGGCTTCCTTCGCTCTCTTTTTCCCTTCTGTCCTTCGATACCTTTAGGCCCAGATTTGCAACTTGATCCCCCTCTTCATTTCAGTCCCTCCTACCCCCCGGCCTTTCCGATTCATCTTCTCTGCTAGTCCCCAGAAAAGCGCTCGCCCAACCATTCTCACTCCCCCCCGCCCGCTCAAGACCTTTTTCCGGGGGTTTCTTATTTTATGGTTTTTCTCAAGCCCCCTGCTTCTCTCTCTGTTCCTTCCTTCTACCACTCCCTGCCTTGCGATTATTTCGCAGACACAACTGCACGTATTCTTACAGGAGGACCGGCAGCCTTCTGCCTCGCTAAGGGAAATCCTCTGTGCATGATCGGCTACCCTTCGGCATTCCCCCGGCACGCAATCTTTATTAGTTTAGTATGAATCTGGCTTTTTTCTCTTGATTACCTGATCGATTCTGATTTGTTGGAAATCCTCCTTTTTTAAATCTGTTTTCACCTTCTCTCTTTCTCTCATACGTTGTTGTTTGTGAGTTTATCTTTTTTGGTACCCATGGATTGACCCCCGAGGAATTCCCCTTGCTCGCTGCTAAGCCCGTAAATCCTCTACACTCCCGGATGACCGACACTCCTCGACCAGCTTTTCTTTCCCTGTTGGATGCCCGGATCTTTGATCCTGTTGCAGGTGAGTCTGCTTTTTTCACGTTAGATCGAAGGGTCTGTCCTTTTTCGTCTTTCGGCCTTTAAGTTGCGCTTCCGACGTCTAATTCGTTCGCTGGACCATCTGAGACGCGCTTGTTTCTTGAGAAATTATCAAATCACCTACCACCTACTCCCCCCCTCGAGCTGGACGAGTCTTCTTTTTTTCATGCGCGCTTATTGGTTGAGAGACTACGGACATCTCGGTTCGGAGGTGCTTTCTCTTTTGATTTAATGATCGCGCCGTTTTTCCTTTTTCCGAGTACTACTGTTCAGGCCCGACTGCAACGAGGTTCTTCCCATTTTCCGAGCGGGTCCTTGTAAGGTAGAGGGCAGCCGTCTGCTTTTTCAAAAACCCCAGAGCTTTTTTTTATTCGTAAAAACCGGAAGCCATATGCCCCCGCCAATTCCCCTCGGAGCTTTGCGTTTTGACATCTTTTGCCTTATGGTTAGGCGTTATGGACACAGTGGGAAGCCTAAACGTACTCCTGTGCTTGAGCCGATCTGCTGTTTAGTTGGGCCCTTTTTGCTTTCAATTTGACCCCTCTTCAATCCCACACCGCGATTTAAACAGCCCATCTACGTGCTCCCTGCGTTATTTCGCATGAATTCCGCTTTTCGCTGGCTTCTTCCCTCTCTTGTTTTTTGGTTTCCCTATAATGGCTCCGCGGCCAATCCCCCAGCCACCACTCGCCACGTGACCTCTTTCCCTAGCGAACAGAAACAGGAAGACGCGGTTGTTCTTATCTGCACACTTACGATCCACCACCCCCACCTCTCCGTTTTCCCACCTCCCTGAAGCGTGTTCAAAGTCTTCGTTCCTCTTGAACTGTCTAATCCGGTCTGAATTTTTGTGATTTACTACCTCAGGAGACCGGTCTTCAAGACCTCTGAGAAAGGGTGTGCGTCCTCCGTGGTTCAGCATTCCTCCCCCCCAAATCACCACCCCATGACTGTCGCGAAAGCCCCCGGCCTAAAGGGTGATTCCGTTGATTCGTGCCACGACCCCTTCTTTTTGTACAATGTTTCTCCTGCTCACACTCTTGATTTTTTTCATTTTCCAAGCCAAGGACGGACCATTTTAGTTCTTAGACCCCGCTCGCTCGAGCCCCTTTTTCTTTCTCCATTCCGTCTCGCAACTTCCCCCAATCCTTCCAAGGCTTTTCTTCCGTCTCTTTTCCTCTTCCCCTTTTCGGGGTCCTGTCCAGAATTGAGGTGCCTGGATTGAGCTTTCGACCCCTCGACCTCGTGTAAACACCCACCCCCACCCCACTCCCGCAGGATGTTTAGCTTTCCCCAGTGATTACAGCGAACTTGCCTCTCCCCCCCGAGATGACGTCCCACTGGTACGATCAATTGCTTGCTCTTCTTTTTTCCCTCTTGGAAATCCCCCCCCGGTTCGTTTGGATTATTCTCCTTGCGGGTCGACCCGTTTTTTTCGTCCTTGAAGCAAGACTTAATCCCGTTCCCCTTGGACCCCCGCAACATACGGTCGGCCGTTGGGCGTTCCCATAGTTGGAAAGCCCAGAGTTTTTCTTCGGAGGACGTCAGTGACCCCACTTCCCCAAGTTACTGCCGTCCGCAGCAGGTGTGAAAACTAGATTCATTACATTACAAGTCCCCTCAACCCAAACCTCCCCCTGACGAATGTGAGAATCTTTTCGTTTGGCTTGCTTAAGTTGAATCCCCAATAGTGTCTACGATTTCTTCTTTGAAAACCTACACAGAGGGGTGAGAGTCCTTCCCTCCCCCCCTCATATTTTAATTCCACTCCCGTGGACATACCCGCCGGGCCCTGGCATGTTTTATCCCTCCCTCCACCCTTTTTCACCCGTTGCTGTTTGCGGCGATACCCACTTCCGGTCAACTTGCCTCTCCCGTATCCAGTGTATTTTCTCTTTTGAAGTCACAGCTTTGGGATAGCTCTTTTGCCCTCGGCGGATATTTTTTGCCCCCTTTTTACGCTTTTGTGACTCATTTGCTCAGGACCCCCAACTTCTGGCGCGCCCGGAGGAACAAGCTTTTCTCTCCCAATTCCCTCAATAACTTTCCAGAAAGACATCCCTGCGAACCCGTTCCGGTATTGCGTTCCCGGAAACGTTCTTTTCCCTCGGCTCAGGTTTCCCGTTTCTGCCGTTTCTGTCCGCACCCTTTTTTATTGACCCCTCCTCCGTGTACCCTCAGGCCAGTTCTTTACAATTCTGACATTTCACACCGTGGACGCCATTTTTATAGGGTTCCTTGGCCTGGTTTTCTCCCGACCAATCCCCCTTTCCAGGTTTTTTTTACCAGCTGGCTTGATTTATTCTACGAGATTACATAGTTGTATTTCGTGCTTCCCAGGGGACAATTTACGGGACTATTACGACCACAACTGGATGAGGATTATTTTTTTCGCGACACATTTCGTTGAGGTCCCTTACTTGCTCATGTAGCCCCTGTTCCCACTTTTGAATCTGCGAGACTTCCTCCGGGCCGTCTTTGTTTGGTGTGTCCGCCGCCGAACACTCACGTCGTTTTTCAGTCTCGGGGGGGTTGGGATCCCTTTTACGATGCGGAGGACCCATACGTTTGAGCTCTTTTTCGGGATCTCCTTCTAATTTTTTTCCTCTGTAACCCCCCCCCCTTCTTCGACTCGACTGTAGACAGGTCTTTCTCTGTGTTTTCATCCAGCCGTTCTGCAGCCAGTTTGGGTGATTCGCCCCCTTTTCATTTGTTTTTCCGACAGTTCACCTTTTCCCTGACACAGCGTTTGTTTTCCCAGCCAATGTGAGTGTGACCCCTCTTTGCCCTTCTCCCGAAGCGTCACTGCACCACAGGGCTTTTGGGCCGCTCTTTGAGCCCATGCCCACGATTCCTGTTTTTTATATTGAAATTTGCTGGATTCGTTCCAACACCCTTCCCAGAGCATTGGCGTCCTAGATCTAACCTTCCCCTCGTCCATTCAATTCCACCCTGGCGCAGGTCTGCCGGCGTTTGCTTGTGCTTTACCCTGGATTCTTTGTAAACTTTCCTGCATTCCTTTTTTCCGACTGACAACGTGGTTCCGATGCCCGCTCAAGCAAACTTAACGCTTCGCTGGCGCCCTTCTCCACCCATGGGTTTTCTTAAACACCTGGGCATCCCCGTAGATTCGTCCAATGCCGTTCGGTTACTTTAGGTGCAGCGTTCCCCCCTTGTCCTATGTATAGTATGTTCTTATGGATCTTTCCTGTGAAGACTAGGGGCTGTTCGGCCTGACTTTCAGGGGGCTTGGCTTCTTTTCCCCCTTGTGACCAACCCAGTCTTCGGTGGACCAGAATTTCCATTTACAATCGGGATTTACTGTCTTTTCATTTCTTCTTTTCTTCCTCCGGGGGGGGGGGGGTGGGGGGCGCGAGAGGGAGGAGGAAAACCCGTACGCACACCGGCCTGCCTTTCCCAAACCACCTACTACAATTCCCATCCAGTTCTCTGGTTTTTATCCCGCCTTTTGGGTTGACTTCCCTTTCAAAGCAGACCCCTCCCCTTAACGTCTTCAACGTTTTTGCCCTTTCTTCCCGCCACCAGTTAGGAATACCCAATCCCTATAGCCTCTTCATACCTTTTTCTCTCACTCAGACCGCGGTTGATCCGAAGCGTAGGCCCCGTTTTCGCCCCGTTATGAGACGACAACTCCCACTTTTCGTTGCGGGAGCCAGGTTAGTT
>Ga0179593_1290159_pt1 | contig 14805 bp, 12 predicted proteins | sample CZODoug2_1_08_16_FD_185931 | JGI IMG/M metagenome (GOLD analysis project Ga0179593, IMG submission 185931) | Vadose zone soil fungal communities from Angelo Coast Range Reserve, California, USA - CZODoug2_1_08_16fungal (PacBio error correction) | ecosystem: Environmental > Terrestrial > Soil >... | reverse complement strand
TCTATAAAGCCTGAGCCCCCTCTTTTCTTACCTGCTTATTACCCTTCTTCTACATTCCCCTGGATGTAAAAGGAAGTGAGCCGTTTTTGACATGAGATCGGCTCCTTCCTTTCTTCCTGAGAGGTATTCTTTTGTGCAACCCTTTATCGTCAGTTTGCAACGAGACGCTTTCGCTTTTTGCCACCTCATTGAAGTTCTCGGAAGGTCCTAGTAGTCCTGACCCCCTCTTTAGCATCCGATTCCTATTGAGTATGGCTTAGTTTCCCCGCTTCCTACGCTCCTTTCCTCTTCCTCGCAGATAGAAGATAGAATAGCATGTTTTCTCTTGCTGTGGTTTCTTCTCGCTTATCATCCGAACTGTTTTTAGATCGTGCATGATCGAGATCCGCTTCACCGATGCGCGCTCTTCTTCCGATCCTTTCAAGGAACGTCGGATTTTTCTCTGCCTACGCCCCGACCATTTTTCACTCTTTTCGTTCGACGCTTCTTTGATATCTGGCTTTCTGGTCGAATTATTACCCGATTTCCGTTGCTACTAGGGCCTTTAAATGATAAGCCCGAGAAGCTAACTCCAGAGATTCCTCATTCTTCATCGAGTCCTCTACCCGCGAGGATCAAGGGGCAGTCGATTTCTTTTCTAATGTTCTTATTCCGGAGATATGATTTGCGCCTCAGCCCCGAGTCCGCCTCCCCCCGACTTCGGTCCCGTAAGTCTCCGTTGAGATTAGTGATAGGAAACTACAATTTCTTTTTAGCGAGATTGCTCTGCTCTCTTCGTTCTTTCTTCGATCGCCCAGATCTCCTTTTTTGCGCCCTTTGGCCATCTCTTTACCTGCCTTTTTTCTGACTTTCTGTAAATGGGAAGTATGACGTTTTTTTAGCTTGTTTGGTCCTTCCTTCCCGCAAAGTACTTGGCCTATATCCGTTCTGTGATTTCCCTCCTCCTTTGCCTCGGCTGATAGCTTTTCCGCGTTGTCGCAGAGTTCCTCGAGCTCTCCGCCCCTCTTTGCCCTTCTTTTTGACGTCCCCCGATCGGTCTTCTGTTCTCAGAATAATAACTTTTCCGTCGTGTTCGCTGTGGTGCTCCTCATTTTCTGAGAAAGGACTTGCTGATGCTTTGGTTCCCCTAATAGATGGTACTGACGCCCTGGCTGTTTTCTCTTCCCCAGCCTTCTCTATACTATCTGAGGCGTACGAGGAGAAGAGAGGTTTGGCGGCGTTTCTTCCTCGGTGGTACGCACGGGAGTTTCATTCTCTGCCCCCCGCGTCCGCCTGAGAGAGAGGGCTGGTTCTTTTTCTTTGTCGCGGTGGTAATTTCGCAAATGTGTTATCCCCGAGTTCTGGCTTCTTTTCTCTGTTTTCTCACGAGGCCCAGATTTCTTGGAACCGCGCCGGTGCGGTGACGTTGTCTCTCTCCTCTCTTCCTTTCCTTTTCAGTCCCGCTCGAGAAAACAAGAGACCGTCTTTAAGTTTTGAGAATCTTTTTGTGTGTTTTTTACTTCTTCCTTTTGCCACATGTTGCTTGAAGAAGGAAAGTCACAAAGTAGTAGATCGTTAACTCGCGCGCCCTTCGGTAGTCGTGCAGCTCCTTTAGGTTTGCCCACTGACCGGCCAACTTGGTGTTTTGATGTAGTACAGATCTTTTTACCCACCTTCGTGCCGTAGGGGTCGTCCCATTTCCTCGCTTTTTCTTCTTCTCTTTGAATTTTTTTTTTTCGCAGGGAAATTTATAGAGTCTTGAACAGTCTGCATCACTTAGGAATGAAATAATGAGGGCATGTTACTCTTGGCGCCCACTCTATTCCTTACTCTACACCCTCTGCTGATAGAAGTCACTGTCCCTTCAGCCCGCGTCTCGGTGAAGTCACAACTCGTCCCCGGACACCACTCTGTCTCTTTCACTTCCGGCGAGAGGAAATTAGTCGCACAATTGGGTGAGAGTGCGTTTTTCTGACCTCTTAACCTTCCCTTCGAGATGGGCCCTCAAAAATCTCCCGACTCCTGGAGCTGTGAAGACCCCCCGTCCCCGTCCCCGCCGCCTTTTGGGTTCGAGCGCGGTATAGCTGATTCCTTTTTAGGCCTTTTTAGCAGATAACTTGCACGCCCCACCGGTTGACGCCAGCCTCCATCGCTTTTCGACGAGATCGGCACGCCGATGTTCTGAAGTTTCCTGCTCATTGCTGCCTGTTTCCTGACCCTCCCCCCTTCCCACCCGCTTATCGTGTAGAAGATTCGACTCGCTCTTTCCAGACTCTCTTGCTGTGGAACGAAAGAGACGTCTCTGCCTCCCCCCCCCAACTCTTCTCCTCCCATCCTTCTCTTTCCCCTCCTTCCTTTTTTTTTTTTTAGCTCGTAGCTTCCGCCTGGTGATGCCGTAAAAAGGCGTTTTTTTATCGCGGTCGGCCCCAGGCAGAGATATGGCACATTCGACTGCGGCGCTCTCTGCCTACTACTAATACGGGTAGGGGTCGCGGAGCCTTGCGCGCCCTTTTAGCAACCCTAACGGGTTTCCCCCGTTTCCTCTACTGCTCTCAGAAGTGGCGTTTTTTGATAAAGGTGGGTTTTGCTTGATTTTCCGAAGGAGCCTTCCCTCTGAGTCTTCTCTCAACCGATAGGAAATAATCGTAGACACGGCGTGTGGCCCTCCTATGGTGGAGTTTCTAAGATCCCCCTTTAGTATTCTTGTTTTTTCGGCTACCCTATAGCAACGCACTGGATCAAGGCTTCTCTTCCCTCCCTTTTGCCCGAGCGCCCTGGCCTTCTTTTTCTCCTTTCTATGTCCTCTCGAGTGTTGCCGATACTCTTACGGAACCGAAAATTTTTCCTCGCGCAGGCTTCTATTCATCTTTTTCCTTAAGGCTCCCGGGTGGAGCGGCCGAAGATTTTTCAATTTCTCCATGCCTTCTAGTCCGCGCTTCTTTCCGACTGAGATATAGAACCTTTTGTACAGTTTTTTCTCCCAAATTCCCTCTCCGTATCCATGCGATCTTCTGGGACATCTCGTCCCAGTTTGGTTTTTACCAGCTTTTCCCGTCCGATCACACCAGGTGTGTCACTCTTTTCGCCCCAAGACCTTGCTCACTGACACCTCTGAGCGATCACGTTGAACATACATGCTGACAATTCATTCATCGCCCCTTTCGTTCTCCTCCTCTCTTCATCCCTACTAATTAATCCCGGAGTGGACAGCGGAGTTATCCGCTTCTCAGGAACCTCTCCTCTTTCCTCTTCTATCCCTTTTTTCCCGTGAGAAGAAAGGAGCTGTCGAAAAATCGTTTCGACTCCCCCCTTGCTTTTTTCCCCCGAGCCAGTCTTCCCTGATTCACATTTTCTTCTCTCCCAACGGCTCTGAAAGAACCTGCGAACTCCTAACGAATTTTTTTTTCTTTCGTGTGTGTATAACGGAGAAGAAACTTGTTTTACGTCGGTCCTCTCCGTCCCCCTCGCGCTCTTCCCCCGGCTTGAAGATGCTAACCCCTTTTGGATCGCGGCACTTGCGCTTAACCCACAGTAGTACGCACTCTTTCTCACGGCCTTCTTTCTCCTTGGCGCGCCCCTTGGAAGGTGTGTATTTACCGAACGCCTCTCATGCTCTCCGAGATTCTCTAGTAAAGACTTTACGGAGTCTTTTTGAGCTGTGCACCCTATGCGAGACCAAGTTGACTCATAGATCGATCTCCTGAACAAAGTATCCTGATCGGCAAGGGCCTAGGTACCCGTCTTTCTTCCTTCCCCCCTCTCACCCCTCTCCGTGCCCTGAGACTCTTTCGCCGAAGGAAAGGGATTACGGGACTTTCCTCACAGGCAGCGATATTTGGAGCGAGAGTTTCCTCACCCCTTTGAAGCTCCCTCTCTTTGCCCTCGGCAGAGTTGCCGAAGACCTCAAATTCGATTTCACTTTCCGACTTCGATTTTTCTCTGGCCTAGCTATCCTTTATTTTCGCTTTGCAGAAACCGCCGTATCCACCCTTCCCTTCCCTTTCTTTTCATCTAATGTAGATCAGCTCGGAATGCCGCCGGATCTCCCCTCTGCTCCCTTGTTCTCTCTAATGCCTGTAACTTTTAGTCCCCTCGTAGCCCTTTTCTGATCGGGACTCCGATCCAGCTCCCAGACGTTGTGCTCAAGCAGAGAGAACTGTTCTTTTGATTTCGGTGTCCTTCGCCCTCCTACTGACTAGACGGTGATTTTTTTGTATTCTTCTTGCTCCTCCCCTCCGCAGAGATTGCTCTCTCACGTGGTGCGCACTCCTGACAACCCGGTGCTTTCGCTCGCAACCCAACGCACGAACAGCCCTCTGCACGCGATCTTCTCTCGATCTCCGGCGCTCGGCGTGGTTCAGAGGGCTTAAGCCCCTTTGGCAAGAGTTTTTGGGGGGCCAAGTTGATTTTACTCTGACGCTCCTCCCTTCTCTGCCTTCGGTTTCACAAGTGCAGTCGAGTTCTGCGAGCTTGTCCCCGTTGATCTCCCGCGCTCGCCGTCTTTTCTCCTCCTCTTTCTCAACCCTTTTCTTCCTTCCTGAGAAGAAAAGTTTTAAAGTAGTAAGACCTATGGGCCATTGTAGTTCCTCCTTCTACCCCAATTTTACGCTCCCCTAGCTTGTTGCTTTTTTTTGCTATCTGCCCTCTAACTCCGTCCCATCCACTTTTCGGTCCGGTCATGATCCTTGTTTTCGACTGTTATTCCGGACTTGAGCAACTTGACTCAACCTTCTTTCTCGGCCACCACGCATTCGGAGCTTTTTACGATGTTCTCGCGCTCCTGTTGCAATTTCGTGCCCCTCTCCTCACCACGTTTCGACTTTGTCACAGAATGAGACAGACGCACGTGTTTTCGTCGCTTACAGTAAGACCTGTTCAGCCCGTATCCGTCTTTTTCCTTAAGAGCAATTCTGCCCATTTTCTGCAGGACTCTCCCTTTCTTCCCTCTCTGGTTCTGCATCCCCTTTTTTCCCTTCTCTTTTTGATTTCTTCGCGTTTTAGATTGAGTTGGTATAGATCCCCCTTCCGGTTTTTCAGTTGCGCCCTTCCGTGCTGAGAGAGGGTTTCAGATTTCTCTTTCTGCGGCGTCCTTTAGTAGACTCGTACTCATTGCCTCCTCCTGTTATCCCCGCATCCCCTCCTCATCCACAGCCTTTTTTGTTTTTTTACTTTTTGATCGTTTTAGCCCACGTTCACTGGGCTTCTTCTTTTACGAGTCCCTATTCCCCCTTCAGCATGTGTGAGGTGACCCCCCTCGTTTCTACCCCCTTGCTTTATCCGTCTCTGATCTTGCCCCGTAAGTTTTTTTATCCGCCGCGCACTGGTCCTCGTCACGCCTTCACTACGCAAGAAGAGCGAGCCGATGGCCGTCTCTTTCTCTCTTTGCTTTCCCCCCCGTCTCCCCGTTTTCCGGCCTGTGGAGCCTTCGAGCCGGCCCCTGTCTCTGTCTTTACACCAGCTAGGATCGCGGGACCCCGAGCCCTCGGCTGACTCGCTGCAGCAGTTCGCGGATGTTCGGCAGATAGATCTGAAACCCAGGTGCCTTGGCGCTGCGAACCAGGACTGCGATGTTTTCAATGCAGGCACGGCGGTCGACCTCTCCTTTGCTAGGAGAGGTTGACGGCCGGTTTTCCAGCGACCATCCCGGACGTTGTCTCCTCTCAGTCGCGCTGGCCCGGAACATTACTCCTTCTTGTTTTTTCTTGTTTTCCCCTAGACTTGTTTCCCACTCGTTGCTCGCCATTTTTCTTGAGATATGCCCGAACATTTTGTCTCCTTCCCTATTCTTCGACCCTTTTTCCTGAGAGGAATTGACACTTCCAAACTTTTGCTTTTTTTTCTCTTGTCTAGAGGACTTATTGGAGTGGCTGTCGGTACCGACCCTTTTTCTTTCCCTCCGTTCCCGGGTTTATTGACGAGAAAATTCGTTACGCGCCCCCTACGACCCTTCTGCCTGACGTGGCCGTAGGTCTCCTCTCTGGTCCCCTTTTGGCCGGTCCGAAGCGTTGCGTGCATCTTCGTTCCCACACCCCACCGGCTCCCCTTGGCAGAGCGGGGATGTTTTGAGCCGCGAGTGGCGTGAGAGTTGGTCAAGCTCGCGTTTTCCCTCCTCCGACGAGTTTTTTCTTCGGCGGAGCCCGCGGTCTAAGCCTGATCGTTCTGTTGGACAAGTGCCCCGTCGGCTTCACTTTCCTTTCTCCGCTATGGAATCTCCTGCGGTCTCGCGCCTCTCTCTCACGGCGCTTCACTCTTGAGGATGTCTTTTTTGATCTCTAGGCCGGCCCCCAATGTTTCCAGTATGCCTTCCATGTCCAAAGTAGCAGTTTCCAACATCTCTTCCGGTCGCAGATTTTTCCTTGGCTCTTTTATTTTCCCTCTGTACTCCCCTCGTTTGCCTCAACGCCGTGCCCCCTTTTGTGCACCGCGAGGAACTTATTTTTTGCCCCTAGACGTCGTTGTGTTTTTGTTCCCAATACGGTGCCCCGAGGATGTGTTCTTGGATCTTTTTCTCTGGTGCCTCTAGTTTTCCGACCTCCTTCTTTTTGAGCTCGAAATTTAGGGCCAGAGCTGGCCCCCTCTAAGCTTGTAGTCGGTTCCACGGCGCCCACTTGTTTCCCTGCCGTACAACCCTCTGCACTCTAGGATTGAGAGAATGATTTGACCTAGGCATTCCTACCTTGCCACCCCCTCTTCTCCTCTCGGCCCCGGATTCGCTCAAGATGCAATATTAGTTCGTCCTTTTCCCGCTTCCTGTGACTGATTCTCCTTCCGTACTTTCTCTGAGATACGCACATCTCAGTCGCTGTCTTTTTCTCAACCCTCCGCCACTTCCTCCGGCCTCCTTTTTGAAGCCTCATCTTATTACGCTTGAGATTTTGATCGCCGACCCTGCCTAGAAGCAGGGATTGAAGTTCTGACAGCACCACCGTGCCTCCCTCCTCCCTCTAGAGCATTGAGACGCTGGCCGGAAATGTTCGAACTTCTGAGTTGGCCTGCCTGCTTTCCTCGCCCCCCGGCACCTCACCCCTTCGTCACGTTTTCTTTTAGTCGAACTATCCGACGCTGCGCGTTTTAGGGACCTGGGCGTTTTTCAAGACGATTAGAATCTCTGTGGTGGAATCACAATCTTCTCCTCCCCCCCCCACTTTTACCTCCTTGTGTTGTTAGAGAGATTTGTCTCCCCGCACTTTTTCGCCTACCACTGCTGTTCCTACCTAGCGTATTCCCAGGCCTCTCTCATGTCTGAACTTCTGGCCTACTTCGTAGATCCTGATTTTTCTTTTTACTGTATTCCTTTTGGTACTCTTCATGATCCTTTCTCTTCCGCCCAGACACTCGTGGCTAGTCTTCGTCGACTGATTTGACTTGGTCCGCTATGGTCCCCTTTTTCTCCGTAACCGGTGAGGTGTCTGGAGCTGCGCTGCACATAGCAGATAGCGTTATCCCCTCTCTTCACCTGGACCGCAAGGAGGACGACCTTTCCTCTCCCCCCCTCTTTTTGATTTAAGCTCGCTCGCGACCGGCTCGGCCGAACAGCTCGTCAACCGTTTCGCCATTCCTTGAGAAAGCTGGCTTTGACCAGTTCCGTGCCGATTTCCGCATCCTCCCGTGTTTCCCTGTCCTCTTTGCCCTGCGCCTCGGTACTTCGAGCAGGTCAGTTCCGTTTCCCCCTTCTTTTCAGACGGACCATTCCTCTAAGTGTGGCGTCCCCTGCTTCGAATACTAGCTCTGCACTTTCCTCTCATACGGCCGACGGTTCATTGGCAATTGTGAGTTTCCTTTTAGCCGGTATGACCCTTTTCGATTTTTTCTTCTCCACCGCCCCCTCGACTGCATGAAAGAAGCTTTACTTCCCAGATGACTGGCACGTCTTTTTGGGTGCCCCCTCCTTCCCTTCCCCCCGATCACCCGTCCTGGTAACTTAACTGGGAGACACGTTCTCCTGAAAAGATCCTCTACGGCGCGCTCTTTTCCCAGCACCTCTCTTTCAACAATGTTCCTCCCCTGCGCTCCCGCCAGAAATCATTCCCCTCTTACCTCTATCCCAGACGCATTTGACTCGACGCGGCTGACTCTTACTTCTAATATTTTTACGTCGCTGCGCCACTCAGGGTTTTCTTATCCCGTCTTTTTATCCGGTCCATAGCCTTTTAGCCGGCACGCTTCGCGACCTTACAGAGATAACCGCCCTCTGACTTCATCCGTCCGCGCTACTCTTTTTTTTTTCTCCGGATTGCCACCTCTGCGCTTACCAGGGAGTGTTTCCGCAGACCAAACAAGATTCTGAATCCTTCCCTTCTCGATCATCTCGGGAGTTTGTTGATTTCGCAGCCCCACGGCCCTTTTCTCGTCCGACCCCCGCTTTCTCTCTTTCCCTCACACTCCCTCACTCTCGGGAGCTTACGATGGTTCTTTTCGAGTCTAGAAGACGTTTTTTTTAGCTTTACGCTCGACCATTCCGCCTACGACGCCAATCGAGCCTTCCATGACCAGCGTGGCGCCTTCGGGTGGCCTCTTTTGTCCCATCGGGCTGCGAGCCGCGACTTTCTCTCGTGGCTCCTCTCACCCATTAGGCTGGGAACCGCCCTCCGCGCTTCCAACGCCTTTTACCTCGGCGGCCACCAATCCCCCTCCCATCTTACAGGTCCCCAAGGACGCTATAGCCTCGCGTTTTATTTCCGTGCGCCATCCTTGAGCGATTCTTTCGCTTGATGCAGAATTGCCCGATTGTTCGTCCCCTTTTTCGCGGGTGAGCCCCTCGTTCCAAGGTCTCTCCGCCGCTGCCTTACTACGTACGACGCAGCGTCCTTCCCGGCGCGCGCAGCGTGAGCTGCGCCTTCACCGAGAGAAAATCCGGCACTCTTGCTACACGTTTTCGATTCCCTTCCCCCTCCTCTGCCTCAGGTTCATTTCTCTCTCCTCCCCCTCTCGACGGGTTGCGCCCGGTAACATTCCCTTTTTTTTTTCCAGCGGACCGGGACTCGGCTAAGACTTGGGACTATTGCGGACCTTCTTTCTTTCCTGTATTTCCTCGCGCGCACCCTTCCTTCTGCATGTCTATGCAGACACCGGACTCTCCGCCGTCGATTCTCCTTTGTTCGAGCCGCGATCGAGAACTTCAGCTGACACTAGAACACCCGCACATCGTCCGCACGAGACACCCCCCACGTCCATCTCACACGAGTCTCCTCGAGGCCCTATCATAGTTGCCGGCGCGTCCTCCGGCGCGTCCTTTCCTCCACTTTTTCACGCGGACTCTCCCTTCCCGATGATCCGCGTGGTCGTTTGCGCAACCCTCTCCCTCTGTTCCTGTTCCCTCTGCTGAAGAATTATCGACTCATGACGATCGTGGAAACTTCGCGCCGCGTCGCGTTTCGTCGTATTGAGTCTCACTCGACTTTAACACTCGCCCTCTCTACATATTCGGATGAAGCATCTCTGGCGTTAACTTTTCCCTTTTCTGGATCCTATATTAGAATCCCAGGTCGCTTCCTTCCGCCCGTCAACCAGATTCGAGAGGAGTCGATTTTCTGATGTTTCTTATCCTTCTTTTGTTTCTTTTTCGTGAGATCTTGCAACTTTCCCCCCGACCGTAACAGCTGTGCCTTTGGCCTCCGCTCTTCGAACCTTCCGGCCTTGATTTTTTCTTCCACGTCCTCCCAGGATGCCCTCTGACCTGAGAGGAAGAATCTTGGAGCGGCGCCTCCTTTATTTTCTATTTATCCAGTCACACACCATCGCTCGCAACGCATTCCTCTCTTAGTCATTGACGTTAGTCTCTGAGCCCACACTTGTTCTCTGTCACCTTCTGTCCTCCCCCCGCCATACTACTCTGCGTCTTGTTGCGTTCGCGAAATGATGAAGTTAGCTCTTCTCGCCCTTGATTTTATTATACCCCTTCCTGATTGCTCTGGTTGCCTCCGCTGTTTGTTTTGTCTCTTTCCGAGGAAATCCTTTTGCGTGTTAGATGTGACGAATTGTCCTGATCGCTTTTTCTCTTTAGTATCGAGAGAGAGTCAGTCAGTGTCCCTGGTTTCTCTTCTAGCCAATTCTTCTCTCCTGTGAGCAGTTTTTCTTAGATAAAGCATCCTTCCCCAATCTTCAGGTCGCGCGTTTATTTTGATGTCTCAGAGTCTATGGTCTTCTATCCTTTCCCCAAGCACTTACTGGCGCCGTTCTCTGTGAACCCTTGCCTCTCCCTCCCCTTCACCCTCTTTTTTGAGCCTTGACTTACCGCAGTACACTTTGAAATAGAGTTCACTTCGATCCTCCGGCGACTATGAGGTCTCTTTTCCTAGGGAATAGAGGGGCCCGTCCAACCGCCGGAGATCCACGGCTCGACTCTTCCCGCGTACGCTTCCCTTTCTCACTTCTTCACATTCGAGACTTGTCGATGATTCCTAATAGAACTTGCTTTATCCTCTTGTTGATACGCAGGCTTCGGCACCTTCCAGAGAAAAGATTAGAGTTTTCTGAATCTCGGCTTTCCCTGTCTCCTGCCTTCCCAGAGCGCCCTTGTTTCCTAGTCTTTGCCAGCTTGTTTTTTTGGCACTCAAAAGACTTTTTCGTGCGTACGCTCTCCCAGTGAGTTTTTTGCTCGTTTCGTTTGCGACTGCGCTCTCTCGGCTCTCCCGACTTCCCCTCCCTCGCAGCGTGAGATATCCCGAAACCAGAGGTTTTCTCCCTACGGTTTTGTCCGACTTCTCTTATATTTACGATTTCTCACCCGCGATAGTTTCTACTCCCCCCTGCGTGCGGCGTCTCTTGTTCCGCCAGCCGGAGAGAACGATTGATGTCAGTGTTGTCCGAGCTGGTTGAAGCCTTCAGGTTCTCTTTGATTAGACACCGTTGTTCTCTCTATTGTGCGTGTCCTCTTCTCCTTTCTTTTTTTTTCTTAGTCGGTCCTATTTTTGCAGAAGAATTTTTTTGCCGTTTTTGCCACCGCGTTTGCGGCGGAGGTGAGACAGTCTCCTTTGATTTGATGCTTTGCGAGTGTCTTGCTTTCCCGGTTTTCCTCCCTCACATGCCGTCTCCTGCTGGACTGCGGTGCGTTGCTCCTTGGGTTTTCCCCGGACCGATTTTCGACAGCGCCTTCGTTCACTTCTTGTCCCCCGCCGATGACCGGCGGGATTTTTGGCTCCTGCAGCGTCGTTTCTTTATCCTACTCGCTTTTCCCTTTCGGATTATGATTTTTCCTTTCTTGTCTTCGCTTGCCCCAATGGTGTTCTCGAATTTGAATTCGTCGCAACAGAGTCTTCCTACGGTTATTTCTTTCGCTACTTCCTTCCCTGTACCGCACCTGGCCCCAAACCTTTGTTGCTGCCCCGGCCCTGCAAGGTATTATTCAAACTTTATCCCTGTGGCCGTCTGGTTGATCTTTGTGCCCCCCCGTTTTCCCCAAGCACTCTTTCGTGTTCTTTATGCATGTGCATTTGGACCCCTAATTTTTTTTTTGTCCTTCCTTTTCTATTTGATTTTTTGAATCGTTTATGAAACAGTGTTTCTTTTAGACCTCCCTCACCGTGCAAAGCCCGGCTGATAATGCAGCTGCTTCTTTCCCCGGCACTCGGCTCCTCCCAAGTTAATTTTCTTACCCTGACCTTTCCCCATGGACCTTCTTTCTTCCCCCTTTCCCCCCAGAGTTAAGTCCCTCTTTTTTTTGGTGACCGTCATGGTATCGCACCACCCGGGCTTCTGCCATTCCTTTTCAGCTACTCTTCAACACGGAGGAGATACACCGGCTTTCCTTGAGACGTGCTCTACCCCTCTATTTACTTCTGACACGTTCGACTCTCGCTACTTGTTTTGTATGCAACTCTCGCGCTTTTTGCCGCTGATTTTCGCCCGTCGCCTCCTTTCTCCTCCTCCACGACGAAGAGTGTTTCGAAGCTTTGTTTCCTCTTAACTACTCCTCTTCGTCCGCCGGTTACTCGTCTCCTCCCCTCACCGTGAAGACACGCTCCCCGCTCTTAGCGTTTCATCGATCGCTTCCCTTCCCCACAGTTCTCGGTTGCGCACGTGGCTTCTTCTTCCTGAAAGTACTTGTAGTCCCGATCTCCTTGCTTGCCCTACGCTGCCTTTCCTTTCGAACATCTTCTTTAGAAGCTTTGGCCATCAACCAAGGTTCCCCCGACCATCTCTCCTCTTTCTCCCCCTCCTTTTTTTTTTTTATCGATGGTAGAGTAAGAATTGCGCCGTTCAACTACTCTGCTGCCACAAGCTCCCTCTCCTCTTTTCACCGTCTTCCCCTTCTTCCTGATCGGAGACAGACTGACGTTCAAGTTACGGGTAGCGTGAAGTGTTCTTCTTCCCTAGCTGTCACCATTTCGTGCCCTTTGAAGCAAGTGGTGTTTGCGGACGCACTATTCGTCTCCTCTCTAAGGAGGATGAGTACACCGCGTTGCGTAGGAGGCGAGCAGGATTGCCTCGCGCCTTTCCTTCTCTCCCCGAATTCTCCCCCTCCTTGCGCCCGTGCGGCGTGCTACCTCTTGGGCCGAAGAGGCACAGTCGTCTCGGTTGTCTTCTCACATTTCTCAGGGCCAAATGTCCCCGGACTCCTTTTCGAGACACATGGAGCCTTTTTTCGTAATATTTCTTTTCCTCTTCACTCTTTTTCTATCGCCTGACAGATCTGGATTTAGGCCGTCCCCTTTTTGAAGTTGTGTAAGTCAGGAATACCACTTTTTTCTCCCTAGCCAGCACACGAGTTGATTGAATGATCCTGCTCTATTGCCCTCTTCTCTTTCTTTCTACCTCCTTTCTTCAGGCTCGTTATCACATCTGCTCTCCTACGCAAGCAACTATTGGTTGGTGGAACCTGCCCAGAAGGATAACCTCCTGTGCTTTTCACCCCTTTCTTCTAAGATGAACTCCCGGTTTTTCTGCCGTTTTCCTTTTTTCAGCCCCCATTCTAGCCCGACATAACTAGTGATTCGCTCGGGAAAAGACCCCCTATAGAGACTCTTGAACTTTCCCTTCTTTTCCTTTCCCATTGGGCGACTCCCCCCCCCAACGACATCCCACCCTTTCCATCGTATCTTGGCTCCCTCTGGATCTTCCTCGCGGCGGAAACCGCAAGATCTGATAGCACTACCGTTCGCCGCCGGCGCTGTCTAGAACTCCTCTCGTTCGCGAGTAACGCGCGTCCCCCCCTCCACAGCTAGTAGAAACGCTGGCCTCACGTTCGCTACCTCTCACTCCTCCCTTGCTCTCCCTCCTTCATCCGCTCGTTGGTTCACGTCCAGGCGGAAGAACTTATGTCTCGAGTACGCCTTACCCAACCGCCGCTGAGACTCCTGACTTCATCGACGACTCTCTCGAGAAACAGTGGCGCACGCAGCCCGCAGTATTTCCTCCCTTCCTGGTTTTCTTCTCTACCTACTCTCCTCCGACGCCGATTTTTTACTTATGTTTCGGCTCAAATCTTCCTAGCCCTCTACAGCAATGTTTTGTATTTCTCCTCCTCTCCATCTTCTCTCGAATAGATCGACCTCTCTCCACACCCCTGTCGCCTGGGTTTCGCGTTTTGCATTTCGAGATGCCTGGAAGTTTGAGCACCTCGGCGAGACGCATCCGACTTCAGGGCACAACGTCACGTTTGGATTCTCATGTAGCCTTCGTCGAAACCACTCTCATTTTCGCTCCCCCAAATCCTCCCATTTTAGTGCGCCCTTCCGCGATAGTTACCCGACATTTCCGCGCGGCCCTAGCCCGGGGAGACCCTTTCTTTACTTTGCGCATTGAGTTCCCGATATCTGAGAAGCGAGTACGAAATCGGAGCGCCTTTGCCGATCCCTAAGCTCGCCAGCGCTTAGCAGTACAGGGTTCCACCCATGTACGCCGCGCTCGACGCCTTTTCCTGCGAGTTTACTAGTGAGAGACCTGCCGAGCTCACCGTGCCACTCGTCCCATCTCCATCAGTTCTTCAAGAGGCACGGCCTTAAGATACCGGCCGGACTTCTGAAAATCTCCCGTGAGAGTCTTCCAAGGGTCCACCACTCCTCCCCCCCATCGTAGCCCCTGCGCGCCCTCTGTCCACCTCATCCGCCCCATGGTCCGAGATCTCAGTCCATCTTCTGGAGTTGATTCGGGGCTGACCCCAACTCGACCGTTTACTGGCTTGATTTAACCCGTGTGACTTCTCCGGATTCTCCTCAGTAGATTACCCGCGCCTCGCTCGAGCATCCTTAAAATAGACCCACCGGCTTGCCCCCCTTCTCCCGTTCAAACCAACGCACTCGTCCCCACGCCGATTACTTCCTTCTTCCCACCCCGTATCTCTACTCACTGCGCCTTTCTCCGGCATTGACCTTAGAGGTAGCCCGTACGACTTGACCCCTTGCAAGCATACCACCTGGGCGCAGGAAATCGGGTGTACTGCTACTACCTCTGACCGTCTCCTGCCTCTCGCCTTCCTACCTGTGGTCCCCCCCCCTCTCCTTTTCTTTTCCGAGATTGCAAGGCATTTTGACGCGGCCTTTACTTGCGACGCTTATGCCCTCTTTCCATCACCCTTTTTAAGGAATCGAAGGTTCGTCACTTCTCACAGCTTTTCTTACTGCTTTATCCTCCCCCTACTCTCATCCTCTTCAATCCCCCTCAGGTGTTGTTTTTTGATGACTCCAGCTTTTAAATTCGAGCAAGTCTGCTAGTACGGCATGATTACACCCTCCCTTCCCTCCTCAGACGGTCCCCTTTGCCCACACGTGGCGCTTATTGCTCTATCAGTAGCTGCCGCCCCCCCAGATTCTATCGTGGTTATTTTCTCTCATTTCTTGCAAACTCCTCCATGCCCCGCCACTGCTATTGCTTCAGCCAAAACGCAGT
>Ga0179593_1599982_pt1 | contig 14806 bp, 21 predicted proteins | sample CZODoug2_1_08_16_FD_185931 | JGI IMG/M metagenome (GOLD analysis project Ga0179593, IMG submission 185931) | Vadose zone soil fungal communities from Angelo Coast Range Reserve, California, USA - CZODoug2_1_08_16fungal (PacBio error correction) | ecosystem: Environmental > Terrestrial > Soil >... | reverse complement strand
GCGGAAGATCGATGGTACGCCTTTTTTTCCTCTCCGTTTCGGCCCTTTCCGATTGTACTACGTTACGTGATCGCGCAGTTCTACTCCCCCTTTTTCCGCAAAGGCAACCGGACTTTTTTTTTTTTTGTGGCTGCCTTTTTTTTTTTTCGAGAGCCATCCATAGGGCTCCTTTCGGCGCGGTTTCTCCGGATGAGGGACACGCGAGCATTTTATCCCCCGAGTAGTCTGTCCACCCTACTTCGGTCCTTGCCCTCTCCTCTTTTCCGCATGCAGATTTTCTTTTTTCAGAGAGCATCGCGCAGAAATGCACACGTATCTGGCGCGGATTCGCCCTCTCGCCCACCAAATTGTCTTCTTTTCCCGCCGACAACTTTTTTTTCTGTGGGGCCACATCCCCCCGAGCAGACTTGCGTGAAATCACCCTTCCTCCAAAATCCCGCCCCTTCTAATATCCCCGGGGGCAGCGCTGGTCACTTCCCCCCAAAACCATTTCATTCAATCCTCCTTTTCTCCTTTTACCGGCGAGGACCAATTTGTTTTTCTTGGAAAGCGCGGGGCAACCGCTCCTTTTTTCTTCCGCCTCCCCGACCCACGGTTAACGCGCTCTTTTTGTTCTCCCAGGATTAGCACTTGTCTTCTTTTACGAATTTTCTTTGGAAGATGCGAAATTGTGTTTTACCTGTAACGACCTTTTTGCACATGGACCAATTGGAATATGAGACCTTTTTTTTCGCGATTCACACCCCTCTCATTTCCTTGCGCTTGTCCCCCCCCCTTTTCCTGCCAAAGCATTTAGTGCCGCGCTTGGTGTGCTTTCGTGTTCCTAGAATCAATCGTCCCTTCTTTTTTCCACAGGGCCTCTAATATGGCTCCCCCTGGCTGAACGAGTTTGGCCTTTTTCATCACCGACAAACGCAATCCCCCAAGTCTGCTCGTGGACATGCCGGAAGAGTTTTTCCTCTGCCATAAAGCGTCGCCTTCTTCCTCGCCGGACCCCTTTTTCCGAGCGAAGACGAGGACTTGTCACTTTTTTTTTTTTTCCAGCTCTCCTATCGCACTTCATTTGCATGCAATCACGCTCGCACTCTGCATTGAAAGGTAATTTTTCTCCCCTCCCCTTCCCCGGTTGGCAGTTTTTTTCTCTCTTGCTTTTTGATGCAAGAGGGGCGCCGCCTGCCCTTCCCCAAATCCAGACGCCCTCAGTGCCTCGTCCACCGCCTCTGGGCTTTCTTCTTCCTTCTGCTACACCCCTTTCTTTAGGGAATGAAAAGTCCTTCCCTATAGTCGAATGGCCGAATCATCAACAAGCGTCCCTCTTCCTTTTCCTGGATGGCTTTTTTCCTCTTAAGACGCTTTTCGTACAGATGTCTCCTGGTTATATTCCTGGCCAAGGCGGACTGGCCCCCCTTTGACGAGCTCCCCCTTCATCCCCCCACAGGTGTTTTTCTGCCTTCAGGCAGAATAGAGAACGCGACTTTCTCCGTTTTTTTTTTGAGATTGCGGTAGAGTCCCGTTTACGGACTACGCGCCCAACGTTCCTGCCCTTTTTAACGATTTTAGTGGGAAAGGAAGCCCTTCCTTGGTACTCACCTTTCGCTTTAGATTGAGGCGCCATCCCAATATGAAAGTAAGCCTTCTTTTTTTCATCTTGACGTCGATCTTCCCTTTCGAATCGAACGAAGATTTTTTTTTTTTTTCCCCATCGACCCCCTTTTCTTGAAGTCAGTCAGTCCGACCCCGTGATCTCTTTTTTTTTTCTCCTGTCTCCCTTCGTTGGTAGCAAACGTTCCCCATCACCATCCCTTTCCCGCGCGCACCATGATGACCCTCTTTGATTGACGCAGCTGCCCTTGTCCTTCGCCATTTAATGATCCTCCCTCTTCTTGCCCCCTCCTTTTCGAGTTAGTATTGTACAGAAACCCATAGACGCAAGTCCTGAGTCCTTCGCTCGTGTAGGACTACCCTTCCCTTCTCCTTCCTCCGGCTCGGCCTCCTTTTCTTAAGATTAGAGTGAAATTTCCCTCTGTCTTTTTATTCAGGAAAGATGGCGTTGGCCCCTTCCTGGATCAATCATCGTGCGCCAGCCCTTTTCCTTCTCCCATTTTCTCGAGGAATTTTTCCTTCCCTATGAAGAGTGTCTTTTTACTAAGAGTCCCCCCTTTGGTGGAGGACCACGAATGATTGAGCACTCCTTTTCCCAGCGAGCCCGCGGCTCCTTCTCCCCCCCTTCCCTCTTGTGCCTTCCTCCTTTCTCACAATGTAGCAGCGGCCTCCTTTTCGCGATTCCCTTTTTTGGACAACTGCAGAAGCACGATCGCTTTTTGCGGCTCGGCTGGTCCTTCCCCTCCCACGTCTGACGAGCTGTTTTTTTTTTCTTTCCCTTTCGGGCAATGGAGCTCTCTTTCTCTCCGTTCCCCACCCATAGCACGGCCTTCATGAGTCTTCAGGTCTCTTCCTTGCTTCGATTGACCCTCGGTCCTTTCCCCTCTGCTTTTTCGTTAGCCTCTTTTTTCTCAAGGAAAGGTGTTTTCCGTTTTTCTGTTTCCAAAGCAAACTTGTCGGCTGCGCCGACTTGAGCGCGATCTCGTTCCTCCCCTCTCTCCGTAAGATCTTTTTTTCTTGCGAACATTAGGCTCTTCCATCTTCTCCCCCCCGCCGAAACCTGCTGAACGAGACGCTGTGTTCTTCCTATTGTTGAAGAGAAGGAAGTCGCCTTATCCCAATCTCTTCTTTTGATCACGCCGCCGCCACGATGCGCCCCTTTTCTGTCCGGGTCAATCGGCATCTCCAGTCCCATTCCCCTTTTGCTTTGCTTCTCCTTCCGTCCCCCACAGATTTTTCTCACGTGTGTAGCAAATAGGCGTCTCTCCCCCTTTTTTTTGAAACACCCTTTTTTTTAATAGCTTGCGACACTGATTCATTTCTATCCTCTTTCCGCGATTATCAGTGGCTGCACGTCGATGTGGTTTCTCCACTTCTCCATTCTCGCTCTCCGTGAGATCTTTCTTTTCCTTTCGTGATCGAGCAGTTATATACCCCCCTCCACTTGCACCCTCCCCCGACTTGGAGGGCGCTGACAGATTGACCGTTTTTCTTTTTTTTCTCCCGACATCACTGAACTTGCCGTCATTCTTTTCTTCTCTTCTCTGCGGGCACGGCTTTCTCCTTTACCGGGCTTCTTTCCTTCTTCGCCCCCTCCTCTCAGGCACCAGCGTCTAGTTCAGCAGGTACGCGCGCTTTGATCCCCGGGGCGCTCGCGCTTCGCTTTTTTTCCTTTCCCTCCTCCGCGCCCCTCTCTTGAATTCGCGCGAAGCGATCTTTTTCCTTCTTTTCGCCGCCCCCTCTTTCGTGTTGGGCCCAGTCCCCAATTCGCCGAGCCGAGCATTAATCAACCGTCCTCTCCTTTGACTCATCCACCTCCCTCCTAGGTCCAGGGGGCCGAGATTCCCCCCTTCAAGCTTTCTTCCCCCCAATGTCTAACTCCATGAAGGACGGGTTTGCGATGTTACCGGCCGCCTTTCTAATTGCCCTCGCTCTTGGCAATCGCTTTTCCCTTTTTCCTTCTCGTAGATCTGTACCTTTTCCTCCCTCTATCTCGACGAGTCACGAGCGCGTGAGGCGTGCCCTCTTTTTTCCTCGCGTAGCCACTCCCTTCGAGTGCTACGTTCCGCTGCGACATTGTGGGAACCACCTTCCCTACCAATTGGAACTATGCTAATGGTCTTTTTCTCTCGTTTTTCAACCTGAGAAGCTCCCTTTTCTTTCCTGCAGGCATGAGTAGAAAGTTGGGGACGTTCGTAGGCAATTTCAGCGGCCCCCCTTCTCATACATGGCCTCGAAGATGGTTTCTCTTCCTCTTTGATGGAGACCTCTTTTTTCATCTTCGAACAAAACGCACATCTTGCATGCGCTCTCTGCGTTTTCCTTTGTTCGCGTTGAAGCAGAAGGCAAATCAAGCGCTTCTCCTCTCAGGCCCCGTGGTATTCTCACTAGTCCGCGTGCCTTGTCACGTTTTCCCTCCCCTTTTTTTTCCTTACAAGTATATGATTCCCTTTTCTCCCTAACTCTTCTCCTTTTTTATTTTAGGTCATGAAATGCGATTGCATTTCCCTTCTTGGGGCAATCATGGGGCTGCGCTCGCACGGCTTTTTTTCAGGAGTGCGCAGAGTTTTTTCTCCGGAAGAGAAGGAGAAATTGACCTTTTCTACTTCTCCTCCACCCGGACGAGGGGTCATGGCGGACTGCAAGTAATCTTTTTCAGCATGGCAGCATCGTACTTCTCTCCTTTTTTGTCTCCTTCAATTGGATTTTTTCTTCCCCCCCTTCCTTTCTCATCAATATGAGCGAAGAGGTCTTTTCTCTTAATTTCCCTTAAGCGCGGCGGGACAGATCTCCAGGCATCCCTCAGTTTTTCCTGTATTCCGGATATTCCTCTCGAGAAAGAAAATTTATCTCTTTTTTGAGAGATTTCGAGTCGAGAGGTGCCTAAGATCACGTGACTTTTCTGCAGTGTTCCTTTCCCCTCGCTTTTGATTTCCCTTTTTTTCCGCCTTGTCAGGAAGACTCCAGGCTCCACTAGTATTAAGTGATTTTCCCCTTTTTCGATGTTCTCTCCGTATTAGCGGCCATGCTGACGGATCGCGCATTCTCTGACCCGATATACAATGGCTGGATGCTCATTTTCCCTCTGCGGGACAGAGTTCCCCTTTTCTTCTCTGGCTTTTGTAAAACTGACCACCGCTTTTTTTTCCCTCCCTCCCAAAATCATTCTTCCTTTATGATGACAAAGTGTTTTTTCAATCCTCCTTTCCCCCCGCTTTGGATCTCGAGAGTGATTGAATGGCAACAGCCATCTGTTACGACCCCATAGACGACCCGGGCTTCTCCCCCCTGCCTCTTTATTCTCTTTTTTTCTCCCCTTCTTTCCTACGGCTCGGCGAAGAGCTGTCTTTTTTTACTCTTCCCGTTCCAGTTACGACGCGCGGGTTAGTGATCGAGGGCCACGGTGATTCCCTCCCCCTCCCCCACCTTTTTTCTCCAGAACCTCTCTCGATTAAGCCATCTTCGAGGCCATGTAGTTTCTTCCCCAGTGTTTCTTTCTTCAATGTAAGAAGAGTCCCCATGATTCGATTTCACGAAATGCTGGCCACTCAGTTAATTCCCTTTTCCCTTTTACCGTCGAAGCTCTCATGTCGCATAGTACACTTTTCTTCCGCAGCTTTCCATGTAGGAGGAGAAGCGCTTTCTCGACAGTGCTCATCATGTGGAGACATCTGGCCCTGCCTCCTTCTTTCCCGTCTAGAATTCTTGCCTTCTTTTTTTTGAAGAGGACGAGCTGTGCCCCTCTGTTTTAATTTCGCGACAGACACATGGCCCTTCTCCACCCGGCCTTCATTCTTTTTCCATTTTTTTTTTTTCGGATCTTTTCTTTCTCCTTCGGACCAAAGGGGACCTGGTTCTTCTTTCTGAGTCCCCTTTTTACGTAAACGGTGTGACCCTACGGCAGGAAGTTGGTATGTTCCCCCTCCCCCCCCTTTGGTTCCGTAGCCGAATTTCCCCCCTTTGAGCGCGGATCGAGTTTTTTCTTCTCCTTTTTCTATTCTATTCAGGATGAAATAGCGACGATGCGCTCTGCGCACGTTCCTTTCATGATTGAACGAGACGCTTGTGTGTCCCCTTTTTTCGATCTAGTGAAGTAAGGAAGTCGCCCTCTCCCGCTGCCCCCCTTTTTTTTTTTTAAGCTCGTGATGGGAACGACGCCAGGACAACTTTCTTCTCCATGGATGGCGCGCCCTCTTCCTTCCCCTTCCCTCCCCAAGGCACGTCTTTTCCCCTTCCCACCAGATTTTTGGTAGTAGAACGGCCTTTTCTTCTCTTCCCTTCTTCCCTGAATTTTGTGTGAAATGAGGAACATTCGCTCTTTTTCTTTTCTCCTCCTCCGTTGTGTGTTTTCTCTCTTCTCCCCAGATGGGCACGACTCTTTCACTACAGGCGAAAGTCGATCCTTTCTCTTTGCCTCTCCTTTCTTGTATCTCCCCCAAACCGTCTACTACCAAACTTCTCCTTTTCTCCCTCCAAAGGCCCCTTTCTTTTTTGGCGCTGAGATGGACCCGGACCGTTCCCCCTCACCTTTTTTGTGGCCGGCGAGTTCGCCAATTTCGGCGAGCATTTACGTTCTCCTCTCTGTTCCCTAATGATCAGTCTCCCCCTCCTTTCCGTCCTAGTTTAAAGTTTGTTTTTCTCTGATTGTCCAGGGCGACCAGCGAGCATCTTTCTCCCCACGATCTCGGCGCGGATTTCTCCTCCCTCCTCCTCCTCCCCCCGTGGCCGCGGTTTTCCCCCTGGGACCAGACCAAATTAGCTCTATTTCCCTTACGATATATGGATCATCACAATCACGAACGCCCCCTCTCCATATAAGCACTGATCTGAGGAACCCCCACCTCCCCTTCAGTCTTTTGCGATTGGGACTTCTCTGCCTCTCCTCTCCATGCCTAGAGCTTGGAAATCCCCCCTATCTTTCCTTACCGATACCGCCAGAGAAGCTCGACTGTTTTCCTGGCAGATGTCTCCCCTTTTGCCCTTTCTCTTCGTAGAACGCTTTCTGTTGCTGAGACATTTGTGGTGAACACCCCCCCGAATTTCCCCCTAGCCCAATTGGACTATGCCCTTCTCGAGGTCAACTTCCTTTCCCTTCCGCGTTGCAAATCTTCTTCCTTTTTCGCGCAAGCATTTCATCCGCCCTCATGTAACAACGGTGAGGACTGATCCCTCTTGGGCGTAATCGTCCCGTCTCGTGTCCTGGAGACCCTGATGGAATCACGCCAATCCTCCGCTCCCGTGATTTTAATAAGAGAGTTCAATCTCCCAAGAGCTTAGCCGAGCCGTTTTTCTTTTATTCCCAGTGGTCCTCTTGCAGGAAAGGCCTTTGTAAGGGTCATTCCTCTATCCTTCTCTAGGTGACTTAAATTCAAGTAGAAAGTAAGACGCCGTTTCACAGGTAAGGTCTGCGTTACCTCCCACTCTTTTTTTCCTCCCTTTTTCGTCCGATTTCTCGAGGGAGCCGAGGTGTTCCCTCTTAGGGATCCCCTTCTTTCCCGCTGGCGGACGGATGCTTATATCGGGTCATGGCGGACTTCCTCTTTCTCCTTCTCTCTTCGTCAGATTCCTCTACTTCCCACAATGAGGCGAAGGGTACTTACCATTTTTTCCTCAGATTTTCTCTTTGCTGCACGAGGTCGACATGGTCTTATTCCCCCCACTTGAAAGCCCTTTTTCTTTTTCAGCCCGCATCCCCCCCCCTTTTTCCCTTTTCCGGATCTTAGGCAGAATAGAGAACGCCTTCCCTCCTCTTTTTGTTCTGAGTGGGGAAAAATTGGCATTTCCGGCTGCCTAAGATCCGGAATACTCTTCCCCTTTTTCTGCTCCCCCCGATCGTCTCCCTGCTGTTTCAAGTGGGGCCAGGCCGACTTTTTTAGGTCGACCTCGCGCGTCCCCCCTTCTTCTCGTCCTCCTTCTTTCCCCTGAAGTACGCATTCGACGCCTGTCCGATGCTGCCCCCCCCCCCCCTTATGGAAGGAGTCGCGAATTCTACTAGCTTCCTGAGATCAAATTTTTCTTCTTAAATTCCCTTCCCTCCCTAGAGTTCAAGGGTCTCTTTTCCCCCCTCTCTCATCAACCCCGTGCTGCAGCCCCCGCCTCTGACGCAGAACCTTACCGTTCCCTTTCCCTTTTTCTGATACGCAGCTCCTTTTTCCTTGATTGGCATGGACAAATCTTTCTTTTCCATCCCCCCCTCCTTTTTACGCGGTTGACCCAGTGACAAGGCTTGAATACACGGCGTTTTTTCTCCCCCTTCTCTGACGAAAGCGTCCTTTCCTTTTCTGCTTGAACTCTTCCGGCATTTTTCTGCCTAAGCCGTTGGATGTTCTTGCCATCGGCTTCCCCCCCCCTTTCGAGCATGAAAGCCGATTAAGACAATCTCCTTTGCCCTCCCCCCTTGGGTGAAGATCTTTCCCTGCCCCCTCCGAATCCCCTTGATTGAGGAAGCCCCGACCTCTTCAATCATTAAATGAGCGTCCAGGTTTGACTCATGTCGCATAGTCCCTTTTTCGATTTTCCCTTTCTTAATGTTTACTCCCTTTTTTTCCCCCCCTGTAGAGCGCAGAAGCGCCTCCTTCACGCGATGCCATTTTTCTTTTTTCTCTGCAAGCAGCCCTCTCTTCGTCTTGCTGAACTCCTGACGAGGCTCGAGTCCAGACGCTTGCCAGCTCTCCCTTCTACAATGGCCGCGCCTTTTCCCCCTTTCCCCCACCCGGACTTCTTGTCTTCCCTTTTTTCCTCAGATCCGTGATTAGTAGATTTTACCTTCTTTCTTTTTCTTTAGTCTTTGTGACTCGTACCACTTAGTCCCTCTTTCGCTGCTCGGCTCGCTCTAAACCTTTTTTTGTCCGGATGAACGCTGTCTATTCGCATCATCGCGTCGCGCGAATCCTTGCGCTTCAATTTCGTTCCTCTTCTCCCTGCTCTCATGCTCCGAAACCAGCAGCGAGAACCTTTTCACAGCTCCTTTTTAGATTACGGGTGGCGAACGAATTCTCGGGTTCCTCCTAACGGTAACATGCTGCGGTTCCCTCTCCTTTCTGAACGATTCTTCCCCTCTTCTTTTCTTCAGTGATGGTCGAACATATTTCTTCTTCATCTCCCTTTCCACTTTCGGTCCTTTTGCGAGCCATTTACGCAATTTCGCGTAGAACGCGCGCTCCTTTTTCCCTTCCCAATAGGGGCTCCTTCCTTCCCCTTTCCGTGTAGGTGAAAGCGGAACATCGATCGTGTTTCTTCGACATCCCCTGTGTTGAGAGAGATGATCAGTGGCGGACCCTCCAGTAGAAAGTCGACGCGCCGTGTCTTTCTATTCCCACTCAAAACGTTCGTTTCCCTCCCTTTCTTCCTATGGTGGGAGAATGCTCAGCCCCTTTTCCGATTCTTCTTTCCCGCCCCCATCTGGAGACAATAACGGAACTTGTGTCCTCTAAAAGCCCCCAGCTTTTCTTTTTTCAGTTACAGTTAGTCTCCCCCCGAGATCGTCGTCCCTAATCTGGACACGCGTCTCGTTAAAGCAGGTTTTTGTTACCGGGCAGAGAGCGTATTCCTATTCCTCCCTTCTCAGAGCACTTTCCTTCCCTTTTTTTTGAGCGACGAGATCCCGCTTCCCCCCAGTGTCCTTCTTCCTTGACAAAGTTTGCCGTGTGGGCTTCTCAGAGCAGCTGCGTTCCCCACCCACGTTTCCGCTGAAGTGGACTTCCTCTCCCCCCGACTCTACTAGGTCCCGGGGGCCGGCGATGTCCTTCTCTGAGGAACAAACCCTGTTCCCTTCCTGCCGGTTGCTTCCTTTCCCCCTTTCCCTTTCAAAAACCAAATGTTTTTCCCCCCTTCTTGAACGCGGGGCACCCTGTACGCCGATACCGCCTCCCCTCCTCTTTGTCACGCTCTTTTCGTTCTTTTTTTTATGTCTCCCAGATGAGCCACTTTTTTCACTTCGCCGAGCGACGCTTCGGCCCCTTTGGTGAACACCCCCCTTCTATGAACTCCTTTCCCCATCGACACATTTTTCCTCCTTTCGCCTGTTAAACGGACGCTCATTTCTTACGATGCGTCGCAATTCATTGGGGATCTTTTCCTTTTTCCCTGAAATCACTCTGCCCCCCCCCCTTTTTAATGGAGTCAATAAATGGCATCGCCTTTCGATTTTTCTCCTCCTTTGGACCCGATTGCATCACCAGCCAAAGACCATCTGCCTCAGCGCGAGTCGGGAACTTCCCTCCCTCGTTCACCTCGAAGGTCTTCCCCTCCACCCTTAGCGCTTCGCCGAGACGGAGGTCCCTCTCACTCGCTGCTACTGAATGTCACGGGTCAGGCAATGGTCTCCTCTCCTGATCTCGAAACGGCGGCTTTGCCATTGCCTGCTCTACAAGAATCCGTTCTTGATCATGAAAGCGATGGTCAACCTCACTTGCAGCAGGGGGGCGGTTCCCTTCTTTTTGCCTGCTATTTTTTTTCCCCTTTTTTCTCAACCCCCCCCCTGCTTCAGGAGACTTTCCACGTCTCTGAGGATGAACTTCGCCTCCACCCCTTCCTCGGGGTAATGGGACGTCCTTCCTCTCTTCTGCATTAGCCTCTCCGCATGGAAGCATAGACGTCCCCTTCGGCGAATTCCTCAATGAGGAAATAAGGAAGAACGAGTTTTCCTCGGTAGACCTGGTCTTCTTCCCTGCCTCTGCCTTCCCCCAAATTTCCCTCCTCCCCCCCCCTTTCGATCGTTAACAATGACATCCTTTCGTCCTCGTCTGCCCCGCGACCGAAAATCTCCTTTGAGCATTGGCCTTGGTTCGCGTGAGCTCTTTCCCCCTTTTTCCCCTCCTCGAAAAAGGTGAGGGATGCACGCTCTTTTCCTGATGTTAAGTGGACAAGGGAAGACGGTTTCCTCATCGTCGAGCTATTCTTCCCTCCCTTTTTTCTTATTGTCCTCCACCCCCCCCTCCTTCCTTAGCAGCATTTTTGAAAGTCGTCCCTCTTTTGACTGCGAATTCGACGAAGCTTTCTGCTTCTCCAATGGATGGATTCTCCTTCCCCTCCGCCCTCCTTCGACGAGTTCAAGGGTCTTCTCGTCTGGATGGTTTACACCGCGGTCCTTCAGCAAACAGCATTTTTTCCACTGTCTGAAACAGGGTACTGTTTTTTCCTTACCTTCCCCTCATCATGCCTCCAGAAAGAGGTTCTTTTCATGGACAACTCTCCCCCTCTCCCCTTTCTTCTGTACAGACCCCCCCCCCCCCCTCCTGACCAGTGAAAAAGTTGTTCTTGTGAGACCACGGGACGGCGCTGAAGAAGCGCTTGAGTTTTTTCCCCCTCCCTCTTCTCTTGTGAACCCCTTCCTTTCGGCCCCTACTAGAGCGCGTGTTAGTGCGTTTGGTCGGATAATCGGAGAAAAACATCCTTTCAACCGCATTCCGCCCCTCCTTTTCCCTCATGCCTGACCGGCCCTTGAGTGCGAGGAAATGAAAATACATTTTCGTCTCCCCCCGGACCCCTAAAGCTTGGCAATCAGAACTGATCGCCTCCCGAGGCGCCATGTCGCATAGTTCCCTTCCCTCTTTCTTCTTTAATGCTGCCTCTAAAAACAAGTAGTTTCAGCTCTCCCTTCCGGATCCGCGATGCAGTGCTTTTTCCCCGAAGCAACGAGCGCTTTTCTCTCTTTTCCGCTGCTTTCCTTCTTCCCTCCCTGAAGCTATACAGAGCATTGCAAAGATCCCCATCCCATTGGTCCTCCTTTTTCCCCCTCGCACCCTTCCCTATTTTTCACATGGTGGGTTACGAGATTATTGCTCTCTTTTCCTCTTTCTTTTTTTAGTTGATTGGATAGTCCACGTTGTGTTTGTTGACTTTTATTTCCACGCAGCTGATCGTTTTTCCCCCCACAAACTTTCCTGATGAACGCCGGCACACTTTGGGATCCTCTCTCCCTCCGAGATAAGTGTGTTCTCTTCCTCCCCTGCGAGCCGCGCTCTGCGCCTGGCACCTCAACCTAGCGCGGAAACTTCCCTCTCCTCTTTTTCCCTGCCGTCTTTTTCCGTGTGCTCTAGGGAAGCGCCGAATAAACTCCCCTCCCCTGCTACGTTGGAGAACGGCAGGAAACGAGCTTCTTTACATATGGATGGCGCGCCGTAAGTGTTCTTTTCCCTCTCCCAAGAACAATTCCACCCCTTCCGGGCCATTACGAGCTCTCTTGTCGTTGCAAATCGGGGTTCTCTCACCTTCCTTTCCGTCGGGACCTCCTTCCCCCCCCCCCGCAATGATCAGATTCTCTCCTGGAGAGAGATGATAAGTGGACCCCCCTTCATATCTTTTTATTTGTTTCCCCTTTTTTGATCATGCGAGCTCTCCTTTCTCTTCCTACAGTTAGTGATAGAGGCCGTTCCTTTCTAATCCCCTGAACGGCCGTCTGGGCGCTGCGATGGACCCGGTCCTTGGCGACATCAAATGCCCTTTTTTTTTTTTTTCTGGTCGCGTCCTCCCATCTTCAACGGGCGAGCATTTCCGTTAGGACTTCTCTTCTCCCCGAATTCCAGGGCACAGCGTACTCTTAAAAGCCATTTCCGGCTGTCTTTCCCCTAGCTTCCCCCCAGATGTTCGAATACTTCGACCTTTATTTTCTCTTTCCGAGGTCGCCAACAAAGTTGGTCCTTTTGCAGTGTGGGCCCATCCCCCCCTTTTCGCGAGCCTCCGAATGAGTGAACTCTTTCTCTCCTTACACCATCAAGAACCCCCCATCACTAGGTCCCCTTTCGATTGTAAATACTCACTTTTCTCTCCAAAACCATGTCTTCAACTTTTTGTTACCCTTTCCAAATGTTATCAGGTCGCTCAATTGCCCCTGGGCACAGATCGTCCTACGTGCGATTTTATTTCCTCTCTACGACCTCGCTTTTCAAGAGCTAGCCTTCACCCCCCCCCCCCCCCATGAGCGTGCAGATGGTCATACCCCCCCTGTAGCACGCGAAGTCGCTCTTTTCCTTTCTGCGACATTTTTTGCCCCCCCCTCAATGACAGAAGGCCCCCTCTTTCGGGCGGGGCTCGCGGTCAACATGGCTTTCCAAGCATTTCGTGCTTCTTCACCCCCCCCCCCCCAAACCCCCCACCCCACCCCCCCCATCGCATTCATTTTTCTTTCTTCCCTTTTTTTTTCTACGACTCCCTCTTTTCGTGTCAGGGCATGAGTCAATACATGCCCTCCCCCTGGTATTTCTCCCTTGGAAATGGTCACCGCCAAAACGCCATCCCCTAACTAAACAAAGAGCGCGCGTTTTCTTTTTCTGAGTTAAAGTCCCGAATCAGGCCATCAACTCAGTCCTTGGTACTTCTAAGAGAGAAAGACCCTGGGTCACCCCCCCCCCCCCCCCCCCCCCCCCCCCCCCCCCACCCCCCCCCCCCCCCCCCCCCCCCCCCCCCCCCACCCCCACCCCCCCCCCACCCCCACCCAACCCTGGCCCTGTTCCAAGATCTCCTGGATCTCTTCCTTCCTTTCCTTTTCCCTCACGTCGCCCCCTTATGGAGGCTCATGAATGCATGCTTTCCAGTTTTCTCACCGGTACGGGGGCAGAATGGGTCGCTTTCCCCAGACATGCTTTTTGTCTCTTTCTCCTCTTTTTCCTTTGAGACCCCCCTTTTCCCCCTCCGCACGATAAGGAGACGTTTCTTATCTCTCGCTATCCTGGATCTCGGGTAATGGAGGCCCTTAGAATTCGCTCTTCCCCCTCATGGTCCGTCTCCCCCCTCCTTTTCGTCCTTCGGTTGAGAAAAGTAAGAAGAGGGTCTTTTCCGAAGAGGTGACCTGTTCTTCTCCCTGCCCCCAATTGAAAGCCCCTCCTCGGGACGATCTCTTCAAGACCCTCACCGTTGGAGAGGTCGGAAGGAGCTGACCCCCTCTCTTTTTGTGTCTTTTTCCTTTCTTTATTTCTTTTGTGTCCCATTCTTTTTTTTTTTCTAGATTGTGGTTTCTATATATTTTTTTTTTTTTTTTTTTTTTTTTTTTTTTTCTTTTTTTTTTTTTTTTTTTTTTTTTTTTTTTTTTTTTTTTGGCAGAATAGAGCCCCCCTCCCCTTCATCCGTTGTTGTGGTGAAAGATATTTTTATGCGTGCCTCTTTTTCTCCGGAATTGAGGCGAACCTTTCTTTTCATACCGATCGGCCAGCCTTCCTTTTTGAAAGGCCCTCCTGCCTAGACAAGGTAGACAAGTCGCGTCTTCCTGCCCCCCCTCGTAAGTGATGTCCTCAATTACCAATTTTCCTTTTCGCCGCATTGTTGAATGTCCCCCTTTTCCGTAGATGTTCCCTTTTGTTCTCTCCTCGAACGACTCTGGCAGTCCTTGATCTCCTCAATCCGTCCGACCAGCGGCGTGGACGAGTTTGTCAAGGGTCTTTTTTTTCGTCCTAACACTCCCCTTGAAGAAAATCCGTCGGACAAATGCTTCCCCCCTTCTTATTTCCGCAGACCTAACGTTTTTTCCCCCCTTCTAATTCCCTCCTCCAAGCAGAGGATATGACGTCACCTCCGCTTTTTTTGAGATATTGTACCTCCCCCCTCTTTTCCGGGCCTTCCCCCTTTTCCCATTCCCCTTTCGGAATACAAAGTGTCCCTCTCTTATCCCTTGCTGGCTGATGAAAGGACAGCACCTACCTTCTCTTTCTTTCCGAATCTCTCCGCTTTCTTTTACTCTTCAAGATGGCGTTGGACCCCAACTTTTTTCAACCCGTCGCATTTTCTGAGGCCATGTAGTGACTCAGGCCCTTCCCCCTGGTTCCTATTTCTTTTTTTCTCGGAAATGCGCCCAGCATCGAGAAGCAGTGTAGAGGCCCCCTTTCCTCAGGACTGAGCTTTCCCCTTGACCGCGAGACCGCCTTCTCCTCCCCTTTTTTTACTCTCTTTCAGGACCAGCGTTGTTCACCACCCAACTAAGCGCAGCATCGACCCTCTTTTTTTTGCTAACTCTCTTCCCCCTTTCAGACATCTGAAAACCCCTCCCAAGTAGAGATTAGCCCTGCTCTTAGGACTCTTCCAGATCGTCCTGATTCCCCTTTGTGAACCCGAGGTTTCCCTTTTTCGGGGCATGGAGCGAAAGAATTCCTCCCCCTCTCCCCCCGAATAGGATCTGCAGGACCATGGTGTTTGGGTTACTCTTCCCCAGCGGACGGCCCCGGGGACTAGGGTCCCCTTTCTTCGTCAACTTTTTTCCCTCCCTCACGGTGTG
>Ga0179593_1573081_pt1 | contig 14806 bp, 15 predicted proteins | sample CZODoug2_1_08_16_FD_185931 | JGI IMG/M metagenome (GOLD analysis project Ga0179593, IMG submission 185931) | Vadose zone soil fungal communities from Angelo Coast Range Reserve, California, USA - CZODoug2_1_08_16fungal (PacBio error correction) | ecosystem: Environmental > Terrestrial > Soil >... | reverse complement strand
CCTCTGAGCACTGTTCATTTTTGTACGAGGGATCCACTGCACAGTTTCTTCTTTACCCCAACTCTTCTTCCGAGAAGGCGAAAATCTTCGTACTTTTTCTCTTATGGCATGCTTTTCGCAGCCCTTTTTCGTCCCCAATCCATGAAACCCTGCGAACACCCGACGTTCTGCTCAAGTCTCTTTCGTGAATGGGCGTAGTTTTTGAACCTTTCCCTCTTTCAGCAAACCGCGGAAGGTTTCTGAGTGACGCGGTGGGCCCTGCCGTTACAGCTTCCTTTCGTTTGTCCGGACCCTGCCATCCGGGATGCATGCAACGTTCCTTAATCCATGACGCTTTCGCAGCCTTACCGTGTTTCTTCTCAGCCACCTGACCGCCAAACCCGGTCGTTTCTGTTTTTCACCCCGCCCCCCCCCCTGGAATTCAGCACCCCCGCCCTCTTCTCACTGTAGAAACGTTTTGCGGCCTTGTTTTCTTCGGCGGGAATCTTCTGAGGGGGCCGTCTTCCGTAGGACTGCTTCGGGGTCGTGCCCTCCGCAGCGGGACTCGTCGTCCCGCCGAAAGTTCCGATGGAACCTTTCTTCGCTGAACGCAGCTATTGCAGATTAAAGGAGGAGAAGTTTTGCGAACTGACCTGGCTCACCCTTTCATAGGCGAGGCTTTTCTGAATCGCTGGTTGAGATTTTTTCTAGACAAGTTTTCGCACTTTAGATCCGCTACAGGAGATTGATCCTCTTGCATTCTCCGCAATCTCGCCCCCCCTTGGGCACTTGGCCTATGCCATTTTCCCCTGTACTTGTGACTGCCTCATTTCTGTTCTCCCTTCCGGAAAAGTTTTTTCCTTTGTTCTGTTTTTCTCTGAGAGATGCTTGGTGAGTAAGCTGCCTCCCCCCCCCTCTAGCTGCGGTAAGTTCTTCATCCCTTGTTTGTCCTTTTGACGGTTGCGACCGCTGAAGCAAATCCTTCGGAGCCAAGCCTCTTTGGCGAACCTTTTTTCCTACGCCCCCCAAGCCCAACCAGAGAGTAAGGATTTCCGATTCCCCATGAGAGTATTGGATCGCACCGACTCCAGTCGAGTTTCCCCGGAAGGCATGCCCGATGCTTTTGTTTCCCTTTGCGTGCGCTTTCGGCACGGGTTCTTCTGTTTCCTTCCCCCCCAGCTTTCCATAACGTCTTCTGACCTCTTTTTTTCGCAGGCCCTCCCCAGCAGGAAATTGAGATTGGTTCGGCTTTGGTGCTCCAGTGCCACGAAATTTCTCTGTGGCGGTACACGTTCTCACGCCTGACTTTTTTTTTGCGAGACCCCCCAGGAAGCCAGGCTCCTTTGCAGCATCCCGGTCCGTGTCCTTCCCCCCCTGGGCCACCTTCCGTCTTTTCCCCTGACCTTTCCTGAAGTGGTACCCGACAATGGCAAACCTGATCCGGTCCTGAGCTTTTGGTATGTTCGTCCTCCAGGCGATGGCAGCTTCAGGGGACCTCCACCGAGACTCCGACTTCCGTATGGTGGTTCGCCTTTGGCGATCGGTGCTTCCGGGGAATAGCAACTTTGCCGCCGGATTCCGACGGAGGCAGGCCTCGGCCTTTGTTGAGGATGTTCTCTACTTTTCGTCCGCGGTGGGTTCAAAGTTTTCCAGTGTGCTTTTCCTTTTTTACTTTGACGGAACGTTTTTCGACAATGTACTTGATCTTTGGAGCGCGCGATGTTTGTGCGCCTTCCTTTTTTATGGGGCCCCTCGGAAGCCAAAAGCCTTGTGCCAGCGCGCACTTTTGCAATGCCGTGCAAGACCGCCCTTGGCTGTTTTCTTACTTTTCCCCTTGTGCGGTGCCTGGCTTCCGAGGGAAGTGGGAAACCACGCAATCCTGGGCGTTTAGAGAAGATTGATTTTCTCTTTTTAGGATTTCCGGGCCCTTCCTCTCTCCGCACGAAGCCAGGGGCTATTGAAGGCTGTTGCTCCAGAGGGTCTTTTGCCCTTTCGAGGCTCGACTGGTGCTTCAAGTGAGTCTTTTTTCGCACTGAGACGACTCTGGGATCGATTAAGCTTTTCCCCTTCAGAAGCCGCCACTGGGCCCCTTTCAGAGATGACGGAGGCTCCTTGTGCGATCTCTATTTTTTGAGAGAGATCGCCTTTCCTCCCATGGAAGTGTCAGACCCCTTTCCCAGTGGCCGGGCTTCTAAGAAAGATTTCCCCTTCTCTGTCTTCCCTTGCTTTGATGCGACCGCACTGCAGAAACAGTCAGAGACACGACACGTTTACTACCTCACCGGAGACGTCGACGCCGCCCTGTTCCCCTTCGATCCAGTAGGCTTTTATTTAGAAGCTCCGAACAACACTGCCTGATTTCTTTGGTGGCCGGTCACACTACTTTCTTTTCCCCTTGACTTCACCAGAAATCAGTCGTCCCAAAAACGCCTTTCCCTGTTTGCGGCTGACCGTGCTTCGGCGGATGGCTCCGGTTTTCGGTGAAGGTGTTCTGATTCACTAATAGTACTTGACTTCGCGTCCTTTTAACGCTCGCCTTCCTGTTCCGGTGCAATTTTTGACCCGCACCCTTCCCCTTTGCGTATGTGAACTCCTCTGTCCGTCTCCCCCCCCCCCCCCCACAAACCCCCTCCCCGTCTGAGGCCCGTCGCGCTCGTAGGAAAAGCCTTATCACCTTGGCTATTCCCCCCCCCTTACCAGCACCTCGCAAAGGCTGAGTGCCGGCTTCCCTTTTTTCTACTCGTGAGTGAGTCCTTCTTTTGTTAGACTGCTAGAAGACGTGAAGTCTCGATAGGATCAAGGACGTTCCCTTGCAGGCAGGTGGGAAAACCCAGCTCATGCTGACTCTTCGGTCGTTTTCCTTTCGCCGGGAAAGAGTCTGAAAATTCCTCGCTTGGGCTTGCTAAATTTTCAGAAATTCCGTTGTTCCCCCCCATCCCAAACATTCAATTCGTCCCCGGTATAGTGCAAGGGCACTTTTGGTCAACCCCTCATGCAAGATCCTTTCGGGCTTGCCGGAGGGCCAAGAGGGCAGTTTCGGCGATTAGATGCGCTTTCTTTTTTGCAAATGAACTTTCTCTTTGAGGCATTTTGCCGAAAGAGCCGTGCGAACCGGTCGGCGCCTTTCAATTGACGATTTTTAGTATGCTATAAGTAGTACGCTTAAATGCGAGGGATGGTCGTCATCGCTTGCCTTGGAGTTCAGTTTCGACTAGAGCTATTCTTTGGTTTTTATTTTCAGTTGCAAAGAAGCCTTGCGCGTGGCCTTTGCCACTTTTATAGAAATGGAGTCTCCCTTTTTGTGAGTTTGCTCTTGCCAGTGCTTCTCCCCCAGGACCGCCATCTCTAGTTGCGTAATTCACTTCTTTCAAGGTATCTCTTTTTCCGTTTGTTGTTGTTCTAGCAGATGACTTTTCGTTTGCGTCCTCCTCAGAGCTGCCCTTTTCAGGCACCCCTCTTGCAGCAATTTCTTTTCCTTGCTCGCTCTTGTCCTGTTTCCCTGCAACCTCTACGAGGAGTCGCGCCCTTGTTTGCGTTTCCAAGAAAAAACCACTTGACCAAGAATACACCGTAAGGCCCCCTGCCTCGAATGACCTTTGAGATCGTCTTTTTCAGGATCCTTATATCCCCCTCCGAGAGGGATTCAGGCCGCTGCTTCCCTTTGTCCTGTCCTGATGAGATGTCGGTGATCCATGCGGGCATGTTAAAAAATTTAGAGAAGATAAAGTGAGGAGGCCCTCCGACGAGATGAAAGTTAACCAGGGCTTTCTTCCTGATCTTATGCAAGGCACTATACTCCCTCCCTTTCTTTAAGGTTTGCTTGAGAAGCTACTTACTTTTGAGACTTTTCATGGAGTTGCTTTTGGCAGTTCAGCATACTTTTCTCCCCGTGTACTGAATTCTCGGACAAAGGTGAAGCTGGTCCTGACTGTGCCCCCCCCCCCCCCCCCCCCCCCCCCCCAACCTTCTCGGTCCTGAGCAGGAGCATTTAGTCTGGAGATGGTCTTCTGATTCCTCCCCCATGATTCTTTAGGTAATCAAACATTTCAGCTCGCCCACTGTGGCGCCTTGGAGAGGGTTGTCTCATTCCCTTTTTCTTCCTTTCTGCCCGCAGGCGGCTTGCAGGCCCATTCAGGAGGCGGATCCACGGGCCGGAGTCCAGCCCTTCGCAGAATGGTCCTTTTTCAGAGGGGTTTCGCCCTCATTCTTGTGTTCTGGGAACGTAAATGTACCCCTTTTCCCTCCGTCTTTTACCATGGAATTTTCCGGGTAGAGGCTCAGGCTGGGCAAGTTGTTTTCACACTTTTCGGAAACTAGCGCCCTGGAACGCCGCCCCCGCGCTTCCCTGAAGGAAGCTTTTCGATTGCAAGGCTTTGGTGCTTCACGGTTGAATTTCTCCGGCTTCGCTTTGACATCACGCCGGGGTTCGGAAGTCAGTAGTAATGCGTTCTTTTCCCGCGTAAGGACCTTTTTGCCGACGTAATCCAGGGCCGCGCATTCTGAGGCCGCGTGTTTCTTGCTGGGTGGCGTTTGGTGACGCTTGGGGGAGGCCTTTCAATCCCTTTAGACGAGCGAGTTTCCTGAGCGGGAAATCCGACGGACAAGGGCGGGCTTTTCATTGGACGACTGGTCCTTTCTCCCCGTTTTTTTTAGATATCCGCTTCACATCGCTGCACTCCCCGAAAACGTTTCGGCTTTTTTTCTTCCTTCTTCCCAACCTTCTTTCGCAATCCCACTTATCGCTTTCTTGATGACCCCCCACCATCCCCCCTGCCGCCCACAGCGTCACATCGCCAGCCCTTTCCTCCCCGCCACGGCTTCCCCTTTCCTGTGCAGCCCGCTGAAAGCCTAGCTCCGCACCGACCGACTACCCCCGTCTTTTGCGTTGCGTGGCCGGTCCTTTGCGTTTTCCCTAAAACGAACTTCACGGCCGACCACACCTTGGTACTTGCCGGCTTGTTTTTTTCTGCCGCTTGCTTCTAGGCGTTGCTCCTTTCCCTGAGCTCACAAATCTTCGAAAGCCGTCTTCCCCCCTTTCGGCTCACCTAGTCAATGTTCTTGTTTGTTTTCCCCTTTGGTACGCGGGTCGCACGCCTGAGTTTTTCCCAATCTTCCCGATGACAGGAGATCCCGTCTGGATCTTCCTTCTGGCTGCTCGTCGGACAAGATTATCACCTTGTATTCCAAGAACCTACCCCTTCATTCCGTTGCTCGGATTAACTCCAGTGCATGGTCGTTCTAGCTGGAAGACCTCCTTGAACAGCAAACGGGAATCCTTGGCGATAGGGTTTCCCAGAGTGAGTGGTCTGCCCCGGTCATTCATGCTGTTTCCCGGACGTTGGACCATTTGGTTTCAACCTTTTTTCTGCGGAAGCCTTTTGCCTGGGCCCCCCCTTCTTGGCGCCAGAAGTCAGTTTTTTCTAAGCAAAACCCCCACATCGTCTCGTGGCTTTCAGCACTGCCTTTGCCCCCAATTCTCCCGCAAATGAGACTTTTTTGCCAGTTTTTTTCTCCTTCGGAAGAGTGAGGAGCTTTTTTCGTTCCAAATGCACTAGCTCATGGCATCCCCTTCCGAGAAGCGATCTGGAAACTGAGTCTACTTTTCGGAATATCCCAAGCTTATCTTTCTGGTAGGAGAGAAGATATAATTGTTGCTCTCCTAATTCTAGCTTTAAGGGGTAGATACTTGTGTTCTAGAGGAAGTCTTCCCCCAACATGTCTGCTCCCTGGCGGATTGATCTTTTCAGCACCGATGATATCTCTCCCCGTGCAACATTTCTTTGCAATCGTATTGTTCTTTGCCCCCCAGCGTAATCTTCTCTTTTCTTTTTTGTGATCGTTACTGGTCCGGTTCCCGACACTCTCTGCGGTCCGGGAAGGACACTGCAGAAGAAATGTTTCCCTTCTTTTTTTTCGACGTCTAGGATCTGAAGCACTCCCTTTGATTCGCAAGATGACTGGGGCTTGAAGTGGCGAAAGCCCCCCCAAACAAGCAAATTAAGACGTACGGCAAATCCTGGCAGGACTTTGACCATGAGACGTAATCCAGCGAGCGAACGACGACTTCCTTTCGACCGAGCGGCATCCCGCTGCTTTCTGTGCCTTTTAAAGTCGTCCTGCTTTTTCGGAGGGTACTTTCAGGACATCTTTTCCCTTACAGACAAGCTCCCCCTCTACCGTCGTTTTATGTAATTCCCTCTGTAGCCGGAAAGTATAAGGTGTTTTTCCCGATTTGCATGTGGGGCTCTTGCTGACCTCTACCTGCGCGCTTTTTTGATGTGGAGTCTCAGCACACGGACGATTAATTCAGAGAAGGGCCTCTTTCTCATCCGGGCACCTAGCGTACCGCTTACAAATCCTGCAAGATGGTCCAGGGGCAATACTTTCAAAGCCTCCCCTTTTTAGCGTAGCATTCCAGGAGGTCTTCGAGCATTCTTTCTAAGCCCTCTCTCTAATCCAAGCGTAATGTTCTCTTCCAAGTCATTGTTGGTCTTTCCGTGTGTCTGGATTTTTCTCCCGTGATTGTTTTTTCACCTGAGTTTATGATCCTTCAGGTAGCAATCCAGGGTTCGAGACCTTTCTCCCGAGGTGGTTCCTCTTCTCTTTCATCTTTGGCCTCCGCGTAACATTTTTGACAGTGCGCTACGGCGACATTGAATTTCGCCGCCGCTTTTTTGGTGTCCCTCCTTCTCCTCACGGGGAAAAGACTATTGCAACGATTTCCCAGCCGAAAGTTGGCATCCTGCAAGAGCCTTGATTGCAGGCTGTTCGGTTTCCTGTTATGACCTTTTCCAGTAACTCTCCGCCTAGACGTGGGACGGACATGGTTATTTTCTATATGAGTTCGGTTCGAGGAGGCTTTCAGGGCCTTCCCTTTCTTCTGCCGAAGAAGCCCCGCGACGTCTTTTTTTTCTTTGGACGTAGGTTGAGCTTTTTTTCACTGTTGACTCAGGGGCTGTATGGTTGGGTTACCCCGCACGGATTGAAGGTTCCCTGATTACCGGAACCTCTTAAAGACGGCCATGGGCCAACGTTTTTTTCTTAAGAGGCCGGTTCGAAGCGGCGATCTATATATTTTTTGTTGTTGATGACCCTCCCCCTTTCGACTTTCTCTCCCTACCTCCAGAATTCGGGATTTCTGATGCTTCCTTCCGCACAGAATAGAATTTTCGTCGTTCCGTGCTACCCAGATTCCCTCACCCCAGCGTTCATCCCAGTCCCTCCCTTTCCCCCCGGCGACTCCGGCCTATCTTTTTCGGCGGCAGCCCGCTGATTGTTGAGATCACGAAGCAGATTACCCCAATCCATTTGCTTTGAGTTGCCGGGCCACAGTCGTCCAGGACAAGATCAATCAGTTCCCCTTCCACCGATTGCCAATCTCTCCCGCAGGCTGCCCGTGCGAGCATTGAGTTCTCTTCCTTTTGGCGGTTAAACTTGAACATCACATTGGAAGCACGGCCGCTATCGATCCCCGTAAACCATCCCTCCTTCTTTGTTCCGGTGACATGTACCGTTTGCCCGCCCGCCTGCGTTTTTTCCCCATTCAACGCTTCCTGGCTCACCTCGGTGGCTTGCTTTCGCCTCCTTTTTTTCACGCGCCTTCCTGCAGCACCTTTTTACATCCCTCCCCCTTTTCCGTCCCCCCCCGGCTTCAATTCGCGGTGTCTCTTAGGCCAGCTGGCAGTACTTCCTTTCCTTTCCATACACAGGTTTTCAGGACCCGGGCTTGCGAAGGTGGGCTGGGACCTCTTTCTTAGCCGTTCAGTTTGTCGTTTTGCCCCGGTCGTACATTGGGATTTGCAACTTTTCTTCCTCCTATTCTGCAGCACCGTGAGTCCTTTTTCTCTCAGCACTGACGCCACCTCGAGGAAAATCCTCGTGGAATTTCAGCCCCCTTTCAGCTGGACAACTCCCCCCTTTTTCAACGGATAAGTTCGTAGGCACCTTTTTCCTCTGGTGCAGGAACGGGAGGATTTTATCTTTCCGTCGTTCAAAAGGACCCCGGTTTATATGAGGCTTTCGACTACCTCAGGCCGGTAAGGGTCTGAACGCAGACTTACTCTTTTCCTTTTCTGCCGTCATAGTAGTGTGTGCGATTGGTGCTTTTCTCGCGCTGAAGGGATATCTCTTGTACTTGGTTGGTTTCCAAGTCCCCGTCCATTCTCGCGACGAGGATTTTTCGGAGAGTGCTGAAGCGCCTTTTTCGTAGTCAAACCGTCTTGGGACCAAGTGAATGCATCGTACTTGTGCCCGGACCCGACTGTTGCGTCATTCTCTGTTCATTCTTTTCCCCCCTTTCCCTCCTTGTTGGTTGTTGATCTTTACGGTTCGTAAGCGAAGAGCTTGCCCTTGGTTCCTCGAAGTACTATTGCCTCATGCTTGTTGCCAGCGCTTTTTGTTCGCGACTATCATCTCAGGCAACTCCCTCATCCGCCGTCGCTCCCCTGTGGGTTGCTTTCTTTCCAAACCCGTTCCTCCCCTCAAACCAAGAAACGCGAGTCCGGATATCCGTCGCCGAGGACTCAGATACCGCGCCTTAGCACCGACGACTACGTCTCACTGACCAGCGGCAATGTGAGTTCGCTCGTTTTGTCACTCGTCCCCTGCGTGCGCTTTCGGCTTGATAGATAAAGAGCGTTCTTGAACGTACCCGTCATCTATTTCCTTCCAGTTTTCAGGAGAGATGCTCCGGGCAAAGACCTGGGGCTCTCTCCGTGAGAATTTTTGCTTCTTTGCGAAGTGCGACCCGTCACCCGTTCCCTGTTTCCCTCGCGGGCTCTACTGCTCCGCCGTACGCCTCGGCCCCGCTCCTGTTGGAAGCCAGCTTTGGCCCATACTTCGTGCCTTGTACCACTGCCGGACAACCCCCTTTTTTATTGACTGGTCCCCCGGGGCACTCCTTGGCCCAATGATGTTTCCTCATTTAGCAGTTCGCGGTTTGCTGCCCTTTCGCCAGGCGCTTCGCCGGGGGTTAACCCTCCCTTGGGGCAAAAATCACGTGTCCCATTGTTTTTCTTTTTTCATGGTTCCTATGGCATTCCCTCGACAAGGATTTCCTTCGAGCAGGCCAGCAGATTCTCAAGGCACGAGGTTTCCTTCTTAGCGCTTACGGACAGATTGCACATAAGCTTTCTGGGCACGCCCTTCCTTTCAACAGGACTTGGCGACATTCTAGACTTAGAGTCTGGGTCGATCCCCTTTGTGCTTAAAGTTTTCTTCCTTACCGTTTTTTTTTCTCTCTTTTTCACGCACCTCATGGTGAGAAATTCCCCCCACATCCTTTTGCCTTGAAATGATTTTTACCTGATGCCTTCTTCACTGACTGTTCTTTTTTACGGCAACGCATCCGCCTTTTTTTTTTTCCGTAAGCAGGGGAGTCCTGGGTGATCTGGTTAGGTTTTCAGGCCAATTTCTTTCACTGTTCCAGGGCGAGACTGATTCGGAAGGTTGACGTTTAGGGATGCGTTTCTTCTTTTCAGGTTTTTACCTGTGGCCCTCAGTGCGGTTGGTGGTCCCCGGAGAAAACCTCCTTTGGCTGTTCCTATTTTATGCGAGGAAAGCCTGTTTCAACTTGGGCCCCGTCGGGCGGTTGTGTCGAGCGGCCTCCTTCCTTTCCTTTTCTTTTTTTGTTGTTGAGTCGAAGTTCCCAGTCTTCCTGCAAGTGACTCCCGAAACTTGGGCTCTTTGGCTTTAAGTCGAATCACTTTTTTTGCCTTGCGTTGCTGAACACAACAGATCCCCAGATCACAGTGCGCTCTTCCGCCACCCCCCTTCGCGGCCTCCTCGAGCGTTTTTCACTCAAGATGCAAGTTCGGCCCTTATCTGCTCCGCCAAAGAACCCCCCAATACAGCTCCGATAATCCCCCTTTTTGGAGTCCAGTCTTTTTTCATTGATCCTCAATAAGTAACCTTCCTCCCAGCCTTGAAAGCGTCCTTGCAGGTTTCCTCTCTCCTTGCGGCTGGCTCTGCTTCCCCTTTCTTTCAAGGAGGTTTTTTGGATCCCCCTTTCTGGCGCAAAGTCGGTGAGCATCTCATTTCAATGTTTCGCCGAGCGTTACTACTCTTGACAACCTTTGTGAAAAACCCTGTACCCAAGTGGCCGGATCTAACCTCGGTGGTCCCGTGTCAGCCTGTGGAGCTAGTATTTGAAGTGAGGAAGACCCTTTTTTTTCAACCCTCCAATGACCTACCTAGCACACGGTGCCAAACATGAGTCGCTAGTCAAATGTTTATTAACTCACCGTCAGGCATCTCGTGCAGAAATGCCCTGCAGACAACAGGGAATTCCATGCCCGGACTGTTGGCTTGCAGAAGTTCCATTCTGCAATGGCTTCTAAGAAAGCACTTTGTTTCAGGCAAAGGTTATGGCATACGGGATGCAGGCCTGCCCAACTTCCTCCAAGATAATTCCGTGCGCCTCTTTCTCCCCTCAAAACTGTCCCCCCTCTCGGCCAGGCTTCAAACTTCCTCATGCCGCCGCGGGCAATTTCTTCTACTTGCCGGCTGTGTTTTTCCTGGGCCTCTTCGGTTCTCTTGACGAAGGGCTGAAGATGTTTTTTCTGCAAATGCACGCTTTTCTTACGCGCGTTGAACTTTCCCAGGCGCTGAATTTGTCCGCCGCGGCAATCGGTCGGCAGGATATAAGTCGTCGGTGCTGCTCGCTCATGGGGTTTCTTTTTTGGTCCCCCGGCAGGGGATATTCCATTTTTTTCTATTTTCTTGTTTGGTTTTTTCGCCACGTCAGCCCCAGTTTTTCGGCTTGCTCCTCCTCGGAGATGCTAGTCGCGCAACCCACCCCCCCCTTTATGCAACACATGTCTGCAATGTCCGTCTTTCCTTCTAAGTCTGATTTACCGGACCGGTACTTTTCCCCTCCTATTGTGTTTTCTTTAAGCGATGACCCTTGTACTCCCGAAGAGCTGCGGCCAAGTACTTCCCCCTGTGAGTCCCTTCGGCGGTTGCGCCTCATTCTCTTTAATCCAAACCCCTCGTCCTCCAAGCCGCTGGTGCGCCTGGCGAAAACTCTTCCCCAAAGAAAAATAGCCCCCTTCCGGATATCACCTTACCGACCATGAGCTTTCTCAGGATCGAAAAGACTCTTACGAGTGAACGGCACTGGGCAATAGTTCGCTTTCCGGTTCACAGTTAGTGTCTTCGCGGGCCTTCATTATTCCCGGGCATTTGCACCCCAGACTTTCTCCTCTCTCTTACCTCTTCTCCGAAGTTAATACCGCCGGCCAAGTAGATTGCCCGCGGTTTTTCGTCCGTGTGAAAGTTGCCTGATTACGATTTGTTGGGGAACCCGTGAATTGATGCTCGCTTCTTGAGGAATTGCAGGCCAGTCCATCCCTTGCCAAGTGTGACATTGGCCCCCTGACAACCTCTAAGCATTGTATTGGTAAAGGGGTCCACTGCTGCAAGCCCTATCCTTCTGAGAGGTATTCCGGTTGCTTCCCAGGTTGCGAGGCGAAGTAGTATCAGCGAACTTCCTTCCTTCAGTGTCCTCTTGTCGCTTCGCGAGGTCGGTGTTTCATGGATTTGGGGATCTCACTTCAAGAAAGGGGTTCCGAGAAGTGCCATGGGGACAGGCGCTCCGGTGGATCTCTTTTTCGAGCCGCAAGAGGGGGATTTTTCGTTCCCAGGAGGGACAGTCTCTGGGCAAAGCTTTATTCCCCGTGTTTTCTCGGACGACATTTGAATCTCCTGAACGGCAGCTCTTGAGGCAATCTTTCCTACTGGTTTTCACTCACCCGGTTAAAATTCCGGCAGTCCCCTCAGCAGCAAGGCGCGAAGGGCCAGTGTCAAGACGTTTTGATTGCAAGGCGGGTTTTTCTTATTGAGTGGTGACCCCCCTGCCTTACAGCCGGTATCCTTTTTCAGGACACCGATTGGGAGCTGAAGCATTTGTTCGTCTGGAGGGAGATTCTATAAGTCCATATTCTGCCTCCTAAGCTGGGATCGTTTTGTCTGGAGTCGTTTTAAGGTAGTCTTTTGTTGTGCATGGTGACGCTGGTTGCGTGCACTTCTCTTCAGTCACTTTTTACTCCTCGTACTTTTTCTTTCTTTTGAAGCGGATGGATCTAAGGACCTGCCCACGTTGGGATTTAGAGTGCAGATGGCCTCATCCGAGGCTATATCCCTCTCTTTTTTGCTCCCCCCTCCTCTTTTTTCTCGAGATTTTCCATACTGCCGCTGCCCCCCCGACAGAACGGGGGAGTTCTTATTGTCCCCCAGAATTCGCCATACGTCGTCTTTTTGTCTGAAACCTCCGCCCAACAGAGGCCAGTGCGTTTCCCGCCATTTACCCCCCCCCGTTCACCCTTTTCATAATCGAGCCGGAATGCCCTCCCCCCGGTGCCGAAGAAGCCTTCACGAAGATAACAAACCCTTCCTCCTACCGCCAAGGCCTTTTTAAACGTCTCGGCGGTCCTTTGAAGAAAACGACATCACCACGCCCCCCCTCTTCGCTCCATGCGTCTTGGAATGTTCTTTTAGTGAGGATGTGAATTCGTGATGCCCTTTTGATCCCCGTTTGTCCACACCCAGGATGGCGTCTGCCGAAGGACCCCGAGATCATCTCCCAATGTAGCTCGTCAAGTCCTGTAAGAGGGAGTCCCCGGAAAAAGGCCTTTTGAAAAAAACACTATCTCTCACAGTCCATCATCTTCATCAAGGAGACCCTCTCCTTGGACTTTCCATTTTCCTCTGCATTCTTCTTCTTTCTGCCGAACCTTTCTGTGTTTTTCCTTCCGTCCTCCTCTTTTCAGCGCCGTGCTGGCAGCACTTGTTTTCATAATACCAGCCACCCTTCCCCCCCCACCAATTCCTGTCTCTTTCGCGGTGGATTACTTTCATGGGCGATCTCCATTTTCCCCTCCCGGCCTAACCGGGCATGTCTTCACTGAGACCCGGATTGTCGCGCTTCAAATTTCTGCCTTCATTTCATGCTGCCTTTTGTCCGGCATTCCGCAATGTCCCTTTTTCTTAATTTAATTGGGTTTCCTCCATTTCTTTCAGTGGTTTCCTTTTCTCCAGCCACATTTACATTTCAGGAATCTTTTTACTTGCACCACCCTCGTGCCGTCCGAGGGCCTATGGCAACTGTCTTTACATTGCTGCACAGGAGTGCCCAAGTGGTACATTTACTCTAGAGGATCGTCGGGGTCGTGTCAATCCCGAGAGGGATCTCTCCCCCCTCCAGAAAGCTACGGTCAGGGTCTGCCCCGGGAAGAGTCCCCACGCAGTTATCCAGGCATCATTTAGGTCTTGCCTTCGAAGGCTTTTCTGATTACTTTCGTGGATGCACGGTAGGGAATCGGTCTTTTGGAAGGGGCCGGTACTCGCTGTTTTTGCCATTTTCTTGGTCTGGGCTGAGCAGTGTCTTCTGGCGCGACAGGCGTCCTTTTGAGTTTTGTTCAGCGCGTCGCCGCACCCAAACATTTCTCGTGCTGCAATCCTGGCCTCTTCGCCCTTTTCTCTTAGTATACTCCCTTAAAGGTACTCTCTTTAAGATTGTGTTGATAATGACACGTTCCGGTTTCTCTCACCAGAGAGAGCCCTGTTGGCCCATTATTGGACTGGTTTTCATTTCATGTTGCCCCTTTCTCCCCTTCCGCGACGAGCAGGTCCTTTCAGTCAAATCTCGCCGCGCCCTCCCGGTGGGCTGATTTTCCTTGCCCAGACCACCTTCCAATCCCCCCCCTCCCTTCCGTCGTACGAAGCGCACTAGATCTGCATCCGCTGACACGCCGACTTAGAGAAACGGGCCTTGCCGCTAGTCTGTTCCGTGTCCCTTTTCAACCGTTTTGCCGTGAGCTGTACGGTCTGAAGATCCCGCTCTTGCCCTACCCACCTTGCATATCTATAATCTTTTAAGAATGTGCCAGAAGTTCAAGACGGCCGTTGTAGGTTATCCCGCGGCCCATATCCCCAGTGTGCACATTCTTCCGATACTGGAAGAGATTTAGATTGGCTACCCTTTCCGAACGGCACTTGGTCACCGCTTCATGGAGGTGTTGAGGCCCTTTCCTCGCGCAACGCCGTGTAGAACTAAATGAAGGACGCCGGCGTCATCATTCGGTACAGTCCAGAGCCACCTTGTTCCCCCCCTCGCTGAGCATTCCCGGTGTTTTCCCCGCTCCCGCCTTGTTCAATTTGGCCTAAGCAAATGGCTATTAATTCTAAACCTTGTGACGACGATCCTTTTGGAGCATTTTTCTTCCTCTCCGGTCCTTATTGGTTGATCCCACGGTATCCAGGATGCTCTAGCAGAGCTTACCCTTGTTTTCCCAGCCACCGGTTCGCACGGCACATCGTGACGTCAGATTCACAGACGCTTTTGCGTGTGATTTTCCCCTCCTCTTACTGGCTTTCCGCTTGCCTTTCTTCTAGAGTTGTGCTGACTCTTAATGGGGCATCCTTTGTGTTCTTCCTCCCTTTCTTTCCCCGTCCCCCGCAAACGCCGATTGCCGCAAGGCCCCCGGGCCAGCCTGCACTCATTTGCAAGGTGTTGGCGTAACTTTCAGGTTGTGCACCCGCCTTCCGCCGATCCTTACGTCCAAGCGCGCGGTTTCGCGGAAGAAGGGTCAGTGGGTATCTTCGTTCTAGCATTTTAGGATCCTCTTGGTTTGTCCTCCGAAGCTTCATACTGAGGGGCCCTTGGTGACGCTTCTTTTGCGGGGGGTGGCTTTTCGCACTGTTGCTCTGGGGGTTTCAGCATTTTGTGTTTAGCAACGACCGTCCCTCCTCTCGAGACAGTTGGATGAGATTATGCCTTTCTCCCGAAAGCCGGCCAATGGGCCCTTGCGGTCTTTTCCTCGAGTGACTG
>Ga0179593_1442829_pt1 | contig 14806 bp, 15 predicted proteins | sample CZODoug2_1_08_16_FD_185931 | JGI IMG/M metagenome (GOLD analysis project Ga0179593, IMG submission 185931) | Vadose zone soil fungal communities from Angelo Coast Range Reserve, California, USA - CZODoug2_1_08_16fungal (PacBio error correction) | ecosystem: Environmental > Terrestrial > Soil >... | reverse complement strand
CCTCTTTTTTTTTTATATGCCGGCGATATGCTGCTCTTGCGAAAGTCCCCCGGCTGGAACGAGGTCATGAACACTCAACGCGTTTCATATCAGCGTTTATTTTCTTGTGGCAACACTAGCTTGGTTCTCTGGATGTTTTTGTTTCTCGCTCACCCCGATGCAACGACTATCTTGGCTTTGGCGCGATGGCTTCGGCCCTTTATTGATTTTCCTTACATCGCCTCCTTTGGGTCCTCCAGTGCATATTTATTCTTTTTTTTTGGTTATACTGTAGTCCCTTTTCCCTCCTTTTGTCCCTATTACCTTTGCTTTCCTATAGTCTCTATTTTCTCCCCTAGGATTTTGAGCCCAATCAGTTTTGTTTTGGACTATTTTTCTGTCTTTTTTTATATATCCAATTTTTCGCACGGATGTTGCGTTCTCCCCTTTTGTCCCCTTCTGACCCCCCCTTCGCGACCCCCTGCTTTGCATTCAGCTTCTGTTCTCCCCCCACTCCTTTTTTGCACGTATATTGGGGACCTACGTTCCGAGGGTGAACTTTATTTTCCCATCCTCAACTTTTCCATGTGTCGTCGACAATTTTGTCACAGTTCCCTTTGTTCCGCCCTTTTATTTCTGAGGCGAAATAACCCTTACTCGTTCCCTTTCCCCGCTCGCCTGGGTTCGTTTTCACCTTTTTCTCCAGAACTCCTTTCCACTGGTTTTGAAACACCTAGGTTCTCTCTTATACAACGTTCAGTCTTCTTGCGTGTTATTGTTGTCGACGTTGCACCACCCCTCTCTCTTCTTTTTTCTCGCATGTTCTTGTCGGCGACGCTCTCGGTTTCTTTGTACAGATCGACCGCCGAATTTCAACAATTCACGACCCTTCCTTGCTCTCGGCCCACTCCTCCGTATTTAAGAGTCGTTTTGCTGATTCGTCTTTAATGTTTTTCCATGGCTGATTTGGTCTTTTCGGTGTCAGTTTCAGCCCCGGTCCGTCCTGAACTACGGGCAGGACGAGTCACGCTCTTGATTTAATTAAGTCTTGCAGCGAAACCTTTTACGGATCAGGGACCTGAGAGTAAGGTCACGCCCTTTTGAATACGGTTCTAACGTTTTCCCCATTGACGACCTATATACGGACAAGGTTTTCTTGCTTTCTGCCTCCTTGCTATTCCCTCGAAGAGATCGCTCCCCCCAAGTCTTTCTCTTTCAGACTCGCGAACCTCCCATGGCGAACCCCGGCTGTGTAACGCCCCAAACTGTTTCGTTCGTGAAACCCCCCCCATCGCGCGATTCTTTTTCCTTCCTCCCTCTTTTTTCCTCCTTCTTTCTCCGGAGGTGTCCGGTTTTTCTTACTCTGCGCTGATTGCAAAAAAACCTTCCCTCTCGCAGGTCTTTTATTCGTCCTGGACAAAGATTGACTCCGGTTGACTGATTGACGGGAGATTCTGCCTTTACCATGCGCTCATGTTTTCCCTGAACTTTCTTCTCCTTTCTTCCTTTTGCCAGACTCATTGGCAAATCCCCTGACGCTTGATGATGAGTCACCCAAGTCAGACCTCTTGACCCCCTCCGATCCTAGCTTCTCCCCCGCTTTCTCCCCGCGGCCAGCAGCATTTCTAACCTTTTATAAAGTTTTTTTTTCCATGCTAACCTCCGCTAGTTACTTCTAGGTTCTCGTGCCTGACCCCCCCTTCCCTTCTCACCCACAAACACTCCGGTCCCATTTGATCGTGAGTAGGCCCCAAAAACCACACGATCCCCCCAGTATCTTTTTATCCATTGTCGGTCGAATCTACCTTATCCCGCATCCTCTCTTTCCAATGATTTCGTTTCTGAATGCTACGCCTTGCCGATGCGGCATTTCCCTTTTGATTTGGCGATCCTGGGAGTGGAAGGTCACATCCCCCCCCTTGCTTTCTTCTCTCCCTCCGATTTTTTGCGGCCGGTTTTCTTATGAGTCTAGGGGTGATGCAGCCATTTGTTTATTGCGCGCGGCTTTTTTCTTTTTTTTTATGAAGTTATTTTCCTTTGAGGCTTGTCTTCCCTTTTTTCCTTTTTTCTTTTTTTTTGATCCTGGTTCCGCCTATCTTTTTTTCTCTTCCTCAAGGCTTTATCGATTTTACCCTCCGCTTAGCGGGTCGGCCGTCCTTGTTCGTCCCCCCCTGAGGTCAGTGCCTCGGCAGAGCTCGGACGAGACCGGTGATGTGTGTCTATTCCGTGATCGTCCCCCCTCTGTCCCAGTCCTGTGTCCTCTGCGGCAAGCCCTTTTACTCGTTTTTTGTTTTTCCCCTTGCGAAGGCGAAGCCGCAATGGAGGAGCTTTTCCTCTCGGTTTTGTTTCTTCGCTTCCGGTAGACTCTTTTTCTTCGTCCTTTAATGTTGAAGTTGAAATCTTTTTTTCGTCCCCTTTTTAGACTTTCTCGAGTTCTCTTTTGCTTCCTTTTTTTCTTTTTGCATGCCAACACACCCATTTTCTATCCGCAGTTCTGTTGCGGTCCTATCCGCCTTACTTTTGTAGCAGGCAACCGTTTGTTTTGTGGGAGGCCTTTCTAAAGTCCTGAATTGTGCGCTCAGTGGCGCGGATTCAATTCTCTACTTCTTTCCCGTGTTTTGCTTTGCGATTGTCCACATTCATCACATTCACGATTTCCTTTCTGTGCGAGGCTTCCTTGTAATCTTTCTTGTTTTCTTGCCCCCTCTTTTGGTCCGGAGGTTCCATAGTCTCGAATATCGGTAGTTATTACCGGCTACGAGTGCGCCTCCTCTTCGAGGTTCCCCTTCTTAGGCGTTCGTCGACCAATTCTTTGAGTCAGCTAGCACCCTGATCCCGCTCCTTCTTGGGTGCGTCGGGTTTGGATTCCAGTGTTCCCTTTCTGATTGCTCTGAACGTCCTCTCGACGTTTTTTTTTACTCATGACACATCGAGTGGTACCCGAGGATTCTGTTGGGACATCTATCTCTTTCATCTCCCCCTTTTTGTGTATATTTTAGCTTAAATCTAAGCCCTGGCCTGCCCCTATTGTATAGGACGACTGAAAACCGTCTCTTCCTTGTCGCCCCTGAATGATGGTCCCCTCATACGTTCCCTCTACTTGATCTCTCATTTTCTTTTTTTTACTGCGATTTTTAAGTGGACTCTTCGCCCCTCTGATTTGAAAGCTTGTCATCGAAGGCATCTGGTTTAGATCGTTTAGCAGCCGGTATTCCCATCCGGCCTCGTTGTGCTTTTGCCCGCCTTCATAATACTTCCGGTTGTTTGGTTTGTTTTTGCTCGCACTTTCATCCTGCCGACCCCTTGGCCTCTCCCCTTTTGCGCGCTAAATGTCGTGTCTGTGTTGTCTGATTTCAACCCTACGCTTCGCTTCTTCTTTTTGCTCAGTCTTCCCCCGTTACTCCGCGCTGAATAGAGTGACTTTTCTTCGTACCTCTCCACACTCCCCCGGCGTGATTCGCAACAGTAGTTTGCGCCCCCACTGATGACCCCGTTTTCGTGCGTTGCATCCTTTTCCTTTTACCGTCCACCCTTTCCCATCCCCAAGCAACTTGCGTCAGCCTGATTTTACGCTTTCCTTTTGCCAGTACTTTCACAAAGTTTCTGGTTTTACCCCTTATAGTCCCTGTTGACCACGACCGGTCTACGTGCTGGGCAATTCCTCCCCTTTCTTCTCTCCTTATTCAAAGGTCTCCCACTCGCCGTCCCCTGTCTCTCCTGCCGTAATCGGGCACATCCGTATCAATAGTTCCCAGATTCCCTGCCTGCCCCACCGGTCTCGTCCGAGCACTGCCCTCTGCAGTTTCTTTTTCTTTCACGAGTTCCCCGTAGTTGGCCTTCCCTCTTTGGCCCGCCAGTCTGTCTTCCAAGGGCACGAGTTCGCCCTCTTTTTTTCGGTCCAACCGCCAAGTTGAATCTCATCAACACGCCGCTGTCCCTTAAACCCTCGTCAACCTCGCGAGCAATCATTTGCACAATTAATGCATCACACGTTTTTCCGCCCCTCCGCTTCCAGGTCTTTGGCAATTTTTTCTTCCCAATCCGTTGATGTTCTCTTTTGATCTCCATCTCCATCTGACGATTTTTTCCCCTCACATGAAGCGGCGGCATTGTCCTCCCCGCCTTTCGTTGGCCTTGATGACGGTTTGGATTCAGGCCCGTAGCCCCCCAGCAGTTCACAACACTTGGATCGTAGACTGCAGGTTCTTAGGTGTTTTTTTCCTTAAAGTGTGGATTCCTCCTCTAGCCTTATCTCCTTCGAGACTTTGTTCCTGTCGCCCTTTTTTTCGCATGTTCAGTTCCCCCAATTGAATTTTGCTTTTCCGAGTGCTTACCGCTTTCTCAACTCGTCGACTCAAATGAGGTGTTTTTACCCTGACATTCTCGATTATTCGTCTTCCAGTTCGTCCCTTATTTGATGATCCCCTTTTTTATTCCATCCGCGCTCTGATTTTTTTTAAAGGCCGACTTATTGCGACTTTTTAGCCCTTTCGAGCGAAATGCACCTCTTTGTTACCTACCCCTCTACAGGTGAGACTTGTTTCAGTTGCCCCCTCTCTTTCACCTTCCTTTAGCCTCCGGCCCCCCCCCTCCCTTGAGCGCTATTTTTCACAAATGGAGATGCGAGCGGCATCGGCGGATTTTTTTCACGGCGTCCCCTTTTGCGTCAACCTCACCGTTGCCTGGTTTTTTTCTCAAGTTCCAGTTCTCGATCGGCTCCCTCTCTCATTTGTAGTTTATTCTTCTTCCTATTTTTTGATTTAGGCTTCCTGCGTTTCTTCACCCATTTTCCTTTATATGCTTTCGCCCCTTCTCCAAGTTTCCTCTTTTCATCTGAAAGAGGGATGTTCTTCCACTATCTGTCCATAATTTCGATTGTTCCGACGGAGAACGGGCATTTTCAAGTTTCGTCTCTGTAATTGGGCTCCTTTTTCGAGACCGTGGCTTCCCGTCAATGCGCCGCCCCCCTACCATTTTCATTGCTGACTCAATGTGAAGCATTTTATACCCTTACTGCTTATTTGATTCACCAGTCTCTCGGAAATTGTGTTTTGGCTCGATTGTCTCCACCTAGCTGAGGGCTCCCCCGCCTGCGCCCCATTTTTCTCCCCGTTCTACCCCTTGCTTTCTCTTTTTTCCCTTGACACCAACATCCCACTTTTTTAAATATATTTAGCGGCCGTATACCCTTCTCCTTTAAAGCCCTTGTAAATTCTTCTGGCGCCACGGTTGCGTAGTCCAACCAGCGATTTTTCCTTTCCTCGATTCAGGGGTGATTCGCTCAGCAATACATTGCTCACCCCTTGGCCACCTTTTGCCCCACGTTGTAGAACTCCCCACCGGTTTTTATCGCGGTGCCTTCCCCATCCCTTCTTTTTACTCCTACCACCGTGCCCCGCTTTTTTTTGAATTTCCCCCCCTACTGTGGACTTTCACGAAGTTTTTTTTCTCTGTCTGATAACGGTAACTCTCCCAATTCTTTAGGCCTTGTATTAACCAAAACAAGAATTTTTTTTCCAAATACACTTTTCACCTCATGTCCCTTCCTCTTGCGATAGAGTCCATAATATGAAAGCCCACCCCTATATTTAACAGCAATGCGGTTTTCGACTGTATAGTCCTCCGCTTCTCTTCTTTCCAAAATCTTCGCAATTGTCGTGATACGCTCAGTGGAGGTTGTTTTAAGGTTCATGGCCTTCATCCCCATAAGCCTTCTAAACCTCAGCCACACGAAAATACTCTTTTGACTGGTGGTTCGGGTCCTATCCGCAGCCTCCCAGGCCTTCGCCCCAGTAGTTGCAACAATTGACTGAAGAATGAGTGTTTCACCGCTAATTGCAGCCGCTTTTCCTTCTTAGAGAGCTTCTCCAAACACTCCGGATCTTACTCCGTTTTGTTTTCTCTTCTCTTCCTCTGTGGTTCTTCCCTGAGAGTGCTTCGGCTAAATTCTGTCCGCGTAACTGAACTAAGCGTCTTTAAGAGTTCTGAAACACTATTGGTGCTTTTTTTTTTTGCTTGATCTTCGCCCTTCACCGAGTCCCTTTTGGTGAGGAGCTGAATTGCAGTGCGGCGTATTCATTCATGTCAACGTTACCATCGCGCACGATCTTTTCTTCGCGGTTCCCTCCTTCTTGAGTTCTGAGTATTCAACGTTTGTTTTTTTTTTTTTTTTTTTTTCTTTTTTTTCTTTTTTTTTTTTTTTTTTTTTTTTTTTTTTTTTTTTTTTTTCTTTTTTTTTTTTTTTTTTTTTTTTTTTTTTTTTTTTTTTTTTTTTTTTTTTTTTTTTTTTTTTTTTTTTTTTTTTTTTTTTTTTTTTTTTTTTTTTTTTTTTTTTTTTTTTTTTTTTTTTTTTTTTTTTCGTCCATTGAAAAAGTCCCATTGCGCTCCTTTTTGAGTACTTCCTCGTCATTGATCAATTTCTTATTGGGAGACTTCTTCGTTTTTTTATTCATTCTGTTTGGTTATTTGCAAGATGTTCGATTGGCGCCCTTGTTCCGTTCGATGGTTACACCGCTTCGCTTCTTTATGCACATTCCCCCCCCCCCTTCTTTACTCTCTGGGGTAAAAAGATCGTTCGATGGTTCTCTTATTTGCATCCCGCCTTCCCCCAAGACATTTGTTATTCGACCTTTTTTTTCTTTCCACTTTGTTCATGCCACTCTTTTTTTTTGACATTAAACACTTATCTTTCGCCCGCTCTCATGGTGTTCTGCTACCCTTGCGCCAGCCCCTTTCCCTTCACACTTGTGAAAAACTTTACGGAGTTCTATTTATATATTTGTCCCCCACGTGTATTTTTTCGCTGAGTGGATTGTTGTCGCTCGGGCCCTTTCTTTTTTTTTTTTTTTATCCGTGCGATTGATGGCCGCTGCGCGCTAGCGTTCTAGTGTGATATTCGAATCTTCCCACAATTCTGACATTCTTTTTGCTTCTCGGAAGATACAGCCCCCCAGTACATGTTCAGATTTTCCTCTTCGTCCTCCCCCCTTTTTCCAATGCGTTTTCCCCCTTCGCCTTCTGCAGTCGCCGTTGAGTCCCGAGAATTCCTAATTTTTTCCCTTTTTTTTTTTTTTTTTTTCCCTGGCCCAATTTCCTTTTCCCCCTGCCAAACATTTGGACGGAGCTTGACAATTATAGCAGGCATCTTTGCATCCGCGGAATATGAACTCTTGTTTCATTTTTTCACCTGGTCGAAGGCATCCCTTTCCCCCTTGGGTCTGGGCGCAGGATTCTTATGCTACTTCACTCCTCGTCGTGCCCTCTTCCTCTCTCTTTACCCTTCCCGTCACTTGCTCGCAACCACTTCTGGAGTGAAGCAATTTCTCCGTGCAAAACAATCCGCTCGAGCCGTGCGCAGTGGTCGTCGCTCTCAGGCAGGGGCCGGTCTTTAGTGACTCTTTCTCTCTACTGTAAACCTCTCGCCCTTTCGATTAGTGGATGGGACCAAGCTTTTTCTCTCGGTACCTCTTTTTTTCCAACTTTTTCTCTCGATGCCTTTACCCTCGCATGATTGAATCCTACTTATTTTCAGACTACTGCCTCCTCTTGGCACCCCTTTCCGTCTCCTTGATGATTCCACCCCCTTGAAGTGATCCTTTCGAAACCGTCCCTGTCCGCTCCGCTTCACCCGCTTTTCTTTTCTCAGGGACTCACCCCCTCCCTCAGGGCGATCAAATTTGACGCTCGGAACATTCGCCAGGCTCCTTGTCTCTGCGTTGCCAACCAACCCCTCCGGACTGCCTTCGTCCTTAACAAACGTATCAGTAGTAGATTGTAGTCCCCTTTTGGACGTCAGCATTACCTTTATAACTACCGTGCTCGGTCGACTTCGTTTTTTGCATGCCCCTTCTTCAGTTGCCGTCATCCGGATCTTGGTGTCTTTGATACTTGTCAGTTCCGGCAAACATCACTTCTGGACGGCCTCCCGACTTTTCTTTTGAGGAGGCGTGATTTTTCGGGAGAGCGTTTTTGGCAGTGTCCTTTTGTATTTTTGCTGCGCGGCTTTTTCCGATTTTTTCGTCTAGTAGAAGGATTCGTCTTTTGGCTTTTTCTCCGAGATACTGTTTTCCTTTTTTTTCCGCATTCTTTGCGCACCAGTTTAACGACCGCCCTGATTCGATTCCCTCTTGAGAGGGTCTTGCTCCTTCTCTACCCCCCTGAGAAACCTGCTGCTCTAGTTTAGATGGTGATTGGTCTTATGTGATCGTAGCTTTTGCTACCTGACTTTCCACCTCTTGAATTAGTTGTGGCCGTTGTTCGTTGCGCTTTTGCGAAGCTCACGCCGAACTTGAGGCGATGCCCCATTCTTTGTGTCTTTGAACCATTTTCCTCGTGTCTACCGACTGGCCTTTTTGCTGGCCCCCTGGTTGATTCACTTTTTTCATCTCGACGCGCGATTCCGTTTGTCTTGGATTGCAAGGTCCCCCGATTCCTGTCTGCAGATTGCGCCTCCACTCTGCGCCGCGAATTTTGATCTTTTTCACGCCGGTGTTTGCTCCGTGACGGAATGTGCCTGTGAGCGTTTAGCCGGAGTACTCCCGTGTTCCTCTGAATGGAGTTTTGCCCTCATAAGTCCCTCGCGCGCTTGCGGTGAGCGAATTTGTCCCCCGCGGTTGCGTTTTCCTCCGGCTGAAGCTCGACGGCGGGCATGGCATCGATTTCTTTTAGTGTTTCTACGGCTCCCTTTTTTTATGTGCTCCATGATGCTTCTGGTTCCCCTCCTCCGGGGAGATTGTGTCGACTCCCTTCTGTCGCTTTTTCCCGATCTCCAGAATTGGCGTCTGGGGATCTTTTAGCTTTTCCCCTCTGTGCGGCTTGTTCTCTCCTCTTTGTTTTCTCCGTTCGCGCTATGACATCTGCGGCAACTATAACATCGCTGGGCCATCGCTATCTTTTTCTTCCTCCGTTTGTTGTTTTCTTCTTCGTCCCCCCCCCTCCTAAGTTATAGTCGCGCGATGGTCATCTCCTTACGACCTTAAAACCGTCGCAAGCATTACGTCGCGCCATCGCACATTTTTTTTTTTTTTTTAAATGGTCTTCTCCAGGGTCCCCTTTCTGACGACTTTCTCGTCTTTTTGCCCTAGGGCGGCGAAGTGCGATCCTTGACGGCGAAGACTGTTTTTGCACGCACTGCATCATTTGTCCCATCGAACTAAGCCGGTAGCCCCTACTTTATTCGTTTTGTTTCGTGATCCCACCCTCCCTTCACGCTCAAGCTTCGTTTCTGCTTTCCTCCCCTCGACCATTCTCCTAGCTTTCCCGTCCGTCGTCTTCCTATGACGTGCCCCCCCCGCCATTCCTTTTTCTCCTTATACGTTTCCCTGAAGTTTCCTTCCTGTTTCGAACGATTCCGTTACTTTGCGCCATCCTGCGTGCCTCTTGAACCCTCTTGGACTAGATTGATGTAACGGCCTCGCCTCCTTGTTGACATGAATTCCTTGAAATCAGACACTTCCTCAAAGACCCCAATCGCGGCTCGATTTCGACGCCCGGTGCTGCCCACACGTCTTTCCCCCCCCCTTTCCGCCCGGTCGTCGACCCTCTTAGGCCCTTTGCCCCTGCGTTCCCTTCTCTGTGTTTCATCTCTACACTTTCTAGCCTCCTTCTCCTTTCTTCCCCAGGGCCACCCCGTTCTTAAGTCTACTGCCCTGCCAAGAGTTCACATTCTTTCTATTGCTTGAAGATTATTACGCGAACTCAACTTTTCTCCCCGTTAGAGACCCATGTCATGTTGTGCTACACGATTTTACTTCTGCCCTTCTTTGTTCATCGAAGTCGAATCGGTATCCCAGTTCACGACCTTGGCCGCCCCCGACTCCGTCTCCTGATCCAAACCTCCCCCATTTATTCGTCAACCTTTCAGACTTTGACCCCTCTAATTTCTCGTTCCCCCCACTCCCGTCCGCGCATCAAATACTTATACCCCCCCCTCCTACCCCCTCTTTCGCCGCCCCGCCTTCTCAAAAGGACTTCGGTTTTCATGGCTTTCCACAGCCGGTTGATGTTGCTTTTCCCAAAGTTGACCCCTCCTGACGCTCCGCCAGCTCCTTTCGGAGTTTCTTCCTTCCCCTGTATAATTTGTAGACGCTCCTCTTGCGGTGATAGTTAAGGGCACCCAGGCAAGTTTACAACTAATACTTGGGATCTTTTTCCAGTCTCCCTGTTCATTTTTTTTCCGGAGGTGTTTTGTGGCCGTTCCCTTTTTTCTCAGCAGAATGAGAAAGTTCCGCTTCTTTAGCACCCTTTCTCTCTGAAGTTGTCTTTAAAATGATTTCTACCTAACAACAGCTTTTTTTTTTTTCCGCGGTTTTCCCTTTATCCCCGATTCAAGCTGCTTTGTGACTTTTCGTCTTTTTTTCCCCCCAGGTTGTACAATAGAGTGCGAGGTAAGTCGTAATTTCTTTCAATCATTGATTCGTTTTAAAGGTTCGTGGCAGAAAGGTTGTCCTAAGATTTTCCGAGAGACACCTCAAATGCCCCTGCTTGGTCCCTATACCGGGATGCAGCTTAAGTTGAATCTTAAGAGTCTGGCCCGACCTCTTGGCATTCTTGGCGCTCCCTTTCCCTCAACTGGTCTCCGTTTGCGCTGACGATTCGCGCGGATTTTTTTTTTCACGTTCGACCAGTTGCGTTCCCCATAACATTCTGTGGTTCGCCATTTGAAGTTCTTAGTCAGGATGAAGTACAGATTCTTTTATCTTCGCGTTTTTGTGAGCCAGTCGCAGCTTTCCCCATTTCCCCGTTTTCCGTATATGCCCTTTTCTCCTTTCCCTCCCTTATTTAATTCCGGACTGTCAAAAGCGTTTTTTCAATTTCTCTTCCTTGTCAATGGCTCTCCTCTTTTCGCCGGCTGCCTCGTCCCTTTCAATTGATTTGTTTGTCATGGGCTTCTTTCAAGCTACCGGGTTTCTAGATGGCGACGTTCAAAATCCTAACCATTGCGGGACGCCCTACTGTCCTCCGCACCTTCCGCTGACTTTGCTTGCTGTATCTTTTGGTAGCAAAGTCATTGTCGTGAACTTTTTGAATTTCTTCCTTTCCTGTCTGTATCCCCTACTTCCACGCCAGGCCTTGTCCAGCCAGCAATTCGATCCACCGTTACCGGCCTCTTTTTTTCCCCGCAGCTCACAATCTTGCAGCGAAACTAGCGGAACTTCCGGGACGGAAATTATCCCTTAGGTCGTCCCCGTCTTCAACCCATTTGGTTATAAACTTGAGGGCTTAATTTCAGACCCCGTTTCGAGCGCGTCCCATCCGCTTTTTTTGGTGTTTTGCTTTTGCCTCAGCAATGCATTGCTTCAACAATGTGGCCAATCTCTGAAGTACACTCCCCTTCCACTCCCCAAATGTCTTTGTTCCTGTACTTTTACATAATTATCCAATGGACCCCCCCTCTTTTTCACTATTTCCCCTCTTGAATTCAAAGAAGATGACTGAACTATTGTGTCGCGCCGTTTCTAACTTGGCCTGAAGATAAGTTGCTTTAGTATAACCACCATAGTTGGTCACATCACGCAGACCCCCCTCCTTTTAGAAATTTTTCCTTCTGAAGCTAAGACCGCCAAATTATAGGTGAAACAGCAACCGGTCTTTCCGACCTTCATCCCCCGCAAGACCGCCTTCAAGACTCCGTTTTACTTATTTAGGCTCTGACTCCAGAGATTAGGAATATTAGCAGACTGCAATCAGGTCACCTCCGACCACCCCCCAAGATCCCCCGGTGTTCATCGGTGGTTTTTTAAGACCAGCCGCCCAACATTCCCTCCCCCTGGCCCTCTCTTGTTCCCACAAGAAAAATTCCCCCGATGACTTTTTTTCTTGCGTTGAGTGTACTAGTTCGGCCCCCTACGTTTCTCGCGTTATGAGCATATCCCTCTCGGCAAACCAACATATGACGAGTTATCTTTTCCCTCATCTTTTTTTTTAGAGATACTTGCCCTGTTGTGTAATGCCGCGGATTGATTTCCTTTCGTCCCCAAGTCCGGGCGTCCTCGTAAACTTGACTCACTACCGCGTGGTCTTTTTTTCTTGTTTAAAACCTTCTTTGGCTCTGCTTTATTTGGGTTCCTTTACTTCCTCCACCCGATGCACACCTGATTCTCTTGGTTCTCGCTTTGCCGTTCGTAGTTATGATCAGGCATGAACCCCTTTACCGCGCACGCCGGATTTCGGTTTCCCCTGACATTGCTAATTCTCGCTTTTTGTGCATACGTCGTTTCGACCAACCTTTTCCTTTGTTAAATATACCTTTGCTTTAATATGTGCGTACTTCTATTACGGAGCACTCTCGGGCTGTTCTAAGTCTGTCCTTTTATCTTTTTTTTATATAGCAAGAGCATTTGCTTGCTTTATGTTTCTTTTTCCCTTTTATCAGACTTCCCTGCGACAACCTTTAGTGTCCCCCCTTCATCTTGTTGGAAACGTCGTGACACTTTATAATGTGGGGCCTGATTTCGTTCGTTTTGGTATGTAATTTATTTATGCCCCGCCGATACAACTCCTTTTGTTTGTACAACTCTTTTCGATCCATGCCACACTTTTGTTTGACAGCTTCTTGGCTGATGGCGATCACCCCCTCTGCTTTTTTTCCGCGATCTCTGTTGTTTTTTTCTCACGTGGCCCTCGTCATTCTTTACACATTGCTCCGAGCAGTCACCTCCTTTTCTCCCGTTTCATCTTTTTTCCTCTTTTTGATGCCTTGCGTTTGAAACCTCATGCCCGTCTTTCCTTGGTCCTCGCATGGGCTTGCCGGCGTTGTTCTCTATGTTTCTATGTTTTCCAGATTTTGAAATCCTTCCATTTAAAAATTCTCTCGGACCCCTCCTTCCCCCCAAATTCACCCCTTTTCTTCCTCTTGGTGTTTCCACTGTCCGCAAGTGAAAATTTCTCTTTGACGGAGCAATTCCGTTTCCTTCTACCTTGCCCGCTGCCCTTACCCCTGATCCACGTTTTTCTTTTTTTTTAAACCCCCAATTTCCATTCGGGCCGTCTAAACCAGTTTTTTTTTTCATTTGTTACAATTAGAGTTCAGGCCATCGCTTTGCATTTCCCTTGAATAGAAATAGCTTGTCTCAAATTGGAGAAATTTTATACGTTTAAGGGTGATGGTTTTCAGGGCTCCTGTCTCTATCTTCCCTCCGACCTCTCGTTTACTTCCCCAATTATTGTGTCTTCCCTTCGACTCGACCGGACTTGCCCTTTTCCCCCACTTGGGGATGTTGAAAAACTGTCCCGCTGTCCCAAACTTTGCCCGAGCAGCTCGCTTCTCCCCATTTAGTTCACGCCTTCCTTTCAGGTGGTGAGGTACTCTGGCGATTCACTGAACTTCAGCCTTAGCGTATCGTTTCTCCCCTTTGCCTTTCTCTGGTTTCTGACTGCTGCACTTTTGCGGCCCTCTTTCCCATTGCTTTATTGTACTGCCATCCCCTTTCAAATCTTGTCCTTGTTGACCCCCTCCCTTTGAGCTTCCCCCAAATCAGATTGACTTTCGGATCCGATTCTCCCCCTCGTTTACTCCCTCTCCATCTTTTTTCCAGCATGGGAATCCCTCGTTCCTTTTTTTTCGTGAGTTCACGATAGGAAATCAGCTCCTTTTTCGTTTACCCACTTGTCCGTTCCCCCCCACCTCCGGCACCCTCAGCGTTTTTTACTTCTTCACAAAACGATCCCCTCTCTCTGTCTCCCTTGTCTTGGTCCGAATCTTTACCCACCGCATCATTTAAGAGGGCGACCTTTTCTTCGTGGAGGAATGATTTCAGTTTTGCCGTTTGCAGCGGATTTTCGGCTCTTCAGATCTTTGCCCTCCACGGTTGGGCCATGACTGTTTCCCGAATTCCTTTTGCGTCCTTTGTTTCCTTCTTGAAGAGCGTGGTGATTTCTTGAATGTCTTTCGTCCCTGCTATTGCGGAGTTTCGTCTCCTCCCTTGTTTCGCGGCCCTTCCCCTTGTGTTTCTCGGAGCTTCCTTTTTTTTGATTATTTTTTATCTTTTTTCCTAGTTCACTTTCCCATGACCTTCGACTTCGATTCCCGTCTTCTCGGGCCGTGTTTCCCTTTTTGCTACCACTTTATCGCCTGCGTTTGGTTCGGCGAGTTGTGAGTGTTGCTTACTTTTTTTTTGTAACGAATGTGCCCTCTGCGGCATTTCTTTTTCCCCCTTCGTCGCTTGGCCGCCTTTGCGAAGTCTCCGCCGAAGGTTTGATGAGCGCACAATAAATTTCCTCCCGGTGTTGATGCCAGGGAATTAGTCCTTCGGTCCCCCGTCGTCTCCGTCTGCCCTTTGTTTCCTGGAAATACTGGATTACCTGTAGAAATCTCTGACCCCCGAGTCTGTTCTTTGTTCCGTTTGTCTGGAGGCAGTGCCCCCCAGTTATTTTTTTTTCGGTTTTCATCTCTTCTAAGAGAATTGTGCGTCCGGCCCAACGCCGGGCAGTACTTAATTCGTGATGCCTTGTTCCTCTTATTCCTTCCATAGGTCTCTCCCCGTGTCGCTGCATGTGAGAAACTATTTAGCGCCTCTCGCGTCTGCGCGAATGTTTCCTCGCGGATGCGTTATCAATTTTCTAGCGTGACGGAGTTTGACATCACCATTCAGAATAGCCTTTTTTTGATACAGTGATTCCCCTCTTCTTGCTCCATGTCGCCGGCTCTCTCACCTTTTTTCGGAGAGAGTTACTGCCCCACTTAGTCGCTCTCTCTCCCTATTCATCAGAATTTTCTTCAGGGGATATTATGCGTTTCCCCCAATCTGGGGAGGCTGTCCTGCGCTTCATCTTCTTTCCGGTTTCAGGTAGACGCTCGACCATCGCGCGGCCACTCTGCCAGTAGCTT
>Ga0179593_1417437_pt1 | contig 14806 bp, 11 predicted proteins | sample CZODoug2_1_08_16_FD_185931 | JGI IMG/M metagenome (GOLD analysis project Ga0179593, IMG submission 185931) | Vadose zone soil fungal communities from Angelo Coast Range Reserve, California, USA - CZODoug2_1_08_16fungal (PacBio error correction) | ecosystem: Environmental > Terrestrial > Soil >... | reverse complement strand
TTAATCGTCTTTTCCTTTTGGTCTCTTATCGCTCCTTGCCCCCGGTATCGACATTCATCGGCCTCCCCTCGGCACGAGCTCTTTCATCTCTCCCTTCAGAGAATTGAATTGTTTTTGCTACGCCCACCTTCCCTTTCCAGATTTGGACCCGGCTCTGCGCCCCCCACCTCTGCTCTGGCGACCCTCTTTACGTCCTTCTTCCCCCACCTGCGGCGTCTTCTGACCGAAACTGCGATAAAAGTGACTTTATTGGCCCTTGCTTCCATCTGCCCCCCCTTTTTCAGTGCTGACTACGACTTCCTCCTGGGACTCCTCCGGCGCTGGAAGACTCCCCCTTTCCCCTTCCCCTTTCAAGTATTAGTCCTGCATTGGCAGGTAAGATCTTTCCTGCTCGCTCTGATGTATTAAGTTTCCCCCCTCCCTCCTGAACGCCAGCTCCCTTTTTCCATCTACCGTACAAGCAGTACTACCTCCCCTAATGCACCCTCCCCGAGCTGAGCGAGATGTGAAAGCCCAAGACTGTCATCTGATTTTTCTCTTCAGCTGTGAGGGCCTTGCCCCTAGATTTTGTTTGACCAATTGTTCATGGAAGCGTAGTTCCCGCCCCCCCCTCCTCACATGCTCCGGGCTCACTCCTTCTTGTCCGTGCCTGTTGGCGCTTTCGTTTTTTCTTCCTTGCGTATCTTTAGTAGTCCCTGACCAATGTTTACCCGGGCTGACGTTACACCTCCCCACCGCCGGTCTTCCCTCGGCTTTGTTGCGTGACGCCTTTACTTTTGTCGCTTATTGACGAACAAGATCCGATTAATGCCCGCTCCAGCTTTTTTTTTTACTGTTCATTTTATCATGATTCTCATACCGGAAGAACTCCTCGTAGTCTTATGAAGCTTTGTTTATTCGGGCTTACTTCTATCTGTGCGTCACGCGACGAACGCACGCTACGCCCCTTAACGTTCCCTGTCGGTCTTCTGATGTCGCGGGGTCCAACCCTCCCTTCAAGGTCTTCCACCTTCGTTTGTTGCCCCCTTTGCCCTCTTCACGATTGCACCCCTGTTTCCAAGAGATGCCTCCGATTTCCTTATCGATCTTGAGACCCCTCTATTGCTTAAGAGATTTCCGGTTCCTTTAGTAAGAATAAATGAAGAATACTTCCCTCGTACAATCCCCCCTTTTCCCCCCCTTCCCCTCTAATAGTCTTTCGGCTTTATCCGAGAAGATCACCGTAGCCTCCCACACTCCTAAATTTGAAAGAAGAGAAAACCCGGGTTCTCCGCATCCTGGCATATCGTTACCAGTGAAGTGCGAGGATGTTCGGTCCCCCAACGAAGTGTCTATCTCTCTCTTGTGAACAAGCCCCCCAAACCCCTCCCCTTCCTTTAGTGTCCGGTTTATTCTTCCCTATAGTTCCATTAATAGAAAGGCCAGGATTTCTCCCCTCGCTCCGCTTTCCTCGTTCATGCTGTTATGGCCGACTGAAAAACACCTTTCTTCCCCCGTACCACCCCGGGCCCGGCCGTTTTTTAGGTGACGAGCAAAAGTCCTGCCCCCTCGTGCCCCTCACTTCTGAATTCATACCTTGACTGTATTCCTTCCCCCCTCTGAAGACTTTGGTCGAAATCGATCATTTCGAAGGTGTCAGCCTCAGTAGATCCGGAGCTTTAAGGAGCCCTCCTCTTCCCGCCCTGATCCCGGACAATCATCCGCGCTTTTTTTTCAATCCCTGCTGTTTCCGAAGGCACGCGAAAAAGCGGTAAGTAAGCAGCTCCCTTCTCCTATGTTAGAACTCCTCCTCTCTACTGAGTTGTCCCCCTTCCCCCCCCGGTTTTTGCTTCTTGATCCCCGCAATGACACCGTCCTGTAAAGAAAACAATTGCACGAGCTTTGAATTGCCCCGAATCATTCCCCACGGGATACTTCACGATTCACCAGGTGAAAAAGTTTTTTACATCCGCCCTTTAGATCTGAAACTCTTTTCTGTGATATGTCGCATAGGATTCCGTCTTCAAGATCGTTTCCGTCGTCCTGATTCGAAATTGAAGAGATTCTCTCTGTCCTTTCCCTTTTTTTTATAAAAAGAGCCCCCTCTCGGTTTGTTTTGATCCTCGTTCTTTCCTCGCATTAACCCCCCGTGTTTGCGCACGCCCGAATCGAGGCGCAATGGCGCTTCACCCTTTACGAGGAGCTTCTTTTGCACTCCCTCGGTTTTTTCCCATTCCCCTCCCTGACCTCTCTCTGACCTTCCCACGATTGGTTCTTTTTTCGATTTTTTACTAGAGGTACCCGTCCCCCCAGGTCGTCGTTGCTGATCACTTTCGAATCCCCCTTGGAGCGTACTCTTTTGCACTAGCGGCCAATCGAGTCCTGTAGATTGGTAGGGACCCATAAGCCCCCTAACGTTGTTTTTTTTTCTACTATATGCGCCGCAAGAAAAAATCTCCCCGGCCCAGTTGATTCGAGGGTCAGATCTTTCCCCCACACCTCACGTAGTGAAGCTAGCTCCCGTTTTCTACATTTTTCTCAAGCCCCTCGCTGGGGTTGATACGTCCGCTACGACATAGTTTCCCCTCTCTACAGCCCCTTCCATTTTAGGTTTATCCTCGTCCTTGAATATTAGTTCGATCTGGGGGCAATCGGATTTTTCGAAAGCCCTCAGCTTCCCCTAGGCCAGGTTTTGCAGTATCTTAGTGCTTTCCCCCCTTCCGCCTGAGGAGTGTCCTTTTCCGGAAATACCTCTAGAACCGCTCTTGTTAGGCCTGCGGGGAAACACCCGAAATCCAAGTCCACATTCCCAGCTATGATTAACAGTACCGAGTTTTCGTTTCATTCGCACGCCTTCCTCTTTTACAGAGTTTTTTTTTTAAATATTTTAGCAGAATAGAAACCTGAGGCTTGCCGCCGGAAAGCTTTTGTTCCCCGAAGATCAAGCACGTCTTGGTCCGTTGCATCCCTTTGCTTGTTATAAATTTTAACGCGACTTCGAAATGCTGTCTCGGATCGATAGCGGTCATAGACGGTTGTAGCACCGGCTCGACGCCCCCTTAGCGGAGTTCTTTTTCCGCGTCCTCCCCTTACCCTCAAGCGTTTGTCTTACTCCCTGTAGTGGCAAGTCGGTACCCATTCCTTCTGAAGATGCGTGATTTAAGTACCTTTTTGCTGTCTTCGTCGTCCCTTCCTTTTAAAACTCTGCCCCTGTGACCACGCGCGACGAGTTGCTTTCGTTGCCGGCGGACAAGCGGTCTCCTTCCCCCTTTTTCCGCTAAGCCCTTTTGCTCCTCTTTTGTGCGTCCCCTGCGCCGAAGACCCTCCAGTTCTCCTTTTTCGCCCCGCGGATCGAGGGCCAGTTCAACCAGATTCAGGCTCTCTTCAGCCCTTTTTTCTTTCTCACTCTTTCTGGTTGATGGTTCCGGATGGTTACTAAAGAAGGAGGCCACGTTTTTTTTTTATACAGTTTCTCCAGGTTGACTTCTTCCCCTCCACCTTTACCCCGACCTCTTCAGCCCTCTCGGGCGTTTCATCAGCGATCCGTCCTCTGATCTCCGAGGGAGGAAATCTCCTTGGCGACCCCGACCAGCCTCTTTTTGGTGTTGTCGTTCTATATCGAAGCGTCCTTCTTTTGCCGTGTCCTTTGGGCCTGCCCCCGGCAACTTTTGTACTGGCGCATTTCCATCCTTTGTACGGTTTTTTGTCTTTCAATGCACTTCGTTCCGGGGTCCAGAGCGTTGGTCGCGATTCTTTACGTCTTTTTTTTTTTCCCCTTCTGGTCCAATGTTTCATTTAGAGGTCGATTTCAGATTCGATTTGAACTTTGTTTAAAGCTGAATATTTTTCACCCCCCCTCCCTTTCCCTACTTTCTTCCTAACGTCGACCCTGCCTCTCGTATTTTCAAAGCCTTCTCCCAGTTCTCTTTCTCGTTTCTAACTTTAGGCGTTTTTCTTCTCCGGGTTCCCTTCCCCCGAATGTCCCCATTCCTGCGTACTATTAAAACGCAGGAATGACGTACCTTCCCTCCCGCTTAGGTTTTCTTTTTAGATTCGTTTTCGCCCCTTCAGGTCCTTACCCCCCTCTCGAGCGGACGATTTTTCCCGTATCGTGAAGAGTTTTTTTTCACCCTTTCCCCGTTACACCGTCCCTTGGCGAATTTTAGAAGATTTCGTCCCCTTTCCTCCACCAGTGATAGTTCCCCCCCTCCCTCCCCCCTCCGCTGCCTTTAGTTTTTTTTTTACGTTGCCGCGTAGCAACCTTCCCCCCCCTTTGTCATTCTAGGCGCTTTTACCTAGCTCCCCCCTGCGCCCAGCTTGCAATCCCTCCTAATTTTTGATTCCCTTCTCCCCATCTTATGAGTCTTACGAAATTAAACACTCCGAAGGCGCCCACAGCGGGCCTCCTCCCAGCAGTCAAACACGCGACCCCCCGATCAGCCTACCACCCCATTCTCCCCCCCTCCCCCCCCCCCCTCCCCCCCCCTCTCCCCCCCCACCCCCCCACCCCCCCCCCCCCCCCCCCCTACCCCCTCCCCCCCCGCCTTCCCCCCCTCCCGCACCCCCCCCCCCCCCCCCCCCCCCCCCCCCCCCCCTCCCTCCTCCCCCCCCCCCATCCCCCCCCCCCCCCCCCCCCCCTCCCCTCCTCCCCCCCCCATCCCCTCCCTATCCCCCCCCCACCCCCCCACCACCTCCCCCCTCCCCCTCTTCCCCTCCCCTATTCCCCCACCCCCACCCCCCCCCCCCCCCCCCCTTCCCCCCCCCCCCCACTCCTGCCCTTGACCCGTGTGGCCCAACCCCCCACACACCACCCCCTCCACCACCCACCCAACCCCCCCCACCCCCCCCCCCAACACCCACCTCCTAAACCCCCCCCCCCCCCCCCCCCCCCCCCCCCCCCCCCCCCCCCCCCCCCCCCCCCCCACCTCCCCCCCCCACCCCCCCCCCCCCCCCACACCCCCCCCCCCCCCCCCCCCTTCGCATCATCAGGATGTTGCTGAACATAGGAGAACTTCCCCCTCGTACTACTTATTTATTAATAGCAGTTGTGCTGGTCAAAGTTCTTGGTCTGACGACTCATTTGCGGAAATTTGATTTTTTCCAGGTTCCCTTCCCCTTCTAGGAGGCCCTCCATTTGCGATCCCGATTAAGGATCCCCTACCCCGACGTCGTTTTGACTCTTTTGCGGCCCTTCCCGTAGCCTTTTTTTTTTTGTTCGTTGTCTCTTTCTGAACGATAGGAGGTATGATTTCCCCCCCTTCTCCCTTTCAATTGCTAGCTTACTTTCTTTCTGGCTCATTGTTTTTTTTTTCTTCTCTGAATTCCCCGATTTCTGGAGTATTACCTGCGAGTTGGCAGGAGAAGGGCCGAGAAATGGTCCTAATTTGTGGGCTTTTTGCCTCAAGATCCTTCCTTCTAGATTTCGTGGCCCCCTCTTTTTCCTAACCCCGAGCGTTGAAGCGATGAACCGACTTCTCCCTTGGTCCAGAAAAGATTCCCCTTCTGCTTACCGGAAATACCCTCCTTTTGTGTTCTGATCTCTGCGGTCGAGACGGACTTATATGTGAGCCCCTCCTGGACTCGTTTAATCTCCTTCCCATTCCATATTTCTTTCCTCCCCCCGGTCTCTCTGTCGTCTATCCTTTCATGGTTTTTTCCCGCCCCCGGTTCATGGCGAGCGGCCTTTTGCAAGGCTTCTACTCACCGGGCATCCCGTCTTCTTCTGCAAACCGCGTCGCGATGAAAGATTACGATTTCTTCCCTCTTCCCCCTGTCCGTTTTTTCTTCACAAGATCGCCGATATAGTTAGTCCTTTCGACAGACTTTAACATGTTTCCTTCCCGACCCCGCCCTTAGCTGTCCCGCCTTGAATAAACCCGGTCCCTGCTGGACTACGTATATTTTGCGGGTTGTGAGACATCCGCTTAGCTCGAGATGAGGGAGGAATTCAGTGCCGATAGCCTTCCCCCAGCCTCTCCCCGTCCATCGAGACGGGAACATTCCCCCCCTTTCCTTTCCTTCCTCCAGCCCAGAGGCGTGCGCGTTTTCCACTCAGAAATCCCCCCCTTAACGTGAGCCCCGTCGGTTACTCTTTTGTGGACCTTCTTTCCTGTGGCGCCGTACGCCGTATTCCCTCTGCATCCTCACGTTATTTCTCTTGTTGTCCCTGTTTCACCCTCCCGGCGACGTTCAGCTTTTCTTCTTCGGGCTGCTACGGCCTTGCCGAGTTCAGAGACCCCACGTTTTTTCTACTCTTGGTGTTTCCAAACATGCCCCACGTCTTTCCTGTCGGCTTATCTATCAATTCAGATTTACGCCCATTCGTTTTATGGATCAAGCCTGTTCCCTCGGTCCATGGCTTCCCTCTCCTTTGCTTTCGGCAGCATCCTCAAGTAGTGTCTTAGCTCTTTAGATTCCCCTCCCCTTCCCCCCGTCCCTCTTTTGTTTCCCCTAAGAGAATCCGTCGTCCCTTTTTTCCCCGGCACTCGTTTTGGCTTGGCGTACTTCCAGGAAGTTGCCTCCCCTGTGGCTATGACCCCCCCTCCTCCCCCCGACCGTTTATCACGAGCAGAGCGCGAGCTTTCGCTCACTTCCTGCCTCCTCCCAGATTCTTTTTCCTTTTTAGCAGATTTTTTCCAGTTTTCCTCTTCAGATTTCCGAATTCTGCAGATTTCATTTTAATCTGAAATAGAATCTCACCCTCCATAATTTTATATAGAAATTGCAAGGATTTATCTCTTTTTTTTTCCTTCCAGTAGCCTTCCCACACGTCCCCGCACCTCTTTCTTGTAGCTAAACAATGCGCGTAGAATGCGCCTGCGCGCCATTACTTTCCTGTTCCCTTTGACTCCGCTGATTCCCCCCTCCGCGAGATCGATTTTCCACTGACGGAAACATAGATCCCCCGTTCTCCTTGTATTGTTGTTCTCCTCTCTTCTCCTCTCTACCTATCAGGAGCTTCGTTTCCCTTTCAGCCTCTATAATCGAGAGTCTTGGTAGGTCTTGACCGGCCCACCCGTCGTATTCACGTCCCACAGTTAATTTCTTTCCCCCTTTACTTCCAATAATGTAACCCATCTGCCCCCCTGTCCTTCTTTTACCCAGACTTTCTTTGTGGAATAGAGTGGCGATTGGAAAGTTTTCTCAATATTACCCATTAGGTTTCCTTTCGCCCTTCTGTTAAGGCCTTTACTCTTTTTTATCGACAAGATATCTGTTCCTTTTCCCCCTTACACTTAGATTCCTCTTTTCCTCGGCCTTGAAGCGACCTCCCCTTTCCAGCCGCGTCGGGTAGTCCCGCAGTTTTATTTGATGTTAGCCACTTGCTGTCAGTCCTGAGGAAAGCTCTGTGTGTTTTGTTTTTTTCTTTTTTCTTCTTCCTCCGACCTCTCTCGCGTACGCTTGGTTTGTCCCCATGTCCCTCTTGGCTCAGTCGCCCCCCCCCTGTCTTTCCCGGCCGTTCACATGGGAACACGCCGTTTTTGCCTTTCCCCCTGCAGGCTTCTTTGAACCCCGGGATGTTTGCCGGTCCGCCCCCTGCTAGAAATTTACGGCTCCCCGTCAGACATCAGATTAGTTGATCCTTCCCCCCCCCAGAGTCTAACCCAGACCCCGATTCCCTTTTGATGCTTTTTAAAGCCCCCCTCCCTCCGAAGCTGAGCAAGGCGATCGCCTTGCGACATGTGGTTTCAGAGGCGCATTTAGACTGGACAGAGCTTTTTTCCAGGACGAGATGTTCGTACCTTGACCCTTTTAGCCTTTTTTTGGACTCTTCTCCCTCTAACTCCTCTTCAGCCACCTCCTGTGCTTTCTAAGAAAGTGTACCACCTCCTCGCATCATTCCTACATTTCGCTTTGAATATAGGCCTTAGATCCCATCTCCTAGGGTAGATATTTTTTACCTAATCAGTTGTTGTTTTTGTATTAGAGATGGCGTACCTGACCATCTATCCGGAAGGATTTCATTTGTCTTTTCCCCCTTGACTATTCTGACCGTCCCCCCCCCTCTTCTGGACCTCTTCTCCTCGGTTTACACCGTTCTCATACGCAGGACGGATTCGCGATTTTTAGATCTTTTGAGCCCCCTGTCCGCTTTACGAACAGTCCTTTCTGATCTCGATCTACTCATTCCGAGATGGTTCTGCCGGGCGGTCGACATCCCAAGGTCGCTTCGTCTTCCATTCGCTTCTTCCCCCTACTCCCCCAGTCTTCTCTGACGTCGACTCCAGTACGGATGCTTCCCCCTCCCTTATGGTCTCGGTTTTTCCATCCCTCAAGGCCGCATACACAAAAAGAGATCCCCGGAGGATTCTTTTCCGCCCCGTTCTAAACTTTCAATTTTTATATGGTGGGTTAAGATAAAAGACCCCTTTTCCTCTCCCTTTGTATTGTTCCTCCCTCCCGCTTGTTCAACTTTTGAACTCGTTAGACCCCCTTTCGGATTCAATCCCTTTTTTCTTTTTTCTGCTGAAAGACACTTGTCACCCTGTCACTGAAGAGTGATTTTCAGGTTCCTAAGAAGAACCACATTAATTTTTCAGAATTTCCTTCCTGGTCAGTTTTTTGCACATTCATTCCTACGAGGTGAACTCCGAAGGACTTTGGTTTTTCGTAATTTTTATCATTGCTTCCCTCACTCGCCCATCGTTCCCAAGATGATTTGTTCTTCTCATTCTGATTTTTTCTCTTCGCGAGGCCACTCTCTCCCTCTTGCGACTTAAAGTTCTTGAGGCCCCCCTTGGAAGAGAGGTACTATTTTAAAGGTCTCGCCTTTCGACTGTTTGAGTTACCGTGAGGCGAACTTTATCCGTTACCAGACTTATGGCCATTAGGGCCGGCTTTCCTGCCTAAAGCCCACAGATGGGCCTCTCTTTTTCCCGCCTCCCGCCCCGGCGGCTCTTAGTTGGGTTACCGATAATGAACCTCCATCTCGCTAAGAAGCCCTTAGCATATATCCACCCTCCCTCGACTTGTCGGGCCTACAGGCGACGTTTCTCCCAAGTTCTATTGTTGGCCCCTTTCTGCCACACCTTAGATGCCCCTTACTTTTTTTGTCCTTGGGCGCAACCCCGAGACGTTTTGTCGTGCATGTCTTGAACTTGCTTCCGTTTGTCCCGTTTATCTCGATCCCATCGCCGTGCGGGTTCTACCCTTCGCGCGACGTGCCTCTTGTTGATTTAATTCCCTCTTTTTCCAGCATTACCTCCTTCCTTTGCCCTGAAATTTTTTGATATGTGCTTTCCGAGAACGCGTCCTTCTTCCCCGGCCACTCAGATGTCTTTCTCACCTCTTTTTTTTATAATGTTCCCATTTGCCTTTAAAGGTTCCGCCTTCACTGCGGGCTGCATTCAAGGCAGTCAATTCCAAGATTAGTTCCCTTTCGAAGTGGGACTTTTCGTCATCCCCAGTTCACCTAGGACCTTCACCTCGCTTTCTTTACCGCGATATGCTTGCTGAACGCTTCTCCTCTCCACCCCCTTTCTTCCACTTTCGCAGTCACTTTGCTTTCCGTTATTCCGCGTAGTACCCTTCTTAGTAGAATTACTACAATCTCGAGTTTTGTACGCATCCCTGCTTGTCTTTTAATTTATCCACTTGCACGCGACGCACCCCTGCCCCCGTCCTCAAAGATGAATTAATGACGCCTGTGTCTTTCATGTTTTTTCTTGAACGACCTTTCCTTGTGTAGCCAGTTTCGCACATCAGGTTCGGCCAGCCTTTCCTTCCCCTCACCTTATTCCAGTACCCGATCGTTCACATGTAGGAAAGCCCCTTTCTGTGAGGTACCAGGTCTTTGCGTACCGGTCCCATTTCAGAGTCCCTACCATAGTAGTTTGACCGTTTTCTGATCCCCTTACTACATCTGAGTTTGACCATATGCATAGACCCAGGTCTTCGCGCGGCTGAGTTGATCCAGCACTTTTACTCCTTTGAGCCGTAAACACGAGAAGAGTTGTCTCCCCCATGATCTTTATTTTTTTTTTTTTCCCCCGTGCGTGTTCAACCGCTCAGTCTTGCGGAGGAACCCCCGGTTTTTCTTGGCCCTGATTTCTTCTGTTCTTTCGTCTCGGCCGAATTGGTGAAGAACCAGTTCCAGATGTAGCCCACTGATGTTCATCTTGATCATTTTTCGTCCGTGACGCGCCAACCCTACGTTGGTTGGCTTCTGCCCCAGCACCGGCGACTTATCGCGGATTCTCTCTTTCGTCGTTGTTGACTACCTCCTCTTGGCTGTTTCCCTATGTTTTACCGTCCTCACTCGCTACCTTCGCCGCTCGGCCCCCGGCCTCATGGCCCCCATCTCTTTCCTTCTTCTAGTTTGTTGTTGAGAGATTTTCTCCCCCTTCCCTAGGAGGGCGAAGATCATACGCTCCTTCCAAGAGGTTCATAGACTTCCCCTTCTTGATGTGTGCTTCACGCCTGCCTGCGCTGCTTTACAGATCAGGCTGTTCCCACGGCCAAGTCCTGTTCGACCGAGGCTCGGTCCCCTTCTCTGCGACCCACTGGCTCCTTTCATCGCAGACCGTCTTTCTCCCCCCCCCCCCGGTGCGGAGCGAACGATGCCCTCGATCCTTGGCCCGGATGGACAGCCCCCCCCTTTCCCGTCAAAAGATCCTGCAATCTCTCGTGTATTTTCCGTTTTCGCTGCAGCCCAGCTAACTTTACTTGGGCCGGCGCGCCCTTATCCCAAGGCGTGCCACGGTCTTGCTCCTTTATCCGCTTCGCGAGCTGCTTCCGCCGATCGCTTCGTCTTCAGGTCTCCAGCTCGATTGCGCATTTTGTGGGCGTTTCCCTCCAGAAAGGACCGTGGACACCTCCTGGTTTCCCCGCTTTCCGGCCCCTTGGGTGGCGTATCTTGCTAGACGGCATATTTCCTCCTCCCGTGGTTTTATGTTTCCGGGTAGGCTCACCTTTTTGAGTTGTTTCTCGTCGCTCTAACGTCCTCCATGGCAGGGCCCTGCTTGCGTCCCGTTTCCTCTTTCGTTCAGGGCGCGGCATCGACTTTGACTCAACGCACACTTGTTTTGTGGCCACCCCCCACACTCTCCCTGCTCGTTTGCGGCCCCCGATAACCTTTTCGATTTTTCCCCGAAAATTGCCCTCTGAATGCCCCCTTCAAAGAGCGCGGTCGCTCAGCGGAGGTCCGATTTCTTTCCTCCGTCGTCTCCTTTCGTCTTGGGCCTTCGTCCGCTGCTGCGACGCCGCGCATAACGTCCCCCCGCGTTCTCTCTGTCATTGCCCGTTCTCTGCCCGCCCCCCGCTCTTTTTCATTCCACGCTCTTATCTCTAACCCCTTCTTCACTAACCACTGTGCATCACGCCTCGCCCGCTGCGCGAGTCCTTTTCATTCTCTGCATCTTCTCACAGATATTCGTAGATGATTTAGAGTTCCTCTACTTTAAGATTCCAATTTCCCGACATTCCTTTCCCCCATGAACTCTACCATCTCCCTTGGATAGTCGTCTTTCGTCTCGGGTCCTTTTCGACTCACCCTATCTTGTTAGCCGCCAAGTTGGCGTCTTTTTTCTTCGTCCCCCCCTGAGCCCCCATTACGGTGACCCATTGCCTTTCCTGCAGGAGTCTGCAGATGCCTGGCGAACACTAGCCCTCCCTTTGCCCAGTACGGTCTATTCTTTCCCCTCTGGCTCCTACGAGTGGACGCCGAGGACAGCCGAGATCTCTCGTTCCTCGCCTTACTTTTGAAGGCCTGCAATTTCTTCACGTCTCAACCCCGTGGCCCCCTTCCCGTGACGTTTTTAGATCTACCCTTCTACCCCCCCCTCGTCTACCCTCTGAATAAGACTGTACTGGCCCCTCCTCTGACCCTTAGAATGACTCCCGCTGCTCCCGGACAGGGTCACCGATACGCACCCCGTTTTCCCTCACAGCCTCCTCAGGGCGCGTGAACGAGCTTTCGTTGAAGCAGGCCGCCTCCCCCCGCCACCCTCGTATCATCGCTCTCAATATGTGTCGTCCCCGACTTTCTATTCATGAACCTTAGGGGGTTTTTGATATCGAACTGCAGCCCAGAGCGATGAAAGACACGCCGGATGTGAATACGCACGCCATTCTTTCCGTCCCGCGTATTTCCCTTTCCCTTTCTGCGCCAGACTCGTTTATGTCTTGTGACCCCGATTCGTTGATCGTCCTCGGCTTCAGAGACGTTCACTTCCTTCCGCGACGGCCTTATCACGCGATGGGGATCTGGCCCCAGAACCGGGCTGACGCGAGTTTAGCAGTCTTTCCGCTCTCTTCCCGCCGGAGGTTTTCCTAACCGGCCCCTTCGTCTGGCCGTTGGCATCGCGGCTTTCTACATCCTTTTCTCTCCCCCCCCATCCGGACGATGACTGACCCCCGTCTGGCTTGGGACGTTCTCCAGAAGCGCCTCCCTCGTCGTGCGTGTGAAAGTTCCCTAACGCGTTTTTTTCCTTAGCTCAAGTCTTTCGGGTTCCCCATCGCATCTTCAGTTGTTCTATATTTTCCCGTTGTGTTGAGAATTCTGGACCCCTGACCCCCCGATCGGTTTAGCGAAACAGCAGATCCAGTTCCCTCCTTCGAGCACCTTTTCTCGACCAACGTTCTCAGCACTTCGCCGGCGTTCTTGCTCGCCTTTCCTGTGACATCGTCTTTATCCCAGGAGTTTGCCTCCGTTCTCGTCCATCGGGCCTCTCCGACCGGGTAGTAGAACTGCCTTGCCGCGGTCGGTCACCTCGCGAGGCGATTTCACCTTGCTTTCCAACCCCCCCTCTGCTTCGCTGACGGCGGCAAGACGATGATCGCCAGGTGCTTTTGATTCAGTAACTTTCTCGAAAATATACTGCCGATCGAATTCCTTAATGATGTAGCAGAATGCCCTCTAGTGCTGAGAGACGTGGTTTCTCCCAGAGCAGCCTCTTTCGCCTCTCATCCACGAGGATCGTTTTTCCCTCCCCCCGTCCCTGAACCTCGTCCGCCCTCCCGTGTGTCTTCCGATTCGTGCACTCCTTGCCTTCTACGGTTGGTCCACGGCGATCCCCCGCGCGTGCACAGCGACCCCCATTGTCCACAACCTTAACGAGGTTCACGCAGGCATTGAGAGGATTAAGTTCTCCTTTGACAGTTCTTCCTTCCCTCAGCCGGTGGCTGTAGGCGTGCACGGCCTTCACTCCGGCCGTGGAACACGCGCCGCCTCCGATTGATGGGCCCTTCTTCCCGCCAGGCCTAGGAGGCGAAAGCTTAGCATGCTCTCGGCGATAAACAGGAGGGAGGATCAGGCCGGCCCCGCGTAACTTTCGACACGATTCAAGGTTCTTAAAGGGATCGTTGATGGGGCGTCGTTTTTTTCCGGAGTTTTCGGCCGTCCCGGAATGGCCATGGGTCGTTGACGGTTTTGCCGGTTCTCAAGATTGCGCGAGGAGATTCTTGCGTTCCCCTTTCAGAGCAGTTTCTGCACTCCCCGAGATGCCTCCTCTGATCTCGCGACAAGACCCGCCGGACGCCTGTCTCTTTTTTTTTCGTCCCTTTGATCTGCGTTTTCGAGTTGCCTTTTCCCTGCTGCCCCACTGGAATGCCTTTCCTCCCGTTGGCTTAGGACGTCCCCGTGACGGTACCCGCGGCGCACGTTGGCGAGGTTCCTGTCGAGTCTTGACGAACCGCCGGTTGTTGCTAAGCGACCTTATTATTTTCCCATCTTTTCCCTAGGAGCTTCAGCTTCGATTCTGAACAGCTTAATCTGACCTGAACCTCTGAACCCTGGAATGCCCTTTTCGAGCCCGCTCTCATGTCTCCCCATGCCTCATCGCATGCCTCTTTCTTTTTCGATGGCACAGCGGGCGGGTTCGGACAGGGGGTCCCCTCAGGGGGTAGATCCTCCTTAGGAATCCTTCGACGCGCGTCACATCTCCCCTACGTTGCCGTTGAACGCGCGATCGGTACTCGTCGCCCATCTGCTCCCTCATTCAGGAACGATTTCCCGAGCGGCTCCGACGACGGATTATTGCGGCAGGGACCATCGCGCCTCTTCACGAGCAAACTATCATTATATAACAGCATTGCTTGGTCTCCTTTTAGTAAACCCTGATCGTTTAGCCAGCGGCCGCCTTCTCACTCTAGCGGGTTTGATGTAATCCATACGACCAATTGTCGTTGAAGGCGTGCCTGAGCGTCTCCCGACCGCTCCCCTCTAACGTAAGCTGAGCCCTCGCATTTTTTTGTCTTGTCTTTTCAACTTCCCTTCCCCCTTTGATACGGACGGCGACCCCCACTCCGGCCTGAGGAAATCAACTCGTCATATCCTCTTATGCCGACTCCGCGACTTTCTTTCATCTGTAGACTTTAGGTTCCCCGTCAACCGTTGGTCCCCTTTTTTTCCCCGTCTGCTCAACGTGTTTTTTCCTTCCCGGATGTTTCTCCATCGCGTACTTCTGTCTTTATCCCAGCAGCCTAGTTCTCCCGTGCTCCGGATTCAATCACACACACGCCGGGTTTTCTTTTTCTGCTCGGACCGGCAGTTTCGTGGTCGCCCTAGCGTGATGCTTTGGCGGTAGATTGTCTTCTCTCTCCCTGGAGTATATGGATTTCCTTTTCTGCACTCCGTCGTAGAGTTTCGTTTTTTCGGCGCCACCCGCAGTTGGGGTGGAAGCCTTCCTTCATTTCTCATGATGACTGATCTGCGTTTCGCAGCTCAGTGCCCTCGCGGGCCCACGGGGTGGCGTAGGCCAGCACCTCTTCCTGATCACGTTCGCGCGTGATGCACTTGTTATTTTTGAAGTCGGATCAGCTTTTTTCTTTCTTTTTTCCACAGCCCCCCTTCAGTCTGGCATAGAGCACTTGCCTCCTCCCGGAATCC
>Ga0179593_1324321_pt1 | contig 14806 bp, 13 predicted proteins | sample CZODoug2_1_08_16_FD_185931 | JGI IMG/M metagenome (GOLD analysis project Ga0179593, IMG submission 185931) | Vadose zone soil fungal communities from Angelo Coast Range Reserve, California, USA - CZODoug2_1_08_16fungal (PacBio error correction) | ecosystem: Environmental > Terrestrial > Soil >... | reverse complement strand
GTTGAGAAGTAAAAGCTTGGGTGTTTGTAAACTGTTTGTGATTTCTTCAGTCCCCTTAAAGTTTTTGGGGAATCCTGAATGCAACCTGGTTTGTCTTCTCTACTCTGCTTATCTCACATGTCCAAAAGTTTAATTTCAGTCCCCTAGGGTTGATCCCAGGGTATGTTAGCCCTCGTTTGTAGTCCGAGGATGAAACAGACCAATTTATACCAACTGATGGGGATGGAAGCATTCGTTTGCATCCTTTGCTTTTGATTTCCGTTTTTTATGCTGAGCTTTTTTTTCCCTCGAAATTGTTCTGAGTTCGTCGCCTGAAGCAAGGAACATTTGCAACCTTATTATTTCGCTCGCCCCTCCAAATCGTGGATCGTGTTGTCCTGGACATTAATTGGCTTACCCCCCCTGAAGTTTTCCCCTTTTTAAATGATTCCACCCTCTACGCCACAATTTCTTCCTCCACCTGGTCCATCCGGGTACCGTATGAGTTCAGCGTTCGTAGGATCTTCAAATTTTATGGATCAGGTACTGTAAGGGACAAGATTTCACTCTCCATATGCACATCGAATTCTCTTTGAATGGCCTATGGGGATTTTTTGGCTGGTGGCTGATCACTTTTTCCAGAATTTTGACTGTAGAAATATGCTTCTTTCTCTATTCCTTCAAAATGGCTCTTTTTCGTGTTCCTATTTCGAATGAATGATAGCCTCCTGCCCTTTTGTTTCTTCTCCCCCAGTAGTCTGCACTTTTGACTCCCACATAAATTAAGCACCCCCCTCCTTGATCCCCCATGTCCCGCCCGGTCATTTTCCCATTGAGTACTCGTGGATGTCTAGCTTTCTTTTTCTCCAGACCTCAGGACGCTGTTTTTTCCACTGGACCTGGAAATTAAAACGCTTGTAGAACGCCCTCTTGGTTTATCTGCCTCTTTTAGCTAAGTGGATTTCTTTCGTCTTTGGTTGTATCCCCACTGCGCACCCCCCCCCCCGTTTTTTTTGAATTCCTTACGTAGACTGTAACGTTCTTAATGGCCCCTTTCTCTTACCCTCATTTGGCATTTGCCCAAAATAACCCTTTCGCAACGGCTGAGTCGTTCATTCCCTCTTAGAAAACTTTCGTGCCCCCCAGACTTGTTCTCGTTGCTGTTTGTGGATATTGTACCTTTTTGCATAACAATTTACCTGCTCCAATGTTACTTTTCAACCTCGCAGTCCATCATTTCCTCTGGACACACAGTAACGACAGTTCACTTTCGTCACCTTTCAGCTTTTTTGAACCTCAACTTTTAAAATGAGCATTATCCCAGCTTCCTTTCCCAGACTTACTAGTCTTCACCCTTGCACGGTCAAGGCTTCACAAAAATAATGCTCATGTGACTTGGCCACTCTGGCTGTGGCCTCATCTCCTCTCTTGATAATAGGCTTGGGTGGTTTGTGAGGATCTTTCTGCACATCTCATTTTTGCAAAGTCCGTTCTTTGTTTCACACTTCCTCCGGTCCAGTCCGGGTACCAGAGTCTGAAAGTCTTTAATTTTCCCACCATGGTGGTCTCCCACTGTAATGTTTTTCTTGTGCCATTTAAATGGCATCGGCCAAAATGTTGGAACAGCTTTCCATTGTTCCCGATTCCTATTTCCCTGATGAAACTCCGTTCCTCCGCGTTTTTGCCAAGTCCTTTTAGAGTACTGTTTGAAAATGCCCCCCACTGTGTTACACTCCCCCCCCAGGCCCCCCGAAGAACACGCCTTTTGTTCCTAAGGTTGGCTAAATGTCAAAGGATCTTCTAGAATGCTCTTGCTGAGGTGTTTTTTTATGTTCAATTATCAGGTTGGATGCATAGACTAAGGAGTACTAACTTTTATTGTCCGTCTTGCGGACTGTCACTAAATTCACCATCAGGTACCAACGACGATAATCGCACTTTCAGGTCTCGTCCGATCTAAGCCCTTAGTTCTCCATAGAGGGTTTTAAAGTTGCCAGGGCACCCCAGCTTTCCCCGAGTTTTTGGCTAGGAGCTGCCGATATACCCCCCGTCCCCCCACGTCAGCAGCACAGTCCCACCCCCCCCAATCCAGGTTTGATCTTTCGTTTTGTAACGTATTTTCTGTTGTTTGTAATTCGAAAAATATTGAGCTGTTCCACTGGGGTTACATATGATCCCTAGAAACCTGAAAGGTGATCAACGGTCTACCCCCTGTTTTAACATACTTCGTCCATTCAAAATAAAGGAGACATTTGTTAGCTTCTTTCAGACAGCCAGCTGTTTCCCCCCTTACAAAGTTCTTGGTAAATCCTGGGAGCCGCCCAAACCGCACAGGCATCTTTGATTAGGTCCCGTCAAGACTTAGTTGAATCAACATATTCCGTAGTTGCCCCCCACCCCTGTCTGAGATTCCGCTACACTCTTATTAAATTTGTACGCTCCGACGACACTGCGTGGCAGAGAAGAATTTCCCCTTTTCCCCCCTGATTTTTTTTCGTGTAGTCACCGAATTGTTAGGCGGATCATTTTAGAAATTGCCCATTCAGCTTCACTCACTTCCTATTTCCACGATCCCGAGTGGTTCGCCTTTTTCGCACCCTTCTTGCTTTTGGATTTCTCGCGTGACGGAATCACCGTTTCTTATTTTAAGCCGCCTTTCCAAAGAATCAATAACCCGTCTGACGCAAACGGACCTCCCCATGCAGCATTATAAAGGGTTTTTGCTTCCTTCGAACACCACGTGGTCTAATCTAACACCCGAGAACTCAACTTACCAAAAGACCTTCCTCCGTAGTCGAATCCCCCTCTTACCCCCCTTTTATCTTGCCCCTACCCCCTTCCCTACCACTCTGGGCCAACCAACTGCTGCCTCTCACCCCTCTCCTCCACACACCCCTCATCCTGTCACTTCTCCCTCTGGACACTTCGCCCCGCAATCCCCCCCCCTGTAGTATGGGCCAATCGGACGCTGATAAATTATCCGCCAACTCCCTTTTTTGGCACGGGGTATTTTATACTCTGAATACGACAGCTGTACTTCCCACCAGATGACACTGCTTAGTAACACATTCATATCCGGCTTTTTGACCGCACCCAAAATTTGTTGCCCCCCCCCCCACACCCCCGAGTTTTTCCGGTCATGGCCGGCGATTTTTATCTTCCCCTTTTTCACATCAGCCCCATATTTACTGCCACGGGGGGATGTACATACTTTTGTAAGAATTCACCCATTTCCATGGGATCTGAAAACCCTCTCCCCACTTTTCATCCCCGACCATCCCGTCTTCACCACCTTGTTTGTCCGGGTGAAGCAGGTTTCCGAGCATGTACGTTCACCGCCATCCCTTCCAGAAATTTTCCCCGTGGGAGTACGGGCTCAAGGACCGCCTTTTTCTTTCCTTTTTCGGAACGGGCTACTCACACCCCTGTTTTTACATTGCATTGGGCGGACCAGTTTATAGTCACCCGGTTTTCTTAATCCTTAGTAAGTCAGTAGGGACCACTAAACATTTCCCTAGGGTTGGATACGGCTAGGGGCAACCCTGTAGCCCATTTGCAAGCGAACCCCCTTGCGGGTATGGAATTGGGGGACAAAGTCCTCCTACAGACTAGGCCACTCGGGAGTTGCCGGCCGGCTGTTCTGTTGGAGAAGGCCAAGAAGGCTCGATTTGTCCGTGTTTAACATACCAATTAATTACCCCCCCATATACCTGGCCCGTCTTGCGGTTGTATAAACACCAAACACCCAGTCCCCCAACAATGCGGTTTTGAACAGCAGATTTTTTTCGTGCCCTCTTGAAGACGTTTCTTGCGCAGAAGGTGTGGGGTGTATTCTGACTTGACTCCCTTCCGGATACGTCTGAAAAAGGCTCCGAACGCTGAACAGGTGGTTTTTCCTCCACTTTCTTTGTAGGCCCTTTCCGGAAAGTATTTTTCGTCCGGCCATATCTTTTTTTCGACTTTTCCATGCCTCCTTGGCCTAAGGTGTCTCAAAGATACCCTCGGATCTGAGGCGCTCCTCCTTCTGTTTGCCGTATTCGGGAAAACTTGGGATTGGGGCAAAGCTTTGTGCGTGGTTGAAGGGCAGACGTCTGTTCTTTCGATCGGCCATCGTTTTGCCCCCTTAAGGACGAGGTAGTCCCCATTTCAACAATCTTTAGTCAGTTTTAAAACCCTCGCTGATTTGAAATCGCCCAACTTTGAGTTAATTGATGTTTCCCCGGCAGGTTCGTTGAAACTTTGTTAGTAATTATCTGAAGATTCCTCCGCCACCCACAGGAAGCAACCCGCAGGGCATTTGGGACCAGTTTTTACCCCAATGAAAGTTCACAAAAAGAGATTGACGACTGTACAAGTCTCCTAACCCCCTTTATTGACCTCAGTTTATGGGCCGGCAAGATGTCTTCCATAGTTTAATTGTAGGTCACTTGCTGGTGCTTTTTTCCATTGCTATGATAAGGCAAACGTTGCTGAACAAGTTCCACCCCTCTATTCCCTAGTTGAGCCTTGACGAATTCGTAACTTTTGACCCCATACAACTCCAGGTTCAATTTTTTGGGGATCTAGGAAGCGCAACCCCCCGGTGAAACACAATGAACCTTAGATCGGACTTTCCCTGGAGCCCTACCACTCCCGCAGTACAATAGGTTTCTAAAAGAAAGCCTCATGTTTAACAGTAGTAAGCATCTTTTCAAAGCCTTCTGCACTAACAAGTTTCCCCTAAGTGGATGGCAGCTACAAGACGTTAGAAACCCTCTGTAAATGAGTGCGTGAAGAGAGCGAAGACAATATCCTCAATTTTCGGTACCAACGCTTAGCGTCTACGTTTCGAATGAGTCGTTCTCCAACCTTTTTTATCAATTTGGCTTCATAACCAGATTTCTGACAGGTCCTCTGCCCCCCCCACGTTTTATTGGTTTTAAATTTCATCGGTTTTTGAGCCTCTTTACCAAGGATTGGTCCCAGTATTGTCCCGTTCCGACGTTCATATTTGAAATTGGTCACCTCCTTGGACATGGCTGGGGGCAAATGTCCCCCCGAAAGGACCGACGGAACAACTTTAGTTCTTACCCCGCCCCCTTTTCTGTCCCTCTCCTTTCCCTTCAGGCCCCCTCTTAGGGACGTGGCAATTAAGACCCGAGCCCACCCTCCCGGAGGGAGGGGGACCTGAAAAAGGTTCTCCCCAACTGAGTTTTCATTAATTTGTGGTCGTTAGCTTATTAGCTGTAAAACTTTGACCTTTCCCCGGCCAGAACTGACTCTTAGTTGAACCTAGCCAGCGGAGTTTCTTTTGTGAGGTTCGTATAGTAGCATTTTCCTCTTCCCTCCTTGGTTTGTCTTTTTTTGTTGATACGGACCAGAAAACTAGCAAGACTTTAGCTGCGGTGCCTCTCCTGTCTTTCACCTAGATTTATCTCCTGCATACTACCCGCCACTTCCTAACCGTTGAATTGTGGTTATCTCATACTGCAAGACGGCTTTCGGGGGGGCTTTCGGATTTCTGTGTTCCCCCCCCTCAGTGGTGCCTGAACCTGAAGATGACTCTACGTGCCCAACTCCTTAACGGATTAGGCCCTGCCTGAAAGGTATGCCATCGCTACTGGGATTTTCCCATGGGCGGTGCCACACGGATCCATTTGACAAATTAGCCTACCCCCAGTCCGTTCTTCCGTTCCACCGTTAAATTTCCCATTCTTTTCACTTCGTTCCTGTCGGATATAAGCGAGTCCGACTCAGGGCCCCCTCCGCCCGCCTGGATAAATGACTTACATAGTTCAGTTTGGACCGGTCTATAAGCTCTATCGCAAAGTCCCTGAGTGTATTCCTTTATCCCGCCTTTTATAGCCTCCTTTCTTCCTGCTTGCCGCTTTTCCCCCCTTTTCCCCCTCCCCATTATACCTCACCACATTCCTTGCTTGATAGTTTCTCTCCATTTTCACTGTTAACAAGTTAATACCTAACTTCATTTGCCGGCATATCGCCCCCCCAAGCTCTCATCATCTCTCTCGCCGACCATTGGACCCCTCATGCTGGAAGGTCATTTACCCGTAGGATAGCAACCCCATCCATCTGTGTGTCCTGTTTATGACATCTTTAGTTCCGTGAACTCTAGGTGCATCCTTATCCTCTTATTGGTGTTGCCTAAGCGTACTGAGAATCCTCCTTTCTTTGACTAACCACAATCGTTTCACCTGACAACTTCTTTAATTTGGAGCCTGGGGTACACCCCCTGGCTGCTGAGGCCTAAGATCGGTACTTTTATTGGATGTTTTTCCAAGCAACCCTTCCTCTAATAGACTCCCTGAACGCTTCCTTCTGGGGCACACGGGGGGAACAGGAAACCAGGTTCGTCCACAATAACTGGCAAGTGTTCGAGGACAACAATTATTCCCTCCGTTACAATGCCCATCGTGAATTCACGCACCAGTCCTACTTTGGTAAACTCTTTCACCTGATTGAGAGCCCTGAGTCTTTTCCATTTCGTAAGTATGCAACGGACACAAATTCCTTCCTTTTTTTTAATATCCCCAGTCAGGTTTTGCGTAGTTGGGTGGGGTGGTGAACTCAGAGCAACCGCCGTGCATTCCCCTCACGTTCCCTCCTTCCAACCACCGGTGGAGGAGGAAAAGCTTACGTTGGTTAGTTGTGCCGGTCTTAAGTTTGACACAGGGACGTCTCTTTCATTAACCACCGGTTGTGAAACCCCTCTAACTTCCTTCCGGTGCTATCCACTCCATGGTACTTTGATTCACTTATCCATCTATTCCACCCCGCTCAGCCGTCTCAGTAGCCGTGTTACTGTATTTGCTCCCCCCTGAGCAACATCGGCCCTACGCCTCTTTTGTCCGCTAGTTTCGTCACCAAAATATGGAAACGATTGCTTTGCATATCTTATTTATCGGATCCATCTGCGTTCAGACTGTATTCCCCCCACCCCCCCTGATCTTAAAACTCTCTCCACCCAAGTTCAATACAATACACTCCCGCTCCCCTTCAAAATTTTTTGGTTTCACCCTGGAATTTGTCCCCAAGATTGGGAACTTTCGGACCCCACCCGTATGGGAAGGGATCACTACCCCTGGTGTACTTCCTATTACAGAACACCCTTTTCGACCGTTCTCCCCGTTCCAGAAAATTATCTCGGTTTTTTCGCCCATTTGATTCCCAAAAAAACGGGGTATGCGGTTACCCTTCTACCGCCCCCACCAATCCTAGTTTCAAACCCCTTCCCTGTGTTGAAACTTGGTGTTTTTGGTCTGAAGTCCCCCTTCCTTTTCGCTGCATATGAAGATGGAGTGACTGGTCTTGTCCCCCAGAAGGCGATGTTTAGCGTATTTCCCCCCCGAAGACGAACGATGGTTTTCGGGATTTAAGTTTGCACACAGCCATAACCTTGTGGGGACCTGCTTCTAACAGTGGCCGAGGACGAATGGTGGCCCAGAAACCCGTTGTGTACCGGTACCGAGCAACCATTCCAACTTTCGGCCCTCTCTGTGAAAGTACGGTTGGCTCTATAGGGAAAAATGACCCTCTACGGAAGAACTCGTATGTTCTAGTTTATCGGAAGCAGCCCAAGCAAATTCTGTCAAAAAGGGGTTCTAGTAAAGAGTTTCAAGCGAACGGACAAAACGGTCTCGCCCCACAAGGAGTGAGTATCCACTCCCACAGATCTCGCTCACATCACCCGCCCCATCCTGGTTTCCACTCATCGTACCTTTTTAGCGTTACTCCGTTTTCAACGATGTCTTACCTCTCACAGGTAGGTATAAAGTTCACCTCCTCGTTCTGCGCTCCCCGTATTCTGATCTTTTATACCCCCTATCTTCCAGAGTAGGTGATGAGTGTCGTGTTTTTCCTCATCCCTCCCCGTGGAGAAGTGTGCCCCTGTCGTCAATATCTGGTAACCCTCTGCGACAGGGCTTTCTCAGATTCGCTCGAACCCTGTTTCCGGTGTCAACGAAGAGACTCATTTGCCGACCGTCATTGTCCCTTGGTCTGTTAGCGATTTTATGCTTGCTGTTCGCCGCGGCAGTAGAAAACAAGGCCTTTTCCCTTCTTCTTTGCTCGCCTGAGGAAAAATTTGCACTTAGCGACATTTTCTACTTCACCCCCTTCTTCTGCGTGCTCCCGTTTCTCGTGCCTTTGTAGTCAGATCACTTTTTCGGCCTTTTTTTTCCTTTTTCAACGTTCTGGCGTTGAAAGGAGGACCCATAAAATCTATCTACTGCTGACACCATGACCAACAATTCGTTGGATTTTTATCCTCCTTCTATCATCCCCCCGATCGTAGATCAACGATTGCCGCTCTCCCTTTTTCGTGGAGAGTTTTTGAGCTTGTGTGCCTGTCAGTTTTATCGGTTGGACGACGGGCTCTATCCCCGCTTCTTCCTAAATTTCGTCTTAGTGCGCTTTCTCTTCTCCTGCAATTGTATGATCTTGTGCCTACTGTCAGTTAGCTGCTGTCCTTTTATTAGGGCTTTGACACTCCTGATGGTCACATACCTTTCATTCCTTGGGGTCTCCCGTCCTGGTGCCAGCTTTTTTTATCTTGGCCTTCCAAGAGGATATGTTTAGAGCACCGTCCCCTCTCAAACCCGAAGGTTCCTCGTATCATGTCCCCATTCCAATCATTGAAAGAGTCTTCACCCCTATATGGGATCAACCACTATTCCGCCCTTCTCCCGGTCATACCTGTTGGTGCCTTTATCTTGATGTTCTATACCCTTTTATGGCAGTTTCATTTTGCCATGCTGTCCTTCCCAGCCACTATTATCAACCTATCTTGCCGGTCCTACCTCGTCCCTCACTCGTCTTAAGGATGAGATACCGATAGACGTCCTTCTCCTCGTGTGTTGTTGAGTGTTTTATTCCTCCTTCGCTTGGCTGTCTCTTTTCTGATGCCTGGCTGCGACGCGCATCCCTTGTGTTTTTATTTAACGATAACTTGTTTTCTTTTACCTCGCTTTACGATGTTCCCCTCTTCTCTTATTCACTGCGGTCGTCTCTTGTATTTTAATGCTTGATGCCAAGTTTAGCCCCCTTATTCCTGCCCCCTGTTTTGTTCTGAGTACGTAGGGGTTTAAACTCTTTGGATGCTCTCTCTCGCCCCGGGTCGATCCTGTCCGGGATAGCCCTCTTCGTCATTCCCACATGACGACTGAGAAACGCCAGATATCACATCCTATGTCGCCCCCCTTTCCCTCCCAGCAGCCTTTTGTGTTAATGTCCTGGTCAACACCCTTTTGACCCCGTTATCACCTATGTCACACTGGTGCGAACCCCAGCCCCCACTCCCCTACAAAGTCGTCGGACCCCTAGGCCGGTCTTCTCTTTTTGCAATATCGCATCGCTTCAGCTCATTATTGAGTTCACGTCCTCACTTTTTTACTGTTCTGTGCTGTATCGCCCCTACGATAGTCCTTAGCTTTATTTGCCTGTCCCCAATTCCTTTCTCTTTTCAGCTCATCCATAATTCGGCTAGCATATACTACACTCGTCCCACCTTACCTTTTCGTCTCGTGCTTCCAACTCTTTTTTCTTTTTCGTCGCTGACACTGGATGGACATGGAGGGACCTTTATCCCCATTAAGTTTTTTTTGTTTCTCCCCCCCCCCCCCTTTCCTCTTGGTCTATCAGTCTGCTTATTATACCCGGTATGTTCCCCTTTTTTTCCATAATTTAAAAGTGTTTAAGTTTTTTGCCTCCCCTCCTCCCACGAATTTTCCCTCCGATCCGCTGACTTTTGATGCGCCGTGGACTCTGGTCACACTGATTTCGACGCTTCTTTCTGATTCCTATCCGCGATCTCCACCTCACCAATTCCTGGACGACCCAACCTTTACCCGGCTTTTGGTACGATCTCCACTCCTTCAATTTTACAGCCAGCCCCCGATCCTTCCTGTATTTTATATATTAGGATTTTTGTGACCCGCGCTTTAACCCCCTCCTCTCTTGTTGTGACTTTCGTTTTCCCCTCCCCCTTCTAAGATACCCCGTCCGCTCAACGTTCTTCCATTCAATTTAGTATCCCACTCTCTGGTACCGGAACCTTTTTCCATTTTCTCCACTCTTTCCCGACGTCTCCTTCCCTATTGAATATCGCGTAATCACCTACTTTTGCCACATCGCTCCAGTATAGGCGCCCTTTACCTTCCTCCGTAGTTTGAACGTCGTTTTCCGCGTGCTTCGCCCTCCACACCGCCACTCACCCTTCGTGTTTCTATTCACCCCCTCTCCCCCCATTGTATGCTCCCTGGAAGATCCTTCCCTCCCTTTGAAAATCCTTTTCTTTATCCCTCCTTCACCACGGTGTACTGACCTCCCGTACATTTCTCGAACTAGTACTTCATAGTTGACTCCGCTGTTATTCTGAGAAAACTCCTCCAGCATTGCGCACTTCCGGCACGCCACTAAATGTCCCCCCATCCCTCCCCACAGCGACCATACGTATTGGTGTTTCACACTTCAAAGAGCGCACACCCCTTTTGCTGATACTAACATTGGATACGAGCTGTCTACCTCTGTCACCTTCTTTCAACCTAGCACCTGCGCTGAAATATCAAGGGTATCTCCCTGCTTGTAGAATATTTTTTCTCACATTTTACTTCGAAAATTGTCGAAACCACCTCATAGATTGTTTTTCTCCAACACTCTGCACTTCTCTTTGCCTTCCTCCACTTGTTTTCGTTCCAATCCTTGTTCGAACCGAGATGTTGTCACGCTGTGGCAACTGGTTTCTCATAAGTACCCCTGCTACTGGACACTTCCTCTGTCCTGTTTTGCCGTTCGGATCGTGTACTTCCTCTTCCCACTCACACTTTTCTACTTCGCACAGGTTTTTGTTTATACACCAATTTCGATACTCTTTTTAGCCCACGCTTCCCCCCCTTCATTCTGCCGAGGTCGGCAGCTAGATGGCTTTTTTTATACCCGTACAGTATGGGAGATTATCGTCTTGTTACACTTTCCGACCCCACCGAATGTTCCTTCGTCCAGCCATTCGTAGTCCAAGGTTTTATGCCTTGTGTCTGTTTTCCCATAAATAGCATCACACCCCCATTTTTTGTCGACAACGTAATCCTAGTCGATCGGTTCTGGTCCAAACTTACGTCCATCTTCGCTCCACCAATACTCCCCACCGGTCTCAATGGCATGGGCTTTTTTCGAGTTTTTTTCAAAACAGGGACAATCTTCGTGCAACCAATCGATCTCTGCGACTCACCCGATTCACCCCTTTCCTTTCTGTAGCCCCTTGTCCCCCGTAGAAAGGGGATTTCCCCTTTTTTCTTTTATCCCCTCTTTGAAGGCGGTTTTTTCTGTACCGATTTTTGTCTATCAGATGTTTTCCTTTGAGCAACGTCTTCTAGCACTTGCCGCCCACCGCATAGGCGGGAATGACAAGGCATTATTTGAAGTTTTCCCCACCCGTTTATACGGATTCCCGCCTAAGCCCTTACACGAAGGCTGGACCATCACTCCATTACGTCCATTGGAGCCCTTCTCCGGACTTACGCGATTGTCACCCTTTCGCCTTTTTTTCCCCCTCTCCTGTTCCTTTACACGGGCCCACCTTTTTCAGGCGTTTTACTTTTTCCCAACGTTGGCGTACACCACTATATCTATAGCACTGCACGATTCCACCTCCTAACCCCCCATTTATTTTTTTTTCCTACCCTAGGATTGACGGCCTTGCTGCTTTCAACCGTCTACACATACGATGTCCCCAACACCCAGATTGACCCCACACACTTATGTGGACCCGGTTACACCTCCTCTACCGGCACTACGTGTTCGTTCCCCCCCCAAGTATTTCTTTTTCCACTTGCGCGCTCTTCCTGTACGCCAGCGCAGCTCCTTTTTATTTCCATTGCTTAGGTCGACCCCAAGGTCTGCTTGCAACAGAGTGCATCCCCCTAGGGTCCCCTTCGGGGAATGTCGCGTACCGTCGGTACCAGGCATTGCAACCCTCCTACCGCCATGCGACCTTTTGCTTGATATTTTGCGTCTATGTGTTTCACAATCGTTACACAGCGACTTCCCGTTGCAACAGGTCATACTCCTTTAACCTAGCCCTTGTCTTTCCGCCTTACGCGTACCTCCCATCCAAACAGCATCGAAATGCCCTCTCACCTGACATTTGCACAATTTCCCCCCCCCCCCTATATATGCATGTTCGGCCGGCATCTTCTTTGCAGACGGTTGACCCTCCAGCACATGCCTTTTCATTCTTCGGTAGAACTCGCCCCTGCACTTATGGGATGCCTCTGTTGCCGGTTCTGTGAAGGATCATGTTCAAAACGCCCCGATTCCCGCTGCTATTGCTGATTTCGGTTTATTTTTTACGGTTAACCCTGAACGCCTCGGCCTGGTCACCACTCTCCTACCGTACTGTTCTCCGCCACAATTATTATCCTCCTATCTTCTCTTGCTTTGATTTCTTTTAATCCGTCGTCATCCGTGTGTCACCTCTTCTCTAAATTGGGTAGACCTCCCCCTTTTCGCCCCCTTTTGAATCTATATTGAAGACCCCCATGTACCCCCCCCCCTTGATGCGAGGATTTATCGGTTGTTTGCCCCCTCCCCCTTCCCCCGGAAAGAGTAGCCGGTTGATACCTATGTCTGTTACTCCGCATCACATATACCCCGTCACTATCCATTTTTCCTGAAGCAAAGAGACTCGCCACCTAGTTCCTTTGAAACTCTTATGCCGCCTTTGAGACTACTGTTGTATCCGCCGTCCATTACATCTATTCCTCGGAGTGGTAATGTAGTCTGGTTTCTGCGTTCCGTCGTGCCCCTTACCGGACCACCACTGTCACACCCCTTTGGGGAAGTGAACCCTGGTCCTTTGAGAAAATTTCTCTCACAGGGACCCCCTGGTTCGTTACAAAGTTTGGCGATACGAGGTACCGGATTTTTGCGCTTGCTGCGACCCCGCTTTCTTGTTCGCCTGTCCACAATCTGCCAGGCACCTCCACTGCTCAAGTATTTTCTAGTCGTTACACCATGAATTTTCTTCGCCCTCCCCTAGCCCTAAAGAGGACCGTTCTCCTCCCCAACCATTTTTTTTGCCAGCGCAGGGATTCATTTTTCGTCCGCTTCCCTGAATTTCCTCCTGCCACGTCGTCCTCCTACCCCTTCTTTTGCTGCCCGAATTGAACCTCCTCCTCTTCTTGATTGTATCTTACCGAGCGAAAACTGTGTTATAAATCTGAATTCCCTTTTTTGAGGACCCCGGTTACTAGCTGGTGCGCGTTTTCCACGCTTTCCATGCATTCCCTTCTCTGACCTGACTACGACGTGACATACGTTCCCATGATCAGCGTTGATGAGTGTCTGACCTTAATTGCTAGCCCATCCTTCCGTCGGTACTCGAGACGTCAGTTCGCGGATCTCACTTTTCCGACCCCCTAGACCGTGATTTCCACTGTTCAGTCCACTCCTCCCTGATGGCGGACTACGCTCCACTCCTTTTCTCTTCTCTTATCTTCCCGTTCACTGAATTGATGGATACTGATCTTCCAACTAAGAAGGGTAAGGATCTGTTCTGACCGTCTCTTCCCTCACTGTTGTTTTTTCCAGGCAAACTTCGCCTTCTAGACGTCCCGTAGTTGCAGTTCCTTGTTCCCGTTTTTCCATTCCCTTCCCTCAACGCAGTAGTGCCCACTCCTTCCCCTTTTTATTCGTGAAGGCCGATGAATAGAATTTGCCTCACTAACTGACAGGATACCATTTCTTTAGCCTTCCGTTTGATTTTAGATACTTGGCCCTTCCACTTCTCCGGACTGGTTCCGTTAGAACGAACGTTTCCCTCCCTCTCCCCATCTCGGCTTGCTTTTGCAGCGCAGCATGTTGTTGGTGTCGTGTCCCTCTTTTTCTCTCTCTCAAGGCTTTTAGTCATAGCTCTGGTTTCTTACTTGGTTGCGCCGGATGTAGGCACTAGTTAGAGTTTTCTTGTCACATGCTGCCCTACGCCCCTGTTCCTCTTAACTAATCTGTGCACGAACCCCCTCTTGTTCGGTCTCGGTGTTGTGGGACTGATGACGTTTCCCCTCTGCCTTTGCAAGAAGTGACTGCCAATTTTGTGGTTTTCTGTCTATTTTGACGCATCTCACATCTCTGTTGCACCGAGGAATTACACCTCCCTTTTTTCTTTTTCCGCCCTTCCTTTTGTAAGTTCTTTCCCTTTGCCCAATTTTGGATTCACCTAGCCTGCCCTCCCAGGTCGCCGATCTGTTTTTGTCACCCATTTTCCCCCTTGTTGACACCCGCCTCCCTCGTGTTGTTTTGCACCGGGTGCTGCACATGCCCCTTCTCCCCCCTTCCGTTCCCCCTCCTCGACACAGGAAACGATTCCCCTCTGGCTTTCCCCCCCCTTTCCAATCTGCCTTCAGCTATGTCTAGACTGTAATCATTCACGTTATATCAGCACACCGCACCCCCCCCCCGCCTCTTTTCACAATTAAATTACCCATTGATCTATTTTCCCAATTATCTCTTGATCTTTTCATACTCCAACCTCCTCACCCTGATCGCCCATGAAAGTAAGTCCTCAGCAGTTGCTTTCTCCCCCTCCCCTTCTGACAAGTGTTTGTGGACAACCACCCCCCTCTTTCCTACCTTTCAGCTATTGGTCAAACGGCCTTCCATCCCCAACCATGGGACGCATACGTTAGCCCCCCCCCCCTTTTCTTATCTCAACTAGAATGTCCCCTTTCTTGCTTCTACCACAATCACCCCATCAGTGACTGTACTAACCTAATCGAGCTTTGTACTAGGAGGTGCCCAATGGAAACCACACCATTGTAGATTGTGTTGTTAGACACTT
>Ga0179593_1715231_pt1 | contig 14807 bp, 14 predicted proteins | sample CZODoug2_1_08_16_FD_185931 | JGI IMG/M metagenome (GOLD analysis project Ga0179593, IMG submission 185931) | Vadose zone soil fungal communities from Angelo Coast Range Reserve, California, USA - CZODoug2_1_08_16fungal (PacBio error correction) | ecosystem: Environmental > Terrestrial > Soil >... | reverse complement strand
ACCTCGGTGGCTTTTCTCCGGGTCAAAGCGGACCCTCTGGCCCCCAGGGGGCTTCCTCAGGTGCAAAAGGGCCCCCCTCAGGTTTCTCAACTCCCCCCCTTTCTTTTCTTAATCCTCTCTTTTTTTTCGGAGTTTGGGCTTTCTTCTTGTCTCGGGGGAGTTTCTTTCTTTTTCCAGGTAGGTCCGGAATATTCCTTTTCCTCTGTTCGCAATCCCCCGTTTCGTGCCGGCGTTTGTTTCTTGGAATTTCCCCCAATCTTCGCTCCATGGTTGCCCCTCTGGAAGTCTGGGGCAGGCTGAGAACAACCAAGCTTTTTGGCCTAAATGTGGCCTCCTTCTACCAGTGTTTTTTCATGATTCGGGACCCCTCGCCTTTTTTACCCCCCCTCCCGCGCCCTGTTTGGCCCCCCGTTGTCGATTTTCTTTTTTTTGGAAAGTGTCCCCCTCAGAGTTTAAGAAAATCCTTCCCCGTAGTTTAGCCAGTTGTCGGAAGCTTTTTTCCTCCAGATCCAATTTTTCTTCAGTCAATTGCCTTTCTCCCAGAGGCGCCCCCTTGAACATTCAAGACGGTATCTGGACAGGTTTTGGGACCGTTAGCTCCAAGTCTGTTTTTGGAACCACTCTTTTTTTCCTCATGGACCAGGGCATTGTCACCCAGAGTTCCCTTCCGGCATTTTCTTCACCCCTGAAGACGCTTCTCCCACGGGATGTCCGGAAGATTTCCTTTTTTCAAGGGGCCCTCCTCATTCATCTAGTTGACGCATTTTTCAATAAGTTTTTTTCCTAGAATGGCAGGCAGCGCAGGGGGGTTGTCTATAATCTCTTTCCTGAAGAAGTACCGTTTTTTCCCGTCGATCCAGCCTCCCTTCCCATTTGCGAGGGGGTCGTTTGTCGCATGTTTCCATATTTACTTTCACCCCCCCCTTCGTTTCCGTGAACCTATGCTTTTTCTTTCGGGCCCTCCAGCGAATAGGCTTCACAGAAACCGCTTTTTCCCTTTTAACCCCCTTCTTTTCTTGTTTTTCCCCCGCCAAAGCTTGAGTCAAAAAGTTTGTTAGTGAGGCTGGAATAATCGAGGGCAGACCGCGTTTTCCTCCCTTGCAAGGGAATTGCCTAAAAAACTTCCCCTCCCCCTGATGCCACCCCTTATTTCTCTGCGCTGGAGGCGGCCATTAAGTCGTCTCGGTTTTTCGCTTGCACTTTCCCTACGACGGTCCTTTTCCCCGAAGGGAATCCGCGCCCGAAATCGCCAGACATCTTTTCCGGGGAGTCACCGCAAGGGCGGGGGGCCCCTGATAACTCTCCTTTTTTCCCTTAACCGAAGTGACAAAAAAGGCTCTGGGCTAACCCACCCCAATTTCGCCACCCCGGGACCAAACCTTTCAATTGCTTTTAGCCATATGACAACACCCCCTCCGGGCCTTTCGTTCCCTTTTATTCTCGCTCTGTCTAACTGGCACCCTTCCAAAGACAAACTCAGAAACCCTTCCAAAAAAAGTCGTCCTAATCCTTGTGTTTTTTTCAAATCCACCGGAAATATCCCTTCTCTTTACCCCTCTGGCTTGTCTCAAAACTCTTCAAACCACTGTTTTTCCACACCCAAAATTCCCCCCCCTTCTTAGGCCACTTGTTCTCGCTTAATTGCTTGCTGCTTGCTTTCAATTTCTTTTGAAAGGCCTTGCCGCGGGGGTGCTCCGGCAGTGGGTTCTAACCCATTCCTCCAAAATCGGTTGCATGAATGTATTTCTCACCCAAAACTAAGGACCCCCAACTTGTCTCTTTCGGGCATCTTCTTGTAAGTTTGATCGAGGGATCTTTTCGTAGATATTTTCCATTCTCCTGCCGCCCCCGTTGTTAGTACCTTCATGCTTGTTCTTCCCCCCCCTAGGGGTCTTTGGCAATCCCCCGGCCCCTTTTCTTCTTTAGTTCTTCTGAATTCCCCTGTCTCATAGAAATATAACTTCACAAATTTGGGGGCCTCCTCTTTGGGAAGACTCAATATTAATTACCCTCTCCAAACCTCTTTCAAGTCTTCGTTGCATCTTTTCAACTTCTTTTTCTCTCCTTTGTCTTCATTTCGTCCTAATGCTCACGTTTTTCCTTGTTCAGGACGGCTTCCCAATTACAAGCTCAAAATTATCTGCCGTTTTGCTGATCTTCCCAAGCCCTTCCCTCGATCTTTTGCCGTCAAACCACCCCCACAAATGGTCTTCCTCAACTCTTGGACCCCTGCATCCCCAATCATTGAAGGGTTTTTTTCCCCCCTGCAGGGCACTCTTGTTTCAAGGCGCTCTCTGCTGCACGTTTTTGAGTTGAAGAGTCCTTCCCCTTCAAAAGGCGCCGCCCACAGGCTTGAGAAACTCCTCTTTGTTTTATCTTTTGGCGGGATAGGTCTTGGAGGCCCTATTTTCTTTTTCCCTGGGGCGCATTAGGACCATTCTCCATTTTCCGACGTGAACCCCTGGTGGCTTGGGTTGGGTGATTTTTCCCATCTATGGTTGGATTCGTGTTTGCCTTTCAGTCAAGTCCGATCCCCTTTACAACCCTTTGGCATATACCGTTCCGGCTCGTCCCTTACGGCTGGGGCAGGGATGGTTCCCCTGGGAAAAATGGTGATTTGAGGTAATCAAGGATGGGTTAAGACTTCGGTTTCATATTTCTTCTCTTTTTCGAACGGTTTTTTCACCCGGCAGAAGCTTCAATCTTCTTGAGGGTCCTGGCCCTCAGATTGCGGGTGGGCATGGCGGTGTTTTTCTGAGGCCATTTCTTTCCCTTTGAAGCTTGTTCCCAATTTTCATTTTTAATTTTACGAGAGGTCAGGAGATTAGGGAGTATTTTCTTTTCCCACTTTTTCCATTCCTCTGAGGGGGCCTTTCCACAGATTGGTCCTAGCTTTACGATCGGGCCTCTTGGACGTTCTTTTTTTTAGGGCTTCCGCTTCCCCTACTGATCGTCCCAAGTTGATGTGGCTTAACGTTTTTCAGAAAACACCTCCTGGGTTTGAACCCATATGTATCTTCCGGCTGGGTAGGTTTTCCCCAAGTTTTCTGGAAGGACCGGTTCTTTTTTGTTTGTGGTTTTTTTTTTTTTTTTTTTTTTTTTTTTCTTTTTTTTTTTGTTCCCCCCCCGGGCGGATGTGCCCCCGCGCTCTTTTTTGCAAACCATCCCCCTCTCTAGAAGCGGACTTTTTTCTCCCGCTGCCTGGGCATTCTCCCCTCGCCCAAGTCTTCGCTTTTCCCGAGTGCTTGGAACTCCTTTTTGCCTTTGGTGCTTTCCCTTCCTGGATCGTGAGGTTCCCCCCTCTCTTGTAAACCCCCCTTTTCTACTGCCCCCTTTTTTCCCCTCAAACCGCTCTTCGGATAAGGTCCTTCTGACCACTCCCACGCTCCTCCTTTCGCTGAACCACCTTTTCGCTCTTTCTGGTTGTACACTCATTCTAGACAGTTTTTTCCCACTGCTGAGACCTGCTGGGGGCAGATTTTTCTCTGTCGTACCGTTCCAATCTCCCTACGTTTTTGTTTTTGAAGATTTTCTCCTTCTTCCGAACATCTCGACTTCATTTCTGGTTCAATCTTCCCCCCCAAAATGATCTCTTCCCCACTTGTTGCCCCCCTCCTCCATCCGCCCCTCACCCTTTTTCCGCATCCCTCCCTTGTGAAAGGCGCTTTCCATCTATGATCTCCGTTTGAGCCTCCCCCCATTTCTTGAATTCCCTCTCCCCGGTTAATTCAAGATCTCCCTTTATTTTTTTTTAAAAGTAACTTTTTTATTTCTTTACTGTTAATAGAAATAGGACTTCCCGCAGCCAATGAAAACTTGAAGAAAACGAGATCTAAGAAGTTCCCTTATCTGTATACTTAGAGCGTTCTCCATATCACAGGTTTTTTTTCAGTTGCTCTGCGCGCAACTCTCCGATTTTTACTATCGGAGAAGTCCTCTGTAGCCCCCCGTGAACCCCGCTCAGGCTTCCTTTTTCCCACCCCCGCTCCGCCGGTGGCGACCCTCTTTCGACCCCGCGCTCTGGTGACCACCTTTTTTCGCTGAAACCCTAGACCCTTCTCTCCCTTCGCATCTCCCTTGCGCCCTCTAAACTTGTCTCTCCCCCAACCTCAGCCATCCCCGCGAAATCGCTCCCTTTTTGCTCCGCAAAACCCCTTTCACGATAGCCTTTCAGTTCCCCCCCATGTTCTCCCCCATTGGAGGACGCATCACCCTCTTGCCTCTTCGTTCGATCGATCTGACTTCTTCCGGTTGCTTTCACCTAGGCTCCTCCACGCCCTACCCTCCCCCGTGACTACAACCCCGATTCCCTCTCGGAGGCCTTCCCATCCCTTACTTCCGACAGGAAACCTTTGCCCCCCACAAGCACTGAGCCCGATATGCTCCTTCTTTGACGAGACTTTCTTCCAGGTTTTCCTCACCTTTTTTCCGGAAGTCCTCGGTGAATCACCTCAAGGATGTAATTCCGAATGCCACCTTCTTTTGAATCCCCTAGCTCCTTTGACGCACCCATGAGAAGCTTTTTTAATCGATAATTTTTCTCTCGTGGCATTGTTTTGATCCAAGGTGTCTAGGAATGAAAACACGTGAGGCCTCGCTTGAGCCCGGCCCCGCTATCGAGCCCACTCCTTCCCTTTTAGTGACCCTTCCCCCTTCGCTTGGTATGACCGAGGCGGACTCAAACGACGCTCCCCCAAGGCAAGGTGGTCTTTCCCCTCTTCCTCAGTGGAATTACCTAAAATCCCTCTTCGTCCCGGATTGACCACGCCATAATAGTGTGACCTTTATCCCAAAGCTTCAAACCGAGGCCCCCTCGGAGCCCTCTTTCACGACTCTCCCCCGCAGATTATACCATCACTTTGGGGTCAGCCCAAACAACCCCCTTTTTGTGATAACCCGTGCCTTCCCTCCGAGTGCTTTTCGCAGCCAACCCCGGCCTCACCGGCTGCCGGCAAGGTCTCCAAGCCGACCAATTCTAATCGATCACCCCTTCTCTCCTACTCTCTGGTTTTTCGATTGGGCGCCCCTTCCTTGTTTTATTTCTTCTTCAGTCGGTCCCTTCGATAGGCTTATTTCCGGAGATTTCGACGCCAAGTTGTAGTCGTTGTCACACCAATTCTTTTTCGATACGGTTGTCCCTGAAGGAAATTTTCTGGCTTGTTCCCCACTTTTTTTTTCTGGCCTAAATGTCTCTATTTTTTTAAGTGCCTTGAAGGTATCCCCTATTTTTTTTTCCCTCCTAGGCCCCCCCCTATCTCCTCTTCGAGAGAGAATTCCGTGACGAAAGAGCCGTCTCCTTGCTTCGGTTTTTCGAATATGGGTGAAGCCGTTTAGGACCCCCCTAGAGTATTTTTTTTTCCAGCGTTAGCCGTAAGTTTTGGCGGCCCTTCGCTCGACTTCTCGGAGGCAATATGACGCCCGTCATAAATCTCTTTGAATCAGTTTCTTAAATAACGATTGAAAGGAATCGCAGATTCCTTTACTAGATAATAGCCACTCCGGAGTATTTTCTTAATACTTATTCAGAGTCTTCCCCCTTTGAATTATCATATCTCTCTGTTACTACTCTCTTTGTTGTCCCTCCTCTTCAATCCCCCACAAAAGTTTTCGGGCGCCCCTGTAACGGAGCTTCCTTCCCCTCCGTAAGTCTATTCTTTTTCCTTCAGCCCTGCCTAGTGAGAAGCCGTTCTTTTTTTCGTATTCTATGGATGGGCAACCGCCCCCTCCATTCCAATAGAGTCCACGGCGCAGGTTTCAAGTAGATCATTCAGGAAGGACGCCCCCCCTCCTTACTCTTTTTCCCAGGTTTCTTACGCTTGCTTGAGGGCCTATCCCTTCTGAAACTAAATCTTGATCCCCCTGAGCACCATCTTCGCTGGCCCATTTCTCCGACCCAGGGGATCTTTTAACTTTTTCGTCAAATTCGCCGCCCGACCGCTTTCCTTTGGACAATGGAAATTCCTTGACTTCCCCTTTTCCCCCAAAAACATTCATCTCTCCCTCGGCACCGCAAAAAACCTTTTCCTTTGCGGAAATGAATCCTAGAGTCCCCCCTCCCCTTCCCGATTTGTGGATTTCGAATCCCCCCCAAAGAGCTCCCCACTTTCCCCCCATCCGGTTCACTCTCTTCCGACTTGTGCTCCACTCTTTTTTCCAACAAGCCCCGACCCCCCTATAGGGGCCTCCTCACAGAGTGGGGCGATCTATTGTGGTGCTCATTCTCCCCTCATCCCCGTATGCTTGATTCCCCCAAGCCGCGTGCAAGCGCTTTCAGGATTTCTGATTCCCTTTCTGTAAAACACAAAACACGTGTTTTTTTTTTGTTGGGCCTATGTGAGATGAGCGAGTTATTTTTCCTTCCAGTTCCCTTCCTTCGATTGAACCCCCTGTTGAATTTTCCTTCTCGGGACCCCCACCCCCCTAGGATGGAGTTGTTGCCTCAGTTTTTTTTTGATTGCTTTTCCCAACACGCTGAGTCGAATACTCGCCCAAAGTCGTTTTTTTAGACGTAAAGCGTGGTTCCCTTTCTATTCCTCGATTTCACGACCTTCCTAGGCAAGTAGCTTCGTCTTCGCCCGCTCATGGTTTTAATGGTGCCCCTTGGTCTTTCCCCCCAATACCGCGATCCCCCAAGGCGAAATGATAGAAATACGCCTTCTTGCCCCCTTTCCGTAGACCCTTCGTACCTCTCTTTCCCTTCTCAAGGCCGATCCTCTCATTAATCCTGGACCTAGAATTCTGACCCCTGGCCTGGCGGTTTGCGAGAAACTGTGGACAGGCCGCTTCCAAGTTACATTCTTTCGGTTTTTCTATTTCCGGGAGGGTCTCCGGTCTCATGCTCAACCCGAGTCTCCTGGACCGGGGTGTGTGATTCACCGCCATTTGATTTTGTCTTTTCTCGTAACCTAAAGGGTATGTCCAATTACCTTTGTCGTACATTAGCCAGGACTTCCCGCAGCCTTTGCAAGGCCCGGACTCGTTTTTCTCCTCTTACGGCGTCATCAGTTTCCTTTTTTGACTCATTGGTTCAAATTTTTTTGCCATAGGTGAGCTTTCCTTTTTCGCGCTAGGGTAATGGGGTTTGTAATGAGAATGATCCCTTAGAGTTTTTCCAGGTCGGCTCTTTTTCTAGTATGGGTATCTCCCCCCCTGTTCAAGGCCTCCACATGAGCGGCGATGGGGAAGGTTGTTTCTCGGGGTCGCGAGTTTCCTCGGTAGCCCCCCTTTTTCTGTGTCTACTTCTCTCCGAATGCTCCTCCGAAGAGTTTTGGTCCTTTCTCCCCGCTTCTTTAGGCGCGACTGCAACTGAAGGCGTCCCTCCATGCGAGGGTCGGCACCGAATTTTTTTTTCCGACCCCCCATCGGAGAAGAGAGAAGCTATTCGATCTCGTATGGTCTGGGCATGACGTCTTCCTTCCGATGGCGTTCAAAGTCCGGTCTCCCCTGACCTCTTTCTTTTTTTCGCCGGCTTTTTGATGGCTGACCCCCCCCTTTAAGTTCATTGGGATGGACCCTCCTCTCGATAAGCCCCTTCTCAAATCAGCATTGACAGTTGGCCCTGGCTTTTTCGGATTTTCCTCTCTTGGGCAGGTCTTGTAGGTTCCCGTTTTCTCCAACTTATCCGCTTCCTGATCAGTGCCCTTCTGAGAAATTTTGGTCAAGTTCCTTCAAAGTACGCTCCACTATAGTTTCCTCCTTTTGTGGTGAGAGAGCTTGTGACTCCTAGTCCCCCCCTTCGAATCCCCCAGATTTTCCTCATTTCAATGATTTTGTCAATTTTTTTTTGCCCAAAGACATCCCTGCCCTCTATGAAAGATCCACCTCAGCCCCGTTCCTCCCTTAACGGCTGGGTCCAGGAGACCTCCGTTCCCTTTTTTTCCCTTTTGAATGATGACTCAATAAGTTGAACCGCGTTGCACCCTAAAGATCCTGAAGGTGCTTGTCAAAAGCCCTTAACTTGACCCGTACTCTTCCCCTATTCTATTTAGGAAAGAAGTTATCCCTCTCCAATTCACTAGATTCGAAATTCCTTCCCTGGATCTTGTATTCCTGAGAGTTTTCCCTCCCCCTTTGTCCTTTCTAAGATTGCGAGACGACCCAGAGGAAGATCTATACCCCATTAGCGTTGGACAACGTACCCCTTTGCAGGACAGTCATACCCCCTTCCGTCCCCTCCTTTTTTCCAGATGTCATCGTCCCAAAGAGATCCCGCTTGGTTTCGATCATTCGCATGTGAGCCCTTGAAAAACTATCCCTCCCCTTCCCCCGATAGTAGCACTGAAATGAATGGCTCCCCTTGCATATCCTTCCACCAAAGCAACCGAAATCCCCGAGAGTCCTTCTCCCCTTTCAACATATCTCCCGTAGAGTGCTGGACCACCGACCATGCCTTTTTTTTTTTTCCGAACTTTTTTTTCCTGCAGAACCCCCTTACGGTAATGACCCTCGTCTTTCCTGCGCTATCGGCTACCCCAGACCCCCGGTCCCTTTGCATAAGTCGCGTCTTCGAACCCTACCCTCCGAAAAAGCGCTGCCCACACCCCCCCTTTTAAGTCGGATGAGCTAAGATTGAGTCCGATCTCCGCATCCTGGAAGGCCCCCCCCCTCTTCCCCCTAAGGTCGCTGAATTTTTCGAATTAGTGATCCAGCCTCTTCCAGCAACCCCTGCAGGCCCTCATGGTCCCTAATCTTCATGTAATGATAGGAAGTTCATCTTTCCCCGGCTTTATTTGCGCAACGAATGGCTTGAGTAGCGCTCATCTCTCGTTGTGACCTAGCCGTGGAATCCCCTTTTTCCCCCCCCCAATTGCATGGAAAACCATCCAAAAAAACTTTTCAGTTACGGACCCTTCCCCCTGCGCTATGTAAGATCCCCCCTCCCTATTCCGTTACCCGTCTTTGCTTATGAAGATTCTTGATCACTCCCCTGTACTGCGGCCCTCGACTCCGTTCCTTTTCCTTGCATAATCGCCTCCAAATACCCTCTGCCGTTTTTTTTGATCAACCCGCAATAATGTGTGCATCTCTTTAGACCCTTCGGCCCTGAAGATTTTTGAATGCGACCCTATTTTTTTTCTCGAGACAGCCACCCAATCCCTTCTTCCTGGTTCGCCTGTGATAATCTCAGTGAATGACCCTCCGTCTATTCTTCTTTGCGAAGACAAGCCTCTGCCCGCGCCTTTCAGGTCCCATTTCAAGAAAATAAATTATAACCCGGATCCCCCAATTCCTTATTTAGTCTTTCCCAGACTTCCTTGATCCTTACCGGAATCAAAGTCGGTACCCGGCTTCCCCTGTTATTTATTGGTTCTCCAGTTGCTTTTTTTGCCTGGGCCTTTGATAACCTCTGTTACCCCCGTCTCCGACGTGGTCTTAAGGGTCCCCCTTACTTTCTTCTCCAAGCATTCCAGGTTTTGTTGCATGGATCACTTTGTTTCGAGATTGTTTTCAGTTAAGTTTTTTTTCCGATTTTCCCCTCACTGGCGCCTTGGATTTCGGCGACCCTTGCTAGCTCATCCCTTCTGGTGACCCCCGCGCCTTTTCCCCGTGCCCTTTTTGTCCTCTTTTTCTTATCCAATTCCGTTAAGGGCACTTTACTTTCAGCGGCGATTCTTTTAACTTTTTAGTTCATGGCGGCCTGTACTTTCGAGAAGCGGTATTCTTCACTGACTGTTCATGAAGAACTTGGTTCCCTCCCTTTTCGTTTCCCCCCAGAGCCCCGTTCTTGAAAGCTTCGCCCGTTTTTCGTCCTTTATCATCTTAAAAGGGCGTTCATCAGGTCTTTCATCCGGTTTTCCTCCTAGCCCTCTTTTGTCCATTAAGTATATCTCGTTTCCTCCCCGTTTGTTTTAGAGATCTTCTCCATGCAGCCAACCGTGCTGTTCATTGTCCTCCCCGGATTTTGAAATTCCTGGCTGAGACTCTCGCTGCCAGCGCCTAAAGTATTGGACTAGGATTTTCTGGGGCACTCCTCAGTCCCCACAAGCGTTCTGTCCCCCCATAGATTCGCCGAGACTTAGTCGCGCGTTTCGCCCCCCCACCCCCCACCAAAAATTTCTCACTTCTCGACCGCTCCCCCTTTGCAAGGTTCTAGTTCCCTTTAGAGCGCTGTCTCATCAGTACCCCCCCCCCCTTAGAAAAGAAGGGAATTTCCTCAGCCGCGCTTTGTACCCATCTTGACCCTCTTGAAACCATGAACGAAAGAGAAACGTGATCTTTTTAGCTCAGGAACCCGAGACTTAGAACTTCCACCTTCCCAAAAAACCGGTTTCATCTTTAACCCCTAGGCCCTGCAAACACCCTGGGCCACTGCTGTTCGCTCCCAGCAGGCGCTCCCCTCTTCATGACTCTCCTTTTGGATCAAGTCCCCCGCCCATCCAAACCCTCCCCTCCTCTCTACCCAGCCTATTCTTTTTTTTCACAGATTTTTAATCCTTCATGACCCCCTTTTTTAACTCAACCCCCCCCCAAATCCCACATCTCTTTCAGGGGGATCGCTTTCTGATGCTGGTTATACAATTGCCGGCAGTTTTTGGCCTCCGCTTTGCTTCTGGTTTTTCCCCCGCCTCTTTCGGGGTTGGAAACTGCATTATAAAAACTGGATACAAAAAGGTGTTCTTTTTTCCTATTTTGAGATGATCGAGCGGCGGCTTTCCCCCTCAGGACGCAGCATTTCCCTTTTTTCCAAAGAAAGTGGGGGGGAGAGCACCCTCTCCCTCTCCCCTTTTTTTGATAGAGGTCACCCCCTGATGCGGTTCCGACACTTTTAGCCGGCATCTTTTTCCCATGTCATTCAAATTTTTTCTAGCACTTAGATTTCTCAGGAACGTTTTTTTTTTCCCCCGCAGTCCCCCTGTTTTTTCCCACACAGCGGAACTGGGCCCCGTCCCCTGATTTAGTGGCTTTCCCCCGATAGACGCACCCTCTTCCCATTTAGTGGTCCCCGCTAAATGCTTCCTTGGTTCCGGGGTGGGAGAGGACCTTGGAGGGGAAGTACTCCCGCGATGACCAATGAGCAGAAGCTTAAGGCGATCTGATTTCGAACATGGCTTGAAGAAAGAATTTTCTCGATGTGGTTTAAAAGCTCTCCAATTCCCGTATTCCCCTCAGGGGCCTCTTACCTTAATTGAATCTTGGGAAGAAAATTGTCCTAGTTGGAGTTCAGGATTTGTTTATGCAAATGGAAGCCTGAGAGTAACAGACTACCCTATAGGTGCTCCTCTTTACCTGCCTTTGGAAGGTCTTCGGAGCTCGTGTCCAGGTCATCGGAACCTTATAATCCGACGGAAATGTTTAGAGGGGGGGTGGCACGACCTGGCGGTTCTATCGTTCCCACCTCCTTTTCGGAGCACTGACCAATGTCTGGCGGAAGAGCCCCGGATCTCTCCCGACTTTCCCCTTATCCATTCGTTTTTCCTGGGAGACCAGCTTAGGCTTTCCCATCAGTTGCGCTTTTTCCAAGGGGCAACGAGACGGCGATGTCCCCTAGTATTTCCCCCTTCGCGATTTTTTTCGTTCCCCTGGCTTTTTTTCATGAGAATTCATCAGAGGGAGCATCATTTCTGCGACGATCGTCGTGATTTTTTTATCCCCTCAGGTCATTTAGGCTATTGCTTACAAAGCTGTGTGTTCGCGGGGGCGACACATCGGTCGCACTTCCTTTTCTTTTTTTTTTGTGTTTTCTTCCCCCCCCTCTCAGCCGAATCCTTTTTTTGAACTTTCCCTATCCTTGGTGCTCGGAAGGCGGTCTGCGTTTCGCGCAAGCGAGCACCTTCTCCGGCACCTGCGATCTTTTTCGGAACACGAGCTTCCTCCAAGCGCCTTCGTACTCCCTCCCCTCTCGCTCGAGATGGGACGGCCTGGCATTTATTCTTGCGATCTGCTGTCTTTCCCTTTCAAAGTCGCGCTCCCTTTTTGAACGCCGGGGTGTCACCGGGCAGGATCGTTTCTTTTTCCCCCCCCCCGCATTTTTTTCTGGCTAAGAGAAGGATTCTTTCCGAGTCTCCCTATCTCTCTGATCAATCGCCCCTGAAACAAGGACACGCTTTTTAGGGCGTCTCGTTCCCCCCCCGGTCCCTTTCGAGTGGTTTTTCATCCCCCTTCCTCGCCGTATCCCCCCTATTAGTGTGTTGCGAGAAAGAGGGGTTTTCCCCGTCGCCGATGTTAGTACCTTTCCCGCTCACAACAAATCCCTTCCCTTTGTTGTGTTCGGACCTTACACCCACAAGCTTTCCCCCCCTCATCTTTCCTTTAAAAGAATCATCGAGAGAGTAGAGTGTCCCCATGGTCAATGAACGCCTATCTTGTGGTCAGGTAAACTTTTTTTGAAAGTCCGACTGATAAGTATTATCCTTGATTCTTCGTTGAGGTTACCATCATTGTCCTTCCTCAAGTTTTGACACCCTCATTGCGGTGACGCGAACCTCCCTGAGGTTAAAATCCCCTTGATCGCAGACTTGAAGTCCTCGAAAGAGGATCCTCCGCCACGCAAACATTCTCCCATCGACCTATTATCGCTTTTGTATGTTTGCACTTTTTCTGAGCTTTTCCGACCAGCCGCCGGGGATCCGCTTTTCTAGAACAGGATCTACTATCGGCAATCCAAATTCTTCTTTGTTTTAGTCGACGACCTTTTAACGCGCCGGCCCACCCGAACAGAAGGTGGCGCCCGATGTACTTTCTTGACCCCAAAACTCCCCCCATTCCGCCTTTTCCCCACGTGAATTCCTTCGAAAATATAAGCCGTATTTTCGAATGAATGGCGCCCTCTTCCCCTTTTATCATTCTAATTACCCCTCCCCCGGCCCCGGCAATTTCGCGCCTCCCCCTCGGGCCTCTTTTCCCCTCCCGTCAAAAAGCTCCCCCTGATGCGAACGCCTTATCTTTCTCGCTGTCTATCTTTTTTCTCCCTAAATTCCCTCCCCGGGGTAAGTTTCCCTCCCGGACTTTGCTTGCACCCCTACCCCCGTGCCCATCACCCCCTTTCACCATTTTTCCGTAGGAATTCTCTGAGTGCGCAGAAAGGAAAATTCAGACGGAACTCCCAGACCCCGACTTGCGTCGGAACTTTTGATCCCAGGGCTCTCAACCCACCTCCTCCGGAAGGCCGCCCCCTTCGCAGGTTTCCACATCCCCAGATGTTTTCCGTTTTGCTTCCCTTCTCTCTTTTCTCTCGAGCACCAAATCGATGGCTGGTTTCTCTGATCATTATCTTTTCGTTGTTGGGATTCCGTATCCAAGCCAATTGAAGCACACAACGTCAAAAAAGTGATCAGGTATTGGAGACCGGACCCTTTCTCCCACGATTTTGTGACCAGTTAGCTTTGTCTAAGGGAGTGCCTCCCGACGGGACGGCGGCATGAGAACTCTTCTTTTCCTCCTTGGAATCCCTGCATCCACATAATTTTCTGAACTGATGCAACCACGCCACTCGTGTGACTAGAGCCAAGGCAGCCCTTTCTTGCCCCTCTTCTCAGCATGAAACCGCCGCGAAGCTCTTTTCTGCGAAACATAGTTCCGATCACCCCTTTGGGGTTTTTCACTGTATCTTTTCGACCCCCCTTCCTTGAAGCGGGCTTTTTTTGAGCCGTTAGCGGCGTCGGGCGCAACAAGTTTAAGGCGAGCCCAGAAACAGTCGAATCATCCCCCCCTCTGGATGGTCGGCATAGTTTGGGGGTGTCTTGCTTGCTTAGAGTTCCCCTGAGGCCTTTACAATGTTCAATTGCGCTCTTCGCTTTTGTAAGGCTTTAGAAAGACTTGTTCGGGCGATTTGGCCCCTTGCTCCACCCGAGGACCCGTCGACAGGGGTGAACGCGTTCAAGAGGTTCATGGCTACAAGGCAGGTGGTTTTGTTTTTTTCCGAAGCCCCTTGTGTCTCTCTGATCCTGGCAGGATGTTATTTTTCCCCGCCCTGCGTGACGGCGATTTCGGGAGCCTTTTTTTTTCTAGCGAGACCAGGCTTTTTCCGACCTCTCCTCCTGTAAAAGTCCTGCGAAGTGAAGCGACCCCCAATTTGAATCTATCATCCTTGCCCTTTGCGTTCGCTCCTTTGAAACCTGGTCGAGGAAGGTCAGTTTGTTTCCCTTGCGCGCTCGCGCCTCCCGCCCGTTAATGATCATACAACGCTTCGGGAATCGGGCTGGCCTTTCAACCGAAACCTCTTTTGAAAGAAAGATTATTCCCTCTTGGCTTTAGAAGAGAAATCCGATAGGACTCAGCAGTCTCTACATTTCCGTTCGAGCCCTCTGGAGGCATTTTTTTATCGATATCCTTCTTCCTTTTCATCCTCTTTTTGTGATGAGCCGCTCCTCGCGCCCTTCCAGAATAAACGCTGGATCGTGCGCATTTCTCAAGGTTGGATGTATGCCTTTTTTTGTCCCCTGCGATAAGGAATATATGGGATCTCTCTTCGACTTCCATCTCTTTTTATGCCAGACCAGTTTTCCCGGCCTTCCCCCTTTAACGCAAATCTTGAGTCCCACCTCTCGTTGGATGACTTTGATGAAAGGCTCTCTCTGCTTCGAAGAGATCCCCCCTCTCAAGGAAGGCTTCCAACCATTTTCCGCTAACCCCTCGTTCACCGGAGCGCCGTCTGCGCCGAGGGTGAACTTGAACGTACATGGTCTCTGGCTCACCATCTTCTCCCGAAGGGCCCGGTGGACCCACTGCGGCGCTTCCGCCCTGGTTCCTGCGACAACATTTTTTCGACACGCCCTTTTCGCCAGTCGCGGGGGCCCTGTTGTTTCACGGACCTACCCATCCTTGACTTTCCAAAAAAACGTTATAATCTCCACCCAATTCGGCTTCAA
>Ga0179593_1619659_pt1 | contig 14807 bp, 17 predicted proteins | sample CZODoug2_1_08_16_FD_185931 | JGI IMG/M metagenome (GOLD analysis project Ga0179593, IMG submission 185931) | Vadose zone soil fungal communities from Angelo Coast Range Reserve, California, USA - CZODoug2_1_08_16fungal (PacBio error correction) | ecosystem: Environmental > Terrestrial > Soil >... | reverse complement strand
TAGATGAGAGGAAAGTCTTTTCGCCGGCGGGCGACGCCGAACGCCGTACCCCGGATGCTGGAAGTTTTTTTTTTGTGGAGCCTGCCGATCCCTTTTTTTTTCCGAGATGATGAGTTATTCCCCCCAGCGCCTTCCCTCCCCTCACAGAGCCTTTGAGAAGAGATAGAAGCTGCCTCATTCGAAGCTGTAGCCGCCCCCCGGTCCTCAGTGACGGTCGGTATTCGCCACTCCTTTCACGAAGTGGTCATCTCATTGCGTGTCCGGAACAGATCCTTCCTTTTACGCCTTTATTTGTAGGCGCCGGGCGATGCGAGTTGCACGACGTTCAGCCCGTCCCCCGACCCCTTTCTCCAGACGACGACGTTAGCGCCCGGTAAAGTGACGTCCATCCCTTCAGCTGCCGGTGGTCCTGCATCTTCACTTGCGTCAGGGGTTTGTTCTTCTCTTGGAGAAGTTCTCTAGCCGGCTTCCTGCTTTCCCATTTCTCCCAGCCCGGTAGTGGGGAATCTTCTTGCTTTTCAGCGGGCACCTTGCCCCCCTTCTTTTGCGCGGATCGCCCTTTTTTTTTTTCTGCTGTGCTACACGACTTGCCTCTCGACCCTTTTTGCTTGTAAAAGAGCTCTCACGGATGGGACTTGACGCGGCGCACACCCTTTTTTTTTCTTGACCCTCCCTGACCAATCGTGACTTCTTTTTCGGGGAAACAGCGGCCCCGGAGTCTTTCCCATTTTCCCGTCCGCCCCTCTCTCCTTTCTTTCTCGACGACATCGAAGGCTTGTGGTCCTCGCTTCGAGTCCCGACACTTTGCAACGCACCCCGCAGCGCGAGTTTTAGCCTAGCTACCAGCGCTTTTTTCCCGTTCTGGTTTTTTTTTTTTCTCCCGATGCTTCTTTTCCCCCCTGGAGCTTTTTCCCGCTGCGTGGTTGGTATACTGCCTATCTCCGTTTTTTTTTTCGCAACGACTTCCTGTTTGAAACCCTCTACGCTTCATGGTTGGTGTTCTCTCAATCATCACGATTTTGCTCTCGAAACGATGTTTCCCGCCGGATTCGCGCTGCCTTTCCTTTTTTCCAACTGCAAAGTAGGCACCGTTAGGGGTGGTAGCGTTGACTTGCCCTCCCTTTGTCTCCTTTGACGGCGTACACGGGACGGCCGGAAGCACGGGCGCGACCGCCCAGCTTTTTTGGAGTTTCCTTTTTCACCTCCCCGGCGCCGTGGTCGCTTTCGCGTTCAGGTGGCGCGACCTTGCGTCTTTCCTTGGTTTTCGTCCTCCGGCCGCTTGAAAAATGCCGTCAAGCGTCGCCAACGTTTTCCCTCCTACCCCGAGCTCAAGAACATCCTTTCCAACTGGTTTTTTCAAGTCTTCAACTTTTTTCGCTTATGCTTGCAAGCGCGAGAAGACCGCCCTGCGGTCACCGCGTTTCCTCGTTCTCACGGGCACACCCACGGTTGATCTTTCCTTAATATCAACAAGGACCTCTTTTTTTTTTTCCCCCCTTTCCTTCGCGCCGGCGTTTTTGTGGAACGCAGCGGGATCCAACACGGCCCCTCCTGGAAGACGGCAGACCTCCTATGCGCAGGGTTCGGCCTTTTTTAAAGACTTAGAACTCCGAACCTTTTTTCCACCTCCCCCCCGTCCGGCTGAACGCCGGAAGCGAAGCCAATTTTGCAGCTCTAAATACTCACGTTTCCCCGCTTCCCCCAACCGCTCCCTGGCCTCAACAGAGTGGGTCCTGAACCTGAGCACCCCCCCCTTTTCATCTTTTCAGCAGGCGTTTACCAGGGCGCCTCCATGTTCGAGCGCAAGCATGTGCGCTCGTACCCCCCCCAAAATCCTTCCTTCACGCCTTGCAGCCTATACGCGCTCACGTCATTTAAGCGCCGCCGCTTAGACGACATTTTTTCGCTTTTTTCCCGGTCTTTTCTTCTTTGACGGCGGGAGTGAAGCAGACCATAATGACGATTCGCTTCCTTTTCCCTCTCTTAACCCTCGGACTGATCACAGCTCCCCTCCTCCCGGGCTGCGTAACTAAGGCACGCACGATCTGACAGACGCCGCCCCCCCCCCCCCACCCACTCCGCACTGCGAGGGTTTCTTTTTTCTCCCGCCTCAACAGGGAGAAGACCTTTTCCATCACAGGTCTCCTTTTTTAGGTTCGTCGGTGTGGAGCCTTTTCTCCCCCCTTCTTTTCCCCCTTTTTTTCCCCTTTTTTCCCCCTTTTTTTTTTTTTCTTCCCCTGTTTCTCGTATCACGGCAGTATGGAAGCTTGATTACAATTCGGGTCGGTTTTCCCCCGATTTTTCCGGACATTGAAGACGTCCTACCTTTTTTTCCCCCCTTTTGACCTTCCCGTTTTGTGTACCACCTCTCACCCGTCTTCTCCCTGCCCTTCGGTTATTCGTTTTCCCTCCTTCTTCGCGATGATCCTGTCATCTTTCCTCCGCGGGCGTGCATCGCCAGCATTTTTAAGTTTATGCGACCCTACGTCGTTACCGCTTGTCTTTTATTTTCTTGATGACCTTTCGGCCTTTTGACGCGAGCCCATTTTCTCTCGGCACACCAGTGTGCCCTTGTCGTTTTCTGAATTTCTCACGTTCTCGCGCAGGGACTTTTCCTCCCACCCTCTTTTTTTTTTTCCTCGTTTTCCCTTTTTCATTTTTTTAGAAGTGGATTTCTTTAGATGCTCTAGGTCCCCTAATAAAGGCCATGAGCCCTTTGCGCCGCGCCATGACTACCGTTCCCGTGTTCTTAGCACCCCCACGTTTTCCCCGCTTCCCCCCCTTGTCCTCCCAGAACTCCTAATAGCACGCCATTTTTTGTTTCCCTATTTTTTCCCTGCCACACCAACGGCCACCGAATTTTAGACTCTGATGGTCCTTTCCTTCTGGGAATAGTTTCCCCCTAGCAGTTTTTTTTTCCTTGCTTATGACTCTCCTTCGCTGAAGTAGTTCCCGAAAGAGGCGTTCCCCCTTTCCGCACAATCGCCTTTAGTTTTTCGACTCCCCTATTATTCTTTTTACTAATCCCCATCCCGTCTCTTTTGTGTTTGTTCCCGAGCTAGTGCACTCTCTGCGCCTCACCGCGGAAACACGTTGTTTTTTTGCGGCTTTATTTAATCCCATTTCCCGGTCACACCGACAGCAGCTCACACTGCAACAAGATTGTCCTTTTGTGATTTCGCCACCCAGTAATCCTTTTTGTTAGTGCAAGCGTCTTTATCTCTGTTTTTTCGATCGTCTGATTCTTGTTCCCGCCCCCGGAGCGTATGGCGAAAGGTAGCCCCTCCTTCGATCTTTCCACTCTCTCCCGAGCCTTTCCGCGCAATGATTCCTTTTTAGATTGGGATGTACATCTGTTTTCTTATTTAGCACCCCCGGCGTTTTTTCCCCTTTACCCTAATTATCACTATGCTCCTTTTTTCCCCTTTCCTCTATAAGGGGGTATGAGGCACCTTTCCCCTTGATGGGCCCTAGATCCCTTCCCACCGCTTTACCTTTTTTGCTCGTCGCTAGACGAGTCGTTAAGATTTTTTAATCACCTTGTTTTTTTGTACTGTCTCTGACTTTCTTACCCGCGCCCTCCTCCCTTCTTTGACCGCTTGCCGTTTTTTTTTATTAGTCCCCCCCCCCCCCTCCTTCGATTCTTTTGAACAATAGACTTTTGCCTCACAAGGCGAGCCCGAGATTCTCCCTTTCTTCTTTTGTGGGCGACAGGTTTGCACCTCGAGGTCTTTCTTTTTCTTCTTCTCTTCCTTCTATACCCCTTCTTGGTTCCCCTCCTTTCTACCGCATCCGTGGAGGATCCGTCTCATGCCCCTTGCCCTGCTACGTTTCCTCTGCCCCGCGCGCCACCCTAAAGAAAATCTCCGACCACCTGGATATCTTAGCCGAGTTTTTTCGAGGCTTCCCCTCCCCAATAGGCTGAGTGTTCTCCACCGGGGTCGACATTTTTGTATTCTCTCGTCTAGTTCGCCGGAGCTGGGCGCGAACCTCTTGGAGTGAGGTGCCCTGCCGACGCGTCGTTTTGCCTTTTTCGTTTTTCGCCTGAAGGAGTTCCCAGTTAAAAATTGGTGACTGGCGAGGAGGATATTTTCCTACGCCCATTTTTGCGGCGACCTTAATGACTTTGAAGCCAGCCTTTTCCCTCACCCCTTTGAGCCCTTTGACCCCCCTGAACTCAGTGTTGGTGGTACACGTTTTTTCCTTAACCCTGAGGTAGCAGACCCATTTTCCTGAGAGGGTTCTGTCTTTTTTCTTTTTCCCCCATTTGATCCCCCTGCATATTTTTCCTGTACCCCCTGGAGATTTTTTTTTCAGATAGGTTAAGGTCATTCCCCTTTTTTCGCGATTTTTCCTTTTTTCGGCGGTTGCCGGTGTGAACTTTTGTAATTTAGGATTCACCCAGTGAGTCAACTCTGGTTTTCTTCTAAGCTGCCCTTGCTTTAAAGACTTTCGTAAAAGGTTCCCTTCCTTTTTTTTCCCTCAGTTTTTACGAATCCGACCATTTTTCCCCGGCCTTTTTTTAATTCTTCCCTTTTTTCTCTCTTGCCAGATTCCCGGGCGCATGATGCCACCGCTTGGGATAGACTCTCACAATACGTTGCATGCCGCCCAATTTTACAGTCGCCCTTTTTGAGGTTATTTAGGCCTTCTCCGGTAATTGTTGTGTGTCCTTTTTAAGAAGCTCAGAAAAGTTTGTTTTTTTTTTTTCTTTTCCCCGATGTTATCGTTAATGAGTTACCCCCCTTCCCCCCTCCACCCCCCCCCTCGGCCATCCGGTGTATTATTCTATTGAATCCGAGACTTTTTTTTCCACCCTCCGCCCGGTTTTTGGTAGTCCTATCTCTTTTAAGAACGGGGTGCTTCCTTGTTTGTCTTCCATTTTGGTTCTCCTTTTTTTCCTTGATCTTTCTTGTTTCCTTCCCCTACGCATGGTCTTCCAGGCACCTCCCGCCCGAATACCCCCCCTTGTCTCCTTTCGTGCTTAGGCTCCAACATACAGAGCGCCCCTGTTTTTTTCCCCTTTTTTTCCTTCTTTCTTGTCTGCTCTGATTAGCCCCCTTCCCCAGTTTAGAGCCAAGTGATGACGGTCGTCCACCTTTGATGGATCCGAGAGCGCGCCGCCTTCCCTACATTATACCACTCAGGCCTACGCCCCCCCATCCCCATTCCCCCATCGTGAATCAGTGATTTTGAACCCTTGACCCCCCGTGATTGAGTCATCGTGCTGCCCCAGGTTGATGTGGTTCCCGCCTCCTGCCACAGCGTGCCAACGTGAGACGGCAGCTTGGTGTTTTTAAACCCTTTTGGCTCGTTGTTCCTGCCCCCAGTTGTTTGAGGCCTCGGACACACTCACGAGTTCAAGAGCCCTCTGGAGGTTTTTTGCCTCTCTACTTTTTCGCAGGCGCACTCCGATCCCGCGCCCCTGGAACGGAGATTCTTTCTTCAGCCTTTTTTGCCCTTCTTAGATCTTTCCCCGCTTCTTTTTCTCCCAGCAGGTTTACCCTTCTTTGGAATTCTCCGTCGTTCCGTAGTTCTTAGTTCGCTCTACCTTTACCCAAAGGACGGAGACTTTGTAGAGATCTAACGGCAGGTTGCCCTCTTTTGTCAACCTCTCACCGCAACTTCCCTGTGTCTGTTCCCCCAGAACTATACTAACCCCCGAGGCGGGCTTTTCGCCTTTTTGGTGCCGGCGTTTCTCTTCTTGTTTCCATGTCTTGTTAGATCACGTCATCCTCGTTCAACCCTTTTCTAGAGTGCCCGTAGTCCCTGTTTTTTTTGACAGCACCATCCCCTTTCCCCAATTCAAACACCTACGCGCAAAGCGCGGAGGGATTTTTACCTCTCCTAGGCCCCCTCACTTTCCCCCTCTCTTTATTTCTTTTTCCCCCCCTCACTTTTCCTTGGGTGCTCTGACAGTTTTTTTTTCCAACACACCCCCCGATGCAGGAGTTCTATTGCCCTTCCCTCCAGACTCCCCCACTCTTTTTCCCTTCCCTCGGGATGAGATTTCCCCCCCCACCGGAATTTTTTTTTTTTCTTTGCGCGGTCTCTCCTGGACGTGACAACTTTAACCCGCCGGGCGACTCCTGTCGTAGTATTACGGTCTCCCCTCCCTTCTTTTTTTTTTTCCCTTTTTCCGCTTGGCTTGAACGTGGCCCGAGGAGCCCCTTTTTGGCCTTCAGGCGTCAGATAACCACAGGGTATGAGAGCACTTCCTGAAGTTCTAGATTTTTCCTTCGTGGTTTTTTTATCCCATGAGCCCCGAAATCTACCTGGTCCTTTTTTTCTTTTTCAGGTGGATACCCAGATTCCACGGACCCCATTCGTTGTGGCAGCGTCATCTGATCCTCTCGCGCCTCAAACTTTTTGTGCCCGATGTAATCATCATCGGTCGCGAGTCTTTCTTTGCAAGAGATCTCCCCTCCCCCTTTCTTCCTTGTCCTTCCCCTTAATGAACTTTCTTTTTTCCGTTTCGCCGACACCGATCACGGCCATCGCTCCCCTTCCATTATTTTTAAACGTGTTTTGTTGTGAGATGGATGACAGATGCGCACGTAGTGCGGCCGGGGAGCCGCCCCTTCCTCCAGTCCTCTTGGTGTATCCTTCGACCTTGCCGAGCCGGTCTGTCTGCCGATGATGATACCCGTCCCCCAGCCGCGGAGGAAGACTCCCTTTGGTTTAATGGATCACGCATTCGAGATGTAGTCGGCGCCCCTTTCGGTCAGAGAGACCAGGTCCGTTCCCCCCCCAGGTTACGTTTTTCTTTTAACCTTCCCTTTTTTTCTGCGCTTTATTCCTTTTTTTCGCCCTGGGTTAATCTGAAGCCGATGGCTTTCGGCGCCGGCTTCTTACCGCATACGTTCAAGCCGGCTCTAGAGAAAGAAGAACCCCTCCCGCTTCTTTCGCGCCCTCTTCCCTTCTGCCCCCCGCTTCTCTTTTTTTCCTTCCGCACTTGACCTTTTTTAGTCTGCAATGGTCGAGGGGGGCGGATCGTGGTCCTTTCGCGATTCTCTCTTTTTTCCCCTTTTTCTGCGCCTTTTTTTTTCCCTTCTAAATTGCCTCTTTGTGGACTCTCTTATGGACCGAGTATTTGGTCTTTTCTGTTTTCCGTGTTGCCCCCAGCCCATTCCATTGCCCTGCGCTGTTGTTGATTTCCTTTGTGGTTTTTCTCCCCCTTTACGACCCCTCTTTGCACCTTCTCGGGACCTCAAGACGTGGATTATCCATTTCTCCTCTCTATTCCTGGAGTCTGGTTCGACGCTTTTGCCCTACGACTCTGAAGTTTACCAATAGTGCTTTTGATTTTTCCCCCGTCTTCGAGAGTGAATTCGGTGTGAAAGATTTAGATGGATCTCGCCCCTCCGCTTTTTTTTACCCCCTTCCTTTTGGACGTTCTCCCTCGACGAGATTCTTTCCCCCTTCTCCGAAGGCAAAAATTCCTCCTTTGAATGTTTTATCCTCCGATACGGTCTGGCGAGGATAGGCCAGGGTTCTGAAAAAAGTATGACGCCCCCTCTCGTCATCTGTAACCTCCTCCCAGTGGTTGTTGTACCTTGCGATCGATATGCGCACTATTTGTTTTTCTCCCGTTCTACTTTGGTAGGTTTACGCTGCAGCGAAACTCTCTGGTTTTATTTCGACAGTAGGAGTAGAGGCCCGCTTGCGCTCCCCTCCCCCCCCCTCCGGTTTTCTTTTCACCTTCTTCCCTGATGGTACCCCCTTCCTAGTCCTTTTTTTTTCGGATTGTTTTCTCCCTTGAGCACGTTTTTAGGAGAAACCGGGCCGTCCCCGGTGCTTGCTACCCGGAAGCTGCGCCTCTCCTGGCGCTGTCTCAGGCCACTCCCGAAATAAGCTAGACCGAGTTTAGGTTTCCTTTTTTTTGGTTTTAACCCATTTCCAGCGTCTGGCACTCTTCGGTCAAGGGTGCTTGTTTTTTCCCTCGCCATCCTAAACATGACAGTCTCCGGGCGCTCGACCCGTATAGGAGCCGAGGCCAGCTTCCCCATTTTTTTTTCCCCTCCATTTCATAATTTCTTGGTATCAAACCCCGGCACTGAGAGGAGAGATCCACCCCCGATGCCACTAGGTTCCTGCTTTCTCCCTTTTATTTTGCCGATCCCCATGCTCTCACCCATTCCCGTTCTGTTTCTTTTTTTCTTTCGCCTTCCCCATACACCCCCTTTTCCTTCCCTCACCCCCAGAAAACCAAGACATTCTATTATAATTACAGGTTAGATAAGTCTATAGTTTTTGTCCGCCCCGTTTATCCTCCCCTTTCCTTTTCGGCGGATCTTACGGCGATGTAGAGGAAGTTCATGCGTTTTTTCCTACTCTTCCCATTAACTTTACATTGAGGACATCCACGCGGCACTGTTTTTTTTTTCCTACCGTACGATTCCTACCTCGTCCCCCTACTGCCCCCTTTTTAACTCCTTCAGCTGCAGCCTCGCCAAGGCGGTCCTCTTTAGTTAACCGTGTGCAGAGGAAATCCCTTTTCCCAAAAGCCCGACCTGCTCATTTCCCCCTGGCTTTCTTTTTTTCTCTCTTCCCTTTGACCTGAACCTTTTCTCACCGCACTAGCACTCACACTTCCCGCTTTTTACCACCTTTCTTGCTCCGTCACAATGTTAGTTTCCTCAACTTCCTCCTGACCCTTCTTTTGCTTTCCACCCCTTCTCCTTCAATTATCTTATTGCCGCGCGCTGATAGACGTCCCTTGGAACCTCAAGCGACGACCTTTTACCCCCCGCCCCCTCCATTCTTCGCTTCACTCCACCAGGGTGAACTTTTACGTCGCGCCCTCTTACGCGCTCCTGCGTTTCCCCCCTCCTCCCCCTGCTATCTCTGTTTCCACTGTCTTTCCCTCGCTGCATGCACCTCTTCCACAGCGCGCAGCCATCCTCATCCCATTCACACCGCATAGTCGCCTCAGAGTAGAAACTATTTGCGGCCGATGGGGTTGTAGTTCGCATTTGAAAGTTTGGGCGTTCTTTTTCCCCGGACTCTTTCCCTTTTGACGTTCTTTTGCCCTATGGTTTTGCGCGGTCTTTGCGCTTCTTTTCTTTTTTTGCGACCTCACCGGACCCCCTTTTTCTCATTTTTTTGACCTTAGTCGAAGTATCGCCCAACACGTTAGTCTCCCCCCATGCCTGGATATCTTTGCCTCCCTCGAACTAGAATTTGTCCCCTGAACTTCTTGGCACCCTATTCCCTATTTTTTTCTTTTTCCCGTTTTTTTGCGCCGATGTCGACTCCTGACGCGGGGTGTGATACCCGTCGGTGTGCATCTGCGACGAGCGCGTTGCCCCCCGCGAAGTTCGGATGAGACCCCTTTTTTACTCTTTTTTCCTTTTTGACCACTGTTCCCGGCACCAACGCCCCGCTTTGTTTCTGACGACCCCTCTGATATCCCCTCTCAAAGGGCTGGTACCACCCCTTTGTGTTCTGACTATCTGACCTTTTGAATTTTTTTTTTCTTTTCCCTCGCCCCACCCTAGATTATTTAGGCAGTGCTAGTGATGAGACCAGGAAATGTAAAGTCTACTCGTCGAATATTGTTTTTCTTACTTTCCTTCATCGTTAAAATCCAACCTTTTTCCCTCAGCTGTCCCCCGATTCTTTCCGCTCTTTTCTTCTTTTTTTTCAAGTCTCCCCCTTCGGTACTCTGGCCAGCGCAATTTTGGTTTTTTCCACAAAAAAGACCACACCCCCTCTTGCCATATTATCGATGCGTGTCTTCTTAGTAGATGCCGTTCTTTCGCAAGACAGGCGTTCTTCCTTTTAAAGAAATCTGCTCCCGTCCCGTATCTTTCCCCCAGGTTCCTCGAGTCGATACTAGGCTCCCAAGAGAGGGATTAAGGCAATTTATTTCCGAGCACGGGACCTGTCTCCCCTTCATCTAATCCAGTTCAAAGAAGAGACCTTCTTTTACTGACTTTTTGTATGCACCCCTCCCGATTCTTTTTTTCCCAGTCTCCTTAGGGAACTCTTCTCGATAGTACGATTGATGGGCGCCGACCCCCTCCTCTCATTTTTGCCAAACTTTAGAATAGGCCCTTTTGCAGATCCCCGGACTTTCCCCCTTTCTTCGCACCCTGAGGGGGACCTCTCCCTCTGCCCAGGGTATATAGCAAAATCGCACTCCTTTTCTCTGGCTTTTTTTTCCCTTACCGGCGCTTCGAAGGTCCCTTCTTCCTCAGAGCCTTGTGGACGTTATTCGCGCGACAGCGACCACGCTCGCCAGACACCCTTTCCTTCTAATCTTTGTCGAGAGTCAAAGAGATAGCGCTTACGCCCTCTTAGAAGGGCATAACTTGTCCCCCCCCGAGCCTGCAGTTTCCGCCGAGGCCGGGTTTTCTTTTTGGCGAGGGTAAACATTCCTCGTTTTTTTTCCAAAATTTCCCCCTCTTAGCGTTTTTTTTCTTTTTTACGATCCCTTACGTGTTTTTTCTCTACCCCAACGCGGGCCTCAGGCTTCGCTTTAACGACACTGTGCTATTAACTGTAGCTTCCTATTGTTCACTCCATTTTTCAAGGCCCACCCAGAAGGCAATGTGATGCACCCTCGATTTTTTCCCCCCCCCCGCGCAGTTCGAGCCTGCGGAACAATTTCTTATTTCCCCCACCCCTCCACAAATTATCCTGTGTATACTACTCTGCGTAGATGCTGTGCGTGCAGTTATTTTCCCGACTCGAGTGATCGATCTTGGGCGAGAAGGCATCTCTTCCTGCGCCCTTTTCGTTTTTCTTCCCATGTCCCCCCCCTTTGCCTCTGGGAGGATTTCCCCTCTCCGACGCTCCCGGAGAAACAAGTTTCTAACACCCCACCCCAATTGTTGCTGGAGGGCGTCTTCCTCCAAGAACCGCCTTTAGTAAGAAGACCCCTTTCTTTTCCTTCCTTGGTCTCCTTGCTTGAGTTCTTCCTCCCTCTCCCGGGGTGATGAGTCGTTTTTCTTGCAACGTGAGTAGCGCAACGTCAGGCGAGCCTCTTTTGCGCGCGAATTCCCCGGTGAAGTTGATTTCTTTTTCCCCATTGTTCAACGGCTCCCCTTTTCTTCCCCCGACCCCCTTTGTAGGTTTCTTTTCAAGGCATTTCAACTCGGTTATTTTTTTTTTTTTTTTCTCGACCCGTTGCGGTTTTTTTTCGCCTTCTTGACCGTGGTTCACACCTGTTGACCCTTACGTATTGTCCCCCCTCCTTCTCTCTTGAAGTATGGATCTCCGTATTCCAGTGGATTGGGGAGATTACATTTTCCCTTACCTGATGTTCGTCGCCCCTTTGGTTGTCAGGAATTAGGTTGAATTACAGGCCGTTGTTTTCCCCCCCCCCTTTTTCTTGTAGACTTCTTTTTCCAGTTCTTCTCGGACCCCGTTGGCAATATGATCTTTTTTGCCTTCTACCTGATCTTCTTTTTTGAGACCCCCCCCCCCCGTTTTTCCTTAAAACTTTCTTTCTCTTTTATACGGCCCGTGGAGTTTAAGTTTGGTTTTTTTGTAATTGAGTTCCTCTCAAAGAAGCCCCACTTCCCCTTCCTTTGAAAGATCTGATTGGTATTCTAGGCCGATATTCACTTTTATGAGCCCCTTCCTGAAGAAGAAGGTGCTCCTCCCCGCAGCAGTCCGGCCCCGGGGTATATTCCTAGCCCTTGAGCCCCCTTAGGAGAACCCTGATCTTGCGTAAGCACCCACTTTACCTTGGTACCGGGCCGCCCCCCCCCGCAAGCACCCCCGTGAAAGGTTCCCTTGCATACGATTCTTCCCCTTTGTCCCCCCAAATTTTTCTCTCGCAGCTAGCTCCTCATCCCCCCCTTCCTTTGTTATTTCGGCCACCTCTTCCCTCTTTTTTCTCCTCGGCCCTTTCCTTTTACCCCCGCTGCTTCTCGATTGACTTCTTTTTGGTCGAGCATATTTAGTCCCCTTTTGCACGTCCATGTGGCCGCCAGGCTTGCCTGTCCCCCTCCTCCCGCCGAAAACCCATACAACCTTTTTATGCTCCCACCGCCAAAAAATCCCTTTTTTTCTTCCCTTCCGTGCAAATTTCCTCGCCGCCTTCCCGCGACGCAGGCGTTGTCCTTTCCCTTTTTTCGAGGAAAATGATTTGCGCTGCGCCTCTTCGTGCCCTCCACATGAATCTCTTTTAGATGCAGTGGTTTCCTAAACTTTTTAGGTTGCTCCAGCCCCTTTTTTTTTTCTTAAGTTCCCCCACGCACCCCCACGACCAAGAGGGCTTCAGTTTTTTTTTCACATTCATCTTTTCGACCTGTATACTGGGTCGCATTTTGACCTCCGCCCTTCCCCTCCGCCCCCTTTCTTTTTGGCGTTTTCTTTCCCTTTGCTTCGCTCTCTTCCTTGCTGTTTGACGTGACGAACTCCTTCCAGACCCTCCTCCGCTGGATTTACCTAGATAGAGGAACCAAATCCCCTGATTTTTGGTTCTTTTTTTTTTAGATTTTTTTCTCTTTTTGGCCCGCTTCGAATTCTACTTCGTGACCCGGAGCTTTCTTCCGCCATACTTCTCGTAAATCTTCCCCTTTTTGTTGTCTCTTTTCTCCTTGCCCCCAGTAATTGAGGTACATTTGAGGACCCGATCTTCCTCCTCCTCTTACCCTTCACGTTTTTTTTTTCTGCAAGTACTCTCCAGTACAACCTGTTGCACCCCCTTACTTTTCAGTCTAAGGAAATTTTCCATACGACACCCTCTCTTTGCTTCTCTTCTTTTTTTTTGTAGCGGGCAATTCCTTCTTCCCCTTCATTACCCTTCTCTTTGCAAACCTTGAAGGGATTTTCAGAGATTTCTTCCCCGTACCTCTTCTCCCCAGGTCTGCTATCTTTGGCCGGCTTTTTCTAACCCACCTTACCCGGTGTTTTCCCTGAGCTTCTTTCTCCCTTCCGCAAGTCTTAGTAGTGTAATCCGTTTGGAATAGGATCCGCCCTTTCGGGCGCCGATTTCTCCGTACCCCCTCTAACTGTCGACACTATGTTTTTTTTCCTTTCCTCAGACCTGACTGCTAACTCTGCTCTCCTCCCCTTCTGATTTCCAAAGTTTTCCGACAGACACCTTTCCACTGGTTAAGTGTAACGGCTTCTTCTTTTCCTCGTTCGTTCCTTTTGCACGCGAAGCTGTATGCGCCAGGCGCCTCACTGACATTTCTTTTTTCAGTCTTTCACTCTCTTCAAGCTTTTATTCCAGTAAAGCACCTGCTTGGCACCGGGCGCGTCTGGAAGGCGTCCCCCTGTTTCCCCTTGCGGACCTACGCCGGCTTTTTCTCTTATCGTTCTTCCTTTCCTCCCATCTCCCCCCTGTTTGAGAGAGATGACGATGCAGAGAGGTGCGGCCGGGGCTGTCCCTATTCTCTTCTTTTACTCGCTCTGATCACCCTTTTTCTCTGCCGAGATTTTCTCCCCTTGATATGTCGACCGACTTTTTCCCCTCAACCTCCTCCCTTTTCGCATAAGCTCGACGCTGCCAACGCTTTCTAGCTGTTCTTTTCTTGCGTGCTTTCCCGGGTCCTTCCCCCTTTCCCCCACGGTTTTTTCATTGGGGTTTTTCACGATTTTGTCAGCGACTTTCCTCTGGCTCTTGCCTGTTAATTCTTCTTATCTTTTTTCCTTTGCCTGCGAGCCGCAGAAGTTAAAGTCTCCCAGTTCCCCCCACCGATACCATGATTTCCTATTCTTAGGTCGCTTTTCCTTGCCGTTCGCTCCACGATCCCCCTCGTCATACAGATTTTTTTATTATTGCCAAGCTTTGTAGGGCGTCTTTTTTCTTTTCCTTTTTTTTTTTTATTGGAGAGCGCAGATTTTTCTCCTTTCGCCGCCTTGACTTTCCCCTTCTCCCCCTGCTCCTTCTTTTGCCCCGCGATTCCCTCTTGATTTAGCGGTGGGTTTTTTGCCTTTTCTATCGCCGTGAAAATTCCTTTTTGTCTTTAAGGCTGTAGCAACTGACACTGCTTTTCGACAATTGATGGGCTTCAGTCGGCGATTCCCTCCGGATGTTTCTTATTGGAAGCCGTCCCGCCCACCTCTTATCTCCCCCTCTCGTTCTCAGCGGATGGCGTGAAACCATGAACTACAGTTTTTCCCTTTTTTTTCTTTTTTCCTTTCCTGAGAATTGTTATTTTTTTAGTCGGTCACAGTTACCCTCTCTTTTCATGATTTCTTCCACCAATTCTTCCCTTCGCCTTGTGTTATTCTCCGGTCCTTTTCTACCGTTCTCTTTTTTCGACGCCTTCCACCCTCCCCAGCATTCCGCGAGTTGTCCTGGGAGAAGTTTTTTTCCGCCCTCCCGCGGCCTCTGCCGCCCCCTTCTTAGCCTTTTTTTTCCCAAGTATGGACGCTTTACCCGGCCCCTAATTTTTCCTTTATTCTTCCCCTGAGCCCCCGGGTTGATGTTCCCTTATATTTTCCAGCTTCCCTTTTTTTCAACGCCTTTTTTGAAACCTCTTCTCGCCGAACTCAATTGGAGGTGACACGACGTTCTCCTCGTCCCCCTCCCTTTTATTTTCTCTTTTTTTCTTTTCTTAGCCTCCTCTTTTTTTTGCAAAAGTAACGGTAGGCAACATGGAATTTTAGTTTTATGTTTGTTGTTTTGCCTTTCCCTTCGAGACTTGTTTTTTCCCGTGAGTTCGGCCCACTCCCGGGCCCGAGAACGTGTAAGCTTCCGGTCTCTCATTTCCCTTCCCTTCTTCCTCTATTTTTTTTTCAAGGGCTCCTTTCTTTCGGTTGGCTGAGCCCCCCCCCCCCCCCAAAATCCCCCCCCAGGACTTTTTTGCGGCGGCGCAGCCCTTAACGGCCGTGCGGCCTTC
>Ga0179593_1572140_pt1 | contig 14807 bp, 18 predicted proteins | sample CZODoug2_1_08_16_FD_185931 | JGI IMG/M metagenome (GOLD analysis project Ga0179593, IMG submission 185931) | Vadose zone soil fungal communities from Angelo Coast Range Reserve, California, USA - CZODoug2_1_08_16fungal (PacBio error correction) | ecosystem: Environmental > Terrestrial > Soil >... | reverse complement strand
CTCCCCCCCTAGCAGTTACGGGTTTCCCTAGTTCGCCCCGCTGCTAGAACATACCCCAGAATATGTCCACCCCATTTCAATCTTTGGGCCGTCCCCCCCAATCCTGTGCGATAATGGTCCCTTACCTTTCTGCCTTTTCCTCCCCTCGTTTCAATTTTCGATTCGGATCCCCTTTTTACAGCACTTTCACGACTTCTTTTTTGCAACATGTCTTTCCAGGCCCCCCCCTTTTTCCCGTGGGTTTGTGGTGCCCTTCGGCAGCTAGTTGATGATGTATGTCCCTCCTCATTTTCCCCATCTTTTCGGATAAGGAGGGCTCTTCCCCTCCTCCTCCCCCCTTGCTTAAGATAGTTTTTCCCATACTCGTGACAGAACGCCGGTTCCTAAGGATGTGTTGTTCCTCTCTCCTGGGCCTACCCTTGTGTCTCTGACTCCCCCCCCTGCCACCGTATGTCGTTTTTATTCGGTCAGCAGAAGGAATTTTGTCTTTTAGTTTTTCCAGAAAGGACAGTTTGTTTTTCTCCCGTTTTGTCTCCTCCCTTTGTGCTCCTTTTGCTGCGCCTTCGTCTATAATGCCCTTCTTTTACGCCGACCAGCGATCTTGGTTTTAACAATTCTACCCTAGGAATACCTCTCCATTATGACGGAGTTGTATGCCCTCTTTTTTTTGTCACGACGCCCATCTTTTGTTCCCTAGCCTGGGGAGTCGAGCAGTTTCTCCTCCCTCTGTCAGAAAAGATTTTTCCTCCCCCTCCTCTTTTTTCCATTCTTAATTGCCGGATACTGGTCTTCCCGGCCCGTATCATACGTAAGCTTCACACACCTCCTCCTATTGCGCCAGCCCTCTACATGCTTTCGATAATTCCCCCCTCAAACGTTTGCAGGTCCGGGGGCATTCCGGCGAACGTCTTTCCTGGGACTTACGTCTTCATAAACACCTTCCCCTTCTAGTCCTACTGGCCGCAGGTGAGGATCCTTTTTCCCCCCCCCAATTAGCCGCTTAATCTTTTCCCTTCTCTCCAGCCTGTCTCTTTTTCGCTCTGCGCTGAAGGCACCATTCCTCTCCACGGAGATAAGATAGAAAGTAGGTTCAAGCCTTGGAAAAGCAAAAATACTCTTCCTCTGCTACCTTCCCGCCCATCGTGCTCTTTTTCTCTCCCCTCTTCTCAATCGAATAGGCTAAAGCGAAAGAGGCTGCGGGTTTCCCTCGATGGCGGCAGTTAATTTTTATCTTCGGCAAAGACCACCCCTTCTTTCAAAGTTCCTATCGAATTTCCCTGTGACCCAAAAGCCAGATTTGAAAGAAAGCGATACAGTTCTTGAGGTATTAGGCCTCCATCCCTTTCGATCGGCGAATCAAGATTCAATGTTTTGTGTTTCCTCCTAGAGATTCATGTTCAGCCCCGTTTCCCATCTTCCCCGCGACCCCCCTTCCCCTTCTTTGCCACAAGTACCCAGGTTAGTGGATTGTAATCCTCTGTCAGATCTTCCATCCGTCCAGCTCCCTCTTTCCCCTTTCTGACCATCCTTTCTTTCCATAAGGTTGTGCTTTGAGAATATTTTTAGTAAAGATGGTGTTCTCGGAACATGTACACAGTTTCTTTTTTTCCTTTCCATTTTTTGAGACTCAGTGACCACCCCCTCAGTCTTTGTGTATTCATCCTTTTCTTCCCATACGTGTCTCCCTCCATTCTCGCCGGATTTTGCTAGGGCGTAACAGGTAATCGATTTCCTTTCTTTATGAGGGTAAGTAACCAGGCGTCCTTCCCCCTTTCCTGAGTTGGACGAGGCTTTTTTTTTTTTTTTTCATTCCTGTGGCCGAAAGTTGTGAATCTCTCTCCCCACGTTTTTTTGTTGAGACAGAGTTACCTATCCCCCTCCGCCAATCTTCATTCTCCCCCCTCTGTCAGCCCTTCCCTTCTTTTTTGGTTGTTACTGTTCATTCCCACCTCAAATAACGACAGATCTTCGAATTACCTGATGGCCATCTTTTGGAGAAGGATCAGGACGAGGTATTGATCCGTGAGCATCTTTTTCTGACCCTTTTGAGATAGAAGAACCCATCTAGATAATCTTGGCTTTATCCCTTCTTTTTAGCCCTTTTTCATCTGACTCCACGGCCCCCTTGCATCACCCGTATGAAAGGCTTCCCCCTTGCCCGGGCAAGCGCTTTTCCCTTTCCTCTTTCTATGACGCTGGCCCTTCCCCTATTCCTGCATCTACCCGCACTACCCAAACATACTCCTTTTTGTGCTACTGCAGATTTGCCTAACAGGGGTCGCAGGGCTTTTTTTTTCTTCCCCCGGGGGCTGACCCCCTTCTTTCCCCCTTGAATCGATGATCCGATCGCAAAATTGTTTCCCTTAGCTCAACCCAAACACTTTGAGATCCCTGCTGTCATATTCCTTCCTTTTTTCTGCACGCCTCTCCCTCTTAGCTCGAGGTGCACTCACGGGATAACCCTCCTTCTCGCACCGAACGCGCCTCCCCCTCGCTTTCCCGAGTATTCGGGAATGACGTTAAATATACACGATGGTCGGGGAAGTAGGCCTCCGTTTTGCTTTCCCGGAAAAATCCCTTTTTTTCCCCCATAAGTGCTCTCGGGCTTTCCCCTCTGGTGCCTGATCGCGGGATGGCGATATCGGTCGCTGCTCCTGAAGGGTCCTCTCCAGCCTGGCTATTCTGGCTCTCTCCTCTTCTTTCTTATTGTGCTGTGCGGATCTTTGTTTCCCCCTTTTTTTCCCCCCTTTAAGCATCCCCCCTTCCTTTTCATCTTCAACTTCAGCACGGCCTTGAGTGAGGTAATTGCCCATGTCACTTCTGTTATCGAACATCCTTCCCCAGTCCCCCTTTGTCAAGCCTTTATAACGCTGTGTCTCCCTTTAGATAACGCTTCCGTCCATGCCCACCCCTCGGTGCACTCCTTTTTTCCCTAGTAACACCGCGCGTCGATGAGTCGTTTTGGATTCTGATAGACGTCCCCAGTTCTTTCCCGCACCGAGATTGGCTTCCCTTCCTGTTTGATAACAACCTCTTCCTTTTCCTCGTTCGTGTAGTCCTTTTATCTCGGATAATCTTGTGTCCCCCCGGAAAACATTCTCAGATGGTCTGGCCTCCCCTTTCTCCCCCCCTTTCGTAAGGCCTTCTCTCTTTGTTTTTGCGCAGAAAAGAAGCCGCGTGATATCCTTCCCGGGTCCACCCTGGAAGAACTTCTTCTGACCTCTTCTTCGGACGCAGACCGGACCCCCCCCCCTCTTTGTTTGTCTACAACTATTGGAGTCCTCTTTCTTCTTTATGGCCAGTTCCCTTTGCCTTTCCCACAGTCAGCGATGAGTATTTTTTTCTGATCCGAGTGCAAGCTTTTTTCCCTTAGCCATTTTTCGACAGAGAGGTATCCCCCCTCTTAGGAGATTCCCCCCACTGGGACGCGTCTTCTCCTCTGATGGCCCCCCCCCGGTTTGCACCGTTGGGTCCCCCCATTGTTTACTGCCCAAAGATTCTTCCTGGTATGTAACGCTACCGTCTCCGGTCGGAGTCCGCAGATACTCCTTTGTACCATTTCTCCCCTCTTGGGAGTGTTCTTCCCCCCTTTCTGGTGTTCTTTCTTTTCTTTGAACAGGTTAACCTGGGAGACGCCCTTGCAAAAACATCCCAGTTCTTTTCCTTTATATCTTCCTTCTTTTTTTTCCCCCCCCTGCTCTCATCCGTTCCCACAACTTAGCTACTCTGTGTGCCCCAACCGCCTAACCTTTTAAAATAAACTCCTTTCTTCAGCCCCCCACAGCTTTTTTTAGTTCCTCCCTTAAACGTCCCTAGGGCACGTACATCTAATATCTTGCCTTTGGGCAACGCGCGCACTTTGGATCCAATGTACCTTCCCAGTGAAGACCTGACTGGGAACCCGTTACAGTCAGGGCATCCTTTATTTCATCCTCCCCTCACCAATTACTTTTTCCACGACCATTTTTTTTTTTCCCCCACCATCGGAGACGACGTTCCACTTAACTTTTTTTCTGTTTTCCCCTCCCTTCCCACTACAGGGTCATTATGACATCTCACAAATCTCTTTTAGCCGCTGCTCGTCTCATGCGGAACTTCGTTTTTCGCCCTGCCTATGGATGGCACACTTTTTCCGCCCGGGGGATACAGGGTTTTTCTTGTGTATTCATTAGTTATCCAAACCATGACCAATTCCCTTCATTTCCTAAGGAAGGTCGGACCGCCCTTCTTCCCTTTTTACAAGGGTAAAGAACTTGGCTTCCCTTCCCCCATTTTGAGGTTTCCCCCTTTCCTTATTAATGGGAGGTACCGAGGCCTTTGCTTTTCTTTAACCAATCATCATTCACGGTATGCTCTTCCCCTCCCTATGGGAGTAGGTACTACTCCCATCTCGGGGGCGTAGTGATTCCGAGCTATACACGCGTCCCCCCTACGACTCGACGCTTTCGACCCCGGTTCACTTGCCCCGTGATATGTTGTACTGCAGTTTTCCGACCACCAGCGCATCAACCCCCCCCAGCGTTAGAAGGCTATTGTTTCCCCTCTCCCGGCCATTTTTCTCCATCTCTCCCGTTTCTTGCACTCCTGGGAAATGGCACCACGCCCCCCCTAAGATACAAGAGCAGGTTCCTCAGACACACGGAACCGCAGACTTTCGTTCTCTCCTTCTCTAAGTTCGGCTCTTCCGAACATAGCCGCTGATTTAATATAGCGGGAGAGGCCGATCAATTTGCTATGAGCCACCATTCCATCCTTTTTTCAGTTCCTTATGTTTCCCCCCTTTTTCCACCCACGAGCATTCTCCTGAAGCTTCTGAATACCTAGTGATCCTTCGATCTTCCCCTTGACCCAGCGCGAAAGTCTCTTGTTTGCTTGTCCTTCGGTGCTCTCTCTTCCTTCCTTCTCTTGGTCAAGTCTCAACGAACCTGGGTTTAGGTTGGCATAACCACTTCTTCCACATTGCTTCCGCAAGAAGACTTGCCTTATTCCTTTCCTTCGGTTTTGGGTTTCTCTTCTCCCTCACAATGCGCCCTTCTCATCCATATTCAATGGTGCGATTGACTTTTTGTTCAGCCACCGGGCCAAACTCCCTCGTCTTTGCGAACCCCGCTTTTCTGTCGCTAGACTTCTCCCCTTCCTTAATGTAAATTAAGCTTCTTTGGCTTCCTCTGGACGTTGCATATCACCCGCTGTCTCCTTTCAATCCACTTACAGGCAATTGTCTGCCTTTTCCGCCGTTATGTTAGTCTATCGATTTTTTCAGTAAAAGACAGTTCGAACTTTCTCAATTATCCCATCCCTATTTCGGTTTTTCGTCACTGCCCGCCCCCCCCTCTCTTCCCTTTCCTGACCCCCTCTAGGATCAAGGCGGCGTGCATAGCCATTGATTTTCCGATAGCTTTTACTTCACGGCAGAATCTGTCTCGGGCTCCGGCCTTCGAATGTACCTTTTTGAAGCTCTCCCCCTTTCTCTGTTTTGGTTTCACCTTTTCCCCTTAGCTCGGCTGTTCAATATCTCTCTTTTCATTCATCCTCCCCTTTATCCTCTGCTACTGTGGACAAGCCCACGACCGAGTGTTCAGCCTCTTGTACCCTAGTTTACCGGTCTATCCCCCCCTTTTTTCCCGTCCCAAAAACGACCGCTTTTTTTTTCAGGCCGACTAATCGATACCTGCTTAGGGACAAGCTCTTTTATCCCTTTTTGGAATTCCTTACCCCGACGTCCTTTATCATCGTTTCCCTCTCGCACAAAACCAGGTTAGGACCCCTCATCTTTCGGAATGTCCCCCGCGGAGACTTGTCATGCTGACTCCCCCACTCGCCCTGCCCGTCATATTTTCACCTTCCCCCCCCTTCTAGGCCGACAGGAATGTGACGATTCAGAACGGTCCCCTTCTTGAGTTGACGTGGAAAGAGCGGGTACTGGCATTTTCTTTCCAGAGCACTACCCAACCCCTCTCCTATCCCTGCACGATCGCTGCCCTTTTTCAGGGTACGGGTGGATCGGAGACGGTCTTTTTTTTCCCCCGGTGGCTCCTTTTTTTAATTTTCTCGCGGTAGCAGTTTTCCCTGTCTCTTCCCCCCCTTCCGTCAACTACTCGCTTTGTTTCTTCCGGGCTGGGAGTCCAAACCTCCTTAATCCCTGCTGTCATCAATTCCTTTTTTTTTCTCAACCGACCGCCTTCCTCCTTAAATTCTCGTAAGTAGTGCACCTCCCGTGTTCATAAGCCTCCATTACTGCAGAACTCTCCACCTCAGGCCAGGCAGCCCTCCCCCCCCTCTTGCCTGACGCCTGTTACATCTTTCCGGGTCCCGAGGTTGCTCAGAGCTGCCGTGCACTGTCTTTTTGTCATTTGAAACATACGTGCGATCGGTTTTTACCCTGCTGGATGGTGCCTCTTCTCTTTGGCCCCACGATTTCCGTCCTTCTTTCCTGCCCTCTCAGCCCGGCGGTATTTTCGGATCTACTTGACCTGTGGGCCAGGCGTTTAAGAGTCCCCCTCCCCGTTGCATGCAGCGTCAGGACATTCAGCTTTTTGGTAGAGGGCTCTTCCCCCCAGGACCTGCCTTACAGGTATCGATATACTTCTCCGCTGCTAGAATCTGGCTCAAGAGCCTTCACTACCGCTTTTTATATATCGGCCCCGTTTCACCCCGAGCCCTCCGGGCAATCTCCCTTTTCCACCGCTTTGTTCCAGACGCGTTCCTTTCCTCTTTTCTTCACCCCTTTTACATGACTGCTCGACTCCCCAGTCTTTTTATCCCCCGAGATTGGGACGTCGTTTTTATTTTTCATTTTGTGTGTACAACTCCTTTCCTCCTTTTGACTAGCAGGACCGGTTATCATCCCGCCGTCCTTGATGACTCCCTTGCCTTCAAATCGCCCACCAGTTCGTGTGGGTATGGTACATGTCTGATAGCTGCGATGTGGGAGTGCGTCCTTGTTTCCAAGCGGTCAAATGTTTCCTTTTTCTCTCCCCCCCCCCACTTTTGGGTCAAGGAAAAATTCGGGTCCCTTGCCGCTCCGCCGGAACACCCTTCTCTGGTGGCTACCTCTTTTTGCAGTTCCCCCCCCCCCCTTCATTCCTTTTTGCCCCCCCCCCGTCTGTCCCTTGTCTTCCCCGAAGAGATTCCCTGCCGCCTTCCCCTTTAGCCAGGTCTATCGGTTCTCCTTATTATCCCTTTACCATCTATGTATTCACGGCGGGACCCGTTCAAGGCTGTCGTTCTCCAACCCACAAGCTGTTCGACCCCCCCTTTTGCCCCCACCGGTCTGAATTTCCTTTTTTCCCACGTTGGCCAACATCTTTTGGATGCACTTTTGCAGACAGGAAGTGACTTTTTCCATGATAGGACCAGAAAGCAGTACGTTGAGGCTAAGCCCAGCCCGGGTTCGAGTCCTGGCCTCCATCTTCTGCCTTGTTTAAGTCTGCAAGGGCCACTTTCTTCTAATCCCCAAAAGTTGAAATGGTTCATCTTAAAATGCGTTTGCTGGCCGCCCCTTCAAAAAAACCTCGCACCGTTTTTCCTGGATCTCTCTCTTCTTTCATCCTCTTTTTTGGTTTTTCGTTGTGTTGTGGATTTTGAGAAGATCTCCCACCATGCTCCTCCCTTTTTGCATTTTACGCGCCCAACGCCTTCCCTTTTAAAGATAGATGGTAACCCATTCCGGGGAAGACCCTCCCCCGGGAGATCCTTTTCCCCCTTCCACCCCATGCCCCTCCCCTTCTATTCTTTTCTCGCGACTGGTTATTCCTTGGTCTCCAGATCCCCGCCTTCCCACTTCCTCCCCAACTTTGCCCTGTCATTTTTCCGACCCCGGAACCTGTATTTTATTGGTGTCCTCAATCTTACGCGTCTCGAGTATTCCAGCTTTCCGTGTATATCTATTCTTTCCTTTGTTGGACTTCATCCACCATGAGTTATGCCTTCTTGTTTGTCGTCTTCCTCTCCCCTACCGCCTCTCTTCCGCCAGGGATGGTATATCCCCTGAGGAGAAGCTGGACTACCCCCTTCTCCATTTGGACCCCCTCTTTTTCTTTTAGTTCAACGGACGTTCCCTTGACCCACGGGCCATAAAGGACATTTTTCCCTTCCTTCCCCACTTTCCCCATTTAGGGCTGCCTTCCTTCCTTACTATGGGGCGTACCGAGTGGCCCCCTAGTTCCGTGAACAACTTCGTTGTAGCATCAGAATACACTTCTCCATTCTCTTTCTCCTTTCCCCCCGTTCCCCTTCCCGTGGGCGCTGATATGGCTCTTACTGCAAAGCTGTCAAGTGGGAAGGACCTGCTTCCCCGAATGCTTGATGTAGGACCAGTTTGTCTTTTCTTCTTTCCTGCAGCTGGTGACCTTTCCCTCGTTCCTACCACCCCCGTCTGATTCATTCGCCCGAACAACGAGCTGGGTTCCCGAGTGCTTATGTCGATACACCTTCTCCTGTTTCCCTTTGGCAAATCCCGCCCTATCCCCCCTTTTATTCCTTTCAAGCGCATTTCCCTCTAACAATTCCCGCCTTCCTGGCCTTGAGCTCTGTGTGCCTCTTTCCATTTGGGAGAGATCGCATCCGACCAGTCTCTTTACTATGGCACAGTACTTCGCCCAATATTCTCGTTCTCCGTTGTTTCACCCGCCCCAGATCGTGATGCCCACGCCATCCCTCTTATTTGCATTTGCGAACTGGATTTTAAGGGCCCAAGTCTGCAGATATTGAATACCCTTTTTTCTTTTTTTTTCCTCTTCTATGTCCTGCCTTCATTCCCGATCTCCTTCCTCCCCTCTCCCATCGGACATTCGGTGCGACGCTCCAGACGTACATGGATGTATCCTGTAACACCGAGTCAGGGCACCCCTTTTTACTTCTTCCCTTTCGGTCTTTTCCTAAGATTTGCCTTTCTTCCCGAAGCAGGATGCCATTGGGCTTTTTCTTTATTGAGGTAAGTAGCCCTTTCACAATTTTGCGATCAGGGCTCCTCCTCTGGTTTTCTTTTTGTTTTTTTGTAACGCGAACGCATACCTCCATTTTTCTCCTCTCGGGGTTTCTTTCGCCTTCTGCCCTGCTAACCCCTGCCGATGTCTTTCGATTCCATCCGTTTTTCTTCGTTTCCTTGATTCTTCTTGGCTATCTGTCATATCCCCGAATGCTCCGTCTTCTTTTCATATACGGGTGATGCCTTTGATCCTCTTTTTTTTGGTCCTGCTACAGTGACCCTTTTTCCCCCTTCCCTTTTCGACCCATCCCTTTTTATTTTTTTTCCATCTGGTGCGACGATCCAGCCCCCTCCTTTTTTTCTGCATCCATTTTCCGGATAATAGGCTTCACAGGTCATCGCCCCAAGACCGTCTTTCCTTCCCCCCGTCCCTGTTTCCCCCCAGGCTCTACTGTTTTTTATCACTACTCCGATGATCGTTGCTGCCTTTTTTTTTTTCCGCGGATTACGGGCTTGTCCTTGGCTCCGTTGTGTGTTGTTGACGAGCTCCACCGACCACACTTCCCCCCGCCTTCCCCTTCTTGTCTCGGTTTACCCCACCTCACCAGGAGAGCACGCTTTTCCCTCCGCCCCGGATTTTGGTTACTTACCCGCATCACTTATGGGGGCATACAGTGAAAGACTATCTTTCTGTCCTTCAACTGCCCCCTTTTTTTTATCCCTTTCGTCCTGGAGCCGACGTCATCCCTTTCTCCTCGGGGACGGGATCTTCCTTGCTCCTGATGGGATATAGTTGCACCGGAATGTCTGGTCACTGCTGGAAGTACCACCATCGATCGTCTCCCTCCTCCCCACCCCTTTGTACCCTCTGATTCCGTGTACGGGGAATCGAATTCAGCCGAGTTTTTACCGAGCTGAAGACAGCCAAAGAAGCATTCATTCCATCCCAGGTACTGCGATCGACGACCACCCATTTCTTGTTTTCTCCTGTCTTTCTTGCCCGCTTAAACCAGGCGCTTATGCGTAGCAGTCTTCCTATCTTCTCGTCAAAATTGTTTACTACCTTGTTGGTTTCCAGCCGCCCCCAACACCGCCCTTCTCCCTTTTGACCGTCTTTTTGTTTCAACCTCCTAGAGGGTGCTACTCCCGTTTTTATACTTAGACTGCCGCATCGCTCGCCCGCCCTTTCCTCGCGCTATTCGGGCTCTTTTTTTGACGTAACCTTATCTTTTCTGCGACAGGTATTCAGAAGCTCTTTCTTTGTCGTTTCCATGAAAATAGTTCCAGGTCGCATATCATCTGGCCGTTTGCCCGTCTGCTGACTCGTTGAGTATGGCGATCTCGGCCCTTTTCTCCTGTGCCATAAGGCACTTTTTTTCTGTCGCGATCTTCGTCTACAACCTTTTCTCCTTCCAGTTCGAGGCAGGACTTGTCTTGTTTCTCAGCCCTCCTCCCCCGGCCGACCTTTGATGGAGGCCTTGGCTTTGCTCGAAGTACCCTAATTTTCCTCCATCGTCCCCCCAGATAATTTGTCTATCGCACGCTTATTCTAACGATGTGGGCCCCCTGAGCTCCCCCCTCTCAGGACCAGTAAGAGGCCCTTCTCCCTTTCTACACCCGCGTTTCGTCTTTCCCCCTTTTCCTCTTTTGCCGCATGCTCGACTTCCCGGGCCGGACCATATCACTTTTTCCCAGGACCCCAGTCGGTGATACATTTTTATTCATGAGCAGACCGTTTTCCTCAAGCCCCCACTTCGCGATTTTCCGCATAGTAAGGCATGATAGCTTCTTGCGCAGCCCGCCCCTCTTCCCTCAAATTTTTCAGGTTATCCCTTTTGTACACCCTTTTCCTTCTTGGAAAGGAAATGTTTTTTGACCGCCGCCGGAAAAATGCTTTTGCTACAATATGGTTTTCTTTTCTTCACTGTTCTCCCCCTTCTCTCTTTCCTAGCTTGGTCCCTTCCCGAAGTTCCGCTTTCCTTGGTCCGTAGACAGAGTTACTTATACCCTAGATGATTCAGGCGGGACTTAGCCCCTTCTTTCTAGATGTTCCCTTTCCGCACCAGTGGGCCCCTCCTTGGTTTCTCTGCCTTCCCGTCTCTTTCAGCGAACCGAATTTTTTTTTAATTACCAGTTCGAGTCGCGTCTGCATCTCTTTGTACAATGTGAAAGGGCTCCGGGTCTTTTTTTTTTTCCACCGATTGCATTTCTTCTTTCTTCAGGGTGTTTTTCTCAAAGGAACTTCTTTGTCCTGGATATCTCTACCCTCTTTTTTTCCTAGAGAGATATCCCTTTCCCCTTTTAATTTTGCTTCGGCTATTTCTTTTGCCTGCCTGCACGCGCCATGAACCTCTCCCACTCAAGAGAACCCGAGACTTATCTTGTTTGAGGTTCCCTCCCTGTTTGCGACAATTCCTCCCAGTCCATATTTCACGACGCGAATGGTCTGCTTCCTGATCCCCGGAATCCTTTCCATCTTTGCCTTCCCCTCCCCCCTGCCCCCGCTATGGTTTCCAATCCGTGGGCACTACAGCATGTTTCTAAGATTATCCCGCCGTGACATCTCTTTCTTGCTATTCATCACACCAGACTGGGACCCTGGCTACTTCCGCCCCCTTTGTTGGACCTCGGGTGCCTCCTCAGCTGTGCTGAACGGCCTTTCTTAGGGGCGCCAGATATCCTGGGCTACCCCCTTGACTCCAATAGTGTTCTACAGCATTTCTCCCTGCGCCCCTTCTAGTCCTTTATGGACCGCATTTTCCTTTCACCAGAACCCCTTCCTTCCTTAAGAAAAGTGCTTGGGATCACTGGCAATACGGCAGGCTCATCCTTTGGTCCCTCCTCTTTCCATGACCATCGCTCATTTTTCCGCTCCCATACCACACTTGTTCCCTGATCAGGACAACCTCTCCTTTCTGCCTTTTCCCTACTGGGGTCGGTCAACCGCTCCATTTGTTTATATGGCGTGCCCGGTGTTTTGTCCTCCCTCCGCACCTCACTTTCTCATTTTTCAAAGCCCCGCGCCCGCGATCGACGTTTTTTTCTAAGGTACGCCTGGGCGCACCCGGAACGGGTTAAGGAAGCCCGTCTTCCCTTTCCCCTGTAGACCAAGTTTGATGAGTTTCTGTGCTCCAGAAATTCGAAGCTGGCGCGCCCAATTTCTTTTTTTCCAATCCTTATGTCGATTCCTCTTCCTCTATCAAGGCCGCGAAGCTTCCCCCTTCCTTTTCGCCCTTCCACTGACAAAGTCTGCCTCTTTTTCCTATATTGATCCAATTCTCTCTTTTTATTGAATACTCGATCCGAACCTTCTCTCCTCTCCCCGACGAGCCAGGGCAGGCGATATCGCCCCAGCGTGGCAAACGAAGATCCCGCTCTTTTCAGAGGGTTCCCCCACTTTTCTCCTTGCACCCCAGTACTTCTCTTTACTGAATACCGTACCGCCTTTTTTTCTCATTCGTCGTGCCGTCATTCTGCACGACGTATAAGCCTTCATTTTTCCTTCGGTGCGGCGATGCGGCATTTCTTTCGACTGTCCCCCGACTGGGTCTGGCACCTTCCTATCGAACCTTGCCCAAAAGTATTTTAGCTCCTATTCAGCTAGTTTATTCTTCCCATGTATAAGTTCTTTTCTTTTTTTCCTCTACCACTTACGATTAAACAATTTGCGATCGTTCTCTGTGAGCTGATCTTTAACCTGTCCTTTTTGTCCTCCACCTGTGCATACTTTCCCTTTCTATTGACCCCCGGTGTGTGTGTGTCGAAACTTGCATACTCCCTTTTTTAATGAAGCTTCTTTGGCTTTCTTTTCCTCTTGCTCCGTTCTGTCCCCCTGCACGCGCACTTTCATACTTTTTTTCTCTGAAGTTGCCGGGTTACCCCACTATTGTGTCTTCTTCCCTAGGACTAAGCGGACATTCCCGAAATGTTTCCTTAGCTTTGACCATTGTTGGTGCGTCTCTCCCCTTTTTGCGATTGTTAAGTTCTGGAGCAATTTTTCTTCCCCCTGATAAAAGGAGGCTCCCTTTAATCGATAGTCTTTACCCTTATGAGGGTAATTACCCATTTTCGCTCTAATGTCCTCGTTGCTGGACCTCCTCCTCCTCTTTTCGGCTTCCTCTTTAATCTCTAGATTGACTCCTCTTTTTTTCTTCGAGATTACAGACTGCCACCTTCTTATTATCACCCAAGCCTTCCTCTCCTTCTGCGCTTCAAAAAGGTATTCGCTGTCCCCTCCAGATCGTCATTAAAGATATCGATTACCTGATTTTCCCCCCTCCTTTTATAAGGGAAGATTAGGTCAGTATATCGGGGAGGTCTTCTCACAGGATGAAATACCCCCTTCCAATTTCTTGCCTGTCCCTCGTTCGAACCTTTTTCATTTTTTTCATGTGACGCACAGCCGTCATCCCGTATGAAAGTGCTGGACTTTTTTTTTCTCTTCCGAACTTGTCTGACGTGTGACTCTTTCCTCCTGCCAAAGAAGCCATGTAATTACCCCTCCCCATACCAAACATGTATAAGGCCCTCGCAGGGGTCTCCTTCTTTTTTTTCTTTTTCCCGGTTGGCGACCCATTCTCCCCGATTTCCTTCCCCAGACATTTCTTCTCTCCTCTCGCAAAAATTGTTTTCCGGCTATAGCTCAACCAAACCTTCCCCCTGCTGTCATAAGGCAAGTTTTTTCTTCCCTCATGGAAGAAGGTAATTCGGATTCTTTTCCCTTCTTTGGCTTTGACGCTCCCCTCCAGTACTGACCAGATCTTCTCCTCTTCCTTTCGCTTCGAGATTATATAGGGAATGACTTTCCTACCATAAACGATGGAGGGAAGGTATTTTCATTTCCTTTTTCCTTTCTCTTTCCTTTCCCTTAAAAATCCAGTCTCCCCCGTTATTCTGGATCTCTTTTTTTGCAAAGGAGTCCTTTTTCTTTGCGATATGATTGATCAGGATGACTAAATCGGCCTTTCTTTTATCCTCTTCTTTTTTTCCCACCTCGCCGGAGTAAGAGGCAGGATTTCAAGAAAGCGTCTTTTCTTCCTTTCGCCGGCCTTGCTTATTTTAGTCTGCGTCTTTTCTGGTATCGACAAAGGATTACTTCCCTCCCCTCCTTCTGGCTCGCGAGATCGGTGGTCTAAGCGAGGCTTCCGTTTTTTCTTTCACCAGCATGCAGATCCCCCCCCCTTCTCACCGCCCCCCCGGCTCCAGTACACGTTCTCTTTCTCTATTTTTGTTTTCCCTTGGCAGTCGCTGCACTCCCCCCTGCGCATATCACGCCCCGAGATCCCGTCAGGTTGCATACAACCTCCGTCGACTCCAACTAGGTGTTATTCCCTTAACCCCGCCAACCTCTCGCTGTTCAGTCGACGGTGACGGCAATAGTAGTAGGTGTGAGCAGCTAAATGCATATTCCCCCTCTCCGGTGATAGCCCCCTTTGTCAATTTTCCTTTCGGAAAGGAAACTTTTCTTTTCCTTGCGACGACAGCTTGGTTGCTCTTGGAGTCCAGCTCTCCCCTTTCCCTAGGCTTTTTCCTCCTGCCGTCAGCGCTGAGTATTCTTCCCTTCCTCTGCCCAGAGCTTTTTATGAATGAGTTCTCCCGTTGTATACCTACCTTTCCATCAGCAACCTTCCTCTTACTTTCTTTCCCCCCCCCACCCCAGGGCGGTTTTTTCTCCCCCCCCTGTAAAAAAGAATTTGGCTTCTCGTATTGTGATTAGTGTCTTAGGGATCCTGTCTTTATACCCACGTTCGCTTTCTAGTCTGCAGATCCCTTTCACCAGTTTCGCAAGGGCCTCCCGGGGAGGGGCGGAAGATTGAAATGGTTGCATCTTCTTTTCTTTGTTAGTTTTTGTCAAGGACAAACATCCCCTTAGTTTTTT